>JGI24021J15306_10009427_pt1 | contig 12085 bp, 8 predicted proteins | sample Ectturendosymbi1_FD_15306 | JGI IMG/M metagenome (IMG submission 15306)
CTAANCGCGGGTCTCAAAGTAGCCCCTGAGCAAAAATAATTGCCCATCCCTGCCATAGTGGATTAAAACACTATATTTTGTATTGCTCGGAAAATGACAACTTCATAACGGCATAAATAAGCCTTGTGTCCAGTTAATGGATTGTGCTTCTTTGTTTCATAAAATATGTGGTTACTGTTACTTAAAAAAAGGAGTTTACGTACCGACAGCTAGACGATATTTTTCAGGATGACAACACGGTCCCGCATGAAAATATATATATCCGAAAAACAAACCTACAAAAAACGCTAGCAATCACAGTAATTTAACGAAGAGAGCTTCTGAACTACACGAAAGAGCTATAAACTCCAAGAAAAGATCGCAATGCAATTTGTTCTTTAGAAGAATGCAGGAAAGGCTTCAACTTCTGTTGAAGATCGAACGTAATTGTAGAACCAAAGGCGGCACAACAAAAGATAGATTTTTGAGGGGACAATACATGCAACAGTGGCATACTTTCACGCTTTCCAGACAAACGGCCAAATAGGTCGCACTTGCGTGGGCCCCAAAAAGCTAAGGTGGCCTAGGGCCCCGCGCTCTCTAAGGCCGTCCCTCATTGTGGTGTAAACATAACAATGTTATGCAACTACTATTACGAGTGTGCAGCGTGGATAGGGTGAGGACTATTCAATGCAGTATGCAGTTAACAGCAGCGAGGTTTCAGCACCAGTTGTACCTAGGTAGCATAGCAGCGCTGCAGATAGGTGTGCATCGGCGTGTACCTGATAGCAAGATGTAACAGTTGGCCTAAAACCTATTTTGCAGAATATTACCAACAAGTCGTTCATTTTATTATTCACATTGAATTTTCTCTGACTGATCCTTAAAAACTGACTTTTCAACCCTGCGTTGATTTATGACTGTCTTGTCATAAGCGAAACATGCACTAACTCTAAACCGAAAAAGATTCAGACATATAGACAATGGGCGATATAATTCTCACACAGATCCCTGCAGTCTACGTTAGAACTTTATATCATCACCTCAATGTAACTTATTCCTTCTTGTATCAATGTCGACTGTCAAATTCATCAACGAAATCATCTAAATCTATTTTTCAGCTGGTACTTTTCAGTTTAAAGTATATCAGTGTTACTCAATCTTTCACTGGTCATGGAATTTCTGGGAAATATTTTCTCTAATTTCATTTTTGAAAAACTTCTCTCGCATGAAGCGCCGGTAACGGGAAGAGTTACAGCTACCAGTAACAATCAAACGCAGCTTTTTAAGTAGCTATAAATGAACAAAATTTTTCGAGACATTTAGGCAGCTTCGACTTCTTCAGAAGCAAATTCTTTGCCAAAGTTATATCACGTTTTAAATCATTTTCACTAAATTAATATGATTTGCGAATTCTTTCAAGTGTGTTTATGATGGAAATGTTTGACCTCCGATGCAAAGAGCTGAAATATGCGGAAGAATTGCTTCTGAGTTATTACGGAAAATCCGTACAAAATTCTATGGGGTTGCAGGACATGTGGGTAGAGTGAAAACTGTAGTCACGAACCACTTACGTAAGATGTTTCGAAGACGTATACACAAGGCAGCAGAACGCAATACAGCAGCCAGGATAAATTGAGATAAAGTAACTGAAACCAATTCTTAATGCTTTCACAAACCTTTTGCTACTGGGACAAGCAACAATCTGCTGACTGTAATATAATCCAGCTCCATCTCACACTGAAATGCACGAAAGATCAATATTTCCACTTTTTTGACTGTTTCGTGGTTTCAAAATGAGTTTTTCAACACCACAACCGCGGTCTGATATTTCACGCAGGATCGGCGCAACGCCTGTTGTGTGTCTTCCTAAACAACTCTAGTTACCCGACCTTCAAAAACAACAACACAGCTTATCATGCATTTTGGAAATATTGAATGCAGGAAGAGGGTTTCTAAATTATCGTTTAAAATATTGCTGGCCGAAAGTTATCTACTGCATTTGTGTAGGGTTGCCAGATGGCCAGTATTTTGTTTCTAATTTAGCAGAGGCCGGCAAAAGGCCGGTATTTTGAAAATCAGTGCCTGAAGCTGGTATTGTGAACATAAATAATTTGTGGTAACTTCAAAAAGCACTAATGCAGAATTTCTCAAAGTATATTGACTCTTGTAGTCAGTGCCGGCGCTAGGTGGTTGGGGGCCCCTCCGATCCTGGACGCTGGGGCCCCCAATATACAATACATTGCATTTAACACATAGTATTTATGTAAAGAAAATATCGACTTTTTAAACAAATTCTTATGAAAGCATTTTCTACAGCATCATCACAACGTACAAAGCAGGCAGAATTAAGCATTTGCTATGTTTCAAGCTCGAAAAATGACTTCTTCCAAGTTTTCAAAAATGCAAATGTTGCCGTCAACTCAGTCACATCTAATGTTTTAGCGGTTTCACATTCAATAGACATCCTTGCCAGATTTGTTAGCCTTGTATCAGTCATATTTGATCTGTGAAACATTTTAATTAGCCTGAACTTGCTGAAGATCCGTTCAGCAGTATTGCGCACAGCAGTGATCGGCAAACTTTCGTTAGAATGGCCCCAATCCCCCTTCCCTGGGCGTCCGCAGAAATTTTTCCATGGGGGCAACGTCGAAATTTTGCTTATACTTTTCAGGTTGCTGACGATGCAATGTAAACGGACGTTCACAAAGCGCTTGCTCTATTTTACGGCAATAATTACAAAAAATGCACTTCGTGGCAGGAAAGTACATTGCGATAGGTTACAAAAAAGAATATCTGCAGATTTTTCAAACAGGGTACTTTTTTACAAAGAAGCAAATTGCCATGATCTTTAACAAAACCACAATTTTATGTCTTTATTTTACCTAGCAAGACTTACCAGCATCACTTAGAAGCAAGAGCTGCAAACATCTAAAATCTCGTCCAAAGCAATCAAAACCCCTTTCAATAAATCATTGCTTGCCTTTACTGGCTTTTCACCGTGAACGCTCATCCACACACACTGGACAAGCGTTCAGTCTCACACTAACATTGGATTTTTCAAACTTATCATGCTTCTTTTTACACACTAGGGTATAAATGCACGTGCCTATCCGCTATCAGAACTCACTGTCTCCCTCCATTACTTGCGTTCAACACTGGCATGCCGCAAAACTCCTGCCACTGTAGTTTGAAGTGAACGCACGAAGATTCGTTGCCATGTTATTGCTACGCAATGAAGTCAAACAATAGAACAATCTGCACGCAAGTTTCGCAAATTGCCTCTGCAGACAAGCAAAGCAGCGGACATGAGCGAACTGCAAACTCTTCACTGCACAACACCAGCACAGTCAGGGCCGGATTTACCTACAGGCTATATAGGCTTAAGCTTAGGGCCTCAAGATCCAAGGGGGCCTCCAGCAAATTGTGGTACATATAGAGTCAATTACCACTGTGCTGCACAGTGAACCTGGGTACTGTGCACTATGAGTGTCATACCGGCAAATAAACTGTCAATGCAAGAATTAAATCAATTTAATCGGAATTAAGCTCCTGACTTCAGGTTTGCTAGATATTTTTGGTTCTTAGTCCCAGTTTGCAAAAGGGTGGCGAATGACCGTTTTTCCTCTCATGCGGACACCCATGCCCTTTCAATGGTAATTAAAGGCCCGTGCTTTTTTTGAGGTCCACTTTCAAACTTATGTTGCATTCAGTGATCTATAAAATAGCAATGATATATTGATGTAATAAACCAGTGGTGCCCAACCTTTTTTGTCCCAAGATCTACTTTTCAAGAGCCACGTTCCCGAGATCTACCAGTCCAGTGTCAATATCGCGCCATTCATATCATTTCCAGCCTGCAGTGGCTAACTTCACAATACTTTCTTGCTGTCGCAAAACCACCCAGACCTCACATCACTAACCCTTTCTCTCTCAAACATATACACTACAATCTGTTTGATAAGCAATGACCTTGATATGAACCAAACAGAAAAAATAAACCAGATACAAAACAGGTGAATCTCCGAGTTGAGAAAATGAAATATTGCCTCCAATCTTTGTGGGAGACCTGGCACTGGGAGGAGGAGGCTAGCTTCTCGTAGTCAGGAGTGTAGCGGCTGGTTGCAAGGCGTAGGCAAGCTACAAGGTGGTCACCAGTCATTGTTGATATGTGCCTGGACTTTTTGATTTTCATGTGTGAGAAAGCAGATTAGCACAAATAAGTTGCACATCTTCTGAAATTGGGATACGTCTCCGCCACCAGTAGTTCCCAGAGCACTGGATGCTCTCTAGTATGAGTGGATATTGATTTGGCTTTGATCACAATGCCATTTTACAAAATCTGAACCTTGTCCTCAAAGCGGAGCTTTCCAAGTCGAAAAGGGACTTGACTTTGGCGGCAATGTCACCACCACCGAATGAAGAGTTCCAGTTTTGTCTCGATAATAAGTCCCACCACAAAAGCATTAAAAATAACCTCAATCTTACACCTGGCGTGTCCTTATAATGACAAAATGGTGAGTAGCTCTTCCTTGGCACTCATGTCTTTAAATCCCATCCTGATGAAAACACACACAATTGTGCCACATCCACCATCTCGTCAGACTGGAGAGGAAAGCACTCACACGTGTCAATGTCCTTCCTCAGTTGTTCTTCCACATGCATAACTATTCCCTCGCATTGCCTTGTAGAAGATTGTGGGAGAGTTGCACTCCTTTATGGCCTTCGCGATCTATGTTTTATTGCTGAAGTTTTCAAAAAGGCTATTTGCTGCAAAAAAGGCTTTCTTCAAAATATCTCTATCTTCGAATGGCTCATTGTGTCTACAAAGGACGTGACAGACGCGACAGGAAGCAATAGTTACGGCCTGATTCTGGGTTCTGGGGTTTGGTGAAGATTTACTGCCGTGCTGAGTGCTGCAAGCTGTGTTTTCAAGTCTCGAATTTTTGTGGCATGTAAAGGCGTTGGGCAAGTAAATCCCTCTCGTAGCTCTCGTGCGGTGTTTTGAAATGCCGCTCCAACAGAAGCCGGTTACGACTTACGAACCGGCTCATGGCCAACGGCAATCTTTACACATGCTCCGTTGGCCGTATCCGGCTGAATTTTCTCGGTTTCGAACGGCTTACGGCTTACTTAAAATTGGTTTAAGTAAGCTGGATTGCCGTGGTTGTCGGCGATAGCGTTTTTGCTGCATGTGTGANGACTGCCGTGGCCATAAGCCGGTTCGTAAGCCGTAACCGGATTCTGTGAGAAGGCCACCTTTTGTCAGCACTACCATTGCATTGCAAATCAAACAAACAGGTTTTGAATGAGAATAAACAAAAAATGATCTTCCTCTCATCTGGGTTGGAAATGGTTGATCTTGGCTCGTTTTGTCTCAGCTATGTTAACGTTAAAAAAATAACCACTCTGACCGCTAGCTGCTAGTATGGATGCGATAACTTTTTTAAGGATGCACACAATTTAAAGCTCAAAGCTCTCAGTTGTTGGAGTGTAGCAGCCTTCTATGGCGCCTAATGCACAAATAGCCAGAAACAGTTCTTCCGAAAATACAGCTTATCATTAGTTAGCAACATACCCAAACATGTGCAAAAACACACCAATATCATTGTTGGCTTTCTGAGCACTGCGCACGCAAGCATCTGTATCCATGTGCGTCAACTTACCTGCGAAGCGCCATAATCAACGCATTAAATTGAGAGCATGCGCTCATATAGCCTACACACGCAGTTCTAAAATGTGATGATCTTAATGCTCACTAACGTAACACGTAACATATACTAAACTAACAGCTTTCCTTAGTCTCAGTAACCAGCACATCACTTTATCCCGCCATCACGACACGTGGGCGGCAACTGCAGGAGACCTCCATTATGAGGGGTCATTGAAAACCTGAGGGGTTGATGAAAAGACCTCCATTTTTAGGGTTATGGTTATTGAAAAAAGATTATATTTGAATAAGAGCTGATGATGCCTACTTCGTAGGCGAAATATATACTCTGTAAGATCTTAGTGTCTGATTCTTTGCTGGCAAAGGATTTATTTCGATAGAAGGGGTTATTGAATCCAAGTGCTGGGCCACGTTGCCTCAGCGAGGAAATTTTTACAATGATTATAAGCCACATATTAATTAGAAGCCACTGTAGAAAAACAAATTAAATTTTTCCAAAAGTTCTCGCCGTCGACTTGGAAACAGTCCGCGGTCTACCGGTAGACCGCGATCGTACTGGTTCGGCACCACTGTAATAAACCCTATAATGACAACGTCAATGCCGTGTTAACGTCAAACAATTAATGTTCTATATAGTTGTTGCTACACTAGCCCATGTTTGATTCCACACAACCAGCGCAGCAAGCACAGCCCACAAGGGTTGCGCGGCCCCAATGAAAAGTGCCGAACGACCCACAATTGGGCGGAGGCCCAACACTGGGCATAGTGCTATTCGTTAAATAACTGGATTTCGCAATGGTGTAAAGTTTCGTGTTTTCATTGGACAACTCTGATGCAAGACACACTGGATATTACAGGCGTGGCCTACGAATACGATTTGATATGATTGCATACCGGTTATTCTATTCTTGTACAGTGAAAGAATACAACACAGGTCTACAACAGTGGTGTGACTGACGGGGTACAAGGGTGGGAACCTCTCCCCTGACAAGTAAATGCAAAAACTGATCCCCCATTCTGTTTATATTTCGGTATTCAGTACTTTTTTGGTTTTCAGTAAGTTGTTGTTTTTTGCGTTTTTCGGAAGTTTCTGGACTGTTGTTTTCCGGTGGTTTCGGGCTTTAGTATATAGAAATCCACATCCCGATAAACTTTCATTCCTAAACTTTTTTCTGAATGTTGGCGGGGGTCCCCTACGATTGCCAGTGGGTCTCTTTCAGCTACGTTTCCCACCCTGGCTAAAACCTCTAGCAAGGCAATTGGTCCACAACTTAATTTTCCTGAATAATGTTTTACTAGGCTATACTAAAAATGCTTACAATCAACGTGGATTCAGCAGACGTTACCTGCACAACAATCAGCTTGCAAAGGCAACGCTGACAACGAAGCTATTCACAATGCATTTAGCAATGGTTGGCTTTGGGAAGTTATGAGTCGTGTGAAGATTAATTTATTTGAGAAAAAATGATTTTTTGTGTGATTAAACTAGGGGTTCCAAGGGTGTAGTGGGGCGGGAATGCGTGGGAACGGCGTTCCCACACCTTTTGCACGTTTCGCTTTAAAATGAGTTGGAATCTCTTTTAAAATGGCTATTTTTTTGGATGCGTTCCCACACCTTTTTTGTTATCACTACATCTCTGAGGGGCTCTCAATCTTTTCAAGCATTTGGTCCAAATAATAGCAAACATATGGTCCGTGGCCCAACGACTGTGCAAGGCGAAAACCGTTGCACATTCACAGAGCAGACATATAAACAAATTTTAATACAGCAATGTGCGCTGCAGTCAAATGCGAAGGCTGAGCCTGTTTGCTGTTAGAAGCATAGATATTCGAGGCTCAGGGTGTTTGTGGCAGAAGCAGATATGTTGCGTAGTTAGAAGCATAAATGTTTTGCGAAGAGCTCCAAAGCCGGAACAGCGGCATGGGAATGGGGAAAATAAAAGAGTTGAGCGTAATGGAAACTTTTAAAAAACAAAAAAATTTACCAATTATGCTTGTCTCTCTTCAGCAACAATGTTGACCTCAAGTAATAACAGAAATTATAGAAAACAATTTGGAATTTTCTGTGTGGGCGAAGAGCTGCAATAAATTGTTCAAAGTTTATCTTGATAAACCGTAAAATTATCTGTGATACTGTTACCAAAAAGAACCTCCTCGTTAATTGTCACCCTTTTGAAATATCAGGGGGGCAGTGCCCCCGCTATCGGGCATCCCTGAAGAGTTTACGGTGTGACACTTCGCAACAAGGTGCGCAACTGTGAAATTCGCAAAGCGCTGAATGTCAGCCACTTCTACTCCGAATCGAGGATCCTAGCTAGGTTGGTTCGACCATGTGTCCAGAATGTCCCGGGAAAGATCTGGCAAAGCAAGCCCTGCTGGCTAAACCCATGGGAAAGCGGCCAAGAGTTCATCCAAAGACCAGGTGGAGCGATCGTATCTCCGACCTTGCTTGGTTACGTCTTGGTGTGAAGCCAGCAGAACTATCTCAGATTGCTGTTGACTGTGCGGTATTTTGAGTCTTGAATCCTGCTACAGCTGCTGGCCCCGCGACCCTCCCTAGAGGAAAAGCGGACACGACAATGAATATTCGAGGCTCAATACGTGATAATACACAGATAAAGTCGTCTTCCACGTTAAGCCTTCTAAATTTCGTTTTGATGCCAACAAGAGTCATCTGTCTGCCTCAAAATGCCTTCAATAACTGCATGTTGCGCACAATGTGGTAGACTATGTATAAATTTCCATGTTGCAATAATTTCCAAAACATAATGACCAGAGACCATACTATGACGTTTGTCGCTGAAGAGCTACCTACATTTTCGATTAAAACATTAAACTTGAGAAACCTACTGTGCTCAATTTCAACAAGATCAGGCCGTGGCCCCTTACCATTATTCCGTGACTCACTAGTGGGTCATGGCCACAGGTTGAGAAACCCTGCTATACTGCTTAGATCGTTGACCTCTGTAGAGTCTTTGATTTCTCTTTTACCCCCAGACAAAAGAGCGTCAGCGAAATGTTTCTCATGGGAATAACAGCAGCACATTTGAAAGGTTTATCGTTTATTCTGAGGGGTTTGTTTGTTTACACTTCGTGTGGTACCATCAACATCAAAATCCAAGGCTAGAAGTCACCATTTTTGAAGCGACTAGACCAGGTGGTTAACATGTACTGTAATTCAATTGAAGCAAAACTTTCATTTTTACTGGAATAAAGAACATAACTGAGATGTCTATTCAAGTCAAATTCCCTGGTCATCTTTTCAATGCAAGACTGAATACAAATAATTATATACATATTGACAAAATTTTTCAATTTGATTTTTATGACAGTAATTGGCTGCAGGCCGAACTGAAATCTGCTTCTTGCCGGGGCGGTTAAGGTGAACGCTCTGATAACCCAAGAAGCGCTACGACGATTCGCAGTGGCCGTGGGTCAAACACACAACCCTCAAGTTGAGAGGTGGACATTCTACCATTGAACTATCACGGCAAAATAATACTGAATTTTCGTTTTTTTATGTCATTTCCGTTACAATTTTAATGTCATTGAGGACTGTTTGTTTATCCCTACTGAGGTAAGCGCGTAAATATTTTACGCCGTGCTTGTGAGTTAGTTAAACAGGATGATCGTTATTGCATGGAAAATCCTACCACATTGGTAATGTTCAGCATATATCTACCACATATGATTTGATAAAGTTTTGAGGCGGTTTGTTAAAGTGACTTTCAAATAAACAGTGGTACAATTTTCTGTCATCCTCAAAGGGGCACAGCAACCCAGCGAATTAATTTCTTTTCGGATATCACACCTTATAAGATCTCTTCTTTACTCGTGGCGAATTTCCCCTTCAGAGGTGCTGCGAATCAGAAAAATGCAGCAAGTGCTTTCATAGCAAAAGTTATCGGTGCCTGTATTTGATTTTCAACTCAAACGTTGCGCCTATTGTGACGCATGGTCACAATATGTGATGCTTGTTGGAGTTTGTTAAAGGTTTTTTCCTAAAGATCATGCAAAACAATCTGTGCAGCGAGGACTTTGAGATGTTATTTTGAGCGCTATATGAACTTGTGCGAACCACAGCGAGAGTTTTGTGACATGAAGACATTGCGCTTGACGAATGATCTCTGACTTAAAACTTTCTGGCGAGCCTAACTAAATCGCAGGTTTGCAGAACCTTAAAAACACTTTGCTATGTAAATCGTGCCCTCTTCCAATAACGCACGTTTCCAATAAGGGACTCTGAAGATAGTCTGCCCTCGAATCGCCGTACTTTTTATTCTGCCAGCAATTTGATTGTCAACAGTGTGAAGTGATCAAAGCAGAGAGTTCTGACAGGTGGTAATGTTTCGCGAGGCCGAGTGGCCTTGCGCTATTGACTTTAGGAAGGTAATTGACTGATTGGCTCATTTGTTGCAACGAAAATACAGTTTTATAACTTATAATAAGAACAGTGAAGCACGATGCAAGAAATATTTGTTAGTTGTCAAGAAGACAATTTCAATATGTGTAAATAGAAAGCTCCTTAGAAAGAAGTCGACGACAAAACAGAAAAACAATCGATCTTTGAAAAGAACAGTTTTTTCTCATTTATATGTTCGGACCGTAGCCTCGGGCGTCTGCAACACGCCCACCAATTCCATTAAAACATCAATATAACCAGCCCTTTCTTGTCTAAATATATGCTAATAAAATCAACACTTTCCGTGCCTTTATCGAAGCAAATTCCTCTATGGTTTCATCAAACTCAGCTTTCTCTGTTTCGCCCCTTTCTATACTCACCTTGAAGCTAGGTGCAGGTCACACAATCTGTCATGAGTCCTGACTCACTGAGGCTCGGAGATATGAAACAGGATTGCAGAGTCGGTGTCGCAAGGAATCGGAGGTTTTTGGGTGAAGTCGGAATCGGATTCCTAAGAACAGTCGGAGTCGGTGTCGCAGTCGGATTTTGTGTCCGACTCTGACTCCGGATGTCCAACTGAATCATTTTTTACATCACACTCCTGAGTTGGGAATTCCTATTGAAATGGTTCAAATTGTTTTTAAACTTTTGTTGAAACAGTGAATTCTTGCTCTGTACCACAATTTCCATTGATTGCTAGTTGCTACAAGATTGTTGACAGCCAAACTTCATTCACGTTATGTTAAAGAATCGCAGTCGGGAGTTAGAGTGGGAAATTATGGAAAGGTCGAAATCGGAGTTGGAGTCGGAGATTTTAACTCCGATTCCGCAACCATGGTTTGAAAGGATCAATTTCTCTCAGCTTGCAATAGATACTGCCACGGTCAGCGCTATCTGCAAGCAATTTGGAAAGACTCTTTCAACACTATATTCAACAATGAATGTCAGGACGTCTTCAGAAGGCGATAAGTTGCACGAAGTAATACTGTACTAGGGTTTTGCAAACTATAATCTCCTCGTAAGCAATTATAATTGTTTGCCATCTCCGTCTGACCTGTACGAAGATCCTAAATTCTCACACATATATTTTAGTTTTTCATAGTCATGACAATGACAGCAACAGCGGCCTTAGACATCGAACAGAAAGCCAAATTTGGAAAGAAAAAGGTAGATCTAAACAAGACTAACAAATCTATTTGATGAGCTAATATTTTTGCCCAGCTGGTAAGGTAAAGATACTAAGTGCTGCTGTTTCGAGGACTAAATCAGGTTCTCTTTCCTAGTCTTTGGATTGCTGCATTGTGTTTAGCTTTGGACTCTTGCGGCCATCGAAGAAATTTCGTAAAGTCCGAGTGGGCTGCAGCTCTTTAAGTACTGTAATTTGTAAATGTAAGGAACTGAAACAGCATTTATTTCTTTAAAAGCCAGACTCGCATAACCACTGAGTTAAGCTCATCACAACCAAATTCTGACTAATATCCTCTTGACTTCAGTGAGAAAAACATAGCCTACTGCTATTGATTTGATCACTATTACTTACCCTTTCCAGAAAAAGTTTAGTATCTTTAAACAAGTCATTCAAAACGAACTTAGTCATTTCCCGAGGCATTTGGAGAAAATAAAAGCAAGAAGATTCCAAATATATTCAACTTATTGAAAAGTTGATCACTAACATTATCGAACAGTTTGGCGACTTTCATTTCGAAAACAGTTGTTGCTCTTTCCTCAAAACCCATTTTACTGACAGACATTACCGAATTCTCAACTGAAGCAAAAAGACACATGCACAAGTGTGCACCAAAGATGAAGTGAAAGTTTTATAGCTACCGGAGCTCTGCTGGGCATCTTCGCTTATATTTGTAGGCAACGACCCTTCATTCACTGCATTCACTGATGAAAGGGGCGGAGCGGAGCTCCGGCAGCTTGACACCTCTGGTGTGGACGCAGCCAAAACTTAACTGGAATTAATTGAATTCCAATAGAATGTAGCAGTGAAAGAAATATTTTTTGATGGCACACCTGAGAACTTCTTG
>JGI24021J15306_10009428_pt1 | contig 12084 bp, 9 predicted proteins | sample Ectturendosymbi1_FD_15306 | JGI IMG/M metagenome (IMG submission 15306)
ACTCATACTCGGGCCTAGTTTCCAATGAATACTTCAGCGAAACACTTTGGCCTAGCAGTTGGGCCCTAGGCCAGGCAACATGAGCCAAAATGACCCCAAAATTACTTCACTTATGACGTCACTCACAAAAAATCCGCGCTCCCCAACCAAAAATTTTTTTTCGAGTGCAATCTACTAGACTGGCCGATCCGTTTGAGCCCCTCAACAGCTCTCTAGCGCAATCGGCGGAGGAGCCAAGGCGTTAGTAAGGCAACTGAAAACTGCTGTTTTTTAGGCCAAAACTGAAGTACGAATATATCGCACGCCAGTTCTCGAAGTGTTAACGCCTTGAGAGCCAGTGTACGATATATTTGTACCTGGAAATCGGCCTAAAACCAGCAGTTTTTGGTTACCCCGATTATGCTAAAGAGCTGTTCAAATCCTCAAAAGATTTGGCAAGTCTTCTAGTCGGCAATGAAAATAAATTTTTTTTGTTGGGATTTGCAGATTTTTTGTGAGTGACGTCATAACTGAAGTACTTCTTGGGCCATTTTGGCTCATGTTACTTGACCTAGGGCCCAACTGCTAGACCAAAGTATTTCGCTGAATTTTCATTGGAAACTAGGCTCTAGTCCAAGTCTTTTGAGCCTTTGATTGACTTTCTAGTGTTTCTGGTTCAAAAGTTATGATCTAAAATAACAATTTAAATACTTATCTAATTAATCATACAGTATTTTTTTGTTTACTTTAGATCATAACTTTTGAACCCGAAAACCCAGCAAGTCATCCAAAGTATCAAAAGACTCGGATTTTAGCCTAGTTTCCAATAAAAATTTCTGCGAAATACTATATACCATCTAATGGTTTGGACCCAGGGCCAGGTGAAGTGGGCCAAGGTGGCCTAAAAGTCCTCCACTTATGACATCACTCAAAAAAAATATAAGCCCCAACCAAAAATGTATTTTCATTGCAAACCAGAAGACTTGCTGAGTCTTTTCAGCCTTTGAGCAGCTCTCTACCACTTTCAATGACAGAGTTGCACTTGCGCACAGCCACATGCGATCTGGCTGTTTTGGTGCGAAATCCTCGAAACAGGCCGGATATGAAAGTGTTTTAACACGCTTGCTGTTGGTGTACGAATATTTCATACCTAAGAATCCTGTATGAGCTGCTATTTTCACATCACTTCACAACTCCATAACTCACCAGTCGATTGTGTTAAGTTGCAGGCCACCTGGTGGTGATCAGTCGACAGTTTTGTACATCTTTTCACACAAACATCCAACATTTATTGGAACAAGTTTCATGGCCATGCTTGCAACAACTAATGCTTGATTGATTTGACTAAGTTTGCACAATTCATTGTGCCTGCTCTACACAATAACATTGAACAGACTGGTCGCACTGTTTATGCCGCAACTTCTGCGATATCAGTGGATACCATTGCAAGGTGTTGCTGTGTGCACATTTGTGCAGGAGAGACCTTGCATTGAGTCTACTGCAGGAAGTTATGTGGCAATCACGACACCTGAAAAGGGGAGACCATATGTTGCACTGTCACTGTCCTTCATACAGAGTGAGCATTTTTGGACTCTTTCTGCCACAACCAGTCAACCACCCAGGGTGTAGCACACCTTTTTCTAATTAGGTACAAACTGCATTTGGCATGACTTGTATCTGAAGTCTCACAATTGGAATTGCACAACACCCTGATTTAAGATACGAATTTACTTTAGTCCTGATTCTTTTATTTGTAAGAAACAAACTTTTGCAAAGTTTCTGTAGGGATGTGCTCCAGGATGTGGTCAAACTTGTTAGAGTAGGTCCTGGCCCATCCAATGTCAATTTAAAAAAACTTCAATGTCATGTAGAAGTTTTCAAGTAATTTTTCACTTCTCACTTTTACTGAACAGAAAAGCCATTTACTTGTATTTGGCAGCTGGGTAATTTGGGATTTTTATTACTTTTTTCAAAAATTTTTTTAGGAATCAATCTACAGTGTTGAAGGAGGACACCGATCAGTTATTTTCAGCAGGCTTGGTGGTGTGAAGGATAAGATTTATGTGGAAGGTCTGCACTTCAGGTAAAAAATTGTTTGATCTTTTGAACTTGGGAATTATTGTAAAAAGCATTTTCTTTGATTTTCAGGCATTTGTGCAAAACCTTATTCTTGTAACACATCCCGGTGGCATGTTTTTAAGCTTTTGTATCATGTAAGAATGACAGTTATTTCTAAACAGGTGAAATTCTATAAAACCAAGACTTGTGCATGAGTCTGTTTAAATATGCAGCTTCTCATGTTCAACCTTTCATTTTCTACATCACTTAGTTTATTATATGCATGAATTTTAGCCATGTTTCCTGTTATTTTCACAGGGTTCCGTGGTTTCAATACCCGATCATCTACAATATTCGTTCAAGACCTTCAAAAGTTGGCTCACCGACAGGTAAAGAAATCAGATCTCAGCATTAATGTGGGCATGGATTAAGAGGCTGCTCATTGCAGCTTTTACGTGTCTTTTACTGTGCTGATTTTTGCCTTTTAAATTAAAGAACTTCAGTTGCTTATGCGCAAGTGTCAGATGATGATTTCAAGGCGAATAAGAGCTTCAGTGTTGCTTGGTTGGTCTGGTGGAGAGTCTGAAATCTTGATGCTTGGTCATGTGACAGCCAATGGTTGTTACGACTTGTAACCATGCATTGTAAAATCAGGTTTTCAGCAAATGCTCCCTAGATTGACTCCAGAAATATGAAAGGACATATATTTCTGATTGATGTGGGAGATACATTTGATTTCTTGCTAGCTTTTTTCTCAACTCCTTCCCATTTTGCCAGATCAACCCAAGCTTACGCAACCTGAAGAAAATGTCTTAGAAGTTTAGTAATCTGATGACACTGGTGTTATAGAAACAGGTTCTGTGTATATATGGAGTTTGAGGAGTGTAGCTGCTACCTCAATATGTATGTGCTCCATAAACATGGTAATCATGTGTGCAATCGGAGTTACGCTTGACTTGATGCTTCACTGACTGTTGTAAAGCTGTAGTGAGGGCTATCGTTGACACTGGAATTTGTCATCATAACTGTTGTCTGGAGCAGGTCTTCTCAAACTAAGGGTTGCGACCCCAAATGGGGTTGCGAAATGTAATTTTGGGGTCGCGAAACAAATTGGCTTGACAAATCAGATGTAAATGTTTTTATAAACGAATGGGACGTTCACACGTATCATTGACATCTAGACCATCCATCAAGGGGTCGCCTAGACAAAAAAAGTTTTTAAATGGGGCAGCAGAACAAAAAAGTTTGAGAAGCCTGGTCTAGAGTGTGTATTCCGAAAAGAGAAACCTTGAAATATGGAGAAATTCTTGTGGTATACACGTTTATCTCAAGAAAGATAAAAAGCTTCATAGCTTTTTAGCTTCATCAGAATTAAATTCTGTCGAACAACTAATCCTACTTTCGTTGAAACGTTTCGGATTGTTTTTGATCCATTTTATCCATTTCCAATTCTAAATGAAACAACATCAACAACGCAAGCAATTTAAAACCAATAGCCGTTGTGGCGTAAAACTTAATGTGCCGTAAGAAAACGCTGAAAGCAAACCTAAGACTGTCAGTCATGAAGCAAAACAATGACCAAGAGTAACATAGAGATGATTAGTTTTGTTTCCGAAGTTTTGCGTTGTTGTAGGTTTGCTGTTAGCTTCTTAGTCCACGTTAATTTTCATATGCAATAAAGTCTTTCGGTTGTGAATTGCCTTAACGTTGCTTGATTTCTGATTGAAACTGGTTTAAGAACATACTGAAACGTTTTGAACCAAACCATGAATAGTTGTTTGAAAGTTTTGTCAGTTTTGATGAAGTTGTTACGTCTATCCCAATTTTATGCTCCTGACCTGAGTTACAACTTCAATTTTTCTTAATTTGATCAATGCAGCATGTTTTAATTGGCTGTGATGAAAATAAATGCTGGAAGTCAAGCCAAGGATAACTTGACCCGCGTATTATAATGTTTCTTTCGTATTTCAGGGACAAAGGATTTACAGATGGTCAACATCAACCTTCGTGTTCTGACCCGACCAAATCCGTCGAAGCTTCCTCTTATTACTCAAACTATTGGAAGGGATTATGACGAAAAGGTGATGATTCATTTGCAGTTTTAATTTTTCGTCTGCGTTCACAGGAAACGTGTGGAAGAGGATTTTATATGCTCTGTTTGATTATGACCTTGTTATGGTGCAATTGGCACAGCTTTTTCGGGAGACGAATTTTAATTTTTTTCATAAAGTTGGAGTGTTGCCAAAACTGCTCCCACCATGTTAATTGCCCAGCATGATTTGCAACGGCAAAGAAGTCAAGCGCTCTGTCGAGTTTCAAAATTCCACTAATTTGTGGTGTTCTACGTCCATTTGCGCACACCCGTTGTATGTTACGGTGTTTCTCAATGATCGTACCTACTCACCTTGCATTTCGCAGGTTCTTCCTTCCATCGTGAACGAAGTACTGAAAAGTGTTGTTGCCAAGTTTAACGCGTCGCAATTGATTACCCAGCGTGCTCAGGTTAGCGAGAAGCATTCCGTTTCACAGCGTTTTACCCTTTTAATTAGTGCTGACTATATGTGATGATGCTGTTTTGTGAATGTTTTTTCATTTTTTTTTTGTTGAAACATGAAGCGGTGATTCGATGCCCTCGTTTTGAGTGCTGAAAGATAAAAACGTTTTTCTGAGGTCGTGTACGATAATGCAGGTTAACGGAACTGCTTAATGAAGAGAAAGATCTTCAGTGTGAATTGCTGTTTTGCGTCTGCATCTAACAACCTTAACGGTGTTTAGCTCTGCGTAGAAAATCTAACTATGCCGTTTGCAGGTGTCACTACTTATCAAGCGCGAGCTTTCCGAAAGAGCCAACGACTTCCATTTGATTTTAGATGACGTCGCTATCACCGACCTCACGTTTAGCAAAGAATTTACAAGCGCAATTGAAGCCAAGCAAATCGGTTAAGCATTTCATTTTGCTCACTTGTAATATCGTTTTTACGGCTGCGTAACGTTTTTAAACTTTGAATTGGAATATGTTGGAGAATTGGTATCTAGAATTTTTCAAGGTTTTCATTCCGTTTTCACTCAAGTTCGGATATCTTGAAATGCAAGAGTTAGCAAAGTCTGGACCTCCGCTAGGTTTAAGCATTGGGGAATAATGATCACATATGTGACAGCACTCTGCTCGCTTTACTGCAGGCAATGGAGCAAAACAAAGCTCGCAGATAGTTTTCAGTAAAGTCTTAGATTTGCTCCATGTTTTTAGATCAAATTACATTTCAATGAACCCGCGTTGCTCCAAGTAAATTTGTTTCGCGCCCACCCGGAAAGAAACTTGCAAGGCAATTAAAAACGTGGCAAAAAGGTTTGAAAACAATTTCGGTTTGGTCCAGGACTGCGAGCGCTTTTTCCTCTTCCAACTAAATCTATTGAAACAACGGAGTAACGCCCACGTGAATGTAAATCCGTTGTCGGAGCGAAAGAAGTATGCTCAGTTGGTTGGATTTTTTATTTTTCGTTGTAACCAGAGGTCTGATGAATATTTTTATTGTCGACCAACTTACGTCACTGCTCGGCGTGTATAAAAATTTCCGGTATTGGGAGTAAACTTGTAATTTTCCTCATACATGTTGATTGTGCGGAATTCCTGCAGTGAAGTGCATTCTTGTTTAACGATTCTGTGTGGCTGCCAGCAGCAGAATAAAGAACCAAGGCTTCCGCTGACGCTTGAAATCGGCTTCCCTTGCAGCTCAGCAAGACGCCCAGCGAGCGCAGTACATTGTCGAAAGAGCAAAGCAAGAGAGACAGCAGAAGATCGTCCAAGCTGAGGGCGAAGCGCAAATTGCCCGAGCGCTTGGAGAAGCCATCAGTCAAAACCCTGCCTACTTGAAGTTGCGAAAGATTCGTGCGGCTCAAAACATCGCGAAAACCATTTCTCAAGCGCAGAACAGAGTCTACTTGGATGCCAGCAGTTTAATGCTCAATCTCGGAGACACGTAAGGACTAAATGTGTCATTTGAAAGTAAAGTTTGTAAGGTCGTCACAAGAAAGGACGTGTTTTACTTAACTTGTTTTTGATTCCGAGTGATAACAGCGTACAGAGGATTCATGTAAAAACTAAAAACATCTCTATAGTTTTTCAAAAAAATTATGTTTTTGTAGTGCAGGAATGTGCTTTATGAAATGTTGCACGGGCCTTTTAAACGTGGCTCTCTTCGTTGCTCCGCTGACATGCTTCCTTCGTGATGGAATGCCAGGTGGCTGCATTTAAGAGAGTCGAGGAATAGAATCCTAGAACGCAGGCCTCTGCTTGTTCGAAAAGTGAAGTGTTGTGATAAAAAGTGTCGAATCTTCTCATTTTTGAACATTCAGTCGGTCGCAAACTCTGCCGCGCAACGGAACCAAGCTCAATTCGACCAACTGTATGGTTAATATTTGACGAAGAAGCAACAGCATTAAAGATTAACATATGACACACGTTTTTTCGCTTTCTGCAGACTGACTGGGCAAATTTTCTGTGATTTCGGAATCAGCGTCAATTTTACCTGGGTGCCCGCGAAGTAGTAAAAAAGTATAAGCTTGGTCATCAGCTTCCCTAATGTCGCTGCTGGCAAAGGTTGAGGAAACACTTTGTTTGTGATAACATTTACAAGGCTAGTTGCGAGTCACTAATAAACCTATTGTTTAAATTCGTGAACTTGAGACGTTGGGCATACATCGCAACTGCAACTGCTGCAGATGGGGGTATGTGGCACTTCAATGCGAGCACCTGGAAGTCAGTAGTTCGGTTTAAGCTGCAATGTGACGAACCAAACCGGCCAATAGGCACGTTTGTTAATTGAAATCAATTGTCATTTGCAGAGGACAGCTCGTTCTATGTTTCTCAAGAGTAAGTTTAAGGAAATGCGTGTAGCCGGATACTTCACTTTGCAAATGGAATTGTTAAAATGCTCTGCTTTCTTAATAAGATGCAGTTGTTGTCTTAGCCAAGCCTTTATTATTTGCAAACCTTAAGAAACATAGACAGAGCTGTCCTGGGCTTGTTGGCCTTTGAGCCTTTCAGTAACTTGTTTTTTTAATTGTGTTTCTCCGTCCACACGGGTAACTTCCATCACTTAGCCGCTGTTGCTGGTTTAGAACAGGGCTTCTCAAACTATAGGTCGCGAAATATAATTTTGGGGTCGCGAAAAAAACCGGCTGACAAACCAGATATAAATGTTTTTGTTAACTAATGGGACGTTTGCATGCATCATTGACATCTAGATTATTCATCAAGGGGTCGACTAGAAAAAAACTTTTTAAAAATGGGGCCGCAGAACAAAAAAGTTCGAGAAGCCCTGGTTTAGAACACTTTTTGTCCCAGTTACGAAACGATCTCCGCCCAACAACTCTGCTGCATCCCCGAGTACAATCCGGTTACTCGTACAGGTGTTGTTCCGCGCGTGGATTGTAGAGGCGACGCGTCCGTTGTACGTTTTCTCTTTCTCTTGTAACCGACCTCGCGCAACTTGCAACATATTTTCTTGTTCTTACCAGAGGGTTGAAGAAGTGAAGTTGTGAAGATCGCGCCGCGCGCAGCTGCTGCATCTGAAACACGTCATCAAGGTTGGGGAGCGCCAATCAACTTTACAGACTTGATTCTCGGTAGTTCGCGACCAGTCCAGGTTGCCACAGCTTTGTATTTTGTTTGGTCGCCTATTGTGTTTGTGTGTTAAATGAAAATATTAAACATTTCGGCCTTTTTATGTGAATAACGGTCTGTTCAAAAAGAACAATCACAAAGATAGTTGCAGCTACGTTAATGGTCGTTGTGGGAAGATATTAATAGGCAGCATTGAGGTTTGCTTGGAGTGCGACGGTGTTTTGTTCATAACATACCAAAGCGAGCAAGACATACCAGATGAAATTTCTAAAAGTGTGCGTGGTATATATCCCTTCGTACGTTTTGCTGAAATAGACAGTCTGTTCCACATGGAGTGGAGGAACCCAGTTGTCATTTGCATGGAACATCCACTCATGCCAGGCAACGACAATGTTTTGCGGCAGCGTGGCACATCACGGTGGTGCACGTCATCAATTTCACCTCAGGCGAAATGCAGCGTAGTGTTTTTTCAACTGAGTGGAATGAGCGTTTGAAAATCTGCGTCTTCGTTTTAAAAGCCACGCCTTCATACTTGAATGTACGGCACAGCAGACGCGGTTTCGGTGGGAGACGTTAAGTTCCAGTTTATGCGGCACAGTGACGTCTTACAATATGTCTTACCTGGCGTTGGTGTACGGCCACTGTAAATAAAACACGACCCGAAAGCCCTCCCGTCGGTCCAAAATCGCTAATGGTGCAGGCACTGTACACTTGAAGGGTTCTGCTCCATCAAACCACGCGCTTTTTGTGCAGTACTTAATTACCGTAAGGCTTTCTTCGGGATATCGACGGACACCCTAGTCTCACGAGTTATCTGTTTAACGTTTTCACATCCACATACAACGGATTACTGCTTGTCAGGGAGGGGGAAGGGGGAACAAAGCCCCGGCCGCCGAAAAGTCCCAGCAATGTCTCAAATACTTTTTTTAGTACAGTCAATTTACTCCCAAAAGGTTCGATAGGGGCGCCAAACTTGATTCTTGCCCAGTGCGCCATCTAACCTCGGCATGCCCCTGCTGCTCGTGCACACGTTCCAGTCCTGAGCGGGTTGCGATTTTTGTCCGCCCCCGCCCAACCCAATATTGCTTCCATCTCAAACCTGCAGCTGACCTGCCGCTGTGTGTCTGAAAACTACTAAAGCCTCGTGTAACGTGTTCCATCGCTAGTGGCAATTTATTCAATGGTTCATTTCAAAGTCAACAGAAGCTGCAAAAAAATACACTGTAGACCAAAACTGTGAGACCTTTCAGACAACCTTAAGTGCTTCTTAGTTCTACGAACACTGTTTAAAAGAGTGCCGTTTACTGACGAACCATGCTCAGGAATCCTGGGTAGTCCACCTAGGCCCTAGGGGCTTGTTTGTTGTTGGTTTCATGTACATAGAAAAATTTTAGAAACCTGTGCTTCCATGACTTTTCCTGATACACCACGTTCATAACTGCCTGTTATGAACGGGTCTGTTATGACTTGACCACGTCTGTTCTGGAAGGGAACCGTTGCATATATATGCAGTTGAACAGACTATGTTGTTAGACTCACAGCGCAGTTATAATATAAATAATATGATACGTGCCACATATATGTCTTCAGAGAAGGAAGCAGCTTTAGGCCTACCTCAACTAAATCAGGTTCCAGCAACAGCTGGAATGTGAATGGAAAGGTATCCGGACAACAGTCACCTGGGCAAATGCCACCTAGAACATAGATTCTCAAAGTGCTCCGTACGGAGCCCCAGGGCTCCGCGAGCTGTTCATTTACTTATGTTTTTATTTTTAGAAATTTATTGTGGGGCTCCGTAAATTATGGTCAATCTCTTCATGGGTTCCATAATACCAAAAGTTTGAGAAACCCTGACCTAGAACATTCACCACCCGGGACAAAAATTTGTTCAGACCCGATCGCGGTGTTGAAAAATTCATTTCGAAACTAAGAAACAGTCGCAGAAATGGTAAGATTGATCTTTCGTGCATTTCAGTGTGAGATGGAACTGGGTTATATTACTTTCGGCAGATTGTTGCTTGTCCCAGTAGCAAAAGATTTGTGAAAGCAGTAAGAATTGGTTTCAGTTAATTTATACGAATTTATCCTGGCTGCAGTATTGCGTTCTGCTGCCTTGTGTAAATGGCTTCGATACATCTCACGTAAGTGGTGTTAGATTCATAACGCGATTGTAGTTCGACGCTGATGTCATTTTGATTAGTGGCGAACCAGCCGCAGGGTTGCCACACACCTTTTGAGAAAAAAGTCAAACCACGTCTAAAAAGAGCCAAACTGGGCAAAAGAGCCAATTTGTTAAACAACATGAAATTTAAAATTCTCTATTAATTGTAGGACATTTTAGAAGAATAAAGTTGCAGCATTCTTCATTTTCCACTCGAACCTCTGGCATTATGGGTTGCCAGATATGCGACAACTTTATTCTTCTATGGGTTGCCAGCAGATAACGTTTGAGAAAATACACAAAGTACTGTCTAAAAATTCCTGATAACACTTAGCAAGATATTTAAAAAGCGAAGACACCAGTCTGATAGCACGCGCCAACTGCCCCCAAAAAAGCCAAATATTGGGAAAAAAAGAAACAATTTTTTTGACGCCAACTGTCTCTAACAAAAGTCAAATTTGTGAAATTTGGCGTCACAAAGGCAAATGTGGCAACCCTGGGGAGCCGGGGCGGCCTGCACTCTTTCTTTTGCTGACCTGTGGGTGACGATAACGATTCTAGCCCACTTGAAGTAAAAATCCCGCCTTGTCAACACACGTGGTTTTGGAATGCGTGGTTGGTGGAATTCTGCATGCGCTGATAGACTGGGTCCAGAAAAACTCCTAATATTGCTACATTGATTCGGGACACTGCGTTGTTGAGTTCAACCCATCTCTGCGCGCTTTGTACTTGGCTTAAAGCGGATTGCCATTGCTCTGTTGCGAAACTTTGAGATCGTACGTGTGAACTGTTGTAGTCGTAACGCTTGTGTGTTTCTGCCGTTCGAAAGCATCGTTTTAGTCTCTGTAATGTGTGGGGACAGACTAGCACGTGTTATGTCAGCAGTGTGTGTACCAATGGGGTTCCTCAAAGTTGTGCTCAACAGGTAGGATTTCTCAGGACTGGTTCAGCATTTGGCCGTAAACAGATCCGTTGCCCAGCTGCGGAATCGTGAGAAAGTGCGGAATCAGTGTGGCGATCTGGAATTTCCGATCCGGCCATAGCCAGTAGCGAGAAATCGCTACAAGTGGTTCGTGACTGCGGTTTTAACTCTACCCACACATGTCCTGCAACCTCATAAAATTTTGTACGGACGTTCTATAATGATTCAGAAGCAATCATTTCGTGTATTTCAGCTCATTGTCAAAAATTCTCGGAGGTCAAACATTTCTATCAGAAAAACACTCGAAAGAATTCGCAAGTCATTCATTTGGTAAAAATGATTTAAAACATGAACTTAACTTTGGCAAAGAATTTGCTTCGGAAGGAGTCGAAGCTGCCTATATTGTTCGAACAATTTTTTAATCCACAGCTACTTCAAAAGCTGCGTTTGATTGTTACCGGTAGCTGTAACACTTCCCGTCACCAGCTCTTCATGCGAGAAAAAATGAATTTTTTTTCAAAAATGAAATTAGTGAAAACATTTCCCAGAAATTCCATGACCAGTGGAAGATTGAGTAACACTTATCTACTTTCAGGTGAAAGGTACGAGCTGAAAAACAGATTTAGATTTATTTCGTTGATGAATTTGACAGTCGACATGACAATCGAAGAATTAAGTTTCACTGAGGTGATGATGGTATAAAATTCTAACGTAGATGGTGCAGGGATCTGTGTGAGATTCATATTGTCTATTTGTCTGAATCTTTTTAGAGTTAGTGCTTATGGCAAGACAGTCATAAATCAACGCAGGGTTGAAAAGTCAGCTTTTGAGGATCAGTCAGAGGAAAATTCAGTGTGGATATTAAAATGAACAACTTTGTTGGGAATATTCTGCAAAATAAGTTTTACGCCTGCTGTTACGTTTTGCTGTCAGGTACACGCCCCTAAAACCGATACACACATTCCTACTGCGGCGCTGCTATGCTACTTTAGGTGTCACTGGTGCCGAAACCTGTCTGAAGTTAACTGCATACTGCCTTGAATAGTCCTCACCCTATCCACGCTGCAGATGGGCATTACACTTGCACTAGTAGTTGCATAACATTGTTATGGTTACACCACAATCACAAAGTGTCCATAAGCTACCACAAAAGCAAATTAGTCAGTAGTCACTCCGTTGGCAAATGGCTTATTTTTATGTGTTATTTAGCAAGAACATTTTGATGAAACTAGTTGGTTATCAACAGCTTACTTGTCTCTGTGTCAATATGGAATAGGTGGTTGGAAGTGGAACCATTTCGCTTTCATGTGAATTGTATTCACTTTCGTGGAGCTGTATTCG
>JGI24021J15306_10009429_pt1 | contig 12084 bp, 8 predicted proteins | sample Ectturendosymbi1_FD_15306 | JGI IMG/M metagenome (IMG submission 15306)
AAGATTGTAAAAAATGTTATGCTTTGCACCAAAATCAAGCTCCTCACGTCTCCCGGCATTCTGACGAACTAAGCAGCACTAGTAGTGTTTGCTCGAAAAGGTAATTACTATGGCAACAAACTTCGCGTTGTGGGAAAACGCTGATTAAAGTTGTGTTCACTTTGACACGGATTATGTGATGAGGTACACGAGGCTTGCTTGGTGATAGGTTCGTTGCCATAACGACTAAGCTGCGGAAAATCGGTGATTCCCCTGCCTCATCATACCAAAAAGTTTCAAATAATATTACTTTTCACACTGAGACATTCACAGTTCAAAGCGACATTTTTAGACGCGCGTATTTGCAAAAAAAACCTGTATTTTTTCTAATGAGAAGTTTCGATTGCAACAGATAAGTCGCTAAACGACCGCCTTCCAGATTTTTAAACATAAATCCTACTCAGGACTGAAGCACGTGAAAGCACACTTGCAGCTGGGTACTGGAAATACTATTTGAATTTTCAGCGAAATAAGACGAAAAACTACGCGACGACATTGTACACTACGGAACCTGTACAAGATACGCCACGAGAAACGGGTAATAACGATTGATCAAACAATAGGTATGTAGCTGTCGATCTTGGCTCTGTGGCGTTGGGCGATGCACTCGGCGATCCAGATGATGTTCCTGCATTCCTGCTCTTTTAACTTCACGTACGAGAAGAAGACGCCGTATTGGAACTGTTGCATGAAGCTGTTCACGTTCAACGTCACCTGCAAAAGATGGTCGCGATTTCGTACGTGAGCGAAACAGTAACGATTTCGTACGTGAGCGAAACAAGCAGGAAAACCGAATGGGCAAAAAGATATGCATGCGTCAATGATTAACATGCGAATAAAACACCCATAAACTCGTGTTAAATGCTGCGTTTTGCTGATGAAAAAAAGCAGTGACAAATTAAAAAGCATTTAAGGAAAAACAATGCCTGACATAAATTAAAACATGCATTGAAAAAAACAAAAAGAAATGAAATGGATTTGCTAGTGGTCTGCGAAGAGCAGAGCTTTGGTCCCCGTTGTACAGGTGACGATCATACTTGGGTGAGTTGTTGGAACACTCGCTAACCAACTTTACTGCGATTTGTCTGTTGCCGAATGCGCAAAACAAGGATCTGTGCAATGAAATATGCAAGGATCTCAACCATGCACGCATGCTGCGAAGACCGAGAGCTCCGAGTCAGAAAACAAGGTATAAATCCACGAAGGTACAGTTCAGTTCAGTTTATTTCTGCAACCCGACCAAGCACAGAATACTTTATCAGGAATACAGGGACAGGAAGCGACGGCCGTAGCTGTCATTTACGTCACTGCCCTACAGACATTAAAGTAGAGGTTCTCAACCTTTACAAGCACGCGGGGCCAATAATAAACAGAGGGTCCGTTACCCACCGACTGTGCAACTTACCCAATGCGGCAACCGTTGCACATGCGAAAGGGCAGAAGTAAAAAAAACTTCAACAACGCAACATGCTCTGCAATCATTGCGAAAGCAGCCTCTTTGTTTCTAGAAAGCACAGATCAATTCGTATTCCACATTAAGTCTGCTTCTCGATTTCGTTTTCATGGCAACAAGAGCCGCCTCTCTGTACCTCAAAATGCCTTCAGTAATTGCGTGTTGTGAACAGAGTGGTAGGTCACGTGGCAATTTCAATAATTTATAACACATAATGACGAAAAAGAGCGTATTATGACGTTTGCAGCACAAGATCTACTGCGTTTTCGATGAAAAGGTTTAACTTAAAGACGTACTCAATTTCAGCAACACCTGACGGTTGCCCATCACAATTCTTCCGTGACCCACAGGTCAGGAAACCCTACATTAAAGGCAGTTTATTTTAAGGAAAATGTTAGGTACGTCGTATGGACCTTTAGGGACCCGATATCTCTGATTCTAGGGGCCCGATTTTAAATTATAAGGACCCGATAATGATTTTCTCTGATTCTAGGGACCCGATTTTAAATTCTAGGGACCCGAATCGGGTCCCTAAAACACCTTAATAAAACTCTGTTGAAGGGTTTGCAAGGCTCAGCGCAACAACTTCCAGCTTTTGAAATCAATGGTGAGAAATACATGGGTGCTGTAGGTCTCTTTACCATATTTCGCGAAAAAATGCAGTCCGAACGCAGACTCTCTAGATTGGTGGTTTTCAACCTGGGGCGCGACCCCTGAGGGGTCGTGAACCATTTTTTGGGGGGTGCCGAGTGGATATTTCACGTGCACAGCTGCATTGCGTTTGCTTTATTCGTGTTTCAAATGGGGGTTACAGTGAATTGCTATAAAGGTTGAAAACCACTGCCTAGCTGTTCACAACGAAGAAACGAATCTACGGCAAATGAAGCGACAACATAGGGACAGAAGACGTTCATTACACAGCCACAAGCGGTCTCGCAGTGGGAGAAGAAGCAGGATTTCAAAGAGCAAGTGAGATTTCGCGGTGATGCTCTCTCGTCGGGCGGCAAATTTTTAAAGCGCGTAACCAACGCAACCCTTGCTGGACATCAGAACGCTTTTTGAAAATAAATCGACGCTTATGACTTTCTCAAAACCAGCACATCGCCAAATTTTCCTACCCAGCTAGTTCAACCAAACAGCGAACAGATTATATAACAGGTCTCGCTTGTCACCGACATGGATCAAAATCGGCGAAATTTCCGCAGAAACGAGACCTATGATAATTCACACTCTGTTGTCGCCGAACTCCACCAAACTGATGGGAGACACGCAAAACCTCACCTCGTGTTCAAAGAACTTGTCCTCCAGTGTTTTGTCGCCCGGGTTGTTGCCGGTTCCTTCAAACAGAGGCTTGTACTCCTGCAAAGCACGATAGAAGAAAAACGGTTGCATGCTGCAACTGTGAAAGCGCAGTACACACGGCGGATGAAATGGGTGTATTTCTCCCAAACCAGGAAAGTAATTTTGGGGAGGTGCATTTGTGGCTAACTGGCGAATGTTTTGTTTTAAACACAGTTTTACGCTGACTGGTGCCGGCGGTGATTCAAACCCGCACCTGCGCACCGACGCGACGTTAGTTGGCGTTCGTGCGTTTCTATCCTGCACGAATGCTTCTGTANATAATAACTAAAAGACAACAAATGATGAAATTCTGAGACAAACACAGTTGAATCTATTTTTTTTTACTTTTTTGTCGCTTGTATGTTTAAGCCTCCCAGAACTGGGAACCAACAGCAACCAGCAACAAACACATCAAGATTTTCATGACATTTCTCCTTGAGCGGGCCGGGTACGAAAAGCACGCAGTCTCCAACCTTTTTTACTTTTCTATGGCAACATTCCTGAGCAGATGCACAGCATGTCAAAGAAAGTTTTACCGCGTAGCATTCCGCTATCCGCTTCACTGTCTCATAATCATCCGCTCGCGAAAGTTCGATGAGGCCATCAGGATAAAGCTTGCCTCGCCTCGGATACAGCTTCGCCCTGTCTTCCTTGGACAGTTCCGTCCCGAACGAGTTGATGGTGATGATGATGGAGCGTCTGTCGGCCTCGAACTGAAGAAAAAGTAGCGGATTTTTTGTACCTTTCAAAAATAATTTTTCCTGTAATAAATTGTATGACGAATTTTTTTTCTTTACTGCAAACTCTGCCAACGAAGTGTTTTCCTGCTGATGTTTACCTTGTTGTACATTCGCATTTTGCGTACTTCGATTTTTACCACTTTTTATCCAATATTTAATCGATAGCCTTGCTTCTTGCGTATGTTGCTTTGTACTTTCAACGAAATCTGATATGCTTTGGATTAATCTACCAACCAATCAAGTACTGGAAAGTAAGAAACCATCTTGTTTCATGTCAGAGTCATCATTGCTACAGCTGACAGATTTATGACCCCAAGAAAAAACTTGTCATCACAATTTTACTAGAAAAAGTAATTCCGCCAAATACTTTTGAGATAAGTTTCAAAATTTTGTCAACTAACATACTTTTTTCACGAAGAAGTGTTGTTTTGAAAATAATTATGCGGAATTTTTTGATAAAACAAAATTTTTACTTGGCGCAAACGGCTCACCATAGACCACGGGCCAGATGTTACTGTTTATAAAAAAAATAAAGGTTATGAGAGAGTCGATTGCATGAAAAACAGACGCAAAATCATTCTTAAATTATCAAAAAGTTGCAAGACTCACTGCCAATATGTCACACATGACATCAGCGGTTGCTCCACCCTTCTCTTTGCACCAATCGTAGAAAGCCTCAAGATAAGCTTTGTAAAGTGTGTTTCGAATGATTTCTATATTCATTTCATTCAAATCTTCTTCCGATATACATTCCTTGAAAAACGGTGCTGAAATGAAAGAATGAGCGAAGTTTAAGAATTTTTTGTGCTAAAAATAGCGAGCCTTGTAGATTCGGGCGTTAAAGTGACCGGTGAATAGTCTGTCAACACAAAAGTTTCAAATACTTCAGAAAGCGAAGTTGCTATTACGTCTTTCGCGTTTCCAGCTGGTTGGTATTTTTTTCTGTTAACGTTCTAAATTTGACAAAGCCATACATCAGTCTATGACACAGGATCTACATCCGAAACAACCTGCACATCTGAAAAAACTGTACAATCATGACAATCGCATTTAGACTGGAAACCGAAAAATGTACTAAAATTTTGTAGCGCAAGTCAATTTTACCACTGCAAACTGACCCCCTGAAATATCATTGGCATTCAGGAATTACTTGCACCGTGCATCAACTCATTCTGTCAGTTTCCGCGTGCGACCAACACATTTACGATAATAGCTCGATTTTAACGGAGGTTTATGAATTTCAACGTAAAAACAATAAGCGTGCATTTCTTTTTAATATATATCATCTGATCCATGATTAACCGCAACAATTTTCGTGTCAACTTCCAGACCATTATTAGCAGCCTCATGATCATTCATGCGAGTTACCTGATCATGACCAGTCAACATTTTTCATCAGCACAAAGATGCAAAAATCATGAATGCAACACCACGATGCTTAACAAAACGAGATGTCTTATGACATAGCCAAGGAACTGGTTTGCACTTCGACCCTAAGACAGATACTTTCGCTGCAACAGGGCTACTGACCTAATGGAGAATCCACAAGAATTGCATTGTAAAGATCAGCCGTTGTGGTGGCGATCGTCACTGTTTCCATCTGATCGAACCGCCCGAGCGGGTGGCATTTTGTCAGCAACTCCGACAACTGTCGTTGATGGAGCGTCCCTGTGATCAGGAGGATGATGTTGTCTATCATGTAGCTGTACCTGAAAAGTTAGCCGCACAAACATAGTCATGATTTATGCGGAGCGTGCACACGAAAAGTTATTTTGAAAAAGATGAACCGCGTATGATAACAGAAGTATGATTCTGGTGAATGAAATCGGGAGAGATTTAATCAACTTCATAAAACAAAAAGAAAGTCTTTATAAATCTGTTCGTCATTTGCTGTGAAACGTTTGGATTGCTCTTAATCTGAAATAAAAACAATACAGAGGCAATGGAAGCCATTCGAAACCAAACGATTTTAAGACGTTTAACAGTTAATATCACGTAAACTTGCTGAAAAGAAAACTAAGACTGCCATTCATCAGGAAAAGCTCTAGAAATAAAACTAAAACTGACTGAAACGTAAAATACTGCTATACCCAAGACAATTACACATATTACAGCAGGTGAAGGATGTTGTCAACACTATTAATATACGGTACTAATAAGTGCGAACGGATAACATGCGCATGGTTGACAAATTACTTATGACTTGCACAAAATCAAAATGGCCAGCAGGAGATCGTCACTGAATTCCTATAGTTTGTGCACAATAGTTAAGGTCGATGCCGAAAAGTACATGAAAATGCGTATCAACATGAAGTGTCAACCGAACATTTACCATGGCAATCTTGTAATAATAACACACATCTAGGGCTAGAAAAAAACTGCTTCATACAATCAGATTGCACTGCCAGTCATGACGATTACTGAGCTGTTGGCATAGCTATATGACGACAAAAAAAGGAAAAATTGGGGTTCAAAAATTACCTAATGCAGTAACACCTTCACTGCAACAACTATTTACTAAATACCAATTAACTACTCTCCACATGTGAGACAAGTATGGAATCGAACGGCAAATTTTTAATAAGAAATCGATTTCATGTAAAATTACGCATCCTCAGTCCTGAAACCTTATTCAGATAGAAAATTAAATATGATTTATTACGTCGAAAGCGATCGGCACAATACGATTTTGTCATCAAACACTGCAGCACATTGAGATGACTGTCTCCATCAAATTACCATCAAGCCAATGTTACCAGCAAAACATTATAAAATAACACACTAGGAATGATTGATGAACACCCTTGTTAAGCTATCTCACAAATCCATGAGCTACCACTAAGAACATGTAAATTATATAACCATATCATCTGCATCATCAAGATTATTGAGAATGGGGCCCTTTCTTATTGTGGAAACTTACTCAAAATAAATTTCTCATTAGGACCTAGCCATTGCGGCATCTCTGCACCACTGCAGAAAATAACTAATTTGGGCCTCGGTGGCAGTCTGGTTATATTTCGAACGACTGCATTTACTCAGCCAATCAATTTGCTCATATAGTGGCAAAGATTTTGGCAGCCAGGGTCTTACTGCAGTGCAAAACGTCTTGTCAGATATTATTAGGACTGAAAGATGTAATGAGGCCCACTGTGGCAAGAGATTGTCCTTGGTAAGATATGTGGAGCTGAAGACTGGGTGAGAAGACGCTTTGGTTAAAACTATTCGCCACAGAGGCTTTCATGTGAAAACCTGACTCATATGAGGAATGTTATAATGAGAAAAGATTAGTTGGTTGTATTATGATATCATCATGGCCTGGCCTGTTGAATGCAGCGATGGTCGTGAGATTGTTTGCAATCATTTATGTAGCTTTGAAAATGTTTTTTTATTCTGTGTAAAAGAACCATGCCGGGCCAGCTTGGCTGTTACACGTAATTGGCCTTGGTCTCATCAAATCTCAGCTGTATTTCATCAACACTTGTGTAACTATATAGTATGCTAAGTTAAACAACTGTAGACTGGGCAAAAAATTGAATTCGCAGAGCATCACACAGTTGGTCAGCAGCTCTACCCTCAGTAAGTCTGACAGCTCGATCCACAATTTTTTTGTACAATTCTGAACCAGTATTTTCTACTTCTACATGCTGTTACTGGCAAAATATGTGCTCAACATTGACAATATTTTTATCTGCAAACCACACATTACTTGCAATAAAGAAAAAATGCGTATGCTGTGTTAATTACTTGATAAAATCAAGGAAAGTTGCCAACTCCTTGTATGAGTGGTTACGAACATATTCAAATTCAATCACAAGTTTCTCACGCAGTTTGTCATCAATGACAGAAACAGTGAGAGGTGAAGGCTCATTTGCTAAAAAATGTCCATAGCCAGTCCCTTGCAGATGGAGCTTCAAGTCTGTGAAAGCAAACAAAACACAATCGTTTCAAGTTAAAGCAAATGAATTCTTCTCCACAGTTTACCACTGCTTATCACAAATAGTGGTGCTGGTTATATGAAACAAAACTAAATTTCAAATTAAATAATGTTATGATTTAAAGAGAAACTAGAGAACAAGTGAATGCATCAGTTCTTAAAAAAACAAAGAATATACAAAACAGTGTGATTAAACTTCCAGTGGCTTTTTGAATAACTAAAATTGATAAAATGACAATTGAAACATTTAAACGACTTCCATAACAACTTTTTTGGTCATCCATAATTCTGCAACAAAAAGCATTCAATAAGTTTCAGTGTTTGTTTTGTTTTGAAAGACGTTTTTACTTTTTCACAGTTTTTGTGTTTGTAAAAATTGTGGCCAAACCAATGCTCTATTGTTTTAAAATAAATCACTATAATTCATCATAGTGCTATGTTCATGCAAAGCAATGTACAGCTGCAAATGTTTCAAAACAGTAGCATTGAAAAAAAAAGCATACAAACCTTCAAGAGTATCACATTGTGTAAGATGCCTGTAATCTTCTCTGGCCAAAATTCCGTTTTTAAATCCTCGAATTAAACCTTCCAAAAACCCATTATCCACATTGAACAAAACTTCTGACAAATCAAATGAGCCCATCTTTTATCAAGCAAGCGCAAACATTAACAAATACGTACAATGTTCTATTATGGAACAAAAAGCTCTATGACAAATTAAAAATGTTGTTAACTTTTATTTGTGCAGTGCTCCTATGTGGGAATACATTTTGAATTCCTCTATTTAAAACTTCACTCAATAATTTTTTTGCAGTTATGACATACGATATTAAGACTCTTCTTGTATTGCCTTAGTGACAGTCACTCTCATTTTCCAAACTATTTGCTTTACACCCACCAGGTGAATTCATGTTGGATATAACAAAAATAGCTTTTTTGACTTGTGGTTTGTTTTCTGAGTTGACCACAAACAAACAGCTTGTTTGTACTCTGGAGCAAGACATATGCTGCAAGGAATCTTCTTTTATCCTAATTGTATTTTGGCACTTCTAAGGTTTTTCTTGGTTTTTAAATCTTGGCGATAACTTGAATGTTCCCACATGGGAACTGTGGGAGCGATTGCGGTAACAAAATTCACAAGATATTGATGCAATCTGCCACCAACAGTTCACAAAATCTACCATCAGAAGGATGTGCAGCAGGAAAACACCAGAGAGCGCAGAAAGCAACTCTCTTGGGTTCTGCTGTCTGACAGATACAACTGTTGCGATTAGACACCCGAGTGGAATGTGTGCAAAGCTTCGCACTGTGGCAGCAAGCAACAATAGAGATCATGCGTTGCAATCTCTCTTACTACTGCTTGCTCGCGCTACATATATAACGGTGTTATTCGTCACGCACATTTCGTTCGTAGTGAATCACACAATCAACGCAACCCAATCTTTAGCCTTCTTGATGCATGATGACTTTTCAATGCAGTATAACAAATATTAATAGAAAGTTTTTGTCATGAAATAGGCCTGCAACAATGGTCTTGAAGATTAGGCTATGATGAGTCATTTTTGCTTCCAAACAGTGGGCTAGTAGTATAAGCTACATTGTGTGTTCTAAATACAGCATACAAATTGCATCTGAAACACTGAACCAGAACAGATTTCTTTCAATAAAAAGTCACTTCTGTGTTGCTGGCAATGACAATCTTTAACAAGGCAATGAAGTAGAAAAAGTAGCTCCTCTCTATAAATCTTTGAATGAAAGCTTGGAAAAAGTTGTATTTTTCATTCAAATGCCTGTTTCAGCTGCATAAGGAAGGTGCAAATTTTGCACAACACCAGGTTGATTTGCAGAAAGTGCAGGAAAGGTTTGTTGGGATTCTTACCACAGGGTTGCACCTGACTGAACCTGCTGTTTACCCTATTCCAATACTTCAACCTTTTTGATGTCGCGGCCCACATTTCGCCGGACTTTTATTTTGGCCCACTTCACGAAAAATTTGTTTCAGAACTCATGACTAGGCGTAATTATTGCAACTAGGCATAATTTTTGCGTTATCTCGGAACATTTTGCAGCCCACCTGAAGGAGCTTCGCAACCCACTGGTGGGCCGCGACCCACCAGTTGAGAAGCGCTGCCCTAATCTTTATATCATTTGTGAATTTTGCTCACTGAATGAAACACATCTTGACATATTTGCAACAGTGGAAATTTAGTAGAATCTGTCCAATATTCCCACATGGGAACAGGGTCATCTTTCCTAATAGTATTCAATGACAAAAATTGAAAAATGGTTATTTTCTGTATTCCCACATGAAATCTTTAGGAAGATTGAGGTACCGAAATTCCCAAGATATTGAGGCAATCTGCCACCAACAGTTTGCAAAATCTACCATCAAAAGAATGTGCAGTAGAGAGAGCAAGAAGCAACTCTCTTGGGTTCTGCTGTCTGTCAAATGCAACACATGCAGTTTCTGTTACACAAAAGATGCTGCATCTAGTACTACAGACAACTCGTGACACTCCTGAAAGCAGTACAAACAGCAGATAATTAAATCTCGACCGAGAAGTTTCTATTGGGTTGATACAGATGTTTTTCATTTTTCATTGCCGATAACCAATGCTGATACTTTTGCAATACTCAAACTACAGCTGAAAGACATTACAGTCGTTTTTTCTTCAGGCCACATACACAAAAACTAATTACACAAGTTACAATTATGAAGAAGCAGATTGTGATAAGTTAGAACAAGCAGTGTGCATTTTGCCTCATGAGGCAAAATATACACTCCTGGAGCTATTTTCCCACCAGCCGAACATGACTGGCTGAATTGGTTGTATGAAAAATCTGGACAGCATGACTGTCTCAGTTGACTGTGATGTGTGCAAACAGCTCAGTCTGATAGGCAAGTAATGTCATGGTTTCAGTGTTGACAAGCTGTTAGCAGCATTTTGTTTGAATCTTGTGAACTGTAGGCTAAACCCTGAGCCTAAAACCTTGTCTCTTTAGGTATTGAACTTGTCAACATCGCAATCTGCACAAACCTGGGTCACTGCTCGCTTGATACATGCACTTTTTGATTCATGCTGAACGCAAGGCTCCCTAACCTAGAGGGACTTTGACAAAACAGCCAACCAACATAACAGGTCTTAGCCTAGTTTGTTTGCAAACAATCATCTGCTTGCCACACCAAAACCTGCGAACATACGTTATGTCATAGAGCATTTTTGTCGACACTATTGCATAGCAGTCTGATTATTATGCATGAAAGCTCTGTGCACTAGGAACAAGACAGAGAATTTGTGTTAATCAGTCAGGGTCAGAGACAAAGTAGCAATTTAGCTTTTTGAAAACTCCATGCAGAGCAACAGTGCAACACTTTTATTAGCAAACATTGCCAGTATGTATCAGTGGATTTTTGCCGATATGATACATCAGCAACATTGTCATATTAGCTGATATATATCAGCATGCCGATGCATCGGTCGCACTCTAAGTATAATGAAACTGAACTGATGTCAGGAGCTAGTTTCTTCGGATTACAGAGAAACAATGTGTGGCCCATGATACATTGTCAACAACTGCCATTGGCTGCACATGATACATTGTCAACAACTACCATTGGTTTTACTATCAGAAGGCTGGGGTTGTCAGCACAAATATCAAATGTCAGTCACATTAGAGCTACAAGAATAAAAAACAGAGTTGTACATTAAATAAAGATGAAAATACAAAGATACTGCTAATTTTTCATTGGAATTCATTAGCTTTCTCTGAATGTGTAGCACTTAACAGTTTAGTGTTTTGGATTTCTTAGTTTCATAACCATTCCAACCTTTGTGAACAACTCACTTTATTAAAAATTCTTAAATTAAAAAATGTGCATGTTTTGTGATATTGTGACATCTCCTGCAGTAATAATATTCTTAGCACCATTGCATTCACGGCTGTGGAGCTGGAACTCATATTTCAGGATCCGACTCTAGGTGTCTAAGAGTTTTGTGTCTAGCTCCAACATCAAAAGGTTTTGGTTCCAGCTCCAAAATTATTTGGTCTATTGAAAACCATTGCATTATTTGTACGACTTGCTTGCCCCACAAACTAGGGCTGTGGATTGTGGAACTGGAACCCCAATTTCAGGCTCCGGCTTCAGCTCCACCATCTCAATTGTTTTGGCTCTGGCTCCAGCCACCCAAAATTGCTCGAGCTCACAGCCCTAATTAATTGCAGTGCCACAGCTCAAAATATAATTTGTTTTTGTGCATCTAGTTTTGTTATGAAAATCCAACAACATTTGTTAGTGGCAGATATATGATTTATTGGGTGTCACATAACACCTACTTAACACCTTCAGTGCTGGCGCATGTATTCATACAGAATAGGTTTTTACAGAACAGATGCAGGACTACAAATATGAATTTGGCTTCTATTGGATGTTAACACTTTGAGAACCGGGGTACGATACATTCGCACTTTGATTTCAGCCNAAAACAGCAGTTTTCGGTTGCCTTACCAACGCCCTAGCTCCTCCGTCGATTGCGCTAGAGAGCTGTTCAAGGGCTCAACCGGATCGGCCAGCC
>JGI24021J15306_10009432_pt1 | contig 12082 bp, 6 predicted proteins | sample Ectturendosymbi1_FD_15306 | JGI IMG/M metagenome (IMG submission 15306)
TGGAGATGTCTGCTACACAGGCTTGACCTAATGTAGCTGAAGTTTTGTGTCAATCTAAATAAAATTTTGGAAGTTTCTCGATTTTTGGTGATGACCGTTTTCTTTGTGTCGCCCTGTATTTGCTGTGAGATAATTTCTGTAGACGATACTACGAGTGGTGAAGTCAGATACAAGAGATTGGTACGAATGCTAAGATATATTTAATCACTTATGTTATTGTTTCAAATTGTAGATACGAGACTCCGTCTGCCAACTGAAACACTTTGAAAGGAATGCAACTTGAACTTTATTACGAATAGTTGGGCCAGGCTCGCCACCAGATGTAGGTGGGCCTTACCACTTGTGCCAGGACTACCAAAATGACACCTAACAACTTTGAGGTCGTATTCCCCTTGCAACGTTAGAGCTTGACTGTGATACCCCAGCAACGGTTAAGCACTGAACATAAAATGCAAAAATTCTTAAGTAGTAGCCTGCAGTAACCCCAGGAAAACGTAAAGCTAACACAATGTTAACGTAGTATGGTGTTTCTGTCACCAGGCATAGTCTACTGGCTACAAACTTTGGTCCACTGGTGTGATTGGTAATGCAGTATTTATTGTTGACGTTTCGAGAGTCTATGCAAACTTTCTTCCTCAGAAGAGCAGCAACCCCCTGGTTGCGCGCCTGCTATGCATAATAATGTATTGCGTGCCCTCACGTTTAATCATGTTAAATGTCACAACTCTTTTATACAAACAAGAGTTTTTTAAACAAAGTATATAGTATCAATTAGAGCTGTCTGAATTAATACACAAATTTAATAACAATACATTACCACAACCGTATGATAGTTTCTTTCAAAAGATAACTACAACTCACTTCACTAGATCAGTTGCAAACCAGAATTGCTTTATCCCTGGGAGTTGGCTCTTTGTGTAAAAGGGATGTAGCATTTCAAGGAGCAGTGGCATAGTTAAACATACCGCTATAATTTAAGAAGTTTTTCTGATGGTACATTTTCTAAAAGTTACAAAGAATTTCATATCGCGCTCTATAGTACATAAATTTTATATGGTACTTATTTCTTTGTGTGACCTACCCATTCATCATTGTTTTGTTTTGATGCTTTGTCGCTGATATTCGTTTTTCTCACTATCGGTGACTAAATATTGACAGTGCTTCACTGTTTTTGGTCTGTATCAATCTTCTTGTGGATTAACGGTATATTGGAAATTGAATTTGTTGTTTTGTTATGGTATATCAGTTGTTTTTTTCTTTCTCCTTTCTTGAAAACTTAGTCATAATGGCCACCAAGGTACCTCTCGCAATTTTAGGGGCACCTTGGGAAGATAATTTTCGAGTTTATCGGTATCCCAGCCCCACGTTTTATTTTTTTGGTGATGTTCCTGTGTATTTATAATATTTCGACTGGTGGCTGAACTTGAATACAATACAACACCAGTACGCCACTTTGACGGATTTCTCCTAGCAAGTCTCAAGCGCCCTCTGGTGTTCAGTTCTCATTATGGAGCTGCTTGGATGAGGGTGTAAGTTCCTCTTGTTCCGTAACTCCATTGCAAACAAGACCATAGCAGACCGTTCTCGTCTGCAGTGCTACACTCACGTGTCGACGAATTAGCTTGAGCAAAGTACGCTTCTAGGAAGATTTAGTGTATGGTTTATTACAATAACAGTTTACAGCAGGTGGTGAGTTGACTTACTAATTTTCTATGACGCCATGTTGGAAGAAATGTGGTGTTTAGCCCTTTAAAGACCGCAAAGGCACTTATGTGGCTCAAACTGAGCCAGTTTTAACTTGCCGGCCGATGAAACTAGAAATCTAATCGAGCCCTATAAAGAAGCCAAAAGTCCCAGTGTTTCAATCAAAAAAATCCTGGCACTTCTGGATTTGACCTTTTTTGTGTGACGTAACGACCAGAGGTGGCCGGAGTCACTTTTTCTGACTCCGCTCGAGTTCCAAAATTTTTGAATCCGGTGTCAAGCGAAATTTCTGACTTCACACCATGTACGCATGCACAGAGTAATATTCTACATACCAAATATGCTGATAAAACTGATTATTAGGGCTTGAGAATTCGTGTTTAGGTAAGTGTGTCGGGTTTGGGTTCGGGTAAGAAAAATAAAAATAATTGAGGTCAACAACCAAGTCCGAAAAATTTCAATGGTTAAAGTTATTCCTGCGCTATAGCTTGTTGTGGGTACCTGACACCTAGCCAAACTGTTTTAACTTACACAACAAACATCAAAAAAGTAATTGCCAGACTTTATTTCTTTATTCTGAGAAGCAAAATAACTGAAAATCAAAAACAGGTCAGAAATGTCGCTTGACACCGAGTCCACGTGCGGAAAATTTTCGAATTTGAAAATCCGACTTCAGTTCAGATTCCGGCTATTATCGATCCTACCGAAATTTACCAATGTTTTTACTTAAGAAATGACCACACAGACTCCTGCTACTGCCGAAATTGAAAAGTGACTCCGTATCCGGGTCTGTTTTTTCACAAATTTTTTACTCCGGATCCGAAAAAAAACGTGGAATCCTGCCGGAGTCGACTCCGGCACCCCGTATCCATGGCCACCTCTGGTAACGACTGGTGGATGTCAAGGGATTTTGGATGACGTCATCTGGGCCTACGGAAAATTTTCAAGTGGCAATATACTTGTTTTTTTAATAAACTACGCAAAAGTCTGCATCTTTAAAGAGCCCTTGATTGGCCATCTAGCGTTAGTGGTTGGCAAGTTATGGCCAAAACACTATAATCAATTAATTAATACCCTACTCAATCACCAGGCGAATTATTAGTAAATTATTCTTCAAACCCAAAACTGCCCGAATTTGTTGAATTGAAGCTATGAGTCTTTCTGCTGTAGAGGGTTGTTTAGTTCTATCGGTCGACAAGTTATGACTGAACAAAGTGTCGAACCACAGAAGTAACTTTGCGGTCCTTAAAGGGTTTGTAGGCCAAGTCAGTATTTTAAAACTTTCGCTTTTATGTGTTTTACGATCAGGTTCCTGAAACCAGCTGTTTGTCCAACAACTTTGAGGTTTGCAGTTTTGTATTTAGTTCCTTCAACACAAAATAGTTCACGATTTCACGTTTGTGGCATTATTGAACAGTGTACCTACCTGCTGCTGGCAACGGTGTTTCGATTATAATTATATTTCTTGAATGCAATCACTTTACTTTGTACCAGTTAGCATATCTATAGTTTTACGGACATACCCGGGCGCTTATTCTTTCTCTCAGTGCATATCAGGTGTAGGAGAGTAATGCTTTTGATGTTGTAAACGACCTCATTGGTAACTTTTGGATTTAGTGCTTGATTGGTACATGTAGGAAATATAAAGCCCACTCTAAAATAGTGAACTGGATAAATATTAAATATCCTCTGATACGTATTGCACGGACTGCCGTGAGCGAAAGGTGGCGCTATGGGTACATTTGCTGGTGCTCTCCAACCCTTGCCAATACGAGCAGTACAGCTTTTCAGATACCGACTGTTTTTACTGATGCTGTCAGTATAGTAAGTTTTTTATTGATTCAAAACACACCAATAGTACAGTTATCTTTTTGAAAGCGGTGTCCTATTTCAGTGTTTCTAAACCGTTGCCTAATCATGCCGCGACTAAAACCGTATCAACTGGCACTACTTGGATCATTTCGGTGCCGTATAAATGATAGTTGTCATTCTTCATCCAGTGCGTATAACGACTGAGGTGATGTGATGCAAAAGGAAAATTTCTCGTTGAGCATGTTTTGAAAAAGCAATTACCAGTCTAGTTCTTTAAGTCTCGTGTTGCCAACTCTTCATTATAAGAGTTTCGTTTGTTGAATCAAGTAAACACACATCCACTACTAAATGGAGTCTCGCATTTGCTGTAATAGGAAGACGCAAGTACGCCTTCTAGGTAAATTTGTCCTTGCTTATGTTCTCTGCGTATATACATTCATTTCTTATTCGGTACAGGAAATGGATAGGCGCTACTTCTTGCTTCAAGATCTGCAGTGGGAATTTGCCCTTCTTGATCGTTTGCATGTTGGGTCCATTTCGCCACAGAAGGCTGAGTGAGTTCAACTATCTTCATTTGAACTTTTTATACAAACGTCAATTTTAGAGATGTTTGCCGTAAGGCTGCTTTAAGGGTAAAAGGCCTTGGCTGACGTGAAAAACCTAACGGGTAAGGCATTGGCGGAAAAGCTCACGTGCCTTTTTCGAGTTCAGAATTGACCACTGGATAGAAATTTTCTTCAAGTGCGTTGTAGCTGACGTCATCCAATGAACCATGGTATAATGTACGCGTTTGGTAAACCCGTTGACAAGAATTTTATTAACTTTCCGGTAGTGCAAGTTTAATGTCGTTGGCGACAGATTCTCGAGTGTTAACTGATTTTTGTTTAGACATATTCTTTGCATATGCACTGAAATAACCCCAGACAAGCGATTGTCGTATCAGGAGTTGTTCATTCCGTGCGAAAGTATTAGCTTTGCTGCTTAAGCCAACTTTCTGTACTTCTCACGTAGTACAGTATCTATCAGGCTAGAACTAATTTCAAATTTTTGCTACAGAATACGAGTATGTTGATTATGACTGAAACTGCAGGAGCTGATCTGCATTGCCGTGTGGTGAGGTAGTTAGTTTGCGAAAAATCTACTGAAAAGTGGAAACCAATCGAGAGAATGAGCAAACAGCTTGCTTTGAGAAAGAATTTCAACAACTGACAGATGCAACAGCAGTAGTGCAAAAACTTGATGTATATGCACCGTTGCGCAATCTATCAGATTCGTCGGAATTGTTTGAAAGCAACCCTGAGTTCCTCGATACTAACAATGCTCTAGGCTTATGTGACACATTAACTGCGTGCCTTGTAAATATATTCTCTGCATAACCTCATCATTGCAAAGCGAGACAAAAAATACTGTAACGGATCTAACTTGTGCTTATCGAGCACATCCAATGCATTTGAGTGTAATTGTTTTGCGTTGTGCTGCCTAAAATGGCCACAAAACTTGTTTTCTAAACTAGACAAATGTCATGAAATTCCAGTACATGTTTCATCCAATTGTTGCAAATGTCCAGTTTGGTTGCCCCTAACCGTTGGATTTATATAATATCCGTTTCTTTTACAATCTGCATACATACCACAATCCTGGAGAAAGTATTTTGAAGTCTAGACCCTATCTGAACTCTGATTTTAAGTCAGTCGTTTATGAGAAAAGTTTGGTTTGAATAAAACTCTTACGTTTCCTCGGATATGTCGGATATGAAGAGACGGATATGTTGTCATAAACTTGTTTGCGAAAAGGAACCCCGTGCATAAAGCACGCGTTTTCATACAAAGATTAGTGCATCTATGTCCAACCCGCGGGCCGCATACGGCACAGTCGAGGGTTTTGTGCGGCCCACTTTAGGTTTTCGCTGTAGTGAAATACCTATTTACTGACAGATCGGATGTAATGATGGAGTGTTAATACATCGTTGAATGCCCCAACGTCGAATCTCAATACCCCCTGGGGGTAGAGGCAATACTTTAAGAACCCATGATCTACTCTGGCTCATCATGGTGTGTCCTCCTTACGCTCAGGCATGCAATGCAGTCAAGCACCTGCCAACTCTATGCGAGAACGCCCTTTATAGCCCAGCGTTTTGATGCAATGGTGTGGTACGCATCATACCAGCCGGAAGTATTTCGAATTTAGCAAAAGTGCATTTTTTTTTAATTTTAGCTATGGTTGGCCTTGGTGTTATCAAATGGCCGAAATGTTGGTATTGGGATGCTCATGGTGTTTTATTCCTCCTTGCCACTTAAATCCGTAGTGAAAGTTTTCGGCGGTTAAAGAGTTGGATTACGAGATAATAATTAGTGTAGAGCAGGGGTGCACAACCTTTTCGCCATTTCCGGCCGCATTGCGTTTATTTTTACGAATTACGGCCACCTGTGATACCAAGTTATCTTTCGTTTTTTGCATTGTTTCTGTTCTGCTTCCACATACTTAACCTAGCCTTCTTCGACACGTCTGTTTGACCGCCTTTCTACTAACTATCCTCATACAGTAGAGTTTTTATTAATGCACGGCAGCCATAATTTATACTTCAAACGACATGTGCGAGGCCGGGTAACTTTTTGTCGAAGGCTGCATGCGGTCGTATATGCACCCCTGGTGTAGAGTTAATTTCGGACTGGCAGTTGGTTATGCGAAACCACTACTTGAAGTTTTCATGGGCTTGGGCAACTGTGACGTGGATTTCTTTTGCGCAAGGCAATGAAGTCACGCGCAACGTTTAATTTATATGTAAATCAAGTAAGAACTCTCCACAATGGGGGTAAGCAAGGAATCGATCGGTAGATTTTTGATAGGAAATCGATTCCACGAAATTACGCACCCGCAGTTATGAAATCTTATTCAAATAGAAATCTTCAGTAAGATTTCAGGAATGAGAGTGGGTAATTTTACGTGAAATCGATTTCCTATCAAACATTTGCCGATCGATTCCTTGCTTACCCCCATTGCGAAGAGTACACGTGAATATAGATATGTGCAAGTTTGAATCATCGCAAAAAGATGAAAGCAGAGCCCAGTCGGCTGATTCCTCGAAAGCTTACAGAAAACCAAGAGATTTTGATTGCTTTGTAAATCTTTAGCAATCCTTAACTGCACTGGTATCTGCATTTTTATTTTTCTTGTTACGCATATAGTTCAATATCTTCGATCGAATTTGAGCGACAGTTGTTTTTTCCGGTGACGTGTGAAACTTTCGTTGTTTGAACATCTTTCGGTAACCTTTCTGAGCTACACCAAAACATGGAGAGTTGGACGCGTACATGAAACGTTTCGCAGTGTTTGTTTATTTGCAATATATTTTCAAAGTCAGTTGGATGTCGAATCGTACAGAAACGATTGCAGTTGGTAGACAATATCGGCGATTTCATCGTAACTGGGAATGTGATTCACATCACCTGTTAAATATAAATCACAGATGTTCTAAAGTGTATACATCAGCAGTTGCATTAAGCATTTATACCGCAATATTAGATAGATAATTTTGATGCCAAAAGCATATAAAACAATTTTCTGCAGAGTAAGATCGGAGTTGTTTTTGTAGATACTTCGTTTTAAAGTTTTTGAACGGTTTTCCGCCTTGTACCAAGAAGCATCCGATCTCTTAAGGCAAGAGCTAAATCCTAGACAGAAAATGTGTTTCACTCTCAAGTTGTGTTGTTTGCTGTCGGTTGCTTTTTTGTGTGGCTCCTTAGCGATATTCTTCTATTTCGCTTGGGGGGAGAAATCCGCTAAAGGCTAAAGGATGAGCCACATTTATAAATCCAGTGCAAATCATTGCAGTGACACAAACTGTGTAGAAGGAAACAAATTCTTTTTAGTGTTTGATTTCTTTTGTAATTTTAGGCCAATGCCTAAAAAGGTCATTAGTAGTTTGATTATCCAAGTACGCCAAAATTGAAGATTTTATCCTGAAACACCGAGCGTCAAATGTGGGTCCACTCCTCACATACACTGGCGGCGACCCTGAACAACACGTTTTTGAAATGAAATGGTTTCATTTTGCATTTAGTTTCGATTTCATTGTTTGAAACAAATAACAGTGAGCCTTTTTAACACGGTACCGCGGAACAATTATTGCTGTCAAATTACTGACAGTAAAAGGCTGGTTTTACTTGATATGAGCAAATGCAGCTGCTAGTGTTGTCACCAGTGCATAGTAGAGACTGTCCTGGGTATGCTATTCGTGACGTTGATACAGATTCAGCAGCGCCAAGTATGTATAACTATTGTACAAAAACTTTTTTCGGCTTCACCAAAAACAACAATATTTGTTTGGCACTGTAAATCGTTAAATAAAAATGTTGGAAACATGAACATTTTATATACGTATTGTCTTAGCATATTCTCGCCGCAAACACAGAATGCGCTCTTTATTCCCATAGACTTAAAAGGTATGCTTGTTCTCTTCCCGCTTCTGCTTTACACAAAGATCGCTTCGCAGTTCGTTATTCCTGCATAGTGAGCTGTTAATTAAATATTTTTTTGTAGTTTTGAGATCCAGTCAAGGATTCGGATCGCCAAAATGATAAATCACTGCTACCGGTGTACAAAGAACAGCACAAACCAATTTTGTGGGTGATCCGTTCCGCACGCGTGCTGTCACTGCACCCCCCATTCTCCGATTTTACCGCAACCGTTGTTCGAATACCTGCTTGCAACCAGCCGTAGATACGTCTGTTTTGAGTTGATTTTTTAAAACTCGATTTCATGTATAAAGGCCAAAGGAAAATATTTCACGCTGCACATAACATTTAAGCATAAAAAGTAATATAAAAAGTCCATGGACTTACCAGATTTGGACTTCTTCGGAAATAGTTCGTTGTTATGTAGTCGATCTGTCGTAGCGACGCAGCAAATGCGAGTATCACTGTAACATGCCAACAACTTAATTCAGTTTATCACTTCTCAGAGATGCGCAACAAAGTGGCAATTCAAAATGGATTTAGCTAGTTTTCATCAGCGATTAAATAAACGTTGTTTTAACCTCGCATTCGATTAACGTGCTTTCTGATTTCAGTTGAAAGTGCGACTTAGATGGAGAAAAGAATTCTTAAAAGATTATTACAGATTCTAATGTGCCTTTTCATTTTGCGACTTCAAGGTAAATAGCCTGTTGATCACAGTAATAAATCAGGTTTTGCCACGAAGAAAGTGTCTGGTCCAACATAACCGCAGTTTTGTTGCATTATCATGCACCGAGCTCGCACTGGCGAGAAACTAATGCAGCAAAAGCTGCGGAGGTGTTGGCGTCCAGTAAGAAAGCAGAACCTCTGTGGTAGCGACGTACTGCAAACAACTTAGCTCGTCCTTGGTTTATCGCTCAACCTGACCGACATTTAGTCACGTAGACTACCGTTGCGCTACGCACGCTGATGTGTGGGAACAAGGCTAGCAGTTGAGCGTTATAACGGCAGTAGTCGCGGAAACGCTAGTAGGCTGTTTTGTTTCAGAATAGCGCGACCTGCACTGTTTTATTGTTCTCCTCTGCTGCCTCTTCCTCTCTGAAGCGGCTGATGCAGACGCGGGGCATATGGATTCCTTTATCAGTTGTGCATGAGAACGAGCAATGTGTCAGGTCCTTTGTGCATGGTTGTCAGATCACGATCTGCAATAAAGCCTTCAAACGATTATTCATTGCTTATCAATGATGAGCCGTTGTTGTTAAATGTGCTATCTTATGTCATTGCAGTTCCGGCTGTGCGGCGCTTCACATAACCCTTGAAACGGACGGTTGTTTTGGCAGCGTGTTTTCATAAAGATGCACTGTGCTGTAGCCTGGATAAAGCACACATCCATTGATCTAGTGTTACCTGCCTCTGCTGGTGCTGCTTTTGTAAAATGAAATGCTACCTAGGTTTGCAAAACGTTTTAAATTTGAGAAGTACAGTTTCGCCAATAATTTGATCTTGCAAAGATTGTAGCGTATACACTCAAATACCCTGTTATTCTTAAGTGCGTAGATTGTGTTAGCGCCGCTTATGCGTGTTCGCTCAACCGCACATGTGTTTCTTGGCTGCCCTTGCCCGAAAATTTTTTTACTTTGACCCGTTGTCATTTGCATTTTGCAGGTTTCTATTCCGAACAGTACACGGAAATTGCTTTTCGCGAAAAAAGTGGGATCGCTTCTTGGCATCTCGACCAGTGCCCCTGGCTCCCATAAAGTTTGCGGAAATAGAGGTCGATTTGTGCAGTCGTCCAGTTCCAGATGAAATTTGGCACTTGGGTATGTACATCACGGTATGGAGTTTAACGGACATGCGGCAACCACTCACTATTACTCTTCATTTATAGAGAGTGAGTTTAGTTCTTGCGATAAGTTGAGAAACGTGGAAAGTGAAGCTGAAGAACAATCACGGGAACAGCACCATGTAATCGCGGTGAGCTTTGTTACATACACCAGCGTTTCCGTTGTTTGGGACTCAAGAATTGTTAAACCACGGTTTTTCATGTTTGTGGGCTTGGGTTACTACTAATAAAACCCATTAAAACCCATTCATTTTTCCCGTGGGTGGTGGTTTTTTATGTTGTCGTGATTCCAGAAAAACACCTTTGTCACGTCAATAGCGATGTTATCCGTGGAAAATCTAAAGAAAGTGCTTGTGAGATGCCTTTCTTTCAATCCGTGTCAGCAGTTTTTACGCCTTTTTGCACAATAGCACCCCTAATATTATGTTTCTGTTATCTGTAGCATGCTTTTAGATCAGGGGTCTTCTAACTCTTTTGTCCAATGGCCACATAAGCTATTACACAACAGTTCGAGGGCCAGACATCTTAGTGTAATGTGATTGTTTCGGGATATGTTACATTCTATGTAATCAGCAAATTCTTCATAGATATAATGTTTATTCATTGTTGACAAAATGTCTTCGCGGCCGGATTAAAATGGCTTCGCAGGCCATAGTTTGGAGACCCCTACCTTAGATGATTCTGGGTTGCTTCAACATTATCGGCAAGTAACCATCATTTACTCAGTCTCACCTTCACCCTTAAAGCCCAAGAGGGACACAGTGCGTAGTTGATAAATGTAGTCGTAGATACTTGATCTGCAAATCATGCACCCATCGTTTGATCATTGTCAAAGGAGATGTGCTATAGCTTGTTTGGTGCGTGGAGTTTGTTTCAGCGGGAGTGTAATACATGATCTTGCAACTGGCTATCTGAACGTGTGTCCAATAGGACTACACTGCACTGTTGAAACATGTGTCGAATCAATCCCGTAACCAGGGGAAACAACCGGACAGGTGCCTCCGAAATTTTCTTAGTTGTTGGTACAAGTTGCAATCATTTTGACCCCCTCCGGAAAAAATATTAACTGGTTACAGCCCTGCGTGGAATGGTCCGTTGTGTCACGCTTTCTGAGACGCGTTGATATTGAAGTGTTATGCGCCGCATGAAAATCAAGCCTGACCTTTCAACACCTTACGATTCTAACCGTTAGATGTTGAATTTGTGGAACCCCAGTAGGCTTTGTTTTGAAGCATCGTAATATTTCAAATGTTTTCATGGACTTCGTTGGTCGTATTTTTTCTCAGTAACAGTGTTTTTTTTGCAAAGACGTATAAGGATGATTTGTAGCTCCGTGGAAATTGTCTTGTGCGAAACAGCAGCAGAAAAGTGTAAAAAAATCGTTTGTTTCATTTACCGTCAAATACCAAACATATTATGTGCGTACTACGTCAAAACAATGCGTTTCAGTGGCAATCTTCTACCTCCTCACTGCAAGATTGTTGGCAATCATCTCGCTAGCCTCTCTACGAGATTGTGAACTAAGATTCTTTCGTATTTTTTCTAAGATGCTTTGCTGTCACAATAATGTGACTACTTAGTGTGTTTCACTTTTGCTATTTGCTCCAGTGCTGGCGCACCTGCGAGTTGGGAAAATGCGCTTTGCGTAACGCGGTTGGTAAAGGTGCTAGTGCTGTGTCAATGACCCTCTACAGCTTCCGGTCAGTGCTTGAACATAATTTCTTGATATGGCAGTTTTAACATTGAAAACTATTTTTACCCAGCTTTTACAGAAAATTTGGTCCAGACTGCGTTTCCATACTGCTTTTAGAGGCAAACAAATGTGAAAGCTTTGTTAACGTTTCACGAGGCATAACATTTTGACGCGTTTTCAAGCATTCCAGTTTGTACCTCGTCGGATTGCTTCAATATATAGTACCCCGTTACGAATCAGTGCCAACTTCCCAAACTTTTGGACCCTTAGTTGTTTACTGAAGATGGGTTCACGTCATATCCTCACCAGAACTTCCTGCTTTCACGCTCGTTTGCCATTGCTGCTAATGAAAAAAGGGGGAGTGTCCAATAGAATTGCAAGGAACTGGCATTGAAAGTGTGCTTAAATGCGCTGTACTACGAATAAAAAGTGAGCATAAAGTTTCTAATAACTACGGTGCAGCTACCCCTTGTGTGAACTGTTTGGCTATGCAAAAACGTGAAAACTTTTCTCCTGCTGATATAAATGCTATTTTGAAAGCATTAAACTGTGCAAATGTCAAAATCCAAGAACACC
>JGI24021J15306_10009433_pt1 | contig 12082 bp, 7 predicted proteins | sample Ectturendosymbi1_FD_15306 | JGI IMG/M metagenome (IMG submission 15306)
CTCTCAAAGCACAAACTGACGACACGTTTTAAAAATTTGGGGGGGGCTGGCTCCCTAGCTCCCCTGGCTACGCCTATGTAAGGAAGGACTGCCAGAGTTGGTATATACGCCACGTATATATCCTCGTGTACTTTAATGTATCTGTGTGTTCTTTGCCACTGTGATGCATGTTTGAAGTCTAGCGCGTTGCGTGTGGGAATGAAGATCTTACACCGGTGGTTTTCAACCTGGGGGTCGTTTGGGAGTGAAGACCTTATACCGGTGGTTTTCAACCTGGGGCCATTTTTCTAGGATCGCGAGAGCTTCTGATAAAATATTCATAAATACTTCTAGACTTTATATTTCTTATATGGAACCACTATTTGTCCTAGCAAAAATAATAGGATCATCTGGCAAAAATAGCCTCTTTTTTCATTCTAAATTGTTTTAAGTGTGATTATGACGATTACAAAATTTTGAGTGGGGTTATGACCATGACAGTATTGTTGCGTTTGGCAACGCACAAATAACTTTGTGACGTAAGAATGTGCTGCGTTTGTAAATTAGATATCTGAATGCGGCAGGTAACTTGGGAGTTATTTTAGTTTTCAATAAGTTGTGCTGTGGAGCAGGGCCCCACTGCTGTTTTTTTCACCCATATCTGGTTTTTTTGAGTCCATCTGAGTGTCTAGGTTTAATTTTGAAAAATTGCGTCAAATCTGTGTTTTTTTGAAGATAAAAATTAGGCAAGGAGCTACAGTAAATCCAATAGTATGATAAACGTATCTTCGGTTATTGCAGTGCTGGCATGCGATCATCAGGTGGAAAAAAAGTACTTAAATTGGTGCAACAAAACGTGTTCAACCGGTCTCACACCCGTATCAATATCATTACCAAACATTGTAGGTTCCTTACCATTCAGTACAGTCAGCCATGCAATTGCGTACAAAAGAAGTAACATGTATAACAAACGGTGGTATAAACATTATACAAGTAAAAAGTGTGCATTTGGTTGAACAGTTGTTATCCCAGACGCCAGCTGAAAAATTTGATGAAACACTGTTTACGATAGAATGTTCAAATTCTTGTTTGCCCTATTCATGCAAATTAAAAAAACAATTAGCATTGGAGTAAGGATTTGCTGCCAGATTAGAAATTTTAGATCCCTTTGCAGCTCAAGATCTCACAAAAGATCCAAATTCAATAGCAAATGTGGCCCTACATTTTCCTCATCTTGTGCCTGAAGATCAGCTGGAGTCCAGGTTTTTTCGGTTATGTTTTACCGAAATGTTTTTTTAAATGACAAAAACATTAAGTCAATTCGGCCATAATATCTGAAAATATAGACTAGTGAATGCTGTTGTTGCAAATTTTAATATTAATGAGACAAATGAACAAAATGTCTCAGCAAAAAAACAGGCTGGAGGCCATGTCCATTCTGCAATTTAAGCATGTGTCCTTGTCCAATAAATCTATATATCCCTGATTTTCTGGTAGTATTTGCGTGCCATCAAAGGTGGCTTAGATAACTCGGAGTGTGGAATACATTGTGATTTATTGACCAGATCCGTTGTTTCTCTCATTCTAGTGCATCACTAGAAAGAATATTTTGCTATACAACAAAAACAAACTCGCTAAAACCAAGACTTTTAAGGAAAAGGTAAAACAAGCATTGTCAAGAAGCCAGCAAAATCACCACTATACAATTAAGTCTGAAAAATGAGAGATGTCGATTACGGAGTATGTCTTCAGCTTTATTAGTTCATATAAACCCTTTTGAGCAACGGAAAAGTGATCCAACTGTTAATGTTAACGCTGCAGACGAAAATTCAGAAGAGGAAATATAAGTAGTTGAGTATTTTAATCACCGTTGTATTTGCATTCATATGTCTTTTTGCATTTCTGTGTTTTTTGGTAGACAAATGTTTTTTTTCATGAACAATCTGGGTTTCTTAGAAATTGCAGAATGGGAGCCCTGCTGTGGAGTGATTTGTATACGGCACGGATCTGTCTCACTGATGCTGCCATGTGCATGAATTTAATAAATGAGTCTTTGTTCAACATAGTGGTATCGTACGTTATTTTTTAGTCATTGTGATTTTCTATTGTGCAAACATAACTGCATTTCATATGCCCAATTGGAAATCTTCGGAAGAGGGTTGTTAGGTTAAATTGGGTTGCTGCATGAAAAAAGTTGAAAACGACTGCCTTACACAATACACAATGTCAACTGGGAAATCTGGTATGAAAAGCTGAGTTTTCTGAAAATAAATTTTAAAGAAAATTTTATTTACCCCAAAAATGTCATATGGATATATATATACACAGTGGAACTCCGCTAGCACGACCACTCACTGGACTGCACTCAATTGGTCGTGTTAGGGGCTGGGGTGGTCACGTCACACTTCAATTCGTAAAGGTTTCATGTATTGGCGCGAGCAATTCATTTCTACAATTATTTCCTTCATTGAAAGTTATTTAGCTTTGTCTTACGTGCTGCCATAGCCTATCGTTACTGTAGTATAAAAGCACACAACGGAAAAAGTCGATGTCGGCAGTACAAATTCCAGAAGAGTTTGCAGTATGAGTTTGTTACTCCACATTGGCACTTACTGCGCTTGCACTCACGCTTACATACCTGTATCCACGATGCTTCAGGTCAACGTGACGCAGCTGAGCAAATTGCTGCTGACAGGTTACCAGTTTTCCAGCGTAAGGATACCGATAGAGTATGTGGTCGTGTTGCGCGGTTCTCGATTAGCAGTTTTGTAAAAGCTGGACTGTGGTCGCGGTATGCATACTGGGGTGGTCGCGTTAGTGAAACAAAAGGTGTTGCATTAGCATAGGGAAGACCGCGTTAAAGTGGTCGTCGACGGAGTGCCACTGTATATTCAAAACATTCTACCGGTGTTTTTTGAAAATTTATCGATATGGTTTCAAGTCTACAGCAAGAAATAGAAACTTGAAATCAATGAGTTTGGTTCATATTGTGACGTCCATATTAGTTGACGATTAGTTTTTTTTGCTCAAGATTTTTTTGTTTCAATAATACAATACTTCAATTCGTCCATATATTTCTTCCCTATTAACGACAGGTTTGTATATGTAGAAAGGGCCCCTCATTAAGTTTCAGCCAGGGGCCCCACACAACCTTAATCCGCCCCTGAGTGGAGACAATGCTTCGTTGACATTGTTTTTGATTGAGCTGATATTCGTTTATGACAGACCGCCATCTTTGCGTTGGAAGAATCTTCAATCTTGAACTTCGACGGTCTTCTGAACACCATGTCCAACAGAGTTTCCGTTCTAAATCTTCGCAAGCATGAAGTCTCGGGATTCGTGGATCTTCACCGAGATTCGGTGAATAGTGAAATTGCGTTCACTTCTATGGTTGGTGATGCACTCTCCGCCTTGTTTCGCTTCGCTTTTCATCCGTTTGTGACAATAATTTGAATTGTTATTAACTTATTACACTTTCGCTATATGCAGTTCAGATGTGCTTTCTGTACTTTGCCTTAAACTGCTTGCACTTAAAGACTACTTAACAGTGGTATTGAATAACACGAGTAATATTGATACCTCTCTGTATGCAATTCTCGGATACTCATGCATGTTCCTCATGCACCAAAGTACTGCTTGTACCATATCCATTTATGAAGGGTGAAGTGATCGGCCACTGCCCAGAAAACCTCGTTTCATAACGCTTGCCTCACAGTGCGTGATTTCAAATCAATTACACGTTGACGGAATTCGATTTGTCAGGGCAGCGCCATTTGCACTGCGAACGTATATCATCACAGTCATATTTATAATGTCACTTTGAGATGTTTCCGATAAAAGTGTGTCTTTACATTGTTGCACAAGAATGTTCTTTGCTTTCGTTAAACCTATTGCACTATAATCAGCGATCAAGGCGCCTTTTCATCTTTTCCTTTCTGAAGTATGTTCGAGATTGTGTAACCTGTGTCCTGCTTTTAAAGCAAACTTTGTCACTATATGTTGCTGCCTAGGTTTGACTGCTGCATTGATTTCAAGAATCTTGCCGCTTGTACTGTAAGAGGTAGAGTTGCGTTTGGTGACGCTGGGTATCACCCGCTTATGAACCATTGCGGCTTAAAACCTATTGTGTTTCCTTTCCACAGTGTGGGAAGACAACACATCTTCCACCTATATAGTCTTGCCAGTTTCTAATGAGATCGTGCAAACCCATGTGCGTTTGCAAAAAGTTAGCATTTTCAGGTCGAAATCGCTGTTAACGTTGCTATTCAAAGGTTTCTCAACTTTTCATTACAATCTTCCACCAGCTTGAATTATTAAGTTGCAGATGTTCAGTAAGTCATTGCCGTTTTTTGCGTTTTAAAATCTTGTGTGCGATATGGTACATGAAGTGAATAGTGGGTACGAAAGTTGTGATGTCGTGTACGTTTTTTGATCTTGCCGCATCGTAGCAGTAAAAAACAAAGTTATTTTAAATTTACGGTGTAGTCAGGGTTCCCACGCGGTATTGAAAGTATTGAATTGTGAAATCGACTTTCAAGATTTTGAAAAAGTATTGTATTTGTCCAAAATGTACATAAAGCATTAAAAAATATGGAAAATTGCAAATTCATCCATTTGGTTATTCAAATCTTGTTCTTTACCGCTGACAGTTTTGCAGGTGTTTTTGCTTTGTGTTCCATGAATAAAATTTTGGAAAAATGAAGATATAATTGATGGTATTAAAGTTCTTCGATTTAGTATCGAAAAGGTATTGATAAAGTATGGAAAATGGATTTTGAAAATTTGTGGGAACCCTGTGTACTTTCACATGATATTTTTTTCTTTTTCCACACATCTACATCCTTAGTAAGAAGCTCTGCTGGTAAGCTTCGAACAGTCTAACAAAAGGTTTCTACGAACGTTCCAAATACACATATCCTATGTTCTAACTTTTGATTGGTCAAAACGTCATTCATGCTTTATTTACTGTTCTAGTCTTACCCTGCTCAGCATTTCTAGCAATGCACCAATATCGTGTGCACTGGAACAAAATGTTATATGTCGAGTGATAGTAATGCCTTCCGCTGCAATGTTGTCGGTCTGTCACTGTCTTTGTTCGTTTCTCATATGTACATGTTTCTGCAATTTGAAAACCTGTTCTAAATAAACGTTGGGATTGTTGTAAAAATGCACATCTTTCAGTAAGAATATTTAAATTAAAAGAGTTTGGTGAAAAGCTGTTATTTTCATTGCTCCATTATTCGTCGCTTTTCATCATGCGATTCACAACATCTCATGGTTTCCTTGGCAGAGTTTGAATTGAGGTAAATTGTAAAATTACCAAAACATTGGAGAGAAAATATCGATAAGCTTGAAATTAAGGGAATATTGTAGAATGATGCTGATCTGATTACCAGAGCCGGATTAAAGAGTAGGGGGGCCCGGGGCAATTTTCACTGGAGGGCCCCCATGACGTCATCGTTTGTAAAATTGTTTTCGCTGATTCGCAACGTTCTCGTTTGCTTTTTCCGGTTGTCGATTATGTGCCTGCCGCATTTACTCGATTGTTTGCCGCCTGTGATTGTAAGCCGCACGAAATGGTGTTGAAAATTAATGTCAGCTGCCCTTGATTGCAAACCGCACTTGAACATAGGTTAGCCTACTTAAGCCTCTAGCCTAGATGCATTCGCGAGGTTTGCGTACTCGTGCGTTTCCCGTTAATTGGCAACCCCGGTATTAATGATGCTTACACCACTGCAACTGCCTTCTGTTTATCATAATCCCTCCTGAGATGGATGTGCACGTGATGCTGAAGAAAATCGAATGTGAAAGAATAGTTCGGTCGACAAAACGTAGCCAAGGAAAGACTGAGCGTCATCTAAACCTTTCGATAAAGTAAAGAAATGAAAAATGTAAGCCGCCCTTGATTGTAAGCCGCGTGAAATGATGAAAAAACTTTATAAACCGCGGCTTACAATCGAATAAATACGATACTAAACTGCACATACAGTTAGCTGCGAGAAGAGAGTTTATGATATAAGCACTACAGTGTATTCTTACTAAGAAAATATATTTCCACAGGCTAGAGAGTGACTCGGCAAGAAACAACATTCACCCGAACAATAAACAGAACACCGGAAAAATAACATGTCAATATGGCCAGCCAGTCAGTCAATACGGCCAGCCAGTCAGTCTGAAAGGTGCTTCGAAACACGTATGTCGTGAGTTTCACCTGCATCAATGCTCTTCAACCTTTTTGTCATCATGGAATCCCTGATATACTTTCGCGTTTGTCATGGAACCTCCTTTAACATAAACAGTTATTAAAAAGCAAAAAAATTTAATGACTCGGTTGTTCTTGCATTTCTGGAACGTATCTGCTACATTCAAAATTTCGCAAAAAGACCCCGTATCTGAAATGTGTGTCGTCCCATTTTCTTTGGCAGTTGAAGTACATTTGGTCCGCTGTGGATTAGACGCATCGTTTACATTTGAACTACATTGCTCATTACCGTCCACACCTTCGCTGTTATTATTTCGCTTCACATAAGAAAATATGCGATTTTGTTTCAGCTTGCTTGACTAAATAGTAAAAAGTTGGGTTTCACACTGTTTTACTTTATTCCCACAAAGGCTGAACAGCAGCTCTAGTCCGTAGTCTACTCTCTACCACTAGCGTACGGAGGGGGGCACTGTGCCATGCCCCCCTCAGACACTAAAAATAAAAAAATGTATAAACAGCATTCGGCAGCGGCGNAACTAAGGGGGAGCAAGGACCTCAATTTAAAATAAACTGACTTTGTTTTCTGGTCACTGATATACGCACTACACAAATTTTTATGACTACCGTACGTTTCCTCTGCTTATTTTCATTTTACGATTTCTTTGTTTCACTGACAAAATTACTTCACACGTGGCTGTTAAGTAACTTAACATAGGTAACAATGAACACCAGAAAAAAGCTTTGGCTGGCGTGAGATTTGAGCCCACAAACTTCAGTAAGAGTCTTCGATAAGCGATACATGTCTTAAAACTTATAACGTCCAAGCACGCATATAGGTTTATTTCATGAACCTCAGACAACAAAAGTTCAGTTTTCTGTCTCACCGGCTGATAAGTCTCGTAAAAGCATTATACTAAAACTTGCTTGCAGAATGCACAAAAATGCGTATTTTTAGGTGTAATTTTGCAAAATTTACCTGGGAGCATGCCCCCGGACCCCTTAGAATGGTCGTGCCTTCGGCACTTCCCCTAAAGTTGATTTGTGACGAAACTTTGCCCCCCCTCGGAAATTTTCTGCGTACGCCACTGCACTCTACTACTTCGGTTAGAGTTGCCAGACATACGTTTTGCCAAGAGGTCAAATCTAATCCAGAAAAGAGCCAAATTCTAAGACAAGGAGCCAAAAAAGGGTCAACCATTTTCTCCAAATTTATCAGCAGTTACAAAGTCATATGAACACATACTTTGCAATTTATGAAATGGCAGTGTTCCTCAATCGCAACTGTAGCTCAACAACAAAACAAATACGTGATGAAAGATCGTAACAGAACAACTTAATTTCCAAGTGTAGCCATAAGTGAGCTAAATTTACCATCCTCGATAAATGCTAAAGCGATAAACAACAATCTGAACAAAACCAACAAACATGCGCACCACCAATAAATAACAGCAAGTTAGGTAACGTTACAGTTCTCACTGCTACCTCTGCAATTGCAGCAAGTAACACTCAGCCTAGTAGGTATTCTGATGAACTTACTTTCACATTAACTCAGAAACTCTAAGGATCCTAACAAAATTTTCTAATGGAAAACCTTCAATATTTAGGAATTTAGTGAAAATCTGCAATCAATTTAGTCAAAAATGTGAAATAATAAGGTTTGTAAGACAGGACACGGGGTGGTCAGATCTAATTTTTGCAAGGGGCTAAATCTATCCTGGAAAAGGGCCAAAAGGAAATTTTGGGGCTAGCAAGTGTTATTTGGGACCAAATTTCTGAAATTTGGCCCCAAAAAGGATCAACCTGGAAATCCTGACTCCGATGTATAGTACTGTGAACTGCACACCGGCAACATCGTATAACTATGATGCAACAATAACGTTATTCGTGATTACATAACAATGAACAAGTGATGCAACAACTATCAATATTTCTTGTTCCGCCATCTGCATTCAACCTCCTGTACAACTAACTGGCCTACTTGGAGTCTGAATGCGGCCCGGTGATCTAAAAAACTTCACAATGAAGCATCAACATACTGAAGCAAGAAATCATTTCCCCTTAAAACGAGGAACCCTCACGGAACCCTTCAAACTCACGGAACCCCACTACCTGTTTTGCGGAACCCCTTTTGAAAAGCACTGACCTACATTTTCAGGTGCCCTGGTTAACGCCACCGTATGTTACGTTGCTGCTTAAAAGCTTTGCTGGAAAAAAACGTTTCAGTCGCAGAGTTTTAGCTAACACTTCCAGATTCTTGCGCTTTTTCTCTTAGAAACTTTGCAATTTTTAGCTGCTGATGGCATTACAAATTTCGGCATCGCGCTAGCTAAACACTCCAATCTCGTTTTCTGCTCTTTCGTTCTACAAATCGACTGATCAAAAACCTTTTCTGACGGACCACGCAACAACATGTGGTGTAAATGGCTTGACTAGCTTCATATGTTTACGATGTAACGCAAGAACAGTAGCCATCGGAGGAAAAGTTCGTTTCCAGCGTGCATTACACTTTATGACGAAACAAAGGTCGCAGTTCGGCTGCGGCTACCTCCAGACTGCACAAGAAGTTACAGAATAATTGATACTAAACAGCCACCACAGGAGAACTAGCTTTGCTGCTGAAGCACGCAAATAGTATCGTTTTCGCGACATTTGTGCAGCAGGCGTGATGCACGAGCAGATAAACCCATGCCAAAAGAACATTTATTAGGAAAAGTTACAAGCAAAAATGAAATATATTTACAGTGAACAAAACAAAACCGAAAATATTTATATTCAGTAGTGATTACTAAAACTGGCAGAAAGTCAAATTTGCAGAGAAATCCTTAATGATAATCAAGCACAGTGGCGTAACTGACAGGGAGCAAGGGGACGAGCCGCCCTCCTGGCAAGCTCAATGTAAAACTGGGCACCCTTTAGTTGACATTTTGATATTTAGTATTCTTTAGGTTGTTTTTTGCGTTTTTCGGGATGTTTTCGTTTTTTAGCTAGTATAGACATCCACGACATCCAGAGATTCACTATCATTTCTTAACTTTTTTCTGAGTTTTGGCTAGTGGGTCCTCTACGGTGACCAGTGGGCCCTTTCAACTAAGCTTTGCCCCCCTGGTCCAAACCTCTAGTTACGCCACTGCTTAAGCAACATCGGAATATAGAGTTTGTATTCTTGTATCTCTTTTGAATCACGACAATTTTTCAAATGAATATTTTATTTAAAACAAATAAATGTCATCGGGGGTCCCCCTTGGAGCGGAGGGCTCGGGGCAATTGCTCCCGTTGACCCCCCTTAATCCAGCCCTGCTGATTGCATTTGGAAAAGCAAGGCAGTGTCTGCGAAAAAAGAAAACGGCGCTTGTAGTGTGGCAGAATCTGAAGTCGCTCGCGGAAAGGCAGTGATTTGGCTTCGAACTTCGCAAACGTAAAAATGCTGAGCAAGTTAAACCATTTCCAGACGTCCTATGCAGTGGAAGAAAGATATAGGCATAATACAGACTACAGAGTAAACACTGCGTTTTTGAAAACTTGTGCACAGTAATGGATTAGGGTTGGGGTAAGACCTTGTGATCAAGCCTAGGAAGGGGATATATGCGGGCACACAAGGATTCCTTCCTGAGACTACCACGTGAGTGAAATAATTTCTTAAAGCAGTGCAATGAATGTTCACCTAATCGTTTTTTCTTTTGAAACTCTTTCCAAACTTAACTTCCAGCACTGCTTGGCTTAGAATAAACACCGTTGCTACTTTTTATTAAATCGAACACTTAAGTTTTAATTCCCAGCTTAGACGTATTTGAACACAGAACAACATGGTCAAGATGTCGGTACGTTTTCACCATGCTACTTACTATTACAGTATTTAGTTTTTAGGCAGGCGCGTAGCCAAGGGGGGAAATTTCCCCCCCAATTCCGAAAGTAGCACTAACAATTTCTAGGTTAATCAAGCTTTTGATGTGTAAGCCAAACAAATGCATCAGTGCAAATCAATGAAACAGCTTGAAAAACCTGTTCTACTTCAACTTTTAGTCGAACTTGATGCAGTGTGGTTTACCAGTTGCCCATGATTGATGAAACGTTGTGTATAGTGTAAATGCTGGAGAATTGATGTCATGGCTGACCTTTACCAGAGGTTTGAGCTTCACGTGGATGTTGGTGATAATGAAATACAAAGTTGTATATACGCGCTTGCAATCACTAATCGAAAGAAAAACAAGGAGTAACGACTTTCTCAGCTGTTTCTGACGCACCAGCTTGCTGTATCCCGGTGATGTAATCTTTATCTTGCCAGCGAGTAAAAAACTGTTTGCCGGCGAGTAAAAAACTGTTTTGCCAAGTAATCAGAATCAGACCTGTGCATAGTTTGAAAGTGTTTCAACATTCAGCTGATGTTAATTGCCACCTTATCCTACAGTAAATTTGAAAGCACTCAGCCGCAACGCGAAGAGACAGCACAAAAATCCAACGAAAGTAGAAAGACGCTTTTTATTTTGTAAGTAATCTTGAGGCCATTGATACTGCCATTTACTTACAGATAGCTTGCAATCTTTTCTCGATAAAGCGCATGTGACCAACACCAAAATGAAACTAAATTGAATTTTTTCGTAGTCGATTGGATTTGCTATACACTAATGGATTTGAAGAAAGGCTTCAACCGCTTAGTTCACAAACATCTTTGAGCGCGACCCAAATCTGAGTTTGGTAAACACCTACGACCCAAGCCTCATACGTATGACAAAATCTGATTGTGTGGATGATTTTTGACAGCAAGTTGCTAAGTTCGTTTTCAATGTCAGTAATCTACACTTTTCTCAAGTATCTACACTACAAACAGACGCAGACAAGCAGTGGTAACGTTGAAAACCTACAACTCAGGTTTGGATCACCCTTGCGCGACCCATTTTTTCACCCTTCTCCACTCTTCTTTGGGTTTTGATCCATACTTTGGGAACCACTGGGCTAGGTCAACTAACCAACTGTTGTGCAACAAGTAGGCCTATTTCTTAACTTATTGCAGAGCTGTGGTGATGACCGATTGTGGCCTCGTTTTCGCAAATACATAACCGCTAGCGTACGGAGGCCACTGTTCCATGGCCACCCCCTCAGACCCTAAAAATAAAAAATGTAAAAACAGGATTGTCTAAAACTTGCTTCCAGAATGCACAAATATGCGTATTTTTAGGTGTAAGTTTGCAAAATTTTCCCGGGGGCATGACCCCGCCCCCCCCCTCGGGGATTTTCTGCGTACGCCACTGCACACAACCGTTTTCACATTTTGCGTAGATTGAGTGAGTCAAACATATGCAAGTTTGGTTAGGGGGTATGTATAACTTTCCCACTTGAAAAAATTGTCTTTGAAACATTTGTGAATTTTATTATTAACTCTGAAAACTGGGTAGAATACCTAATCGTTTATGGGAAACAGGGTTAGTGCAAGTAGCGTACAAAAAATGCTACCGCAGTCGCATTTCATAGTGTTAAGTGAGATAAAATCCAAACATTTTTCAAACGCGTCGAGGGACTCCAGCGTTTGCATTATCAATTCCATACGTGAATCAGTCTTTCAAGAACTGGACAAGATTGACGTCTTAGTCTAAACGCGCACAGGTTTTGTAGACCTACTTAGGAAGTCGGTGTCTTAGAGCAGTGGTTCCTAACCTCTACAAACCCGCCGAACCCTTACGTAGTTTTCCAAGCTTTTGTCGAACCCCGTTTTTGCCCAATATAACAAAAGTATAAATGGGTTACTACAAAGGCGACCATGGTTAGCTTGCTGTGATATAACCACGTTTTTAGTCGTGTTTCAGATGACTGTCGTCGAACCCCTGAAATGGCTCCGTCGAACCCTAGGGGTTCGATCGAACCCAGGTTAAGAACACTGTCTTAGAGCAAAGTAGCTATTCGGCTTCG
>JGI24021J15306_10009435_pt1 | contig 12081 bp, 9 predicted proteins | sample Ectturendosymbi1_FD_15306 | JGI IMG/M metagenome (IMG submission 15306)
TGTTGCAAAACTGGCCCCTCCAATGCCCCCCCCCCAAATGATAATGTCTGGCTCCGCCCCTGATCCTCATGGAATCTGCATCACGGCCAGAATCAATAAACCATTTTTAAAATGGGTGTGCGTAGATCAGAAAATGGTTATGGCAACCGTGAAGGATTTCTTTTTGTTGGGTTTCTCTTTTCCTCTTCGTATGGAACCTTGCGGTCCATGACAGTTGAACGTTATTTGCCATTTGTGCCCGACAATAGTAACCTCTTCACAATTTTGTCATTAACCCTGCAACCCATACAACGGACTGCGACAGCACGTCTTGCGGTCGGCACAACCTTTCATCATGGAAACCTTGTCAATCTTATCTAATTTATGGAGCATCTGACTAAATAACGTCCACATTTTTTTGGTGTCCCGGCGTACTTGCGGTTTTGGAGAGTACATCTAGCGCAAATAATTCAGTACCGCCCAATCTATCTATCTATCTATCTATCTATCTATCTATCTATCTATCTAATTGGCCCCTTTGCTTCTCCGGCTTAGATATCTTGTCGGGCAAAATAGCCGATTACAAGCACACACCTCAACAGTAATCAATAAACTGTAAAGTTCTAACGCGTGAACCACTGACGGGGAATCTGACTTTGTTGCGTCCCCAGGTTTAAGCTGGCATATTATGAATCTTTCTTAAACTAAAATTGATATATTTAAGGTAATTTCTCAAACACTATATGATCGTGCCTTCGACTCTCACACGGCACAGAAAAAATTTTCCTTTCGGGTGAAAATCAGCCGGCAAAGTTTCTATAGGCATGGGCGGCCATCACCAGCAATCGGGCCCTGGACAGCATGAAATCAGCAACTGTCCACGCTATGGCATGCCAATTCTACACTATTGTTCGCAATACCACCTTACAAGCAACACAAACACCTGTTCTTATTGGCATCCTCCGAACAGCAAAAATCTGCGTTGATAAACACTAGCTCAAACATTTATACTGTCAGTGCTTTTCAACCATAAGCTCGCAACCTTTGTGGAGGTCGCCAGCCTTTTTGAGGGGTCTCAAATAAGGATGGGCAAGCTCTTGAGTTTCGCCTACAAGAAAACAGTCCTAACATATTTACTGCGATTGGACGATGAAAGCCATGGACAGGGGTATTTAGGTTATATTGGGTTGCTTTATTGAGTCGGGGTACAAAAAAGACTGAAAACCTTGCTGTGTATCTGACCATTTGGTAACGCACTTCGAAGATTAGAAAGTAAAGCGATCGTCTGAGGTTGGTAACTGTTTGGCAGGTGAACATTCAAAACGCACCACCGTGAGTAGTAGAAGGCAATATGCTTATTTGCGTAACCCCTATGACGTCCCTTTGCAAGACTGAGCGAAGAAAAATGTGAATGTGCATCTTGCTCGATGACTTCAGGCCAGCATTGGTGTGAATGTGTTCCTACACCACAGGATGGTTTCAATCCACCTGTGGGACTGCACAGCTGGTTCGATCTTTTTGTGCAAATAACCTGAAGTAGAAGCGGGAAGAAAAAATAGTCTTTTTCTGCGTTACTTGGAACGCCAAAGGTGGGCGATGCTTCGCTTGTTTTCAGTGTTGGAGGATCCTTTTTCAAAGTGGAAGCACAAGTGCACGTCAAAACAAGCATGGAAAAATTTTTTCATTAAGCGATTTATACTTTAACAATGGACCAATACTAATTATGTTGCTTAAACTTACTGAAGCAAAATTCTAAATTTAAAAGTGGAGGGCCAGGCCCCCTCTGAATAAAAAGTGGGCGGGCCTAGGTCCATGCGGCCTCCCCGGTTCCGCCAGCTCTGCTTGTTTTTGAACCTACCAAAAACTTGACGAGCCTATTGAAACCACCAGGTCTCTGAAAATTTTGGTCTAAGATATCGTATTCAATAAAAATCTTGTTTTCCATTGAAAATTCAATTCCGAAGACCTTCGATAAGTTTTTCATGCTGATATTATCACTTTGTGTGAAGAAACGCAATTTAAGTCCATGGTTGTACTCAAGCTATACTACGTGACTTCCGCAATGTGCATTTATTTTTCGGGCCTCCTATCACCATATGGCAGAGAACACAGTTTTTTTTAATGTGGTGGTAGAGCTATAGAGTTTACATTCTGCATAAGCGAACGATTTTGTCAGCTGGAGAGCGTGCAATAGTGAATGCTTCATAGAGTGCTCATTTGTCAATTTTTTTCTGCAAGACGGCTACAAACATGATTTGAAGCTTTTGTGGTAGAAGTAAATATTTTGGTGAAAATTAGTAAAACATTTTTTTGTTTTTTATCTAGAAGAAAGTAGTGACAGCATGAGAAACTAAAGTCGACAAGATCTCTGTTGAGAGATAGCTCGTGACCCAAACAATATAAGACCAAAAACAAGTTCACCAGAGAATTGTCAAGATATCAGACTGTGCTACAAATGATTGCAAAGTGTCAAAGCAAAAATAAAACTCCAGATACGCTGCACCTCCAAATTATGATCATGAAAATAAGTGAAAATTCTGAGGCAGTGAGCATTGGCATTTGTTCTTGTATCTTTGTGTCTTGATGCGCAGCGAATGGTTAAACGTTTTTAATAAAGACTAAATCGCAATAGCTTATCCTGATTTTCTTTAGTAGACTGATATAAAGGAACGTTCATCAACTAAGTTCCAGAGTGCCTGAAGCATCTCTTATGGAGTAGATAATTTTGGAAATATAACAAGTAAAGTTGGTTTGCTTCAACCAGATCAAACAATTAACTCAGACTTTTTTCGAACCTTTGGCGACTCTCTTGTGAACGTTGGAGTTATACTCAGCAGCCTACTTCATTGTTGAGTTTTATTAATGAGTTGCATGCGAATATCGAGTGCCACTGCTAACAAATAAATATCCTAAATTCACAAAAATAAAAATTTGTTCAGCTCAAACTTCAAACCATATAATCGTTTTTGCTCAGAGGTATTTGTCTGCGTCGAAACTTAAATATTCATGACGAAGTTGTACCAAATTTAAAAACTTGTCTTGACAGAATTTTTATCAAGTGGGTTCCAAACAAACACCGATCACAAGTGCTTACTGTAGATTAGGCAGTGCTTTTCAACCTTTTTTGTTCTATGACCCAAGCAACCAACTAAAGCCCATCAAAAAGCCAACAACCCCCATCAAAAACTCGAATAAAGTAAATCTAATGCAGCTGTGTACATAAAATATCTACTCGCGATCTCTCCAAAAATTGTTCACAACCTTGCTGGGTGTCGCGACACCAGGTTGAAAACCACTGCTACTGAGTAAGAGGATTTGTGTCCGAAAGACCTTTTAGTTGTTTTAAAAATAGTTATAGTTTGTTGCAAAAAAGCAGGGTAGACCGATACGCTTTATCAGCACGAGCAAAGCCTCTTCAAAGTCTTAGTTCGGGACATCTCGCATCCCTTTGAATCCATATTCAGTCACAAATAAATGAACGATAGGTCTGTGTGAGAATGCAAAAATAAGACTACAAGATATCAGAAAACTTCAAAGGACGTAAAACAAGTTGAAAAGTAAAACTAAGGCTCTCAATAAGGTATTGCCACAAACGAATTATTTTGTAATAAAACTATAACTGTCGATGAGATTTTGCCATAAACAAAAGCTTTTGTAATTAAATAAAGCTATAGTCAGTAAAACATTGCCACAAAGGAAATATTTTATAAGTGCGGGTTTACACACATTTTTTTCGTAAAAAGTTCCCAGAAGAAAGTTTTTTTGTCATCTGCATATTGTAAAACAATTGTACAAACATTAACAATCATAAGACAGGCTGAAAATGGCAGTCAATGATTTCCCGTAAATCGTGCAGAAAATTCTGTAAGTCCACAAGTATATGAAAATGTATCCTGCAAAATGGCTGCAACGTTACGACTGATATATTAAAAAGGTTTAGGTGGAAGATTCTCCTTTGCTGATTTCGAAGTTCTGCTCTTGTATTAACAGCGGCTCTTTGATTAACATTGGTTTTAACCGCCTTTTACTGGAAAATAGGCAAGTGCTCGGCATGACGTTAAACTGCAACGGGCAATAGGGCTGTAATTTAGGAGTTCTGTATATTTGGGGAACTGGATTACTCTTTAGCCATCCTTACTCTCAGGTCCACTCCGGCCTGGATGGCGCTGCGTTAAACAAAATGAACAGCATTTGGAACCCATTTAAGCTCTTCGTCATCAAGCAAACAATTTTGTGGGAATGCACAGTAAACGCAAATCTGTATATGAGTAATTTTGTTTGCTTGCGGTCATGGCCCTTACAATAGATGGAAACGTGCTACTTATCAGAAAAATAGATAGTAAACAAATTCACCGCTGCTTTTCAAATTTTTTTTGTGCAAGTAGGATATTTAAAGACGAAATCATTGATATTTCCTTTGTTGCGATTCGGCAATTGGTTATGTGCTAGACTTTGCTAAAAAGCTTGAAACTAGATTACAACTGAAGGTAAATTAACTCGCACAAAAGTATGGGTATTCCTATATTTACCTATCAGTTGAACCAGGCAATGTGCTTTTGTGGTTCTGAACAACCGTAAAGTACTGCAGAAGCAGTAGCTTTCCGTGTCTGTGCGTAAACCACTGGTGAGAACAGAAATCAGAAGCTCAAGAATTTAAGTTCGTGGACATAACACTTTTTCCTTGCAATCGGCATGAATTGATTTAGAACGCCGTGTTGCTTCGTTGCAGATTTACCACGCGTGGAGCTTTACTCTGCTCAAATTGCTGCCTGTCAGGTGTGAAAGCATACTCTTTGCTTTCTGTCAACAGCGTCAGTTAAACACAGATTTGCAGTTTTGTGACCAGGTCTTGATAATTTTTTTAAAGTGTTTTTCTCTTCTCACAGGCCAACTTCTTCGTCTTTTTCTTCTATTTCCAGATGAATCTCTGTGTTTTTCTCCTTATGCTTCATATCTGTGTGGCTTATGAGCTACGTTTAGTTTTCCTTGGGAAAGCAGTAGCGGTTTCTTTGCATTTTGTTAATTATTTTTTGCCAGTGGACGCTCATGCGTTTGGCTTTGACACTCGAAACACAGGCAGGTGAGTAGAGAAAGTTATGGTACAACAGATTTAAAGGAGAAATAAATGTTTTTCCACTGTAATCAGAAGTTGCTCACGTATTAGTAAAAAGGAAGTTAACATGTGACAGTTAGAGAGTGCATGCAGTGAGGAACCTTGTACGGCATTTGTGACGTGACGAGAACTCACTTTATTTGATGCGTAAAGGCGTAACAAGGTATATTTTCGGTTATGAAAACGCCTGTGGTACGGAGTCAATTGGAGACATTATCGACGTCACGTTGTTGACGTTACCAAAACGTAAGGGCTTTGCCTAAAATGCGCGTATGTTAGGAATTTATTAAACGTTTGACTAACTTTGATTGGAGTGATGTACACATTTCCAACCAAAATTTGCATAGAATTAAAGACAAACGTACAGTGCGATGAAAAATGCTATGATTTTAATAAAATTAATCACGTCTCTTAATCTTGCGCAAAAAACTAGCAGAAAGTTAATGAGAAAGCAGTGAAGAAGTATATGCGCTAAAATTTTACTTTTGCTGTTTGCTCGTTTCGTTTTTGAAACAGTTTGGTAATAAACAAATGATATAGCTGGTCATTTCTATTCTAACAATGCAAACTGCTAATTTTTAATTATTTTCCAAACCATTTCTCATGCACCAGAAAATATTGGCAGTAGTTGCGTTTTCTTATTACAGCTTGCGATTTACTCGGACACGAAAGGCGTGGGCCCCAGGCTATGAGGACAAATTTTCATCATGTGAAGAAATATCAGATGAGGACTTTGTCATAGAAAGTTTGAGGTAAGACGTGTTTTCATGGACTTAAGCGGTAATGGACTTTAACATCTCAACACCATTTGTAAGTTCCTTGCCAACGTTATGGATAAAAAAAACATCAGATCTAACGTTTGGCTCAAGTTAATGGCTAACGTCCTTACCCACAAACACTAAGAAGGAATAATTTGTGCGGAACTTGGAGATAAAATCTTACAATGAATGATAAATACTTGCGCTTGTGAATCAGAATAGAAACATCAAGGTGATCGTATATTTTTCACGGCGGGTCCCAAACAGCTATCATCACCCGTTGCACTCTAAAGGCAGCATGCTGGCTCTTGCTGGGGTGCTGGGACAACAACGTTGCGAACAGTCACCTTAGCCCTGGTGCATTCAACAACAGAGTACTGCGCTCCTGCCTGGTGCTGCAGTGCTCACACTCGCATCATTGACCCTGTCATTACGACACCTTGCGAAAAGTGAGGCTGGATGCCTGCGTCCTACACCAGCGGACAATCTTCCTATCCTCGCGCGCATCCAACCTGCTGAGATTCGTCACATATGGAGCTTCACTGTGGATCCTGGATCTCTGCTCCAATCAGCGCTCATCTGTCCCTGTAGCGCAGCCAGAATGAGGCCGAAGAGGCTATGCCTCCCCCTCCCCGAAACAAATTTGTTAAGATTTTTCGCTGGTCCTTTATATCAATTTGAACTGTTCGAAAATAAATGGAAGGAACAGTCGGACTCAAGCAGCGACTAGTAAATCTGTCGTTCTCTCATCAAACACGGTGTAACGTGATCTTTTGCGATTAGATGCGAAAATATGCGACTAAAGCATGTAACTTTATTTGCAAAGTTGCCCTATATTGTGGACAACACGAACCGAGGTGCAACCTGAATGAAACGCAAGCATTCAGCTTTCTTGCAAAGGAGTTTAAATTCAGATCAGACATTTTTGAGAGAATTCTTTGCATGAAGTACTGTATTTCCGAACCAAATAGAAACTTTTGGTCAAGACATGATCAACCCCAAGCGCACCACCCAGGCCCGGATTAAATGAACGCGAGGCCCCGGGCAAAGTCGTGACCGCGATGCCCCTAAACGCTTAGAGTAACTGCGTAGGGTTTCACATGCCCTCGTTTCAACTTTGCGGAAGCACCGTCAAATTAAAAACATCAAAACTGATACCATTTGACAGTCTACACTTTAGAGACAATTGGGGGTGACCAGGTACGGCGGTTTGCATGTGGCTAATTTGTTCCAACAGAAAGTTCTATCACAAAAAAGATATTTTTGCTACCGTGACCATGCACAACAATCTTTTTTGTCATAGACTCTCTGATCATCTTCACTGCACAAATCGTCCATTCACATATGTATTGAGGAAATATATGTCTACACTTTTTCGCAGATTAAAATGTGCACCGTTTAGAAAAAATGTTCTCAATGTCATGACACGCAAAAGCAACTTGAACACTACCACTTGACTGACGTTTTGCGACGGGAGCTTTACAATAATCATAGCAATGAACTCTTCCGTGACCTAGTGGACAACAGCGCTTCGTTTGATTCAGAACAGGGATGGGGAACCTATTTCCTATCACGGGCCGCATTAAATGTAGAACATCGTTGCCGGGCCGCAAAAATTTTTCATTTTATCTTAAAATTTTACTTTTATCTTCCAAAGGAAAATATAGAGAGAAAACTACGTCAAGGAGCAATAGATTTTTTTCTTACTGTCTATGTGTCTGCGTGTCACTGAGTTTCGTTTTGACGTGATGTTGTGTTCTAACGTGGGTAAAGGAAATGCTGATGCGGGCCATATTAAATGTTCACGCGGGCCGCCTTTGGCCCGCGGGCAGCAGGTTTTCCACTCGTGATCTAGACTGATACCCTCACGATCACGAAAACCACTTCGCAACTAATTATTACGTCAGCCCATTATACAGTAACTGCAAAGGCGTTAGATTGCGAAGAATACTTAGTAACGAACTTGTTGAAGTGACCCACGGTCTCTGTCACTCGGTCAATGTGTGTTTCTGAAAAAAGTCGGCAACGAAAAACTTCACGACGCCGCATTTTTTGCACGCGAAATCGTTGATGATTGTCTCCAGGTCCGTATCCCCAAGAATCCCATACTCCATGCCACGTCTTTTTTGTTAAGGTTTAGTTCTGACTTCTTAGTGAGCACTAAGTGCAAAGCTATATTTGCTGTGGCGAATTTTCGTAATTCATCTGCTCAGTTTTTGAAGCTTGAGGGGTGTTCCAACTTTAGTAAGTTATCCGATAGTCTTGTCAGCATATAATAGTTCTACTGCTCAACTGAGACTCAACCAGCACAGACTAATGGCGTAGAATAGGCAAAGCGTTTTGTGAACGTCCATTTGCATTGCATTGTCAGCAGCCTGACAACAATAAGTAATATTTCGACGTTACTCCCTCCTTGGAAAAATTTCTGCGGACGCCCATGGATGCGCTAATTTCGATCTAATTTTTGGGTCATAAAGGGTGGTGCTGTTAGGTTCAATTCTTTGCAGTCACTCTAAATTGATAAATGCCAAAGTTGTCCGTTTCCTTAACATATACATAAAGCGCAGTGTAACATCGCGAAATCTCTTCAAGCGGGCATTACCTGTCTCGTGGCACATACAGTAGATTAATCTGGCATGGCCGAGTTCCGTAACAGCCATTTCGGGCTTCAGTAGTTGTGCCATTATCATTTTTGGCGAACCTGGCCCAGTACGAACAGCTATAAACCGAACGTTGGGCTCCTATGTTTGAACTAGCTCTAAGTATGCGCTATTCGCATGTGCTGTAATAAACTCAAGGTTACACAAAGCTAGAGTATTCAGGTAGTCGAAGACGGCGCGTTTGAAGGGCCAGGCCGAATTTTCCTTGCAGCGTCAAGCCCCCATAATCGTGGCGGTCCGGGTATTTGCCAGGTTTGCCCAATGGTTAATCCGGCCCTGGCACCACCCAACGGAGTATTATGCAACAACGCAATGTTTCCCGCAGCACGGTTGGCATTCTGGCTAGTGGGTATGCGATGTCAAGTAGTGATATAGGGGTTTCAAGTTTGAAATGTATAGCAAGTCACTGTCAACGCAGCACACGAACTTTGTTAATATCACATCACACTTCTAACAATTTCAGAGCGCAAATTTAAAAAATCATTAGCAGACAAACCATTACTATTCGCCAATCAGCCATGGTGATGAAAGCTGTCACAATCACTTGACCATTACAATCACGACTTTTGAATTCCACATTGCTGATCAGTTGGATGTCGATATCAAACTTCCAAGGCGCATTGGGCACCATGTATGTCGAGAAAATCATGAAACATCTTGTCCTGCGGAGTTCTACAAAAAAAAAACGTTTTTATTCCTCTTTTGGAGAATATGATTCATCAAATTGAGGCTCGGTTTTGTTTCTCTTCCTGCAACTTTGTTTGAAGTTTTAGTATTTGATTCCTGGTTTCCTAACTTGGCAGTTTTTTACTCTTCAAGACAATGGGCCATGTACAGCTGTGACGTTGACTCTTCTTCGTCAATCCTGAAAGCAGAATATCATAGATGGACGTTTTTCACTGATCCACTGTCCCAAAGTCTGAGCTACCGGCAAACATTATGGAGACAATGGCCGTTTGTGAGCCTTTCTCTTTCCCAAACATTCGCACAGTGTTGCACTTATTTGCAACGTTACCAATCACAACAGTAACATGTTAACGTTCCTTTTCAACACTGGGACAGCTGCTAGCCTATCTACGCAGGACTATGGAACAAGTCACAAGACCGACTTAATGGATTAGCTCTTTTGATGATTAATCATGATGTGGCAGTTGCTCCTCACATGGTTATTGACGAGTTGTCCCAAAAACGCAGACTGAATTTCATCTTGTAATGGTGCTCGCAGCTACTGTATTTTATAAAATCAAAATTAAGCTATTGGCATCCTCCGATTTTTTCTATGAATCCACGTACGTAGTTTTGGTTGACTTTGAATTGTTAAATAGGCATAATCAGTGACATTCTCGAGGACCGCCATACATGGCGCTTCACTTTCTGCTAGTCTAAAGCTGGATGCACACGGCATGCATCCTATGCGTTTTGTGAGCGCATGCGTCTGATTTCGTGACGTCACCTCCTTTTCTGAAGCGTCTGGTATAGTCTGCGTTCGAGTAGGAACCTGTTTCTATATTGACGTATCAGACTCATTGTTCTGACTCACTTTTAGTCGAACGCAGACCATACCAGACGCATCAGTAAAGGACGTGACGTCGCGAAATTAGACGCATCCGGACAAAAAACGCACAGGACGCATGCCGTGTGCATCCAGCTTTAATGTTCATTGAAAATTGTTTAGTTATAACAACTGCTTGATAATGATCATTGATCACTGTTAAAGCAAATATTTGCTTGTCAATGCCGACTGGTAGAAGATATTTGACGTCATATCCTGTTGCAATAGACCAGAAATTGAGCTGTGACATCGAAATAATCTTTGCGTAAAATAGCTAAAAATTCAACTCTGACGACGGCAGTGACTGGCCCCTCCCGAAAAAAATTCTTGGCGGCGCCACTGCGTCCTGTCCATGGAGTGGAAATGCATAGCATCGCAAATCGAGACACCCATTTGCACCCGTAGCACAACAACTCATCAGTTCATATGACGAAGACCACAACAGAAGTGCGCCGCTCTGTATGCATCACCAATGGAATGCAAACGGGTTGGAGAACTTTACGAGACTCAGTACTTTAATCCCCGACATCGGCACGCACCCTCCAGGAATAGTACTGCCAAGAGCAGCTTCGGTGCGGCTTAACCGCCTCCTCNCTGGTGTCGGACGTTTCAAATTGGGTATGACCCCTTCTGCGCCTTGTGAGTGCGGCGCAGAAGAACAGACCGATGACCAGGTTGTTCTTCATTCTCCTATCCATCCACCTCCATATGGAGCACAAGGCCTCAGGATTCTGGATTACCAAACGACGAAACAATCGAATAGCTCTTAACAACTGCCCCGAGATGTAGTGCGGCAAAGCAGTGGATTGAAAGAACTCGCTCAAACGAAGAAGCTTTTTGCGAAGTGACTCGACGTGTCGGCGATATGTGAGCATCCTGTCAAACGTTACTGCAAGTATTTGGGCTCGGAGCAGGGCCGAGTTTCGTCACTGAAGTTGGCTTTCAGCTCACGTTTAGCTACCTTGTTGTTGAGATGGAAGATTGCCGACAACGTTATTGTAGTGCTGAGCTTTACCTTCCAGGTCTGGAAATGTGTGGATTCCCTATATCAGTGTTTATCAGACTTTTTCCGATTGCGTACCAACCATTTGTTTTTTACTGCACTGCGTACCAACTGACTCCGGAATAAATTATTTTGCTAAAATCTACAAGTATTTATTATACCATAACACCAATACATAAAAAACAACACAATTTAATGCGATTGATGTAACTGTTTCTTCTGCACAAGCTGGTCTATTCGGGGCATGACCGTACTAACAGCGCATCTGAAATCATGTCCAGGCTCAGTTAGACAATTTCGGCTCTTCGATTTAATGGCCATTAAGGCCGAGAACCCTTGCTCACATTCCCATGTAGAAGGGAAAACCAGTAGTTGACGAATAGCATTTCGGGCCAACGTTGGATAAGTATAAGTGGAACCCATGATTAGCCAGACATCTATGGGAGAGCATTACTTCTGCTTTGCTTTTGCTGTGTCGTCAGCTTGAATATCAATGATCTCTTCTTGTTCTCCGGTTCCTACGGGTAGAAAAGCTGGATCGATGCAGAATGGATTGACAGCGTAGGTGCAACTTACTAAATCCGGAAAGTAATGCATCATTTCCGTTCGGAGCAGTTTGAGGTGATCCTCAATTTCTTGAGATAATTTATCATTGGACTCGATTAAAAGCGTGGTAAGAAGTTGGAACATTCCAACTGTTTGCTCTTTACGTTTTTGTTCCAGACATCTAGCTTGCGAATAAATGCTTCCAGCATTGAAATAAATCTGCAATGTTGCTGTTCGATCCTTGGAACGAACGATTTATAAGGTTGAAAGCCTGGAAAATATCCGACAAGTAGGCCAGCCGTGAGATAAACTCATCGTTCTCCAAATCATCTTTAAATTCATGGTTATTCTCTTTGAAAAATGTGAATAATTCATGCCTAAGTTCAAAGACTCTCCTTGTCATATTCCCGCGGGAAAGCCACCGAACCTCTGTGTGGAAAAGGAGACACTTATGTTCAGAACAGACATCC
>JGI24021J15306_10009437_pt1 | contig 12080 bp, 7 predicted proteins | sample Ectturendosymbi1_FD_15306 | JGI IMG/M metagenome (IMG submission 15306)
CAACCTTCCGGTTCCTTCAATGCCCTGGCGTCCTTGCACTGATTTGTGTTTTTTCTAGCTGAATATTAATTATCGCCAAATAAAATCAACTCAACTCAACCAAAAAACGTTCATCCGTCTTGTTGTCGCCACTGACTTATCAGCAGTTAACCGCGCATCCATTAGAATGAATCTGGGCAGTGGTATGGCACAATATATTATTGAAAGAATTCCAACTCGTACCAGCAGGAATGAAACAAAGGGACCGGATAGCGCAACTTGCTTAAAATTACTCCATCACTACTGTTTGTAAATGGATTTTCAGCTCAAAAATAGTTGTCCAAAAATTTTTTTAATCGATACAACGTTATTATTTGTAGGTCAAAACACTAATGGGCACTTAGAGCTACATTTAGCGCTAACTTGAGACAAACGAACTGCTGCGACTGGGATAATCAGGAAGAAGCTGTTGCCGTAACAACAAATATCACATCGGGTGATGCACAAAATAGGTGATTTCTTGAGTTAAAGCAAAGAGAAAGTAGTGAAATCTGTAAAATCAGCATGTATGTCATCAGTGAGGAAACAATATACGAAATATGTACAACATTATTTTTTATGCAATTTTACAATAAGTTCGAACCATTAATAACAAACCAAATATAACGACGAGCACATAAGCAAACGGCTCTTCGGATTCTAGACGTAACAACTGAAGCTACTCAGGCGGAACGTAAACAAAATGGCGTTGTGGCGCGTGCACGAAAGCCAGTTTTCGGAAGAATGCGCCCGATGTTTCTGCGCCTCTACAGTGTGCCAGAACAAGGTAAGACATAATGAAACATCCATACAATTATTGCAAACTTGAATGTAGGAATGTTTTAGGGTTACCTTACCGATATCGGGCTCGAATCTGCGACGTTGCAAAGCTTAAATATCATGATCAGGCTGCGGCGCCAGCTTCGACCTCATTTTAGTTTGCTGTAGCTGTAAGTGTAGCGTAGGCCTATTCTTATAGGTATGGTTATTGGTTAGTAAAATACTGTACCATGCTACGCAACAGAACGTACTTCAGATTTTACAACCGTTGTACTTTAGATTGTGTCTCTTCACAATTCCAATTTTCACAACTGTTTAACATCAAAAATTTATGCCAGGAACAATTATTGGTAACTGGAAGGTACTACCATAAGCTAGAGGAAAAAATGAAAACCATTTTTTGTTACAGTGTGTTTCTTATCGTATGTCAACCGTTGTTGCAGGCTGAAAGATGTAGTTATAATGAAATAGCTGAATGTTTTTCAGAAATGTTTTATTTCACCAACGTTAAAAAACTTCATTTGTGCAAAGTGAAATGTAGCGCAGGCTGACTTGGTTTAAATTCAAGCTTGTGTTCTAAGCCAACTGGCACAATTTATAAGTTTCCAAAAATTCTGCACCTTTTCTGTGCTTGTGAAATGCTACCAGGCTATGGCTTATTGGGCAGTGATACCAAATTGAGTTAACATCGGCCTCAGAGAACATTTTTATGTTTTTTTCAAGTGGAGTTTGCATTTTTATAAATTCGGCCTCGATTTTATGACCACGAAAACTGACATAATCAGTGTACATGGAGGATATTATATGCTAGGCGGAGCCAGGGGCGTACCGACATTAGATGGAGCTCACATGATGTTCGAGCAAAATTTGGCGCCCTCATGTTCGAACCTAAGGTTTTTGGGAGTAAATGTACTGCGTTGAAGAAAGTACTTGCGAGTGCGACATTGTTGGGACTTCGGCGTCGCCCAATAGTTTGGCACCCGGTTCGTTGTGCCCACACTGCCCTTCCTTATTACGCCCCTGGCTGAAGCCATTCGCTATACGCATCGCTAGTTGTCACTTCAATCTACCGACTTTTAAGTCTTGTGTCTGTGAACCGTCAGCACGCATTTTGTCATTGCGGTTCTCATATAAAATCGATATTTAACAGCTTTCCACTGTGAACAACCTATCACTACCGGTACCTACAAAACCACTTCAGCGGCAAAAACTGTTCAGGTCTATGGCAGGGATATATAGGAGTTTACTACAACTTGTGTTATCATAGGTATATTACTACAGCATCTCGTGTTACAGTTTCATTTGGAAGACCCAATGACCATAAATGTTGTGATAACAATTTGCTCATGGTGGCATTTCGATGAGACGTTGTGTCAATTTGTCTCGAGACAACAATTCGTTAGCGATTCTGATGAAGTTCATCCGGCCTTAAATTGTTGTGCATAAGATTGTCCATCAAACTCCTGCGTGTTAAAGGTTATCCGTCCAGTTTTCTTACTGTTGTTTTGCTCGTCATTGGCGCTTGACTTAGCCAAGTTGTTTTTTAGTCGCTAAAGTTATGGTCAGTGCATAAGCGCAACGAGATTCGCATGTGATCGCCTTGATTTGCGTAAGTTACTGTGACAACATACATTTTATGTTCTTTCCAAAGTTCTTGTGAAAGGCGCATGTATTCCTGTGGGATTTAAGGGTTCAAGTGTAAATAGTATGCTCTTAAAATTAAACTGATGAACTTTTCAGAAGTTCATTGGGAAAACTAAATTATTATTATTGTCTACTTATTACAATTTTTCGTAGCTTTGTCAGGTAAAAGCACCCGTTCAACTACGGTAAGTAACTAGAAATCACTCGAATACATTCTTCAAATATAAGTGTCTGCTAATCCGGTACTTCTCACATCGTTGCGTGAAGGTGGATCATACCCCGATGTTTTTTGGGTTACTTACGGTTCCAACAACACATCTGATGTTTTTGTTATTGAAGGTTTATCTTCACGGAGGTTATGACACGACTTCAAGCCAAAATGAGCCATTACGGGACATTATCGTCTTCAATCCCACTGACCTTTCGGTAACGAAGATTCAAGCCAAGAATGTTGGTCCGACTAGGTAAGACAACCCGAAAATCCTCTGTCATGCCGAGGTATTCTATTGCTGCGCAAATTTACTTGTTTCTGGAAAAACAGATCACATCACGCTGCAGTTACACTCGACGATCGGTTTTGTTGCTTTGTGGGCGGCTGGGACGGAAAAAAGCGAACCACAGAAGTTTGGACTTTTGATGTCAATGCTAATGAATGGACGCTGCTGAATCCAGACCCGACTTCAAGTCCTCCAGCTGGTGAGCAAATCCGCTGTTATCATTTCACGCAGCATTTCGCTGGAAGCTTTTGTTGATAACTTTGCAAAGTGGCTGTTATCCACAGTCAAACGTACCGTTGTTTTCGCTTACCGTTTCCTACGGCAACGCACACATACGGTGGAAAAGGCATTTGACCCGGCGTGATCGCTATAGCGAAACTTGCAATGGATAGCGCGACGCATCATGGATCAAACGCGAGGATTGATGTTGGTTGTAACCAGGGCTGCGGAGTCGTCGTAAAAATGACACTACTCCACCTTCAGAGCTCTTCTTTTCATGAACATGGCTCCAGCTCCGGAGCTCTTGGTTTTCATGAGTCCGGCTCCGGAGTTCTCCTTTTTCGCAACATGGCTCCGGCTTCAGTTCGTTTTCACACATTAATATTTTCAATTGTCTTGGTGTGCCTCAAGTTGAATGGAAAATGAAATATATCAAGTACACAAAGCTGAAAGAATATACCAAACTTATTTGAGTAGGTTAATCTGGTTGTATTTTTTACAATGAGCGCTCTTACCATGAAAAAAACAGCAAAAATACAACAATCACAGGTTCAGACGATTCAGAGAACAGTTACTAACAGAAATAAAACTCAAGATAACGGTAATATAAACAAATTCTGGAAAGGCAGTCGCTGGTTTTGCTGTTAATGTCTGGTGACCTTTTGTTATTTCTTACGACTGGAATCAAGAAAACAGCTGTTTGGAAAACTGCATTTGTCACCGAGCATTTAGACACAGTCCAGTCCCAATAAACCAAGTGTTTTGCACTCGTTGCATGCTTCGCCTGTTGCAGTCTTGGCGATTCCAGCTAACAGCTCTGCCCAGAAGGCAAGTCGTCAAAGAGCGCAAAACACGTAGTCGATTACCTCTCTCATGTGTTCTTTCTATCGTGCACACATTTGCATTAACACAAATGCCAAGATGTGTTCAAATCTTTTTGTTCGAAGAAATAGTAGAGTCTCTAGCAAGAAATTCACCGTGTGATTTTTTATATAGCTGGAAACTTTTGATTTCTTATCTTTTGCACTCATAAAAAGGAGTGATGAATCGCAAAGTAACGGACTATTTAACTTGCAAAGCTTAGGAGAAAATAAGACTGGTTACCGCGCTGAAAACATAAAATTTTTTTCCACAGTGGAAAGCTTCAAGGAAAGTCCACATTTATTTGCATTGCATTTTTATACCTTCCTGAAAATGTACTGTTATGCAAAGCAATGTTAGTTCGCTACCAATTCGTTAAAACTTTCATGTTATGCTGCTGCTCGTAAACATAATGGTTCCTAGAACTTTGCCGGTAATTTATTAAACCTTGGCAGTAAGCCTAATGATTTCTAAAAAAAAACTACCTTACAAAGGCGTGCCGTGCAGTTCACGCTTAGGTCTACAATAGTGGAATATCTGAATCATACTCGCTGCTAACAGCATGATTACACACAGCTATACAAAAGCTATGGATATTATATGCCTATTGGCTATAGCTTGGTGCATTTTAGATCGCTACACTACTACAGATCTGGATTGATCTTTCTGACGAGAAAATAAGATGTGGTAGTTTACGTTTCGCTTACTTCTACAAGTAACACCACGCCTGTCTAGCTACAACGGCACAGCCTTAGCGATGATTAAACCAAGGAAATATCAGAGTCGCAGATCCATTATTGCCGTCTGGTGTCGTAACTCGTAACAATCGCGTTTAGTGTACTATAAAGAGCAGTTAGGTAAATTAAGCCTAGTTTTCAGTCAGTTTGGCAAAATCATTAGTACCTCTCAAATAGCGATAGCTTCAGCTCCGCTCCTAAATTTTAAACTGAGCTCCGGCTCCTGATTTTTAATCTGAGCTCCGGCTCCACGCAAATTGCCCAACTCCGGCTCCACGCAAAATGCCTTGGTTAGTGCTGTAGCAACTGGGATATAGGTGAACAGCTGCTTTTCGGAACATTTGAAAATCCACCCTGAGTTCATTGCTAGGTACCTGTCGCTGTCATAGTTTGTACCATGCCTACAATTCGAATCTTTCTTCGAGAACAGATTTCCTAGCATCTATTGCTGTTTTTTGCAGATGACACTACTTTGTTTCATTCAGACAAGTGTCCTGTTCACTTGCACAGCGTACTAACTCAAGATCCCTGCACGTTACCCACCTGGTCTGAGGTTTCGAAAGTTACTTTCAAGCTCCAAAAAACTTCCGTTGTGACGATATCTAGTCACAGGAACGATCATCCCCTTCATTGTTTAACTACACGTACCCAACTGGAACAAATACACTTAAACACTTAGGTTTACTGTTCCACCACAGTCTCTCTTGGCATACTCACATTGTACAGTTACGTCAGTCAGCGATGAACAAAAATAACCGCTGCTGATCATTCGTCAGTTCTGACCTCGCCACTCTCTCAATAGGATTTATAAAAAAGCATATTACCTGTTTTTGATTATGGAAGCATTATTTATAATAACTGCTCTGATGGTGACAAATGAATGCTAGATAAAGCACAATTCTCCGTCGCTAAAAGCATATTGGAATGTCCTGAAACGAAATCCTCTTTTAACGATGTGCTAACTGATGTAAACCTCACTAGGTTACATCTACGTAGAGAAATATCTTTGCGCCGTTATCTCTCCAAATTAATTTTTGTGATATGGTGCCCTGCCACTTTCCCGATAGCTTTTCCAGATCGTTCAAAGAATTCGTTTCTTATGATTTACTATTTCAAAAACCCCTGGCCTTTAAATTTTTTCTGTAAGGTTTTCAGGTTGTGGAACTCTCTCCCACTCGCATCAAATCTTCAGCCAGGCACCCTGTTTTCATGAATCGCCAGAATTCTTATTTTCAAAAAGCACCCATCGCCTATTGGGAATCGATCCTCACCTGACATCTATACACTGTGTGCTTCGCTTCGCCCACAGCCCGTTGTATATCACCAAAAGTACAGTTATCATGTTCGTGTATGCGGCGCCATAGAGACCGAAGTATACCTTTTTCACTGCAAAGTTCACAGCAACGCTTGTACAGTACTTTATAAGGTTCGTGGAATTCTCACCGAATGCGGACTTGCTGAATGCTTTGGGCTGCGTTAATCTGTTGCGTTTGCTTTTATTTGGTGTACCTGATGCGTCGATTCGAATTTCAATTGCTGTGGTTTTGCGTTGTTAACAACTTTCTGGAATCCTGTAATAGATCCTGACTGTACTCGTTACGATCTTCTATGCTTTTTCTTTATGCTTTATGCCAGCTGTTAGTCGTATTGTGTTGTTGTTTCTTTGAAAGCTCGACGTGACGCGACAAAATTGCAGCATTCAGACTACCGCCTGACGCAAGATTGTCGTTAAATAAATAACTTTAACACCCTACGCACATACTGTAGGCCTGAGCAGCCACACTTGCACTTCGGTTGGAACACGTGAAATGATTGTCACTGGTCGGGAAGGAGGAGTCCGAACCCAGAGAAGATACGGAAGTGTGTTTAAATTAATCGTGGACCTCAACAAATCGACTTACATCTATCAAGAACTACCGCATCACATTTCATCCAGGTCGGTGGAGTATGTCGTAAGATGCGGCAAATGTGGCGATTGGCATTAATTTGCGTGCTGTGTGACTCAGGTCAGGGCACACTGCTTGTTTACTACACTCACATCGGTCCAGACCTAAAGACACGCATTTGGTGATTACCGGCGGTAGAGACTCGACAAGCTCGGATCTCATTCCGGTTCAATCAGCTGCTTCAAGACTGTGCAACAACGACCTGAAGAAAACAATCGACGAGGTAGCGCGAGCTGTTTTACACTGAACTTGATGGGTTTGTGTGCGCTGAGTTGTTTGGGGCACAAACCGTTGTTTGTTAATCAGCAAAGGTTTTTCCAAGTGTGAAAATACGGCAGGAAACAAGAGTTGGTTAATTAGTATCGTTATAAGATGGGCCAAGCTGAGGCTGGTCATGGACGAAGTCTAGATCAGTGGTTCCCAACCTTTTTACAATGCGGCACACTTTGCAACTCAGTTCACGTGGTACACCAAAGCTAATGACTGAAACGTAATTCATACGTCCACTGTCACGCAGTAGTCTTACAGGATGGTTCCTATCGGCATCATTGCACAAGAGACGGGTGAACAGACGTGCTTCGTCAGGTACACCTAGAGTAGACTAGGAGCAGACTTGCAACAAGTCTTAGTTTTGAAAATTTCGCAACATTGGTCTAGATGGCATTGTATTTTTTGTGATATTAAAGCTAATTTTGGTCTTAAAACTTTTGAAACCTGGTATTTGGGCCAATTGACCAATCAGCATCGCCTGACGCACAAAAACTGTTCTTTGGGTTGCCGCCAGTTTTTTTTTGCTGAAGGGGGAAGGAAACAAAGAAACAGGGGCCAATCAAATGAAGACCCATTAAAAGGAGTTATCACTGATTTTCAGTTGGTGGGCACCAACTTCAAATGTGGGAAGATCGCCCCCATTGGCGATGGCTCTGGCATGCAAAGCAAGACGATGAAGATTCAAGTATTGTGCTAAGCAGCTACGGAAGGGCCCGTGAGGACTTCCAAGCAGGGCGATGGTGTGGGCAAAGCACATTTGTTCATACATATGAAGCAGAACATGTAAACTCTTATGAAGTATAGTTGTACAACCGGTGCTTGATTTAGGATGTGGAAACGGCCTTTCAGGCGCGACCATGAACTGCAACTCGATGCAGGGATATGAAATCTTGCAATAACATCTGAAATGTCAGTTTCAAATTAAATACGTCAGGAACTTTGACAGAGACGTCATAAAAATTTTAGCAAGTGCGCTCTCGGTATTAAATTTGATGAATCAGCAAGGTTTGCACTACGCTTTGTCATTCAGGCCTTTCATGTCGTCAGTTTTTGCTGCCACTTCCGTCTCACTTGACTGGTCGCTGCTGGTGAAAATTTCGCAGTGCATGGCTGGTAAGAAAGCGCAGTTAGAGAAAGTACTTTGATGGTACAGCATACGAAGCGCAGAATAACGTTTGTATCTACTCCAAGGTCAACGAGTTCAACAGCGGGATGCTACATCAATTTGCTAGTGCAAATGTTGTTTTAAACATGGTTTGTGTTTCAAATTAAGCTAAGCAGTGTTCACAGGCGTTTCCCGACCGCATGACTGATGACCACTAACAATTACTCTTTGCGTAACGCTTTCGCCAGCGTAGCCAGAGCCAGTTTATTTCAGGCTACGTTCTCGTTTTGATGCTTGACAGCAGCTTGTACTGAAGCGGTTAAGGTGTCTGTTGGTGATATCTCAATGTCCTTGGAATATGTTTCTAAATTGAATGCAATTACGGTATGTCCAATTGAGGTACCTTTTTCCTTCCACGTCGCCAGTGAAAAGCTGCATGCATTCGTCGTCCAAAAGACTCAAACGCACGGGCAATACCTACGTGCTGTAACACTTCGTGTAGCAGCCTACAAGTAGCTTCCGAGTATCGACAAAGCCGTACGCCCTGCAATTCTTGCTACCAAATAGCAACTTGTCTTGATGAGGCAGTACTTCGAAGTACAAAGCTACTGAAGGGCCTGGTCAGGAGTGTTATTGGTGCAAATTCCGTCGTTAATTATATGCCAACGTTTCTGGCGAACTCTTCCATTCATTTTGCACCATAAAAAGTAGCTGATCGTGGGTCCAGTTCAGTAGATTAAGATTTCTTCGCTGGCTGCATCGAAACATACGAAGCACTCGATATCACGTGGGAGCACTGAAGACTTTTCAACGTATTTTATTAGTAACCAAGATCTTCCCGGTAGGTGAGATGCACCTTGAGGCAGCGATGGCATAAAAACAGCGACAAAAATGTGCAGTATGTACATTTAAATGAAGGCGTACAATTTGCCTACAAGTGACTGAAAGTTAAGCAATACGACTAACCTGAACGTTCCACATTGGTGCTGTCAATGCCTATTTTATTTTTTTACGCGCTTGAGTTGGACAATAAGTGGTGTCGAGGCGGCTTAGAACTTGTCTGCTACTTCCGCACCTGGCTGTTCCAGAAGCAGTGGCGTAGCCAGCCCAACAATTTGGGGGGTCCAAAATTTTTAATTTTAGGCTCGCTACAGTATTTTGTTTGGAATATCGCCTCTCAAAGTACAAAACGACAGGGTATTTTAAGAAGTTAGGGAGGCATGGCTCCCTCGGCCCCCCTGGCTACGCGTATGTCCCGAAACAAAGCACCATTGCTCGCCTTTAAACAATGCTATTGTGCGCAGCTGATGACAAGCAAAGCCCCGAGCCTATCGAGTGTGAAGCCAACGGCGCTGAAGCATCACACAGCCGTCTCGGCCGGAACGTGGTGCGTCATTCACGGAGGCGAGATGTTCGGGAAGGTTCGCGACTGCACAAGTCCCGCGCTGGTCGTTCACGACGCGTCTGGTTCCAAGTGGTGGAAGGTGAAGGTGGAGGAGGCAGCCTCGGCAAACTCGCTCAAACGTAACGGCCACAGCATGGTCTGGCTGCAAGGGAGGCTCTACCTGATCGGGGGTGTCGGGGACAGTAGTAGAAAAGCGCTGTCAACTGTCATTGAGTTACGACCTCCTGGGTAATTGTTGTTCTACTGCAATCAAAGTCTTTTTGGAACTTCGCCAACACAATATCGACGAAGGCCGCGAGGATGGCAATGATGATGCAGCAATATCACGGGCGGTTTTGAATCAGTTCCTCCTTTTTCCAGGCAGCTGTGTTTCTACCATCGACCACCACGTCCACGTGGCGGGCCACGGAACCCTCGAAAGCCCCTGCTACGGCCGAATCCGTTACGCGGCAGTCCTCTGAACCCACCTCCTCCTCTGTATCCTCTTCCACCTCCGCCATATCCCTGCAAAGATCAGACTTCAGTGTTTCGTTCGTTTCAGCGTAATCAACTTCAAACAAAAAATTAGATTCTGAACATTGTAATTCGATGATACGCTGGTGACGTGCAGCTCTGGCACCGCGTAAGAGGGGAAAAGCAAATACGTTTCTTTTCTTCACAGGAAAACCTCATTCCGGACAGAAACTAGATAGCGACGTTTTATTTTGTCCCAATTCGTAGTCATTTCCGCAGAAAAACATTCTGCTGTATCATCATGACAACTCACCCTTCCTCTGCTGTCAAATCCTCCTCTCGCGTACTGACCCCCACGGAAGTACTTCGGTGGCGGGGGAGCTGAATCTTCGCCGCGGAGACTGTAACGCAAATGGCAGTGGTTCGTATTAACACGCAGGGTGACGGTGCTTTGCATGTAGCCTGTTTGGTGCTTCCTTAGCAATACCCTTAAATTGAATGTTTGCTTTTCTGATCGTAAACCATCTTAGCGCAGTTTTACTGAGACTTTCGTTTTCTATACATTTGCATTTACATTTGTAGCTCGACCCTCTGTTGAGTGCGCCATTTTACAGGAATAAAGAAGTAAACTCCCGCATTTCCTAGTGTTTTAAGAACTTTGCCATTGCCAGATGTCAAAACTGGTCGCACAAGACAAGGTGATGCTTGGAAAACGACGAAAAGCGGAAATACCGTCCCTACAGCGTGAAGCAGCTATTTGTAAGTTATTTGGTGCTCGCGTAACAACAGCGATTGCCGCGCACTTACTACACACGAGGCAGAAACAAACGACCTCTGAAAAGGGCAAAAGGTAGTTTGAATTATTTACTTCTGCAAGGCCCGTTGAGGGGGGATGTCCGAGCCAGCCGCGGACACATGCGAAAAGGCTCGAACGACCTCGAGCAGCTCTTTATCGTCCTCGGGCGGATCCATGACGCTTTCAGGGTCGCTTGTGCTTCGCACGATCAGCTGGGAGATGGCGGCGCGCAGGGCGATCATGTTCGCAGCAAATTGGAAGTTCATTTCCAGCGGAATCCTGTCGTGGGAAGAAACACTGAAGGTCAGATCACGGTCATGCAGAGCTAGCTGGTCTTTTAAAGGCTTTGACAGTGCAATGACAACAGCGAGAGCTCCGGTGAAAGGGCCGGAGACGTAGCTCAGGATATAAGTTCACACAGTTGGGAACACGGGTTAAGTTTTAATGATTAAAGTTATGATCAAAACAAATGTGAAGTCAAACATACCACAGACGTATCGGTGTGATCACTGCCACCATCAGTACGAGAAGAGAAAGATTTGATGCTGGATTTGAGAGCAATGCCCCCAAATCCGCAAATATAGTGCTGGAACAGGGATTCTGGGGCTTGCACATAGTGATTGTAAGTCCCAAGCACGGGACCTTGATAGTGTGTTTTAAGAATATCAGATCTTGGTAAATTCTTCTGTTGGCAGCTGACAAAATTATGCTTATGCCTTTAACTAAAAAACTATGCAAAAAATCCAATTAGTATAAATCAAGGAAGCAAAAACTTTTCTCCGTCCCACAAATATACAGCATTTTAAGTTACATTGATGCAAGTTATCATACACTACTGCGGAACGACGCTCCACGAATACTGTGACCATTATTCGCCACAATTCACCCACTGTTTAAAGTATTGACTATCAAGCAACGCACGCAGAAACTGCAGTATCGTGTTTAAATTGCATAGCTCACATCGCAAAACACTATTTAACGATGCATGCCATGACTTCACATACTAGACTAATATTTAGCTCAACAGCCCCGTTATTGAAGCAGTTTTATCGCAAGCAGCCCGAGCCTGTATATACCGGAAGGTAAGTAGGATTTCTAAAATAACGAACGATTATGTCAGGCAGATTGCTGATGGGCAGATATGCGCAGTTTTGTCTTTAAAAAAGCGCTTTGTGCTTTGAAATCTGCATTTTTTGTCGCACTGTCTTGTTGCTTTCACTTGGTCATCATTAGGTCAAGTTTTTGTTACAGTAAAAAAGTGAGAAAGTTGCATTTATTTTCAACGAAAGTTGCATTTATGCGCACATTTGACTGCGAAAGACTTGACACAACCTATTTTCGTTTGCACG
>JGI24021J15306_10009438_pt1 | contig 12079 bp, 4 predicted proteins | sample Ectturendosymbi1_FD_15306 | JGI IMG/M metagenome (IMG submission 15306)
GCCTAAACACCTTAGCTTGACACATATGTTACTGGGAGCAAAGCTGTCTAGCTTTAATTGCGACAGGGTCATGTCCTTGCAGTCGGCGGGTTATCACTACTGCCCCCAAATCAAAAATGTGTTTTTGACCGAAATTTTCCCTAAAAAAATATAGCTATAGCCAAAGTGAAAATTCTTGCTATATTAATGGAAGAGTATGTCACCGTGGTTCATGTCGTTCTACGCAATTCGTTAAGGTCACAATAGCGTCGAAGAACACTGACTTTGAAGCTGTTGTAAACTCATTTATACCATTTGTAAGATCACGTTAGACTTGTTTGCAAGTAATCGTTTTGCAGTTCAAAAAATCAGGTATACGCACCATGCGTTTAACACGTGTTTTTTCTTTAGAAATGTTTCTATTTTCTGCAATTTTCGTTCTGTAATTATGATAAGCAGGAAAATATGATCAGCAGCTTTAAGGCCAGGTCCTCACTGCCAATGGTGCAGCAACCAGAGCGCTGACATTAAAAGCAGAGGAAAAACACGCAGTGCTACAGGTAAATCTTCATGAGCAAATCCGTCAATTAACTGTACAATAAACAGGATTTCGTGAGGCTTATTTAACAAAAACGACTAAAGTAGGTCTTGTTTTCTGTATGGAAAATCAAATACATTCGATCGTGTAGTTAAAGTAATTAGGACAACTGTTCTGTGATATTTCATCAACTTGTACCACCGATATTTTTGCGTGGCATACCATAAATGAACATGCAGCATGTATGCACATTGAGATTCACTGTCCCTGAGAGGCAACATTTTAGAGAAATTTGACTTTTTCTTTCACTTGTATAAGTGTAGAGTTGTTTTTAGAATAACCTACAGACTACTTTCATTCCCATAAGCATGGGTAAAGTCTTGCAGTGCAAATCACTGGCACCAGGAACCACTATCATGAAAATTGCCTGATGACCCTTACAATTTTAGTGCTTTACAGAACGTTGAGGAAATGCGGTGATGCTACTCTTGCAAGCACTACAGTTCCGATGGATCAACTTTCTCAAGGGCATCTTAAAAAGTGGGTTACACAGCATGTGAGAGTGCGGAGAGACCGAGAACACTACTTTCACTTTTGGTGCTAAACCCACAACTGGATGCAGCTGCTAGATATGCCATACTAGCAGCTACTAGCATTTAGCAGTAGAGAGCAAACATTTTGACAAACAGGACAAATACCTTGACTTAATGATAAGAGGACAACTCCCCACAATGCGGTGAGCACCACCTTGGGCATCATCTGATGTTTGTGCACAGTGGCTCAGGCCGCCCGATATAGACTAAACCTACACGCTGTTGTTGAAACAGAAAACTGCAAGGACTAAGTCATGTTGTGTAGTTCAGATGAACATTGGACTAAGAGCTGCACTCAAGGCTGTCCCAAAATGGCAAGCCTGAAATGGTAAGCTAATCACAGTAAGGCCATCGTAGACATACACGTAATGTATGTCGGTAAAAAATAATTTGCTCAAATTTTTGTAATTTGGAAAAAAATAACCTAAAAAGGAGGTCACTGATTGCTGGTAAGCACTTATCGAAACTTCAAATTAGATAAAACTTCCAAAATTTTTCCAAGCTTTCAAACATACCACAAACTAAAAGAATTTTTGTGTTTTTGGAGTCTTCCTCTCTGTCGCAGGTATCGCGCTTTCGATCCGCAACAACATTCTGTGGTGCACGTTTGGTGGAAGGAAAAAAGACTGAATGGAATTTTTTGATTTAGTTGGTACTTTTGCAGATAAACGCGGACCCACGTCATTGGCATTACGCTCTGGATTAAGAAAAACTAAACACATCAACATTGGCTAAAGCATAACGAAAACAGCCCGAAACTTTGTTTCGTATGTAATTTAGTCTGCGTTTCATTTAATAACATAATGTCTAGCCACATACAAGCTGCTGGTATAATAAAACTCAATAAGCTGTTTACATTGCCACACTGCTTCATGTAGCGAAAATGTCATTTTCGAAAGGTTAGTTCTTTTAAAACTCTTNCACGCCTGATGCACATCTCACAATTACTTTNAGCTTTTNAAGTTAGATTCAGATGAAGTCAGAACAAACGGAAAAGGTCACCATGAGGAATTTGAGCGAGCAGGAAACACTCTTGGTCAGTAGATGTTAAAAATAAAATTACTGAATCGAATGGACCAGGTGATACAAATGCACCCCATAGGCATCTAAATCGTATGTGTACCTTGTCTAAACTTCAAACATCGTTTTGTGAACAATAAGACTATTTCCAATTTTTCTGTCTTTTTCGTAGCAGCGCATCCCAAATAAGTGCTGATTGCGTTCAACTCTACTCGTCAGATGATCATCAACTGGTCAATTAATGCACTGCATCACAGCTTATAAAAGTTAGTTCATGCGTAGTTTTGAGAACTTTCTTAATTTGCGAAGAATATGTTATTGAGCCTCATCAACGCCTAGTCTAACTTCTGCACTCTAATGGACTGCATCGTGTTTTTGCCGCTAATAACAACATTATGCTACTGCCTACAAACGCCTACATCATAAGTTGCCTTCCATACTATTTTGTAACTTAGTGTCCAATTTATAAAAAGCGATGTGCATTTCGTAAGCACTCTACCTGCTGCAAATCGGACACGAGTTAAAGGCTAACGTCAGTGTAAAACCAAACCTTACGTAAATGTGCAACGCTGTGCTCCATGAAAAGATACCCTAGAACAAGGCGAAACGATCGCAAAAGCTACAAAGCCCATGGAATGACGACCACATGGTTTTATACCGCAAAAAAGCTACTCCCACAAGCAGGGCGCTTTTTCACATTGTGGTTTCTGTATAGAAACTGAATTCGAAGCCTGGTTGACTTTTGCCATTTACAGCGATCGGTCGCGCTTGGGAAAAGATTTGTGTTGGAAAACAACGGCTCATACTTTTTTGTGAAATTTGAAGCCAAAATTATTTTTAGTGGCATCAAACGGTTAGAAGTATTGAAAAAGCACAACTTATGGCACTTCCTTGGCTCGAGACGTTGTAGCAATTCATAGCTATCTCTTTTCTCGAAAGCAGTTGCAACCATTGCATTGTTTACTTTATATAGTTTTCGTGAGTTCGTCCGTTTTCAGAACCACCGGAAATCTTTTGCACGTAAACTTTAAATGAATTAAGTGTTTTCCAAGCATTCATAACAAATAGAGAATGAAGATTTAAAAATAAAAATTTTTGGATGAATTTTAATTTCTTAATCCGATAATCTTTACAAAAATTTCAACAGTTTCAAAGAAATGCTCGAATGGCAAAGATAATATTACAGATGAATGTCATGGTTTAAAAAATTAAGTGTTGTTTCTGGCAGTTTTTTGATAAAAATTGACAATTTTTTTACAATAACTATAATTGATCATACTAACTTCGAAACCAAAACACTTTTCAGTGACATTTACAAAAATCATTAAAGCTGCAAAAATTTTCACAAAAATTTGTATGAGATTTCGTTTTAAGAACACGCTTTGCTAAAAGTCAACACATCTGCAAACACTCGAAGTGTAAAAAATCGCTTATGTTTTAGTAATTTCTGAAACAGCTTGTTAATTTGGACGTCTATTTATGAGGTGGACAATCCTGCTCTATAGGAATATCATGTCAGAGCAAAGCTTTGACCAACGTGTGCTCATGTGCTGTATATACGAAAAAAGAAGATTGTTAATGCTATACATTTTTGTCTCTTCACGATAGCACTTTTGTTTTTTTTAGTGGGGAAAAATCATTCCACAAATATGAGTAAAATATAATTAATCTACTTCGGTTTACTTGACTTTAATGGTATTGCGATTAAAACTACACCACCTCAAGGGGTCCTATGTCGCAGCCAGACACAATTAAAACTAGACGAAATTCCAGTTGGTTCATTTTTGTTTCCTAGTAGCAACTCTAGTAAATTAATTAATAGTTGTTACAGCTATTTAGAAAAAACGCTATTGCGTTCAGTACACGTTTATCTGTTTCAAAACATGTATGCTGAAACATAACCAAATTTTCATCCTTAAACATTTTTTAAAGTGAAGAAGTTTCTTGTTTAGCGTCTTCATATAAAAAACAGCAAAGTACAAGTCACGCACACGTGATGCAAACAAGAAACACCCAGATAGATGAAAGAACACGAACATCGGTGTGTGGCAGCAGGAAGAAAAACACGCATAGATGGCGCTAACACGGTTCCTGTGCTGCTTAGCACCACTGTGTGCTGCAATGATATGTTTCAATTTGGCCAGTTCATAACATGGGAGTGGGGGGCTGCGGAGAACCGGGATCATTTGGGTTGCAGTACTTCCCCCAAATGAAGCTAATGGTAGTGCAAGGAGAATAGCTGGCTATTAAAAATAAGCAAAAGTCTTTTGCTTTGAGTATATAGCCTTTTACACGCCTCAAGCTATTCTATTGCAATGCGTCTTCACTCCCACACGCAACGCAGTAGACTTACGCATGTATGCGTAATGCGTTTGTGTGATTGATGGAAGTAAATTGCAATGCAGACAAATCTAAAAACTCTTTTACTCCTTGGTAAATTGTAAAAATGAAATTAACGAAACGTTCTACTTTTTTGCGTATGCAAGCGCACATATTGAACCAAACGAAAAAAGTTTGAAATAAGGAATGGTTATAGAGGTCAACTGAGCGTTGTAATCCCAACGGAATTTAATCTTCTATTTGGCAAATGCCCAAATTAGGTTTTGAACATGAATAATGCAGCACACAACCGCAGCTGAAGTAACCGATAGTTGCTTAAAAAGGAGTGAAAAAGGCAGAAATTTAACAAGAAGTATAAATATGATTAGTCGTTTAACGCAACACTCCCAGTTTTTATTTATTGAAAAATTGTACGATTCCTGAAAATCATGATTCAGTAAATTTGCCTCCTTGGAAAGCAAACTGCACCCCAGGAGGTGAATAATGTCAAATGCAACAACGAAACCCTGTTCTTCTGCTCCGAGGCCAAATACCTCGGAGTAACGTTGGACAGGTCGCTCAGGTATCGCCAACACCCCGAGTCACTTCGCAAGAAGCTGACATCACGTGTTGCGCTCCTGAGGCGGCTTGCTGGCTTTGGCTGGGGTGCTGGAGCAACAACTCTGCGAATAGCCACCCTAGCCTTGCTGCATTCAACCGCAGAGTACTGCGCGCCGGTTTGGTGCCGCAGTGCTCACACCCGCCACATCGACCCCGCCATCAACGACGCCTTGCGAATTGTGACTGGATGCCTGCGTCCTACACCAGCTAACAACCTTCCAACCCTCGCAGGCATCCAACCTGCTGAGCTTCGTCGCAATGGAGCCACACTGTCTCTAGCACCCCGTGCCATGGAGCGTGGACATCTGCTCCACTCAGCGCTCACACGCCCATCGAGTGCAAACGCACGGCGCCTAAAATCGAGACACCCATTTGTGCCAGCCGCACAACATCTCATCAGTTTATATGCCAGCAACATACGTGCGGCGCTGTGGGCGGATCACCAATGGAATGCGGAGTGGACGGACAGCCCACAAGACTCCGCATTTTCATCCCCGACACCGGCACCCACCCCCCGGAATGACCCTCCCAAGAAGCGCTGGATCTGGTTTAACCGCCTCCACACCAGCGTCGGACGTTTCCGCTCCTGCTTGTACAAATGGGGAATGTCCTCCTCTGCGGTCTGTGAGTGTGGCGCAGAAAAACAAACCATCGACCATGTTGTCCTCCAATGTTCAATCCATCGGCCTCCCCATGGACTGCATGGCCTGACGGTTCTAGAAGATGAGACAATCGAATGACTGCTCAACACCTGCCCCGAGATCGAGTGCGGCCAAACAGCGGTTTAAACAACTCGCTCAAAAGAAGAAGCGTGAATTTGCAACGGAATTCTATAACATAGCAGTATATATTTTAAAATGGACCAAAAAGTTCAAAAGGAAGGGTGTTTGCGTAAGTCTAAAGCAGTGGTTCTCAACCTTTTTGGGCCCATGGACCACCTTTTCAAACAAAATAATCTGTGGAAATGTGAAACTGTATTGCACATAGATCAGTGAATAATGGAACTCTCTGTGGATCACTACAAATTCCCGGTAGACCACTATTGATAACTATCAATAATTATCATTAATTACTGAGGTGTAAAGGTTCTGGACGACCGCCAGAATAGGAACAGAGAATCGATAAATTTAGAAAGTGTATGCAAGAAGACCTAGAAAAGGCTTTGACATGGTGCTATGTCGCAAGTAGTACGCGTATTTAAAACTTTTGAAATTGTTTATAAAATCCATATGCAGTTAAATTCATCAATCTAATGTTTATGAATAAATGTTGTTCTACTAAATATTAGCCAATCTTATTTCGTGCACCTAAGGCTTGTAGCAACTCAGATATATGCACTTGAATCGATATGAATTGTTTTTGAACGCCCTGTACATCAATTTCTGGTTCAATTTTTTAGAGCAAATTTATTAAATTACACAGCGGCCAAAATCTTGATGAACCCGTTTTCAGGTTTATAAAAAAGTGTTTTCAGACGATTTTTGCACAGAAGTAACTACTTTTGCGGTGACTTTAAATAGAGTTTCGGTACATTTATTGCTGTGCAAAAAAGGTTTTGATTTCCTAAAAGGCTTCTGTGAAAGCTTTACGTTATTTTGACGATATAGATAACGTTTTCAGTTAATGGTTAAGGGATTCAATTTTGAATAGCTCTAGTTAATAGACACTTTTTAAAGTTTCTACAAGATTTCCACAAAAAACACATTTGTTGTTTGGTTTACATGCGCATACTTTCCAACATGGCAGAAGAAATATTTGTGATTGGCACAAAAGATAAACAACATAAAGCAAAAACAGCATTTTCTTGATCAAGAAATCAGCATTCAAAAAATCGATGTTTGCGGTTATTCGAAATCATTAAGCCTGTTTCCGCAAAAAGATAAAAACGGCAATAGCACATACGTTTCAATTACGAAATTGTCTGTAAATTTCTATGTACTAAAAGTCAACTACAATATTGTTTGCATAAAACATAGATATTAACCAAAAATTATCGTTTTTTATACTAATATATTTGTTTTGGAAGAAGATTACAAACTTCATTGCTGGAAGTTTTGCATACGTTTTTTAAATTCCCACAAAAGCTGGTTGCGATTAGATGTTGCAACTTTATGGGCTCTGAAGTCTTGAATTTAACGCAATACCTGGTCTTAAGGGATGCAATTAATTGAGCATGCGCTACCAAAGCTTGCAGGCTGGATTCGATATCCAGTCGGTCATACCGAAGACCTAAAAAACGGTACTTTCGACCTGTCCAGCCTCGTTCTCAGGGTTGATATGTGGGTGTGCAAGGTAACGGTTCACACAAGGTGGCGCCATTGACTCGATACCAGTGCAGCATTCACTGCGAAACCAGCCGCGTGACCCACAGCGCAAGCATATGGAGATGGACGCCCGCGCATCACTCTACTCCTTAAGCGTGCTGATATCTTTTTGGTCCACTCCGATCTTTAGATCAGAATGGAACAACCCTATGTTTCAACCAAGGTTATTGGAAACCTTTCTAATGTGGTAAATTTTCGTTCGCCGCAAGTGTGTGCGGCCAATGTGTCGTAAATAAACTGTGTCTTGGTGCAATTAATGGTAAACTTGGTTTAACTTCATAATTTGAAATACTTGTGCAGGCGTGATTTTTCCTTTACAGACCTTTTACATTTTACAAGATTTTGTACTTTGGAAAAAATCTTGCCGAAGTTTGATCTTAAGCTGCACATCTTCACCGATTCAACAGTGCGTTCTTAATTGTTGAAAATCTACAAAAACATGGCTATTTATCTTTGAGAAGAGTCGGTTGAAATTCATATTTGGCATTGTTGCTGACTCACGAATAAGCGGGTTTACTTTGCGTTTGGGATTGATTCACCTTGCGTTTCCTCGCCACCTTGCGGGAATGGTAAATTTTCTGAAACAAAAGTTTGGTCAAAGATAACAATCAAATAAAGCAAATATATTTAGATGCTGAATGAATTAGACTGAGATGAAATTCCTTTCTTCAATTAGTTTCAATGGCCACGAGAAACAGCGTATGCTTTTTCTAATTAAATCTTTATTGCAGTGCTAGATGCATAAAAATATCACTAGATCTGAAAAAATTAGATTTGATATTCTGCGTTGAGATTAACAGTTTTGCTTGAAATTCTTTACGTGTGTACTTTATTACCTAAAACGTTTATACCATTTGCAAGTTTTTTAAAGGAAGTCATGCTGAAGCCTGGAAAATCGTGTACCAACCTGTCTTCTTATTAATTTTGCAGATCTTTTTCTGTAAAGAAATCACGACGTGAATCGTTGCGTGAAGATTTGTACCATAGCAGCACGAGCTATTTTTTTCTAATCTCAGTTTCTTATTGTTTTCACTTCTGTGGTGTTTCTTGCTGCACTATTGCCGATCACCTTACTTTCATTTATTTGCAGGAACATTTCAGTAGAAATAATTAATTGACTTAAACGTTAGGTTGATTTGATCCAAAATATTCCGTAAGTGTTGTCGTTTTCAGCTTTTGAAAGAAATCTTAGAAAAACTAGCTCGTGCTGCTGGGACAAATCGTTCTTCGAAGACATCCTTAGTGAAAATCACCAGATTGCAGGGAGTAATCACTAGATAGGTCCAATAATCACCAGGTCGCGTGAAAAATCACTAGGCGTGACACCGGTGAGGTATTTTAATATTTGAACTTGAACGACTGTTATCGTGTGCTTGGGCCAGTTTGTAGTGGTTGAGAGATTTTCTGTTTGCGTGAAAATTGTATTCGCTCCATCTCCACCCACTCAAATCGCTTAGTCTTCATCCACTCAAATCGCTTAATCTTCACCCACGCAAATCGCTTAAATTCTTCATCTACCCTGCCAGTTTTTACAGAATGTTCCGAGTTGTTGGTGACTGCATGTTGGTTTTGTGCATTTGTGCATGATTTGCCAGTTATGATGGACGGGTTCTCAGGCATACCAAATGCAATACTTTCAAAATTTATATAACAATGAATTACTGTGTCGAGTGCTAAAGTCAACGTCATATTTTGAAACAACTCTGGCACCAGAGAGATTGATTTTCCTTACTTGCTTTGATATCAAACACAACACTGTTTTACTTGCTCTGACTGCCATTTCAGCGCTCTCAGTTGAATTATTTTACTATTATCGCGAACGCAGCAATGCTTTTACCAGATGTGTTAAAATAGTAATATCAATTGCAATTAATTCTTATACAAAAATGAAACGCAAGAATATAGAAAAAAGTTTCTTTGTGTTCTAACGAATATTTGGCACTTTCAGGCCTACTTTGGTGCTTTGAAAGACCATTTAGGGGTGCTTGACCGGCAGCTAATGCCATTTGTAGCAGTTAAAATGCCAGTATTTGTTTTTGCTATTTTGTTCTTCTAAGGAAACCTTCAAACACTATACGAGTAGGAACATGAAGGGTGTAATGCAACCCAAATTTGATGACTTTTTCCTGGGACATGTGACATCCGTTACTTCCGCACCAACTATTTTTGACTTTCCGACGTCCATTTTTGATCGCTTACACAAGAAAATCGTATCTGCGAAGCGAAACACACATATCATACAAATTTTATACACTGCACCCCCAAAGAACTGCTTTTCTAGAGGTAATTTTTATATGTGCGTTGAAAATGCGCGTTTTAGATCCACTTTTTTTCATATCAAGTCATGGCGTGGGTCTACTTTTCACATATAAGGTTTCCGATGTCGCATCTGGCGCAAAACGTTTTGCACAAAATCACACTGAAATTTTAAGGTAGTAGGATGCACAAAATTTACTATACATCAGGTAAACCTGTGCAGTAGAGTGCATTAATTTTCTATTTGTAGGTTTTCGTGGACATTTTTGTAAAATAACTCTGGCACCATTCTATTTGTGCCTGAAAATCAGGAAAAGTCATAAAACACAGGTTTCTAACATTTTTCTAAATATATAAAATCAACAAAAAACAAGCCCCTAGATAGAGGAATATCCCAGATTCCTGAGCAGGATTTTAATATTAACAGTGAACGCTTTTGAAAACACGTTAAAAACGTCTTTTTGTTTCTATATTGATAGATACATTATTTTCACGTTTTGTGAAAGAAACGACATGCTGCATAATACAGCCTCAGTAATACTCTGTTACGTAACGGTTCTGTTTTAGTGATCAAGGGTATTCTAGGATTTCAGCGATTTGCAGATGATCTTATTTGGTTAATTTTGCACATTGACTGAAAACAACAACTGCTGCCATCTGGCAAGATTATAATCTTTATGTCACAATCTCGAAGCGCTTCAACAAAACTCCAGAGCGATTTTTGCCAACATCAAAGTTTTAAGAAATGCCAAATGCTTGCCAAATTCCCCCTCATTAGCATTAAAACTTGTGCAACGTATTCCGCATCCTCTTTTTTATTATTGATCGCATGCAATGCGACGGATTTATTTAACGACAGTTGGCGGCAAGTCGGAAATAATGCTTTTCATCGGTTGCGGTGAATGCTGTTGCTCAAGGAGCGCTGCGGCGAGTCACGCAGTAGCCGTGGATCCAATTGGGAGGTGGACACACTACCACTGAGCTAATTGCCCATCCTTTCTTCGCTGATATGGCTTTTCAACCAAGGCCTCTCATTTTTTTCACACGTCACCCAACATGAATTAGTGTAAGGCGGCCAGGACTGGGAAAAAATCATAGATTTTTTATTAAACGTTTTTCACTGCTACAGGTAGTAATGAAATTATGAAAAATCTGAAAGCAGGAACATGAAGACGTTTCTTCTCAAAGCGCATACAAAACGGAGGCTCCGCGCTCCCTGTTAAAAAATAGTAAAGCAGGTGTCGGTCACATCGCAATGTTTTTGTAAACCTCCGTTCAAAATCTGGATGTATCTTGTATTTTATTGCATAACGGCTTCACTCCCACACGCAAAGCAGTAGACTTTTGAGCATGTAAGGCAGTAATAAGGAACACAAAGTTACATAAAAAAACACGAAGATAGAGTAGATATGAGGTGATAGTAGATGAGCATAGGCTTGTTGGCGATAACACAATTACTTTGATGAAACACAAGGATATATATGTGGAACTAGTAACGGGCACACGCGTGGGTGGCCCGTCACGGTTGCTATAATACAGTGCTGCGATGACTTCCAAGTAAGCCGATTTATGAAATGCATGGGCTAGTGGGAGGTTTCGAAAAAACACAGTTATTTGGCTTCATCTCCTCAGGGCGAAGCTACTTATAGTATAAAGAGCACTTTATATCAGTAAGTAAAAGTCTTTTGATCTGAGCATAAGGTTTGATATGCGCAATGCGGTTATATGTTTTATGGAAGCAAAATGCGTTGCAGGAAAGGTCAAGCCACCAGAGGAAAATGTTTTAGCGTTGCCACTTAAAGCATGTTAGATCAATTAGCTTGTCCAGTTTCTCATTATGTTTCTGACGACTTGCCAAAGTACTTGAAGATTTCTTCATTTGAAGTTTTTTTTTCCACGAAACCTCGTTCATTGCTTTTTACATGATGTGGTGGATTATTATCCAAGAGCAACAGACCAGCAAAATCAGCAGCAAATTGTAGATTAACTGCTTATAATACTATATTAATTAAGCTATTACCTACACTATCCCCTGTCCTATCCAAATAGTATGACAAGTGCATTGTGAAGTGGAGAAAAGAAAAAATATTACTTATTATTTTGCAGTCGCGCACTCGCTTAGCAAAGTACCTGCAGGAAAGGAACATGCGTTCACACAAACAAGTCACATGATACTGGAACGTACAGTAGATCGGTACTTTTGATTTGAATTTTACTTTGGACTCACACAGCTCTGTGCAAATTGTTGAGGATTTCCAGGCACTCAATCAGTCCCGCAACTACCAGCGTTTTTGCTGAAATCTGCAGGACAAAGTTCTGCGATGAAGAAGTGTAAACGCCACAAACGAAATAATTTTTTGTATCAAGGAGTCTTACAAGGCAGGGCGTAACGAGGGGGGCACAATGGACCGGGCACTGAATCACTGGGG
>JGI24021J15306_10009440_pt1 | contig 12079 bp, 9 predicted proteins | sample Ectturendosymbi1_FD_15306 | JGI IMG/M metagenome (IMG submission 15306)
CAATTTTGCCAAAGGGCTAGGGCCTAATGAAAGGTGGAAGAGTGAAACGACTAGAGCACCTATGGTATATGACCAAGCCATGGCATTCATGGCCCAGTCTGCGCCCATGAGAAACGAAATGGAGTTGCCTAAAGTAGATTTTTTAGGACTAAATTAGAGGACTTGAACGCCGAGGCAAACTTTCTTCAAACCTCTAAAAAGCCAAAAGCAAAATCAAGTTATGTGTTTATAGATGATAAGAGGCATGACAGAACTTTCTTACTAGATACAGGGGCCAATAGAAATATAATTGATGCCTCTGTATTGAATAAGCAAGAGTTAGCAAGGATAGATCGGACCGTGAGTGTATCAGTGGCCAATATCCAACAAGGAAGTGGGGGACTAAAGTCATTAGGGGAAGCAGAAATCCAGGTACCACACAAGGATGACTATGTAACGTTAAAATTCATAGCGATGCCCCCGCACACGTTAAATTATAATCTAATAGGAGTAAGTACAGTGATCAAAAACTTCTTACCGTTACTACAGGAGTTGAGCCAAAATCAAAAGGTAAACGACAAGATAAACCAATTTCAAGTGGAGCTAAATCAAGCACAAGCAAATAAGGAAAAACCTGAATATTCAGAAGAAATATTAACCGAAGGGGAGGCTAAGGAATACCTAGAAACTCTTCCCACACCGATGTGTCCACCAGCGCCCGAACAGAAGGATGTAATGAACCAAGAATGGTTCGCTCAATTATGGGCTTTGTTCCCAAGGTTACAAATGGAAAAGCAAAACTTAAAAGAAGATTCACGCCTGCCGTACAAGTGCAAGGTTGAGCTAGTAGAGGGAGCAACTATGTTTTTTGCGCCACAATATCAATTATCGGAAAAGTCAGCTGCAGAGCAAGCTAGGTTCCTCAAAGATGCCGAAGACAAAGGGATAATAGAGAAAGGAGAAACGGTGTGTCAAAGTTCGTCGTTTATGGTGGCCAGGGCAGACCCAAATGCGCCCCAAAGAATGGTGGTGGATCTCAGAACATTAAATAAAAAGACTATCCCTAAAGATGCTAATCTCCCACGAACAGACCAGCTACCCAATTATGCTAGTCGAGGGGGGATCATGTCTAAGCTCGATTTGACCAAAGGTTTTTACCACGTGGACGTAGATGAAGAATCAAGGCCATTGTTGGGGATTGCTACTGATCCAGGGGGGTACAGATTCAGAAAGCTCCCCATGGGTTGGATAAACTCAATGGGGGTATTTTCAATGTCCAGCAGCTTCGTCGTGGGGCTAGCAAACTACTGGTACAATAAGGATAGAGAAAGGAGGGGACTGCCAGAAATACCACAAAACTTTCTGGTATACATAGACGACATTTTACTAGTAAATGACGATGAAGAAGAACACAAACGCGCAATGTACTACCTCACTTATTACATGGCACGGTTTCATCTGACTACTAACCTAAAAAAGTGCGAACTAGGAAAAGACAGCATGAAATTTTTGGGAAAATGGATAAGCAACAAGAAGGTACATTGCGCCTATAAACATATAGAAGCCATACAAAAAATGCCTTTACCTATGACCATCAGAGAGATGCGGACGTTCCTAGGGATAGTGAACTTCACAAGGCCTTTCCTCCCAGGGATTGCAGAATACCAACGCAGGTTAAATCAAGTAGGAGCAGGGGTCCAGCGAAGAATGAGTAACAAGACTAAGGTAAAATGGACTAAACCCTTGATACGGGACTTTGTAAAAGTTAGAGACATGGTAATGAAAGCAGTGGCAGTGAGCACGTATGATGGAAAAAGACCTCTGTATTTAGCTACGGACGGGTCGGACTTTGCAATAGGGGGAATACTTTATCAGCTCACGGACAAGAAGGAAGTAAAACCTTTAGGTTTCTTTAGTAAATCATTAAACGATGCACAACAAGCCTACGGAGCTATAGATAAAGAGTTACTAGCCTTGGAAGGATGTGTAAAACACTTCCATTACCTACTGGAAGGGAACCACTGCACTGTATACGTGGATCATAAACCATTGGTCAACATCATCAACTCAAAGAATTGCAAGCTAAGATTTCGAAAATTAAGACTGTTATATTTGTCGGAGTTTGATTTGGATATACAACACGTAGATGGAATTGATAATGAGATTTCAGATCACTTGAGCAGAATAAAGCTACGACAATTAGAAAAAACGGAAGCAAACCATGCAGAGGAAATAAGTGAGGAAGATGAACAGGAAAAGGCAGACAAATTCCTCAAACCACTCAACAAACTTACCAAATATCTAAATGACGAATGGTTGCAAAACATACAAATAGCTCAGTCGCAGTTGGCAGAAAACCTGCCACCCCAAGCTGAATGGGATACTAAAAATAGCATATGGGTTTTGAATACCAATCCCAAACAGCGCGCTTTAATATGGATACCAGATGAAGGTATCTTGGAGACATTAATTAAAATGGATCATGATTGGGGACATTTCAGCTGGAAACAGACATACCAGCGGTAAAGAAGGCTGATATATTGGCCTAAACTGAGAAAAAAGACAAAGGGCATGTTGGACAATTATGATATTTGCCAAAGAGTCAAAGCTTTTAAAAGGGCCAAATTGGCCCCGGCAGAATTTCAAGCACCCAATGAACCTTTCGCAGTGGTCCACGTAGACCATCTGCACATTGGGAACAATGAAATAATACCTAACGTAACCGAGTTATTGACAATAATAGACAGGTTCACAGGACTAATGTTGGCCATCCCAGTCACGTACGCCAACTCGCAACAATCGGTGTTAGGATTTTTTAATCATTTCATTAGTCATTTCGGGATCCCAAGGATTCTTGTGAGCGATAATGGGACCCCATTCAAATCCAGGCTATGGGAAAAGTGTATGGAAATTTTAGGAATAGAACATAGAACTACTCTACCATACAATCCACAGTGTAACGGAAAAGTAGAAAGAGCACATAGAACGCTGCTCACGATATTACGAGCACAGGAACATATTGACAAATGGCCGGTGTATCTGCCTTTTGCTGTGCTAGCCATAAACACTTATTTTAACCTGGAAAATAACTCCTCTCCAAGTATGCGAGCATATGGGATACAGGTGCGTACGCCTGGAATACCTATTTTTGATGAAGCGCAACCTCTCAAACCTCCGCAATACATACCGATGGGGCCAGTCAGCATGTTTGGAACAACATGGGAAGAGGCAACATGGGCTTATGTGAAAGATAGACAAAGAAGTCATAAATTGGCACCTTTGCTAAAGGGACCCTTTCCGATAATAGAAAAAGGATCCCGATTCATGCTACTACAAGTAGGAGCACAACAACGGAAATTCGTGTATCACCAACTATTGCCAGCAAAACCACAGGTCAAACCACTAAGGGTTAAGAGAAATAAGATAAAAATAAGAAATTATGCTTATGGAATAACCAACTAAAAGGAGGGAGTAGAACCTAATAAAGATCCCAAAAGGAGGGAGTATAGTTTGGTAAACCAAACTAAGAAAACTAAGTAAATTGTAAAAAATTTTTTTTCAATATATTATTAAATATATGTTGTGTAGCACCTAATTTATTGCTTATGTTATAGGAAAACATAGAGTGAGTAAAGTAAAATAACAACATGGCAACACCTGTAGATGTGGCGACAAAAATGTTACAACAGATGGAAGTAAAAACAGCAGGAGTGTTGGGGTCGGGCAACGACAAGGTTTCAGAAATCTGGAAGCCTTTTGAAGATGACAATTCTCATTTGGCAAATGCGATTAGGCTGATCCCGGCAATGTATCCGAAAACCACGACGCAGTGGCTTGAAGTCGTTAAAGGAATATTCCGAGACAACCCAAAAATATCGGATGCAAACAAATTGCGCATAATTTTAAGGCAAGCCGTAGAGAACGGCTACCGAACCATAAGTGTGAAATGTGGGATGCTATTAGGCAACGTAAATAAATATGGGAGTGAGCATGAAGCTATAGCAGAATTTTGGGAATGGGCAGAGCGAACCTTCCCCGCCTCATGGCACGCCAAAGTAAACCAATTCGAGACATTTATAAAATCCCACAAGATAGGAGCAACTATGAGCCCGGTTGATGCCATAGAATATGTACTATACGAAGCTGAATTAGGATGGGAAGACGTGGAACGAAATGAAAAGGTGCAAAACATGGTAATATACGTATTACGATGAGACGTAACCTACCTGTCAGTGGAGGAACTGGTAGAACGTAACGCGAGGGCATGGCGTCACATGCTTATAGAGGAATGGACTAAACATGCAAAATCGGAATATCACCGCGAGTTGGGAGATTTCCGATTTTGGGAAGAGATTCAAAATCAAAAAAATCAGGGAAGGCGAAGACGCCGTTAAGGTAATGAAGGAATAAAAAGAGAATTCAAAAAATAATAACAATAAAGACAATCGGACAACGAAGGAAGGGAAACGATTAATTCTAATGATCCGAATCGAAATTAGGGAACCTTAAGGGAAGAATGGGAACTTAAGGGGGAACCTGGTGAGAGAAGCTAGCAAGGGGGAAAAAAATTGCAAAAAGTAATGAATTGATTGTAAATGAATCAAAAATGCAAAGAATTACAGAGTGAAATCGCGCGAGAAGAAGCATAGGGAACTGATGGTGGGAGGACTAAAGGGTATCCTCGAGTTTGGCGGAATCAGGAGGAATTAGCTACTCCTTTTGACAAAGCAGAAAATGTTAAGTTGCTGGACAACTGTTTTCAAAAACAAGAACGAGGTCCCCGGTCACCCACCATGAGTATAAGCACCCTCTGAATGGCCACAGAGGTGATTTTAAAATATTTATCAGTGTATTTTTGTTTATAGACTCGAAAATCAAGTGAAAAGGAGGAAAGCTTCCTTGAAGAACCAAAGATACTAAAGGAAGTCAAAAACAAGACATTTTTTGAACTTTGGGGAGATTCCCGTTGGGGAACAGATCCCGAAGAAACAAAAGACAATTATGAACAAAAAGACGCTCGAGTAACAATGACGAGCTCGGGCAGACTGGTTCNACCAGTCATCAAAGACAATATGATATATTATAAATAAATGTCATCATGAAAGCTGCTGTATTCAAATTGTGCGAATTATGTTTGCAATTATCCGCCATGTGACATTTATGAATAAGCAACGAATTATCATATGTAAATGCTATGCCTAAGAAAAAAATTAATTGAGAAAGTGTATATAAGATGCATTATAAACTAACGGAGTAAATAGATCCGAAGTTATGAATATATAGATCATATGATGTATGTGTAAAACATATTTGTATCATCGTATTATGTAGGTGAAAAAGAAAGAAATATGTTAATAATATTGCTGATAACCTTTGTAATGATTTTGGTCGCGGGGGAGGCAACCACCACCGCAACAAGTGAAGTAGTATATGCCCGTATGATAAATGCGTTTTATGGAACTAACCACACGGGTAGACCAAGCGGGTGTGGGCGCGACTGGACGTACTTTCATTATATCGCTACCGAAACAGCAATAGTGTTGATATTGCAAATATTAAACGGTATTTTCTCGGTAGTAACGTTTATGAAATGGCGAAAAAAACAAAAGAGTTCGCTAGTATTATAAAAATAAATATGAACTATAATAAATTATGGATAAAATAAGCCAATTATAAAGTGTAAATATTGTATTTACAGATATTAGGATTAGAACATAAAAAGTAGAAAAAACCTGATAGTTATGGCAATCACGGTGGAAGGAATTCCAGAAGAACTAAAAGAACGAGGAAATAAACTCAGAGAAGAACCAGAAGATGCGGGAACCCAACAGTTGTTACAAAGAATGATCAAGAAATTAAAATATAAACAGACAAGCAAATCTTTGATGAACACCCTGATCATGACGGATTTGACCACTACAGAATTCTTTGACATACTGAGAAGTAGTTGGGTGAATGGAGGTGCAAGATTGCTGACCCTATTAGATACCAATTGGCAGCATAACTTTCGTCATGCAACATGGAGATTAGAAAGGGCAGGATTTGTAGGAATACAAGAAAAACTATGGTGTCAAGGGTGTGGAGGCGTGGTAATGGAAATGCCGGATTTCTGCACCCTAACCTTGATACACGCCTGGATGAATCCACTTTGTCCAGCATTAATTGGACTAAGGGATCCGCAAAGAAGTGTGAGAGGAACAGAGGTCGCAGTACAGCCTGAGTTGAATCGACCCTTGGTAAAAGAAAAATTGAGGGATCTGTTTGAAAGCGATTTTCACATGTACAACGAAAGAATGATAAGTGCAACTGCGCGAGCAGAATCATGGGGTTCTTACCCAAACGGGAACCCCGTTGAAGATCGAAATAGAATGGTAGTTGCAGGATGGTATGCACAAGCGCATCCTTCGGGCAAAAAGGCTAGATGCTTTTGTTGCGGAATAGAGAAGAAGGTTTGGCGAATAGACGATTGTCCCTTACTGGCCCATTTAAAAGAAAGTCCCGGATGTCCCTATCTTCATGCGATTATGGAAGAAGAAGAAATAATTGGTCTCCTGTCAGGACACAGGGAAAGCATAAGCAAGAATCCACGGAGGGATATTAGCGCATACGAATACTTTAAAAAGATATTATTCTCTCCACAGGCAGTCAATCATGAAAGAATAAGGTGGAATGAAAGGTCGACACGACTCCAAAAACAAAGTGATGAAACAAAAGAAAAGTAAATCAGCAAGTGGATAATGTATCAAAGAATACATGACACTCCACCGACTGAACCTGAAGCCAAACGTAGATGACAGGCCATGACTCGAAGAACGCTCATGACCAACTACCAATGGGCCACACGACGAGTGGACATAACCTCAAGAGTGCAGGGACTGGGAATAGACAACCAAGAGACATTCCAATATACACCCAATTGGGCAAGGGATGAGAAGTTCCTTCAAGGATGGGGACTATTATTCCCTTACAACCGAGACGTTACGTTAACGAATGCCCATCTAATACTAGAATAATGATATGAACAATGCTCTATTGCAGGATTAGGCGATGTAAATATGTCTGAATGTGAAAATATAGAAGTAATATACGAAACTGAATCTATAACGTGGGAATCAGACGAGGAACTGATGCCGTTAGAAGAGACTACAAAAGAGGAAAAAGAAGAGAAAAGCGAAAAAAAAAGAAAAGACAATAGCAGCGAAAAAGCCATGCCTCGATTCACCACCAGAACAAACTATTGATTCATCATCAGAACAAATTATTGATTCACCACCAGAATCAATCATTGACTCACCCAAAGAGCAAAACATGATATTACCCAGGGTCAAATCGGTGATCATACCGGGACCCAGAAACAGACCCCCACAATATCCTGTGGGGATACGTGCTCCCTATAGACATCAAATTGAACTACGAGCACGAAACCGAGAAATGCTATTATATGAAGCTTATAATGACGAATGCTGTGTGTGGCAACCTAGTAAAGGACGCTTATTGTATATACCGCGCACTGTTGATCATGAACGCAGTAAAAACTGGTATGTTTATCCTGCCCTGAGAATTTTTCCAGGAAGGGCAAGTTTAAGTTTTAACCTGGAGTTGGCACCAAAAGTGAAACCAGTGTTCGATAATAAGAGTGTGATGTTTGCTGAGTCTCTTATGCATGTGAAATACCGACCTAATCGGCGTAATGGTGTGAGATTAGTAAGAGGAATGTTATTCGGTTACTTGTATATAAACGAGGTATGGGAACAGTTTCCCAGCAACATGGATATGGGTGCATCCATGTACTGTCCCAAGTGTGAGAAAGTAGGACATATGGCTATGTATTGTGTAAAAAATCGCAATAATCACATTCAATTAAGATGGGATAAGATAAATGTATGAGATCATGATATATCACGTGGGTATAAGTAATAACTAATGCGTAATCATTTTTTGTGTTTAGGGACAGAAAAATTTGAAGGTTATAATGTGGTTAATATACATGCTGATAATGCCAATGACAATTGGATATGCCCAATTCCCAGAAGACGTATATGTGACGCAAGATGAAGAACTAGTTACTGACTTACTGGGAAGACATTCGTTTGAGGAAACGAAAACCAACAACACCGAAGAAATGCGGGTAACGATGGAAGAATTAATGCCATACCCGTGTGACTTAATAAATACGGAACATTATTACTTAAGAGATTTTGGACACATAAGAGCGCCGGTACAAACGTTTACGGAGGTGTTAACGACCCAGGGAAGATATTACCAGAATGCAGAAGAATATGATGAAAATTGTGCCTGCCCACCAGTATACCAGGTTCTGTGGAACCCAGCTAGAGGAAAACATAGAATACTAGCTGCACAATTAAGACAAGGTTTCGTATCACAAGAAACCACGCAAATAAGGGCTGAAGAAAGACAAATGTATATAATATTTTATGAAAACAATAATGAAGTAGTATATAGGACAAGTAACATTATGACCGTAGTTGGGGAAGAAGACCCACGATTAATTAATCAAAGGATCACCAATTTCAGACAACGGTTCTTATACGGAATGCGCCATCATCGACTACCCTCGGCAGTAGAACATAAGGCCTTGGCACAACACAATTGGCAGAGTGTAATAAAAAGGACGGTTGCCAATTATACCGATAGCCAAGGACATGTACGGACTTATAGATATCTACAGGTGACAGACCTGGATATAATGACACAATTGAAAATGATTGATCACATGATAACAATATTATATGAAACCTATCAATGGGTAGAGTGGAAAGCAATAGCAATAAATGCACATGAGATAGACCCTAATTGGAGAAGGATAGATAGACAAGAACCCTGCCAAATTGCAACAAATGAAGCATGGGGAATAAAATATACCCAAGGGACGAGAGGAACCCTAAGAGTATGTGACTTTCATGAATACTCGTACATGCTAAACGCTAGTGATCATGGTTTTGAGTTAATAATGCCCATAGGAAATTTTGAACCCGCTAATTTATCACAAGACTTCAGGTATGACCTAAAGGAAAGAAACAATATAGTAAAATGGCATTTTGTGGAATCTTCAATAGGTAATGATGCAATGATAAAAGTGGAATTTGAGCATGGACCGGTAAGAGAGAGGCCCACGAGTATTTATAGTCTAGTGGTAAACAGCATACACAGCAAATTTCATAAAAACTTCCTGTTGTCACCTTGGTGGAAGGTGACCCGAACCCAATTGATGATAAATGAACAAGATGAAATGTGCGAAAGAACAGAATACACGGATTTTGTTCGACGACTGGAAGAAAATCAAAGACCTACAACCACAACAGATCGGTATCGAACCTTAAGAATAATGCATAATCAATACCCGAATAAGTGTCAACTAGTATATGCAAATGCTGCCCGCTGTAGGAAACCGAAAAATGAAGGACAGTGCCGATACGCAGTAGGGAATAGCAGAACAACCTATTTTAGGAGTGAAATGCAAACGGACCCATGGAACAACTTAGCGAAAATTCCGCAAGGACAAATTTGCTTTAATAAAACTATAACCCTAAATCAACTATTGATGGAGCCCACACGAAGTACCGCCTTAGAAATAATAGGAGTAAAAGAAGAACCTGAGTTAAGATATGTGATGAAACAAAACCTGCAAACTTTTTCCCAACTATTACGCGACAGAGGGCGAAACCAAGCCAGTGCAATGAATAGGGCTCTGGCTTTGCTGGAAGAAAAAATAAGTGAAATAAGAAGCCAAGGATTGATAGGATCTCACCAGGAAAATTTACGGGCGAGGTACGCGGCAAGGAGGGCGGTAACTCGAGCAGAAGAAGGTATGATAAACTGGGAACAAAAATTCGAAAATGCACAAGGAAATATAAATAGTACTCTAGCAAAAATGAGAGAATTGGAACTAGAAATAAGTAATGCAGAAGAGGACGTAAAGAGAAAAGTAGGCGGTTACTATTTATACAAACGAATTAGAATGATTTTACCCCATTTAAAAACGGCTTTTAGAATAGAAAGAGGAAAAGTATATAAAATAAGTTTAAAAAAAGGAGAAATCTTAATGCAACATGTATCGTGGTTTAGGAAACGGTCCAGAGGAAATGCACCAGGACCTAATACAGGAGAAGGGCCAGATAACAATAATGAAGTAGCAACGGCTCCATCAACCACTAACTCATTTGCAACAACGGGTAGAAATGGGAGGAGGTACCAAACAACAAGAGAGATTCCTATAGTGGTGACAAATTTCACCACTATTACGTAATCACAAGAGTCCAGAACAAATAAAAAAACCACCAGAGACAATCTGGTTGATACCACTACAGGAATCGAAACGCTAGGAAAAACGGAAAAATTAAATGATAGAGCAACTAAGTTAGATAGTCAAAAGGAAATGACGCCCCTAATAAAAAATGAAAACAAGGCTTACAGTAAAGACGAGTATCAGCAAATAAGAAAAATAATAGAAGAAGAATTAAGAGATCACCAAATTATACAAAGCAACATAAAAAAGAAGGGAGATCAAGGCAAGAATGCAAAAACAGAGAAGGGAAAAGAGTCAACAGAGGAACTCCTGTTGATCTTGATAATAATAGCCAGTGTAGTAGGAAGCATGGCTCTAACCAGTATAACTTGCTATGTTATAAATAAAAAAAGAAAAAAAAGTCGGTGAATAAAAATAAATAAGACAAAGAAACTAATTAATAAAACGAAAAATCTTCCTTTCACAGATATTGAATAAAGAAGAAAGAATGGAAGACGAAAAGCTCCCCTTACAAATCATGGATTTGAATTTGACGAAACACGAAAAGAAGAGGAGGAAAAGAAGTATTACCGGAACAGAAAATAATGATTTGATAAATGTAAACATCGTGATGAACACGGTGAACATCGCGTTACTATGCATATTTACCGTTGTCATGTGCGGATACTTGAATTACATAGACAAGGAAAATATAAAAATAAGAACATAAAGGCATGAACAACTAATGAGTCAAGTAAATAAAAAACACCTGTTCATGACGGAACGCCTACAGGAATTTCAGGATCATCATCGCGAAATATATGAACGTTTAAAACATGAAACAAGAGGAAAATTTGATGTGTTGATAACCGCCTTCCAGGAAATATGTAAAAATACGCGGTTAAATACCCCGTATCCTATGAGACTAACTAAGGGACATACCAATGAGGACTTCGCCAATATGGTGAGAATTACCCATTGGAACGGGCAATGGAGAGATGATAACAATACTAATTTATCACCATCGGTGTTCTTGCAATGTCCAAAGGATTTGCCAAGGCCGATGCATCACAAGGAGTGGCAAAGACTGGCCAGACTCTTTTATGAGGAGTCGGGCATCAATTTATTCATACCAGAATATACAGGAGAGATACAGGAAAATCCTACATATCCTATACTGGACGTGGACCAACTTGATGAACAACAATTGTGTCGGACGCCTGTATGTTTCAATCCAAACCTAAAATACGAAGGAAAAGAGAGTAAATGTCACTATTGCATGCAAGTGTGTTGCAATTGTCTGAATTGTAACCGGTACAGAGGGTTCTTTAAAATAAGAACCGCGTTAATTAACACCGGGAAAATAGATAGTTGGGACTATCATAACCAACAACTGTTGAAAAGCATAAACCTTCATAACACTCAAAGAAAAGAAAAGAAAACACTCGGAGAAATAATGAAGGTACTATATCAACAAGCCCGAGAAAGAAAGCCTACCTTGCCGGCTAGATTGATATATGTAGACGACGATCCGTTAAAGGACAAATTGAGGCATGTAGCCTTACGAATCATGAGTAATCCAGTGGAAAAGATCATAACTGCGGACGAAAGAATCAACCGGATTGCAGATGATCTATCTGAAGAAATTATTCAACATTTCCTTAAGACAAAAGAACTCCAGAGACAAAGAACACAGGACATATTGAAATGGCTGTTGGAACAATATCATGAGGAGGAGGAATTAACCAAAGAAGGGAGTGATGTTGTAGTCAAATTTGACAACAACATGAATCAAGGAAGTTCATCACAAGAGACGGAACAAGGCTCAATAATAAACATTCCAAATTGGGTTGA
>JGI24021J15306_10009441_pt1 | contig 12079 bp, 9 predicted proteins | sample Ectturendosymbi1_FD_15306 | JGI IMG/M metagenome (IMG submission 15306)
AAGTTGTGGGTTTTTTATGTACTTTTATTTTGTTTGTTGTTCTATCTTGCACACGTCCCATTTTTACGGATGCAATTACACTCAATAGTTTTTATCATACTGTATTTAATACTTTTTTTACCACAGCGAATTTTCTCAATGAGACTAGATCCAGTCTCTTGTGTGCATAAGCATGCTGTTTTAATCTGTAATATTTATTCATCGTGTTCTTGTTTTTCTAACAATGCTTAATTTATTTCCAACTGTTGTTTTCTAATAGTTGTCAGTATGTTTCAAACGGGTTTGGTTGTCTAGCTAGATGAACTCCATGGCCTTTCACCAATCCCATGTGACACAGTGGCAATCTTTGTTTACACTGATCAATTATCTTGCCATTGTGTTTTCATTTATTCTAATTTCTACCGACAATCGGTTTCTTCCTTGCATGATGGCTTTCCGCATTGTTTCTTCTTATTACCTGAGTCATATGAAACAATCGATCACAACTTACCTGGTTTTGATTGGATGCAGTGCTTGGTCGCTTTCGACGCTTAAGGTCCGACAGCTCAGCTCTCAAGCGACGCACTTCATCCTTCAGGCTTCTACTGTCCAAAGCAGCCAACTCGCTTTGTAACCTGAGCAAATTGACCGACTGTTAATTTGCATCGCGCTTCTGCAAGGCAGTGAAGGTGCGTGTGTTACTCACATTGTTACCTGTTTTAATAAGTAATTTGTGGAAAATTTACGCCCACGACTAAGTTACATTTGTCAAGTTTTAGCTTTGTCTCGACTCGCGACCCTCTTGACCTTTGCGAAAGAAAAAAAACGTCTCCGATTTGTTGCGCCGCTTGATTTTTTTAAAGTGGGTCGGCAAAAGATCTTTGCAACTTTTTCTCATTTGTTTCCAAATGGCTTCAAAAGAGAAATCGGACTTTGGCGACAACGCACTGCAGCGTTGGTCAACTTACCTTGCTTAGATATTTTGAGCTTGAGAGAAAAAGAAACAGGGGTCGGAAACCAATACAACAAAGTGTCAAAACTGCCAGTCAATCACTCCGCTTAAATTAAAGCATATAAAACTAAAGTCTAGTAAGAGCTTTTTCAGTGAATGAATAAACGTCCGGAAATTTACAAAACGTACCACAGCTGAATATTTCCTGATCTCAAAAAACGGCCACAGTGTATCTTGGCCAGTGGTTCTGAACGGGGTCCCCAGAAGAAATGCCAAAGTTTTTTCTGAATGCCAAAGTCAACAACTTACCTGCCTTATCACAATAGTGTTTGCTCTTTCATCATGCACTGCCTTTGTAGGTTGCCCCATGCTAATATCTTTGGAAATAGGGGTCCCCGGGGTTGGAACGGTTACGAACCACTGATCTAGGCGTGTTATGATATTTTTTCAACAATCATGCATCTCGCTGGGCTTTTTGTGTGATGTTTCATGCACACGTAGTTCGCCATGATGACATCGGGTTTGTTAAGACAAGTTTACAAACAGACTTGTCATAGAACACCGGACTGTCATTTAACACACGTTGTTGCAAGTAATGGCAGTTTAACTCATTCTTCACAACTTTCAAAATAAGTCCGAAGAACTTTTCGCCGAAGCGCAAATCCAATCAAAACACATTTTGATCCAGCTCTTTACTTCGCTGCTTGTCTTTTTTCGGATATTGTGCGAGAAAGTCGGTAAACTTACGAAGCTTTTGCTTTTCTTTATCAAACTTGTGAATATGTTGTCGCATACTCCTGTCTCATGGCCCGTTGCAGCGACACAACTCCACTTCCTAAATGTTAAGTGGAGAAATCCAGCAAAAGACAATAACTTGTTTGCTTTCATCTGCTACAGGCCAGATGTTCATGTTAGGGGATGAAAGGTTGAAGTGCAGCGGTGCAAGACGTGTGCCGGAACCCACTTTTTCTTTGCATATTTCTTCTGGAAATACACACCGTACTTTGGAAGGAATGAAAATTGCCAACCAATAGTAAAAAAGGAGTGAGGGTGTCAACATTACATCACTGACGGCCTGCGCCTGCAAGGTCAGCAGCTGTTTGCAAACACTCATATTAACGTCTCTACCCAATAGCTTTAAAATTACATTTAATTACTAATATGACAACCTTGCATGCGATTGATATATATCTCTAAAGCGCGGTTTCAAATATGTCTCATAAGCATGAAATAAGTATAAAAGTTGAACAAGCAACAGTCCGGCCGAACGTGCGACCACAATTGAGTGCAGGACGGAAAGTTGTGCGATTTTATCAAAGCGGAGAAAGCGACCGCATCACAGGAAAGCAAATGTGAGTTACAGAATGAGAAACGGTGAAGAATTTGTCGGTTAGTTGGTTGCACAGTAACGTCTACAAGAGCAAAGATCGGTTCAAAAGATACAGACCGTAAAATAACGCGTTTGAAGAGCCGGCACACTTGTGACAATTTTCAAAGAATTGTTGTTAGCCTAATAAACGTGCGCAAATTTGCACCTGTGAAATTGACAAAAGCTTTTGCCAGGTTAAAGTCACACAAAACGTGTTTGGATGCAAATTAAAAAGATGGCAGTCGTCAACAAGCGGAAACGAAAGCGAAAACACACGGCAACCGCCAAACAAATAAAAAGTATTGGCGGTATGCGACTTTCATGAATTAGTAATGCCTCGGAAAAAATAGCAAATTACATTTGCGGCGGTCACTAGGTTACGAGTTAAGTCAAGCAGAAGGAAGCTACAAGGCCTAATAATTAGCGAATGCTATACCGTTTCTCTGCAAAATCAAAACAACCTTTTGGGCCTTGCAAGCATTCCAAAGGAGCCGTGGCTAAGGTTTCTTTGAGAAAAGAATAGTGATGATATCTTACTGCAAGCAGCCGTTAACATGGGCTAAAGTTTTCATCGTTCTATTAATGTTTCCAAATACATAAAAGTAACCGTTCTTTATTAAAGGATGACGAAAAAATTGAATATGTAACGCTTTACAGCTCACTTTCAATGGAACGTAAGCCGTGACGGATGCTGCTATGGAACCGAGTATCAAAAACAAAAAAACATTGAAAAAATGGATGACATAGGCCCGCAACCAGGTGGGGGCAGCCAGGCAATTGATCCCCCCGAAATTTTCAAAAACATGTTAAGTTGTTGAGCACAACAATATGTTACAATAACTCCCCCCCCCTGGAAAATATCAGTTGGTTGAGGCCCTGGGATGACATATCGCATCGCAACAGGGAGTGCTATACTGAATGACAAAACTAGCCGTTAATCTGGATGTCCAGCGAAGATTACAATTTTAAAGAATGACATCGCCATCATCGCTACTGAGCGGATTTACTTGTTTCAATAAGCTTTTAGTCTGAGAAGTGCTTTGAGAGTGGTAGAAAAAAAAGTAACCTGATGTTTTCCTTCAGTAAAACTTAATCAACTGAAATACAACTGATACAACAAAGCAACAAACGGGTCTGGTCCGTTCTGATAATTCGCTTGGTTTTTCTTAATTTTTCATTACGACTTCCAAACGTCGAAATTCGTCAACACACGAGCGACTTTGCTGCATGCTGCTCTGGTAACTTGTTCTTTTATATATGGATGCATTTAAAACCTGATCGGTTTTGAAACGAGGAGCGAAGCTCTTGGTTTGGATGAAAACAACGAACATTTCCGAATGTCGAAGATTTGAGTTTTTCCGAAATAAACAACTGACCTCAGAGGGGGAAATGCGCCCTGGCGTTTCTTCCACACGTGTTCGTCACACAATGTATACGTTAAAAGTGGGGAGATGTAGGGAGCCAAAATTGGGTGGCAACACGCATAGAATAATTGATGCGCTGAAAGCAACTAGGGTCAAAACATAATGATTGTTGTCGTGATAGAACGAGACGGCCGCTCAAGTGATTGCTGGTGAGTCAAGATAAAGTACTGTGTATATGCCCGAATGCTGGGAAGAATTTAAAGGCGAAAAAGTACGGCATAACCAGCAGATCCGACATGTTAGACGATTGGCAAGTGGCTACTGCAACCACGCCACACACCGAGTGTTTTGAAATCAATTTGTAGTTGTCCTAAATGCACGATTTCCTGAAACCATTCCACTTCACTCGACGAAACGCGATTCCACATGTTTGACGAGACGAGGGCAGCGGTGCTTTGGACATAGGATCCCAACCTTTTTTGAAGCTGGAACTTTCATAAAAATGAAGTGACGCTCACAGTCGCATCCCCTCTTTCAAAAAAAGGGTAGAAATCACAAAAACACCACAATTTTGCGGCGCAGTACCTTCATTTTCAAAATTACTATTCGCAATACATATTGACAGCACAAAAGAAAACACTAAGTCGTACTGTTCTTTCTTACCTTACTGGTCATTAGAAACACACCTATAGTCACTTTTTGTTGCTGTTTCCCTACAATTAGTCCCTCATAACTTGGCACACAGCAAGTACTCACAGCCACACGCAGGTCATCCGAGGGCAGGGACGCTGAAAAAGCGGTAGGGCCTGGTGGGGGGCAGTAAAGGAGTTGAGGGCAATGGAAACTTATAAAAAACAAAAAGATCATTAAATTCCTGGTAACCTTGCAGGGTTAAACACCAGAAACTTCAGAGTTCTGCAGCGTCAAACAAAAAGCTTTCTATAAATGCACCATAAACATTTAAACGTCACAATGCAATTATATTTGCATCACGGGCCATCTTCAGCGTGGTAACCGCAGCGTGGAGCAGAAATAGCAACGCACGAATTTAGTAATTTAAATTAGTAATGTTAACTGGAATAATTTGGCTAGATGATGTTCTTTTGAGTAATATCACAGACAAGTTTTCATAAATCTTGGTTCTAATGTGAAAGAACATCCAAGAACATACAAACTTACACTTAAAAATCGCATTTCGTACCCCCAAAAATCCTGTTGCGGAACCCCAGGGGTCCGGGAACTCCTGGTTGGGAACCGCTGCCTTAGGATGATTTGAATTTGTTGAAACCAGTCAGGCGCGTAATCCAAGGTTTGTTCAACCATGACAACAGCATTTGCAGTAAATCAAGGCAGGGTTGTCTTGAAATATGAATATTGGTATTCACGGGAAACAAAGGCCAAATCTTGATTCTGTATTAGATTATTTGAAAATGCGTTCAGCGCAAAACTTTGAACGACTTGAACGCCCCAAGGATATGCCACTGGTTGCAATTAACACGCCGTTATGTGAATAATTAATTGAAAGTTCGCACGTGCCGAATATGCTCCTGGTCTGTCGACGACGCTGCGTTCAGCTTTTCCTCGTCCTTCCTCAGTTTCTTCACTTCTGATCTTTTGGCCTCGAGCTGCTGGTCCACGTCTGCGCACACAAAACACTGACATAAGCAAACAACCGCTGCTTGTTCAGTTCATAAGGGGTAAACAAATAACATGAAAAAAGCTACCAAGAGCAAATTTTATTGCTACAAAAACCGATCCACTGTGAAAGTAAAAGAAAAAATCTGAAAAATGATGGCACTCTCAAAGACAAGCTTGCACAAAATAAATTTGTTATTATCTTATTTCGATCGTATTTTCGGTGAATGGGAAAACGCGCTGGAATTTACAGCTGAGAAGAGGCTGAACCCAGGAAATGTTCTTTTTAGACACATGCATTTTAGCAAGCATCGCCAACGAAGTAAAAATTAAAGTCACTCGCAGTCTAGAAGCATCAACTGGTGCCCACACACATATGTTGGCTGTACGAATGAAGTTTACTGCTACACAGTCTACATCCAAGTAAATATAGATGTTGATTGGAGATGATTGAATTTCCTACTGATGAGTACCGCCCATATTAACTTTTCTTTCCAAATCTGAAAACTCTGCAGACAATTTTTCTAATCGCATCTTCAAAAGTTATTAAAAAATTCATTGCAAATGTTTTTCTACATAACTTACAATTTTCAAAAATCTCAATTCGGAGAAGCTTACGGCAAGGTAAACTTGCAGTGACTTACAGTTGACAGAAAACAGCTTTTTGTAAGAAATCTCACCAGGCAATCAAATCATTTGTCAAATGAGTTCGACAAGACATTTTCAAAGCATCAAAGATTTAAAGTGATTATAACAGAAAATTGCGTAATACGGTAGAGAAAGTTGCAACAGCAGGTCAATAAAATGTCACGCAAGCGCACAAAAACTTTCGTGGGCCGTTCTGTTCAGCGTCAGTAGATGAAGTTGTGTAAAGCGATGCTTTCCCAACCACAAGCAAGTCAAGTAGGACAGCCAGTTATGAAGGAGACCATTGGTTTAACTTTGGTGATGTAACTCGTACTCCGTGTTTTAGGCATCTGGAAGTACGCGCAAACACTCGGATACAGCACAGCGCTCTCACAAATTAACGCAGCGTTGTTTCTCGTAATCGATATTGCCACACAACTCCGATATATGTCTTGCACGGCAGTGGCCAATATAGATGACATGCTGCTTTTGAATGTCTTTTAAAAGTTTTGATAAAACACAAAGTGACATAATGACACCATAGACTGTCCACAAACATTCAGGCGATGACGCAGTGTCAGTTGACGCATAAAAAACACTTTGGTCAGTCCGGAAAGTTGAGAAACAGCGTACGATGTCTACAATCAGTAGAGTAGAGTGCAGTAGAGCGGCTATGCCAATCATAACTTTGTGCTAAGTTTTAACGCAACTGCAATCGTTCAGGTTCCAGTTTAAGCTTTCAAGAATAAGTCGTTTCGAATTTAGAAAAGCGGCAATTAAGTCACAGCAGCGCGGGTCGTCCAGACAAATTGATCTCCGACCTAAGGTCTCGCATCGATCTCTGGCAAGCAATAAATTATTCAAACGATTGTCGCAAAAGCACTGACATGACAAAAAGTTAGGCTTAGCGCAGACAGGACTTTAGAGTTGAAAAACATTGAAGGACGGCTGCGTGATGATGATCGGAATTTGGTGGCAACGCTGTAACGTCAAGAAAGCAAGGAGGCAACAGTTCAGGAGTCAACCAGCTATACCTATACCGGCGACTTTGCAATGTTTGCCGCGCGGGGTCGTCTTTTATTGGATTCGAACGATCGAGATCACCAAATGCCACCCCAGCTGCTGCCGCGACGGTAAATGCAAAGTTGCTGAAGTAGCATCATGTAAATGCTGCGCGACAGTTCGAAAACTTAATCTTTCCCGTATATCACATAATTCCTCCCACTTTGGCTTGATATACACAACTTTAGGTACTAAACGCAACATAACGCGCATAAGGAACAGGTTATTGCAGGGGCTTTCTGATATTTCAAGGTTCCGCGACTGTGAGGGGGGAATGGGCCGCCCGACTCGTCATCAGTCATAACGCGCTTTGGACAATGAACAGGCCAATGTTTCCCAACTTTAGGCTTATGACGTCCAGTGGCTCCCCATAGAAATTTGCTTAGGTTTGATGACATTTTGAAAATTTATTTTTTAATCTGTATTAAAAATATATATTAGCTCAGGGCATCCCTCAGTATGATAAATGTCACCCTGGTCGGGAACCACTGGTATAGGTTGTCAAAGAGTTGTGCAAAGTAAAATTACCACATTGCCAGCAAGTAAAGCTTATTTTTCAGTGCACAACAAAAACATGAGAAATGTAGGCGCCAGGAAAGACTTAGTGGCAAGTGAGTGTCACTGCAAATGAAAATACATACCATCATCAGGTTATAATTTAGAACACATTTTTTTATCCCTTGTGTGACTTAACAATGGCATGGGAAAAGCATTTGTCTATTGAATATCTGTCTGCTGAGGTATACGTTGGACACGCCTCTCACTGGCAGCTTCAAGTAATTTCCACGTTGAACCACTATGTTTGCTAACGCTGGAAAACTTCGCATCGGCTGGCGCTTGGCAATCCAAGTCTATCGGTTTTGATTAATTACTGCCTTAAAACAATTAGTTTCGTTTTGTCTACACAGGACCTACAGTAGCTTACGAGCGGTCGGTCTTGGCCTTGAAAAAGTTTTAGAGAAGGCCAGCAACCGTGAGTCGCGCCTCAGTACGGCGATCGTAGAAAAAAGGACATCTGAGAAATAGCGTTGCGTAGCTGGGCTTAGTTAGGATGCACCACCACTGCAGAGTTAAGTCAGCAATACCCCGCAGACAGGGCGGGAAAAAAACGTGACCAGCTTCATTGCTCACTTTGGCGAAGTAGTAGAGGCATGGTGAGCACACAGAAAGAAAACAATGCGGATATCAACAGACACCGTGCTTTTCGATTTTGCTGGTTAGCTATTGGCACAAATAAGAGCGAAGCAAGTTTGAACAGCACTGTTGGAATAAACATGTGGGTAAAAGGCAGTTACCCTTGAAGACAGTTGTGTTGCCATAGTAATCCTGAGGAAGCGAGCGTCATGCGCGCAGGCTCGACTTTCACACAGTTTCAGAAGTTTAAGGAGTCATGAGGAACACTGTTATTATTCTCGGATATAAAAATCTGTTTTTGGTCCAAATCAGTCTATATTTAAACACGATACCTCTTCTGGCAGCAGGCCTGTTTTCAGGTATAATTTTGCCAGCCGATATATTAGCCTACTCTGTACTGCAAAAGTGCAGAGACTATTCTGAAATCTTCGTTCTTCGTTCATTTAAAACAGTACTGGTTTTCAAAGTGGGGTCGCCACCGCAAGAGAGGTCGTGAACCATTTCGGAGGGGTCACTAGTAGATATTTGATGTACACAGCTGTATTTTAGTTGCTTTATTGGGGTTTTATCTGGGGGTTGTTGGGTTATAGTGGGTTGCTATAATGGGTCGCGGTACAAAAAGGTTGAAAATCACTTATCTAAATCTTCAACGGTTCGAGAATTGTCTTTTTCAACCAAAGGTTTTTGCTCCAAGCAGCATCCAAACGTCAGTATGCAACTGCATTCCGCAGAATTACTTTAGATTGATTGGTGCCCCCGTTCACTTAGTTCTTTCTTCGGCAGTCGTGTCCTTTTTGAAAACCTTTTGTGAAGTTGCTTGTCGACAAGCAGCAGTGTTGGTTGCATCAGTAAACACCACATTTTTAGCCGTGTCGGCTACATGGTTTCCCAAACATGTGAGCAAAAACATACGTTTGAGAGTTCGTACTCGCGTTTACAAAGTATGCTCGCGCTCGTAAATAACTGTGGTAATGGGCGTCGGAAGGATTTTTTCCAGGCGGGGGGCACCAGGGGATTTTTCCTAGATTTTTCCAGGGGGGCCCAAAAGTCGTGAAATTTGATTTTTCCCACTCGAAACTAAGAAAACAATCTTTTTTGCTGAAAAATTCAAAATCCAGGGGTAGCATGATCCTCCCCTGCCCCCCTCCGACGCCCATGACTGTGGTGTAGTAACATAACATAAAAGTAGCGGCTAAGCACAAAGACGCTAAAATAGCTGAAAGGCATAAATTGGCCAGAAGAACTTTGGTCAGAAATTATTTGGACGCGTTGGGGGTAGTTGTGCGGTTCGGCAGACCCTGGCCGTCACTGGAAGAAAGCTTGTACTTATAAAAACATTTTTCTTCACCATACAGTACAGTTAGTGAGAGCAGGTTTGTTGAACTACAGCGGCAAAACCTTTCCGGTGAGTATTTTGTTCTTTGATTGAACCTAACGCTGTGGTAGACTTTGACTATTAAAATCTGTCTCCGTCGATGCAAAACGATCAACCCTGGATAAGTAACCCTGGATTTTCGTCACACGAACACCAACCTGGGGTGGATGTTACCTCTTTTTTAAAAAATAAAAAAACAATGCTTTTTTTCAATTTAGGTTGATGACAAAAACTACACTGAAAATGCAGCTCCTATTTCGTTGTTTGTGCACTAACAAAGTCACTTTGTACTTTAATTGATGCTGTTACCGATTAAAAGGAAAATACTAAAAAATACCGAATTTTTTATAAAAGATTAAACTAAAAAAAATTATTAAACAAACATAACAGACTTGAAGAACTTTTACTGCTTCATGCTGGTACCGAGGTGTCTGAAGCATGCCCTGAGTTAATTATATAGCCCTGTAATGCAACTGGAATGTATATGGGAAGCATGCCAAAGATGGCCAAATTTTCATGTGAATGAATGCATGTGTATTGTTTGATATGAATCAGCTAGTAAACCGAAGCAAGACAAAAACAACAGTTGGAGATCAAATGCACACAGTCCGTAAAATAAACAAGCACAGCTTTGATCAAGGTCTTCAGTTGGCGTGGTAGAAAAGGCAATGACAGCCGTTGTTGTGCCCATGGTGTTATGAGGGCCTTCCCCAGCTCCAATAGGAAGCACCGTCTGTTGATGATAGCCATGCCTCTCCTGGCCCGATTTTCACGGGTGATAATGTAGGAATTAATGCCTGCTGCATTCAGCATTCCAAACATCACACAGAGGGGCCAATGTCGTGTTTTTCTGGAGCATGAGGTCCCTGCATATCACCTGGTACATACCAGACATCGACAATAACGTGGGGTGGGATCAACCCAAAATCACCAACTATTCCAAACAGTGGAAACGTACTGCGTAGGAGTACAAACTCGATTGCACCAGACCGCCTGTCTGAATAATACCTGCAGCTACTGAAGCGTTGAAAGCGCTGCAGCGTTTGTTTACATAAGAACCGGACGTTGTGCACGCGTGGAGGGGTTAAATCAATCCCGCGATAGCGTTGTAGGGCTTAAAAAGCGGACATTGATTGCGGAAAGTGTCCACTTGTGACCAAAAGGGAAGCCAGCCATAGGTGTAGCCAGGAGGGGGCTAGGGTGTCTGGCCCCCAAATTCTTAGAAAGTATAGTAATTTGTGCCTTGAGAGGCGGTATCGCAAACAAAATAGTGTTATCTCCTAAAATCAAACATTTTGCCCCCCCAAAAATTTTTGGCTGGCTACGCCAGTGAAGGCAGCGGTATGCGTGCAACAGGGTACACCTGCCCGCTTCACCTCAGCTGTCTGACAGAGTCAACACCCAAGCAAATGTGGAACTGGGCGTAAAAATACTACAATCTTTTTTGTTATTGCCTGCAGCAAAGCCAATTAAGCTGCTGTTGCTTGCGTATGGCAATGCATTAATATTACTCAGATTTTTAATCCTTTAAAAATCACAAATTATATCTTTTTCGACACATCAGCTCTGTAAATCGCGCTTATATGGTGTTCGTTGAAGCGTCACACCGGCCCCTCTGGCGGTGAAAAATAAGGTAACACGAGAAGCCACTGACGAGAACTCGTTTCAGCACCTTATTCGATCAGACGTTTCAGCAGCTCCACTCAAAAATTCGAAGGCGGTGGATGATGTTATGTTTGCGTTTAATAATTATCGTCTCAAACCTGCAGTTGCCAGGCACAGAGGGACGTGTTGTTTATTCATTTGGCAAATATTTTAAATTTTTTATGAGGTTAGCCAAAAACGACAGCCAAGATGTGCATTTGCTTGCACGAAGGCTGGTGATGCTGTGACGTTAGATTTCCAGAGCAACAGCCCAATGCCAAATTGCCAATCACCCGACAAACAATGATATCAGGTGTCAAGAGACGGCTCCTGCAATTTCTTTGACCCGCTATCTCATCTTCTGATGTACCAGCGCGCATTGATGAGCACGGGCAATCTTGCGAGGACATCGCGAAAGCTGTAGTGGCGCCAATTAACGCGGAGCGCGGAGTGATCGCGTTCAGCTCGTGCATCTATCGCGCTATCGCTGCCTCAGCCGGCAAACACTACACACTTCGCTTTTCATAAATTCAAAATGAAGATTCTATGCAAAACAGCATTGCTTTGCGAACACAGCTATATCTGTTAACGACATGATCCGAATAGTTGTGAAAGCGTGTACTATGTGGAAGAGGTGTTAGAATAGGTGTGCAACTGTTCACTAAAAAATAAACTAAACCATATCTGCAGAAGCGAATTTTCATTTGCGGGGCCCTAGGCTATTTGAAGTCACATTTTCAGACTACGACTCCACTCCTGTTCCAAAATTTTTGAATCCGGATCTGAGTCCAAAAAATTTTCAAATTTGAGAATCTGACTCCTGTTCAGACTCCGGCTACCATCGATGCAACCGAAATTCAGCAATGTTTTTACCTAAGAAATGCCATATATGAAAATCACACAGACTCCTGCTGCTGAAAATGAAAAATAACTACAGA
>JGI24021J15306_10009442_pt1 | contig 12078 bp, 8 predicted proteins | sample Ectturendosymbi1_FD_15306 | JGI IMG/M metagenome (IMG submission 15306)
AAATGCCAACGACGAATCGTCACTGCTACAGACCGAACCATGCCTGCACAAGTCAGAAAGCTCGGAGGGCCGAATTATCAACATAAATTTGCTGCGGGCCGCAAGTCTACTTCATTTCGTAGTATGGAAGAAATTATGGAATGACAATTACTTATTCGAGGTCGAGCTTTTGCAACATTTTCTGCAATTGAGAAAACTCTCACGGGCCGCAAGAGAATGCAGCCCGATGTTGTGCACGCCTGCTGTAGACGATATTTCTTGGAATTTGACGTACCTAACACTTGCGTACCACAGACGCTAAAAACTATGGCATTTTTATAACCTGTTTTTTATTGTACATTCCCTTTGAAGTATTTTGTAAGAAGGTATTGGTAGGATACCTTCTTTTGGTAAAATCTTTTGATATCAAAGGTTGCCAAATGTGAAAAGGATTTGTTTATAAATTACATATCTGCTTTGCATGCAAAAGTATAGGCTTGGCTCTGAAACAAAATTGCGTTATTGCCATTATTCGTTTGATTAATTCAAAACCAACAGCATTCGGCCTCTTTCGCATACCGTAACTTTTGGCCACATCGATCCCAACTGCTGTTTGGTCCACCTGGACCTGGCAACCCAGCCACAGCGCACTTTACTTGCATCTCTATATGAACCGCCAATGAAAACAATGCGTTTTGGGCAGGGGTGACTCCAGGTCAACGACGTCACTCGGGCTCATCACACGATTTATACCGAATGTAACCATTCGTCGAGGCTTGCGTCACTGAAAGTTCCATTAGCTCTCATTCTGGCTAGCACTATCGTTGCTCTGTGACGTAAATGTTGCGTAACAACAAATGAGAACTCGTCGATTGTCGCGCAACATACGTACGTCACAGAGCAATGATAACGTCAGTCCTCTGCGTGCAAGGCTCATTTGCATTAGCCCGAGTTACTGGAGAATTTATCGTTGGTTTGAAATTATTCTCGAAAGGTAACTGTCCAATCCAATGTTCTATGTAAATCCATTGCTTCAAAAAAACATTCACTCTGATTTGAATTAAAAAATAATTGCAGAGGGCAGCTACGGCTGTGACGGAAGAGCCCGAGTAAACCTCTGCGTACTACGCTCATTCATATTAGCCCGCCCGAGTTGCCGGGTAATTTATCGTTCTTTCGAAATTGTTCACGAATGGGAACTGTCCATTAGGTTGGAATTCTATGCAAGTCCATTGCTTCAAAACAACATTCAATCCAATATGTATTATATTTTTTAAAATACTTAATTGCAGATGACAGCTCGGGCTCTGACGGATGAGCCCGAGTAAAGCGCGAGCCAATGAAGTCGCGAGAACGCCCACTACGAACGGTATTATTTTATTCACGTCATCTGCAATATGAACGTAAAAGGCCAGACATGAAACGAAAATAATATGAATAGTGACAAGGCCTAACGAAGAGCTCGAGTTAGCAATCTTAATCAGGGAAGTGGGTATTAGCAAAAATATACAAAGCAAGTAAGCTCACGTTCTACAATATTCGTCACTGGGTTTGGGCATCGTTTTTCTGTTTGATTCGTTCATAGTTCGTCCAGCATTGGTGTGCACGTTCACCATTTCGAGGGTTCTGACTGCATTTCATGCACTTGGGATCGATATACATAAGCGGACTGCGTTGGTTTTGCGACTTCACATGCCTGAGGCTTCTGAAAATGTGTAGAACTATTATATCTAAAACAGCCATGTCCAAACCAAATGGCTTACTGAGCCAAAAGTATGTCACTATCTTGACCAGGGCCGCACATTGCATGACATATTGTTGTGGGCCGCAGATTGAATGGCTTACTTTGATCTTAGTAAACTAAATTTAACTTTAAAGTGTTCGAATCCTAACTGCAATGATGAAGTGGCACTGAGGACCACCTGCATCAAAAATGTCAAGTTCAACTTGTCCTCAAAACGAGGACAAGTTGTCAGTATGCAGGGTACTTCTGCTACAGCGAAAACCTAAACCGGGCCGCACAAAACCCTCGACTGGGTCGCATGCGGCCGCGGGTTGCTTTTTACTGCAAATGCGAAAAAAAAATACAGTACGTCCTGTATCGTCGAGGTCAATACAAAGCATATTTCTCAACTACAAACAGCGTACTTTGCAAAGTAATGAGCCAAGTGTCGAAGGCGGCAATACTAGCATTGTGACACTGATGGGCTTCATTTTTCTTTAACAACGATTTGTTTATGTCAAGCCGTGCTGCACTTCCTTTTAATGGAATTGCGCTACGCAGTGAAGTTGCAAAGAGTGAACTGACATTGATGAGCCTGTGGGAGTTGAAAAAAATTGAAGTTTCTCAAGCATACAAAACTTGTTTTCATATTTATTTTGTAATTCTAACCATTAGCAGGTTTCGCAAAACAAGACGCAATCGGTTCAAGACTGCTTTCCACACCTACTTAACAATATAAAGTTCTTCAATACGTCTAAATCTCCTACATTTTGGTGACCGTAACTTGCACAGCTTAAAAATGCTACAAACCACCGTTACCACTTCTGTATAACACTGTAATGTTAACCACTTCACGTATTTGGAGATTTGTTTGTGCGAGCCACGAGTAAATGGAACAGAGCAGATAGACGCCTAACAAAAAACAAGTGGCCGCATGGAGCGTCACGCCTGTTTGACCATGTATCGCCAGAAAAACGTCATCGTGATTTATTTTGCAGTTCGTTCGTCGATGCAAAAAGCTGTTTCATAAAAGCAACCGATACTGGTCAATTCAAAAAATGCTGTAGTCGGTTTTGCGGTGGCAAAGCTAGCACTAGAATATCCATTGCGTCATCGAAACGTCATACGGATTTGGTACACTGGCCAGGTTTTGAAATGAGTTCAACGACCTTTTCAGGAGGTTGGTGCATCATTCTTGATCACATCTCACGGAGAGATTACGAATTTCAGCTTCCAGCGCGGGATAGCGAATTTACCGACAAGATGACAAAAGGAAGTTGTAAATCGCTGAGGTCATCAAAACTGAATGGTTTCACTGAATGTAAGGATGAAACGAGTTGGATCAGCCCGAAGTAATTATGAAATCTCGACAAATCAGTGACCGGGCATTTTTCGTCGAGATGGTGCAGGCTTTTGTTTATCGAGCTGGTTCTCGATCGCTCTCACCGGATCAACAGCGTCGGGTAGACGAACGAAACGAACAGAGGAAGCCTGGAAAGAGTAGAAGGCATGGTGAAAATCGCGGTGCCCTTCTTGTACATCGTCTTCACATCTTAACGAGGAAGTAATTACGTCAAACGAAGGAACATGGCAGCAGTCTACAAAGATTTCTTGCGTCTAATGCGTCAAGCCAGAAAAAGACGATGTGCATCAATAGTATTTTATTCCAGAGCCAAACGAAACATGCCCTTTCAAAGCAAATCAAGTAAGTTACAGTAGTTTCACAATTCGCTACTCCATATCCTTGCTTGCTGCAAATTAAGCTGAGGCACAATGACCTAACCATTTAACATGGATTTTGAGCCACTGATGATCTTCACAATTTTGCTACAAATTTATCCAGCTTTTGAAAAATATGGTGGTCAGAGGAAAAACTTGCAAATTTAGCAATCTAAAACCAACAATCTAGCTCAGAGGTTTTCAACCTGAGGGTCGCGACCCCATAGGGCTCGTGAGCAATTTTTGGAAGGGTCACGAGTAGATATTTTTAGGTCCACAGCCACTTTTTTTAGGGTTTGACCTTGGTGACCGTTAAGACATTGTGAGATGCTGCAACTATTTCATCTGAATACCGAAATGGTCATAAAGGTATTTTGGTTGTGGTCGTAAAGCGAAGTTCTACTGTATTTTGAGAGGCCGTTCGAAAAAGTTGATTGACCGTTTCGGTCCCTCAAAACACCTTTAAAAAACACTGTACACAGTATTACATTTGCTTTATTCGAGTTTTCGATGGGGTTCGTTGCGTTATTGTGGGTTGCTGTGATAGGTTATGGTTGAAAACCACTGATCTACCTTACGGAGAATTTTTATGCCTTCAAAAAAGACCTCCGCCTACTAAACTGCGATGTAAGGGCAGGGCATAAAAAGGTGAAAACGTTTAATAGTAATCACTTCTGTTAGCGGTACTTGCCTTTATGTACATTTCTTCCGCTCTCACGTGATGTCCTCGCAGAGAAACTAGCGCGGCGCGTGACAGTGTGAGATTCCCAAATCCATCGGCTTCACGTAACACTCCGGTTACTGTCGAGTCGTTTTTTGTTTCCACTGTTACTTTGCATCCCTGCATTGCTATCAGTAAGACGGCCAAACTGTTGTACGCGAAGAACTTTTCCCTTCTGGAGCTTGCCATGCTGGGAAACGACGTACATTGATGAAACTCCATTTATAACCCTAGGTCGCCTAAGAAGCGATACAATGGTTGCCGATCTCGAGCCTTCTCGATTATGGCTGACTCGGTGTAATCGTAGCTACAGACCGAACCACTTTACTTTTGAATTTAAATCATAACCATCCAGGCCCAATATTCCAGAAAAAACAAAGGATTTTCTTAACAACCAACGGGAAAAATTGCTTATAGCTACATTTGCGTTTCGTTCACCCGAGCCTTTTAAGGCCAATAGCGGCCACTTATTTGACCAAATTTTAATTCCATAACAATCCATAACTCGCCAGTCGCTAGAGCTAGAGAGGTGTTCAAGCCGACTACGGATTCAGCAAGTCTTCTAGTTTCGACTGAAAAAAGGTTTAGTTTTGGGTTCTCTTGGGGGGACGTCACAAGTAGGTGTTTTTGCGTTTCTATGGCCTACTTTACCCGGCCCTAGGCGCCAATCCAATGAGCCAATTTTTTTGCTCAAGTTTTTTTGCAAACTAGACAATCATCCGAGTCCTTAGTCAGCTTTCTAGCATATCTGGAGCCAAAATTATTGCACAAAAAACAAAAAGCGGTCAAAATTTATCTCCCCACAAAAGGAAACCTGGGTTGAATAACACCCATTTTGTGTATGGCCATAACTCGCCGCCAGAATAGGCTAGAGAGCTGTTCAAGCCCCTTAAAGACTGGTGAAGACTTGTAGTTGACTGAAAAAAAAATTTTTTTAGCTTGGGATCTCGGTTTTTTTGTTGATGTTTACATAATGAAAGGATGTTTATGCATATTTGTTTACATTTGGATGACGTCATCATCTCCTGGGAATCGACCAATCAAGCCGATTTTGTGGCTCAAAGTTTTTTTGGATTCTAGGTTACAACACGAGTCTTCAGAGGGTTTGATGGACTTTCTAACGTTTCTGGTTCAAAAGTTATGGCAAATTAAGCAGAAATTAATTAGGGAAATCCCCATAAAATACTCAGCATATTCCTCAATAAATTGGGGTCTTTTGGCCATAACTTTGGCACCAGAAAGTCGATCTAGGGCTCTAAAGACTCATATTACAGCCTTGGATCCAACCAAATTTAGAGCCATAATTTCGGCTCATTGTCTGGGCTATGACGTCATAAAAGAAAAATCAAAAAGCACAAAACATAGCCCAACCCTGACGACATCCACCGAAAACCCCAAACCCAAATCTCAAGTTTTTTTTCAGTACAAACTAGAAGACTTCACAAGTGTTTCAAAGGTTTGAATAGCTCTCTAGCATAAGCGTCTAGCGAATTATCGTTAGGCGAAGAAGCCGTTAGTGGGAGAATCATGCCTTTTCTGCCATTTTTGGATTTTTGTGCAAAATGTTTTTTTTGGCCATAATTCTGGTTCCGGACATGCTAGAAGGTCAAGCAAGGGCTCTAAAGACGTGGATGATCGTCTAGTTTTAAAAAAAGTTTGAGCCAAAAAATGACTCATTGAATTGGCGCCCAGGGCCAGTCGAAGTTGGTCAAAAATTCAAAAACACCCCCACTTTGTGACTTCTCCCCAAGATAACCCCCTTAAACCAAATTTTTTTTTTAATCGAAACTAGAAGACTTGCCGAATCTGCAGAGGATTTGAACAGCTCTCTAGCTGAATCGGCTGGCGAATTATGGCCAAAAATGTAGTGGCCACATAAGTGACTTCCGTGGGCTTGAGGGGGTTAAACGGAACCCGCTGAAACTGACTAATTTTCAATTCTCCATGCTAATACCCATTACATATTGCTTGCTTGGACAACACTGCCAGCATGGCCAAAAAAGTTACCAGCAGCATGACTAGGGAAGAAAAAAGAAGTTGGCCCCATTGAAACACGCCACGTAAACTCACCTAAAAATTAGTTTCAAAACGTAGAAACTGCGAATTTCGCAGCAACTTAAGAATTATGAACGTATTTGTAAACGGGTTAAAAGCTGTGCAAAGTCGATCTCTGCAAGTGGAAAGCACGAAACGGAGTTAGACATCCAATCTGAAAGAGCGCGTGACAAATGTATCTTTATTTCCCATTTACGTCCTCCTTTCGAATTTAAACGAAAAATTAGCACTCAAAAGCAGCAAAGTTCGGAAGTGGACTATGGTAAAATCGAGTAACTTCCTGAAAAACTTCCGCCTTACCTGGAATATATTTTTATTCGCAGGCTAAAAATTATTGTGACGAAACCGAATTTGTCACGAACTCTGTACCAAGATGCAGTACGAAAGCAGAATGTAGATCTATATGCGCTTGCTACTAAGTGTTACAGCATCTTAGCGCTACTGAAGAAACGCAATGTCAACAACGCCCCTTCCTAAAATATTTCAATGAGCAAGAACTCTGAGACAGTTACAAAATGGAAAGTACAGTTGTTGGCATTGGCTTTTGACAACTGCAAATTGCAAGCTACTGATTAAAATTTTTTATTTAGATGAGTTAACAACGGCAGAACGTCTGACTCAATCTCATCTACTTTTACTTGCAAGAAAATAAATCAACAGTAAATCTACAAGTCAACAGTAAAACCCACCTATTCAGTGAAGGTTGCTATATCTTGAATGAGTTTCCGGTGTTATTGGCTGAGGTTGTATGCCTATTCTTGCGCTAATTGCAGCTTGCCTTGACCGAATGTCTGCAGAGCATTTATCTCCTTCTTTTGTTGAACTTAGGATTGTGAATGTATCATTGGCGGATTTTCCGTTAACTTCTTCAATTTTCGCTTTTTGCCTTTCTTTTTCTTTCTGTACATAGCAAGACGATAAACTTCAGGTAAACCTAAAAATGTTTGCGCAATTACTTACTCAGCAGTTCCTAGCGCTTTGGCTTGTGGAAATTTTGCCAAGTATATTGAAAGCTGGTGCCCTCCATGTATTTTTATAATGCTTTGAGTGTCACTCAGCAGGGTCTTGTGGCTTCTCTGACCGAGTTCGGCACCGCTCGGCGGAGTCCCTGACCGAGTTCGGTGACACCCAGGTTGTGGACCATTCACACTCAATAAAGTCGCTGTTTGAATATTCAGCCAATCAACAACGCTCCCACCGCTGATCCTTTTTCATCACGGCATCGCAATGGCAAAGTTTTCGTTGTGTTTTCTATGTGCAACAACCTTCATATAATGGACTGAATGGAAAAAAACGTTTGACATGTAGTTTTTCGTGTATTTGTTTAGCTTTCAGGGTTGATAAAAATCATGATTCAAAAAAACAAAAAAACGGATTTTTTAAAATCAGATTTTTATGATTTGTTTGATTTAAGGGGTGGCCACCTGATCGTTTTCAGTTTTAGTTTTTAAAAATAAGGAATTTGTTTTGATATATTTTTCGTTCTTCGTTAACCTTAAGTACAGCAATTAAAAACAGCTGAACTTCCATTCAAATTTATTTGCCCTTACGCAATATCCCTTAATGCAGAACAGTTCATAACATCAGTACCGGTATACAATATGAAATATTTATCGAAGTGACAATACCCAAATCACCAGTTTAGCAAATTCATTGACAATTTAAATGCAACTTTCAACCTACACTTTAAAACTTACGGCATTCTAACAGTTCGGACTTTTGAGTCTGCAAGGGTTTTATTTATTTCAGGCCACATGTCATTTTTGCAGTTAGTTGACATAGAATCTACAACCTCAGAAGCTATGATTGATAAAACTTTAATTGGTTACAACTTGTGTCATAAGAACTCTCTTCCTTCTGTACTAATATATTAGAATGTCAATGAAATGTGTCATACTCATAGATATCAAACAAAGCTTTGAAACTGCACATGAGTTTTTGGCTGATTATTTTTATTTTTCAAGAAAATCACTGATTTAAGTCAATCAACTCTGCTAACTTTGTTGCTAACCCAAGAAACTTTCTGTGATGTCTAGTGAAATTTGTGCAAGTTGGCATTTTCCATTCATTCTAATTAACTGAGTTTCTGACAACGTAGTGTATTATATGTCACAATGTGTTACAGCTCAGTGGTGTAGCAGGGGGGGTATTGGTGGGGGCTTTGGACGGCACCTTCTGGGAGGTGGAAATTCGTTGATTAATAAAAATTAATTTTTTGGAAGCAGTTTAAAAGTCCTTACTTTTCTTTATTATTTTAAAATAAAACTTTATAAGTTTCAAGAGCTCTTCAAGAGCTCTAACTCTTTTCAGTTTTTGTGGTTAGAAGGCCTATAGACTGGTAGGCTAGCCTAAAAACTGGGATATGTGGTTGTGGAGCAGCGGTCTCAAACACGTGGCCACATGTGGTCTGTGAGGGCATTTTGTTTGGCCTGCAATGCTTTTTGGTAATTTTCAACTACTTTAGCATGTAAGTTTTTCAATTTATTCACCATTGTTTAAAAGTGCTTGGCCAGCGAGTGAACAAGTTCTTTTAAAATAAATGTAGAGATGGCTAGAACTGATTTGCCTATAACTCGTGATATCTTTTGCAAGAAACAAGTAATTCACCCCACCCAGTCAAAAGTCCTTTGAACAAAGGAAAGACATGACACTTGACTGCAGACTAGCAAACATTATTGCTATGCTAGTTCAACTCAAAATTTGATAAAAAATTCCCTGCATGAAATCATGGTAATTAGTCAAGGCTAGTTTAATCCTTGTTTCCCTATCATTCAATCCTTAGAGACACTGCAACAGCATTAATTACATCACGTAATACCTATGGGCATTGATGAACATTTATCGGCACGTCTCATGCTATTTTTAAATATTCAGCTGGCTATTTTCAACAAGTGCCACAAGCTGTAGCCTATCAACATAAATTTGGGCAGTTGAAGAAAGAAATCTGCAAAGGTAACATTGCTCAGTTTCAGTAGAACTGCTGTTTTTTTTTGTAAGACGTAATGCTGTCGGAAGATGGCATTCTTGAAGCGAGATAGTGCAGTTGGTGTGTTTGCATGTGTACTGTAGAGCTCAGATTGTAGGATTGAACTGCAAGTAGAGTGAATCAGTGTCAGCCAATAGGGAAGGTGTGTTTAGTAGAAGTCTCTTTTGCTCAATGCTACACAAACATTCCAACAAGAAAAGCTTACATAAGGTGTTGCTTTCATTTTGATAAAGTGGAAGCATGAACCTTAGTCTGAAAACCAAGTGCAAGGGCAAACAATATGTTTGAACATGATTGTGGTGAAGGCATTTATTATAAAGGATGTTAACCAAAACAGTTGCACAACTTGGCAATGTCTGTACTGAATAAAGTTGTTCAGAGCAGTTACCATTGGACTTATGACGGTGTAATCACCGCTGAGCATTAAAAAGGCAGATGTTCCACCTGGCAGGGTTTGGCAATACAGTTTTCAAAATAGACGTCTAATGCTAACAAACAAATGGAAGCAAAGAATAACACCATGCACATGTAATTGGAAGAAGTCACAACCGTTAGACCAAGTTTGCAAGTCATGATGAAAGCTGTAAGCCAGGTGCTTCTCAACCAGAGCCGGTTTTATGCCTACAGTATTTGACCTAGTTTGTCAACATACATCCCGCACCTTAAGAGGGCCCCGTGCAAGTGCTGATAGAGTTAACTTTTGAAGCCTTTTATATACTCCAACTTAGAGAATTAAACCAGTACTGAAACTTGAAGTGAACAATGAAACTGTTTACATGACTGAGATTACATTATTTAATTTATTATTATAGCCTGCTATATGCAGTACTTTTTTTAGTTAAAGATGGGAATACTACATGAAATAATAACGATGTTTACATCTGGAAACTAAGTATGCCACCGTAACTTCTCTTAACTTTGTTTTATTCACTTGAATGTGCAAATGATTAAAGCCAAGTGTTGTGACTTACTATAGACTAAATACCAACAGGAAAGAAAAACTGACAAAATATCCTGGGACAATGTATATAATATACATATGTAAAGAAAGCAGAAAGAAATACGAAGAGAAACGATGAGAAAGGTGGCAACAAGCAGAAAAAGCAAGTCTATTAATTGACAGTGAATGTGATGTTCAACATGCTTTACAATTCCATATATAACAAGCATGAAAAACGGTCTTTCATTTCAAATTCCTGTAAGCAAATTTGAGAAGTGGAAAGGGCAGCAGTTTCATGGTCAGCTACAGCTGGCACTTAGCTTCACTACACCACTGTTACAACAGCACAACAGTAATTTGCTGGTGTTTTGAGTCAGCTAGCTATTATATAGTTGAAGTGGCAAGGTGTGACACCGCAAATTTATAATCAAATACATATTCAGCACAATGCACAATTGCCTCACTCGCATCATTATGTACTGATGGGATTAGGAGTGATCACAGGGGGAGTGGATCACCACATCAGCACAATGCTTAACAATTGTTAATAGAAACTAATCCAGTGATAAGGCTCAAGAATAGCTTTATTGAATCTCAGTTTAAGAACAAGAAAAATAAGACAGGAAACAACATAATTGCATGTAAGAAATTATCTTTGAATCTACAGTGTTCAACTNCCACAGGAAATTGCAAGAGTTTCCCATTCCACCCATTTAAAACAGATCACTAATGCTAATGATAAACTCTATGATAGGTGTGGTTTGGACAGTATTTATCACTGGTGGAATGGTGTAACATGCAGTGTCATTGATTAAACTTTATCCAAGTAATCAAATAATGCAAAGATGGGTCTGTTACAATCAACTATGACTTACACAATGGTCAGTGTATTCAATGAGGTCTTCAACTTGTAATTTGATAGCAGATGGCTTTCTACGCAGCATAGCTTGAAGCAGTTGCATGAGAACAGCACAGAAACAACGCGAAAATCCTGCAGAACTTTTAACTATTCAACCTTTTAGCATTTTTATCTGTGAAGGTACACAAAACAACAGTGATCGTAACTTAGTTTATTTTCTCACAGAGGCATGTTCTATTTTTATAAATAATCAAATGTTGGCAAAATGATAATTAACAAGAATTTGAAGAAAAAACCTTGCAAGGTCCACTATTAGAATAGCCCATTAATGGCTGCCATGAGGACAAGAAAGAAGCTATATTACCTAAATCAAAACTGTACAAACTGAACTTTGTTGGTACACAAGTCAATAATAAAAAATAGCAATGGAATAAAAACCGTCGTAGAAGGAGTTTGATTGAAACCGTTAACTTCTTATTGGTGGAATGATGCGGCTATGGATAGGAGATAAAGTCGGCTGTTGTCCAAAAAATGTCATGAAGATCAAAATAAATTTAGGTGCCCTTTGTAAATTTTCCTAAAATGCATCCATTTTTACCAAAAAATGTTGCATCAACTATTTTTGATGAATGACCAAGAAAATTAAAAAATGGTCTTCACTTTTTCCAACATGTACACACACAACATTTTCTGATAAACAAACAAAAAAACAGTCATCACAAAGGCAATAAATAAATCAGCTGCATGCAAACTTCCTAGCCAAATGTGAACCTTTTTTCTCAGACAGTGGTTGCCCTCATACGGTCCTGAATGACTGTTCTTGTCTTCATTGTATGTTGCTTACTGTCGTACTAAACCAGTTGTTTTCAACTAAAGTTTTGTACCGCGACCCATTACAGCAACCCACTCTAACCCAGCAGCCCCATCTAAAACTTGAATAAAGCAAATGTAATACAGCTCTGTACATAAAATATCTGCCAGTAGCCCCTCCGCATATGGTTCACGACCCCCAGGTTGAAAATCACTGCACTAAACCAACAATACAATTGAATCAGGCTGATGATCTTATGATACTGCACAATTTCTTTACTTAAAC
>JGI24021J15306_10009443_pt1 | contig 12077 bp, 5 predicted proteins | sample Ectturendosymbi1_FD_15306 | JGI IMG/M metagenome (IMG submission 15306)
GCTCAGTTGCGCCTTTGCTTTCTGCTTACGCTTGTAGTAGTAGTAGTGCACGTTTTGACTCCTGTATTATCCCCCATACCGATGGGGGAAAATGACCTTCCAACTGATTTCAGTTCTTTTTCCACCTTATCCGATTCAAATCCTCCTGACCCTGTCCGTTTTCCCTGATTTCCTCTTCCACCTAGCTCCTGTTTTTTGGTCGTCCTATTCCTCCAAGTATACCTAGCTTTTCGTGTACAGCCTTTTCGCCTACACCTACTGCCTCGATTCCTTGCTGCTGCGAAAGAAAAACGACGAAGACATTCCACTGTACGAACAGGTTCAACAGGTACACAGCATGACGTTTCGTTCGCGTTGCTCGTGTTTCGGGGTCTTACTAACATGAATGCTTCACATACATTGCCCAGGTCCTCCGTGAAGATATCGTCAACCCTCTGCGCAGGCAGAACTTCGTGCGCGCCGACCGCATTATGCGCTTTCGCGAATTGCTCGACGGGCTCACGTCGGTGACAGGCCTTACGAATGAGGAGAAAGATCCCGAAGAATTTCTTCAGACACTGCTTATTCACGTACGGCTTGCAGCTTCAGCTGCTCCTGTTCAGTCTGTGTTTCAGTTCATGGTTCGTTTTTCAAAAAAGCAGGGCGACTTGCCGTTTGAACAGTGGTGGGAGGAGGAATTGCAATGTCACAAATCACAATGAAGTTGATGGCGACAACTTACCCGCGTGTGTGCGTAAGCGACACCCGACCTATCAGAGTTTAAACTACATTTCGTTGCTGAATATACAATCTTTTTGCAAACCGAAGGAGCTGCGTAGTCGCCTTCACTGCTGATTCTTCTGCTGTGAGGAAATAGTTGAGAAAACTAATTTGTCATAAGCAGATGCATGCCCGGCGTCATAGCTGCTGTGTGTGTTGTGTTCTTTGAAGTCTGACTTCTTTTTTGCGTATCAAGCAAATCGGCTTATTTTAACTTGCACGAAAGAAGTTAATGACCTGTAGGGTAGGGGCGTGCCGAGGGAGGCAAGAGGGGGAACGATGCCCCGGGAGCCGAAAAGTCCCAGCAATGTCCGAAGTACTTTGTTCAGTACAGTGCATTGACTTCCGAAAGACCTGTCCTTAGGTTCCAACGTGGAGGTGCCAAACTTGTTTCCTGACCCGGGCGCCATCTAACCTCAGTACGTGAGTGAAGCCAAAGTCGGACTGCATCGCCAGGAGGTCAGAGCAGGTCCGTAACCAGGGGGGGCGAAAGCCTCTCCTAGAAAAATGTTCGCCCCCCCTGGAATAATGTGTTGGACATAGTTTAAAACTATTGGACACAGTTCAAAAATTTTGGGCCCCTCTCAGAAAACTCTTCGCCCCTCCTGGTGTCTCAAGCTGGTTACGGGCCTGGGCTAGAGATTAAAAATCAAACAGATAACGTAGCAATAGAGGTCTCTCTGTTGCCACTTGGTCACCTTTAGTCTTGAATGTGTCATCTGTTTGTGGTGCCCACATGTGACATCAATTGTGAAACTATTCTATTTGAATTTGTGAAACTTTCTAATTTTACCCAAATCTGACAAAATTGTTTTAATTTAATACTTCTTTATCAGAAAGCAAAAATGAGATACTGAAAATGATTGCCCGAATAATCGTAAATTTTCAAGGTCGCATCCCCATTTCGTACACCTACGCTTAAAACAGTTCAAATGTACTCGAAGTGAGCTTTATCTCTCGTGTGTAGGTTGCAACATAACACGCGTGCGAAAGTTCTGTGAATGGTTGATCTGTTGTGACGACTGGTGACGTAACAAAAAACATTTGCAATCATTCTCATTACGCATGCTGAAAAGACATTGTGATAGTAAAATGTCGCTTGACTCGAATTTAGATCGGTATGGATTATTTTTTACTTCTGGTGAAAATGAACTCGCGGGCCACTCGGAAGGACTCAACGGGCCGCAAGTTGGGCACTCCTGATATAATGAATCCCTTATTCTGAGCCCGTTCCATTATTTTTCTAGGTTTTCAAAGCTGAACCGCTATTCGAGCTGCGCCAAGGAGACTCAGATCGCATCCAGGAATGCTTTTTCTATCAAATCTTCATCGACAAAGACGAGAAAATGGTCCTTCCCAGCACTCAGCTGCTGATCGAACAGTCGTTTCTCGCGTCCGACTTGAAGTTTCGCGAGGTCCCTGTGTGCCTTATCCTTCAAATGCCTCGGTATGGCTCGTTTATGAAAAAGAGCGATTTGAGATGCGCGTGATGTAATTTCTTTGTTGTCATTTGTTTCGCCTTCACGGTGGCTACTGGAAATACTGGCCGACTTCATAAAATTTAAATTTTTAGCATGCAAAGTGCGTGTTCCACGTTAGTGAGCCGCCAGCTGTCCTCACAGAGCAAGTTGCGTTTTGCTGGCCAAAACAAATTCATCTGGCAAAAATATCATTCTTGATGATTGATAAATGTGTTTGTGGTGGTTGAACAACTGTTTGCATCAAATGCAAATACGATAGAAGTTGTATATTAATTTGTAGCCCAAAATCTGCTAGCTCTTGGCCAAGTTTTGCAATTTTAAGAAAAAAAACATAGCTATCCTCAATCTTCGAGAGAGTTTCTGACTGGGAAATTTTATTTCGTTCCTTAAACATTTTGTGCCCACCGATAAACTACAGGTCTGTTACACCGATATGCACGTCTGAAGTTCTTAAATCTCGATTTCATAATGCTTGCATGCAGGTTCGGTAAAGACTACAGAATGTACAATCGTGTCCGGCCCAGTCTGACGCTCGACATCACCGACATGGTTGAACGGTTCCCGAGAAGCTGCACGGTCTGTGGGAGCTTGGCCGAGTACGAGTGCAAGCAATGCTCGATCGAGCGCTCGATGCAGGTGGAGCGCGAACAGTGTGCGCCAGTTGTCAAATGATGCGAAGTCACTTCAACAATAGGTTTTACCCTGTATACAGTATTGTTGAGACATGCACAGACTAGAGTTTTGTGAGGACTTAACCGAAACCCGAAGTTGAACTCAATTTCCAAGCATGGAAGATACTTAATGAACTGGGTGTAATATGTCATCTGGAGCCAGAGACCAGCATTCAAACGCTTCTCTTTAAGCTAGGTCCGAAACCCATGTAATTTCAAAGTAGCAGGCACGTTACGACGGCTACTGCTGCGTGGACGATAGCACCTGGCAATAACTTTTTAGGTAAATGAACGAGATAAGTTCTTAGCTATTCGAGTTGGCCAAACTTTTTTTCTAAATCGTTTAGTTTTTATAATATTAGCTACTATAGATTCAGCCTCCGCCAATAGCCGTGAAACTATTATTGAATTTATGCCTTTTTCTTTTCACCCAACACGTTGTGGGGTCAATATTGCCGTTTGGCACCCACCTCACATATGCTGTTACAACGAAGCTCTTTTATTTTCGTCAGGAACACATCAGCTCATACTGCCAGCAATGCGTGAGCATCTGTCATCAGCACCCGCTAAGGCGNCAGCACAAGTACAAAAAAACTGACGTCTTCGACGAATACAGGTAGAATTGAAAAACAATCGTTATTNTTGCTGGACGAAGCGCATATTAAGTGCTGAGTTACTTCTTTCGCAGGTCTTTTGCAGCGCAGGAAGGTGAAGCAACGATGGAGCGCCAAATCTTGGACCTTTATGCAGTGGTTTGCATTGACACCAGTCACTACGTTTCTTTTGCTAAGTGAGTATTTCGTCCTAATGGCTTGGAATGCAACGCATACCTATTGGTGTATTTAAGGGGAGGCGAGCGAGGCACTTGCCTCGGCCCCAGCCTTGTGTAGCCACCCTCGAGGTGTTTCGCGCGCAAATTTTCCTCAGTTTTGGTGAAAAACTTTTTATCCACTCATTATCTGAAGCAAATCATACTCTGCTTTCAAAGCGGCCTCCAACAGCAACTGTAATGTGGAAGTATTCTGCTGTTGAAGTGCCCCCAACAGCAACTGTAATGTGTAAGTACTCTGCTTTCAAAGGGGCCCCAACAGCAACTGTAATGTGTAAGTACTCTGCTTTCAAAGGGACCCCAACAGCAACTGTAATGTGGAAGTGCTTTGCTTACAAAAGGGCCCACAACAGCATCTCTAATGTGTAAATAAGGAAAAGCTTCAAAGTAACTTCAATACCTTAAAAAAACAGTGAGTTAAAGTAAGGCCAAAAATGTAAACCAAATGCTATTTTTTTTCACTGTCAGAGACAGAAGCTTTTCACATAGTGTGGACGACTGAGCATACGAGTATATAGTGCATATGGATGTGAAATCCCAAGACTTTTGTTGTGTTCATGCGTAGACCTGTTTTGTACTCCATTAATTTGTATCAAACTCAATTTGCCTTTTTGATTTAGTCTATTGTAAATTGCAGTGTAAAGTAATAAACTTTGTTTAATAGTGTGATAGTGCAAGTTCTTGAATGTAGTTGAAAGGATGAGATTTGAAACAAATTTAGTGGTTTGAATCTGCTTGGCTGTCTGTGGTTTCATGGAGTCCCTTAAGGACATGGCTGTAAACAAATTGACGAAACCAAGCATTTTTTCAGGGGAGAAAATGTGTTATTAACTTCCTAGTTTATTGATTGTAAATGCAGCGCAAAATTAGAGCAGTTGGGGGCGATCCCAACTTTCTATCGCTTAACTTTTATGTGTTGCTAGCTTTGTCTTCCCACCTTTCAATGCTTTAGGTAGATTGTTCATCTTTTCGCATTGTTAATAACCAACGCTCTCGTTAGAACTAGTGATCAATTTTCTCTATGATCGAACGTTAGCAAACGTACTCAATCTCTGCTAAGGTTTTGTATCTGCGCTCTATCACAGTCGTATAGCACGGTTTACTGAACACGATGACATCATAAAACCACTGTCCACAGGGCCCTCGCGCCTAGGTCTTGCATTGGGCCCTGCACCTACTAGGGCCGGCTCTACTAAAACTTGCGCTTTCGTAACTTCACTAAAAGACAAAAAGTCAGTGTTCGCATCTAACAAACATCCTTTTCAAGTATACATTCTTTCCTCCAACGTTTATTTCGACGCTTGACCAATGCTTCCCAACTTTTTATATGTGACCCTGATCGCTGTTTAATAAATATTTTGTGGTCCATGATCTTAGAGATGACGACAGTGACATACTTCTTTGTGTATGTAGCACGAGGAGCAGGGCGTTTTTGTGAACCACAAANGGTGGAGTGAAAATTTCTGATGCCACTTGTCGTTTTTCTCTACCTTCTGACAATTGTTTTGCTTTTCAAGCACACTTTGGTTCAAGTGTTTTTTTTCAAAGAGCTTATTGGCTCACTACAAAACCGCCCCAGGATCCAACAATGGGTCCTGGTTTAATGATTGGGAAACTGCACCATTTTTAATAGATGCTTCTTGAAAGGATGAGTAAGTGAATCATGCAGAACTTGAATCAAACCTCACCGTGTAGTGTAAGCCTCCCCTTAAATGCTGACCAAGCATAGAACCGGTATAGTTTGGTTTGCGAAGTGTCTTTTGACGGCTGTATTCCAATTATTTCAAGGTCATTCATGTGGCAGTAGTTTTGCGTTCAACTGAAAAAAGAATGCCAAAATTCTGGTACTTGTTGCGCACCTTCGCCGCTCTTGCAGCCGGTTGTGTTGGCGTCCACGTTGTTTGTACATGGCCATGTAAGCAAAGACGCACATCCGAAATTGACATCACTTTGCTATCAATGCATATTCTATCGATAAAAAAACTGCGTCTGCCAACTACACGGACTGAAATCACCGCAAAAGAGCATTTCATATAAAGCTTAATGCTTCACTGCCAAAAGCCGTTTAAAATCCGCTTAAATTTCATCATCTGAGAAAAATTCTAATTTGAGGTTGTAGCCCTGTGCACGAAGCTTTGTCAGCAGTTAGAGACACGGTGTCATTGTGGTATGACGTCAATCGTTGCTTGCTGAGAGGGAACGTCGATAGTTTCGTCGGCGTGCGTTGCTCGGACGCATCAGGACAGAGGTGCAGTATGGTACAGAGGAAAAATTACGCCCCTGTGCGTTTAGACACGTCATGCGCCGCCTCGCAGGGTCGTAGTCATGGAGTAGCACCAGGGAAACGCATACCCTTTGGTTTTTAAAATTAGTTGATTATGCGTTTTTGCCTGGGATAAACGTCGATTTTTTTGCAAATACTGTATTGTCGGAAGTGCTGAAAGGTCACTACGTTTTATTTTAATTGGTACAGATCAACTCGTAATCTTCAATGTCCATCGGTTTTTCCTTAAATATCACAAAATGTTTCCTGAATTTTCATCATTTTTTTCAGTAATTGCCCTACATATTATTATGCGAACAAATACCCACCTTATTACGCGACTAAGATGCGTATGGTTACGAGGGGCAGCCGGCATAATTTGTCATTCGCTGCACTAGTCCCAATACAATTTTCTTCATGCGTAAGCTTTCCTGAGCGGACTGAAACCCTTAAGGTCGGCGATCGTCCGATTAGTTTGCAACAGACTAAAACTCACTGCTTTCTGAGGTTCCTACAAGAAACAGTAAACATGCCAAGTGAGGCCCGTCCTATCAGTTTAGATATGTGTTCGTTCGCCTCATCTAGTTATTCTGTATCTCAACAACGTAGGCTGCGTTTCTACAAACGAAAACATCTCACTGTTGCTTTGAATGTTTTCGTTGCTTTCTTCTGCGCATCGTACGTTTCCCTGTTCCTTGTGTGTTTAGCTTGATAAATATTAATTTTTTGAATTTTAGCAGCTGAGATATATAAGCATCAGTTAAGTTAGAAATTTTGAAAGCGAAGGCATTTCATGTCGTTCAAGATGGGTAAAGAGAAGAACGCACAGAGCACAAATTACATGAAAATAGTTTCTTTAGATTGATAATTAATTATAATTACAACCACCAAACAAAGAAAACTTTGAGAAAGGGAAGTGTGCATAAAATAAGTTGTTGAAAAACTGCCATCAGAATAAATTTTCCTTGTCTGTACCCGAGCAGCTAAGATGTTTCAGTGAGTTATGCAGTTTACGTAAATGTATGTTGTCACTGGGTGATTTTCATTTTTTTTATTTCTTTAGTTAATTTAGACATCAGAAGATATAAAAAGGTTGGCTAAGCTCATCCCAAGGAATATAATCTACCAGGCCGTGTTATCTAATTGCAAAAATCAGAAAATGGAGACAAAATTCAATTGTATGTCCCGCGCAGTCAAAAAGGGGCACCAAATACAACACCAAATTTTAACTTTTTTAACACTTTCATGGTAATNNGCATACTAAAACATTTCAAAATATATACAGATTTTTTGAACGGGTGTTACCGTTCACTNCAGATTGAATACTTATCCGATATCTCCAAACCACAGATATTACAAAAAAGTGTCAATGTACACCAGTGGTTCTCAAACGTTTCAGGNTCATGGAGATGGACCATTTTGCTGTGTTGACACTTTGTGAACAAGTACAGTAGAGTTTGCTTAATTNGTCACCTCAAGGGATTAGAAAAAAAGTGACGAATTAGGCAAACAGGTGTTCCCAACCTTTCTCTGACCATGTACCCCTTCAGCATTCCGACAGATGAGCATGTACCCCAGTAGCGCTCAAACTTTTTGGCTCGTGGGCCACATTTGCCTTTCAGAAACCCTTCGCGGGCCACAAGAATTAATAATCTCAATAAAAATTCTCTCAAATGATTATAGTGTTAAGTTTTCTTTCCAATTAAAATTGCTTCGCGGGCCACTCCAGAAGGCCTTGCGGGCCACGGTTTAAGCACCACTGATGTACCCCTTCAGCATTTCGAAAGATATGCATGTACCCCATCAGCATTTCGATAGATGAACATGCACCCCTAAAATTTCAGATATATCTAAAAATAAGCATATAACGGCTTTTGAAAATAATATTCACTGATATATCTGTAAATATTTGGAAATCAAAGATATGTAAATATATATTTCTCTTCTATTGCTAACCTTAGATGTACCCCTTGGGGTACATGTACCCCAGGTTGGGAACCTCTGAATTAAGCGAACTGACGAATTATGCAAACAGGTGAAAACTCTGTCACAGAAGCTGGTATACTTTATCATAGCAACTCCTATACATAGTGCTCTTATTTGCAGTAAAATACAAGTTTATGACGTCATGGTTGAATACAACAATTAATTCCTCTACTCTATCTGGACTCCTCCATTTAATCCAACACCTTTTAAATCTTTAACAAACTGCAAATACTCCCCACGTTCTCTCAATGGGGAGTCGGGTCGCGCTTCGCACCTCGTGTATAAATTCGATAAACAAATTGCGAGGTGCAACAATTCTCAGATAAAGATCCTTAATTTTTGTGAATTCCCACACGTACTAGCTGATTAAACATTAAAAGCGAAATTATTAATTGAACAAAACGCTTCTAAGGGATAGAAAGAGGTGACGAATTGAGCGAATTACATGATGACCAATTAGATGAACAGAAATGTACACAAAAGATAGGAATTCTTCCGGGACCGACGAAAAAGTGACGAATTAGCGAATTGACGAGTTCTACCGTAGTTAAACACAAGAACGTACAGCAAAATGGTCTTCCATAATTTATTGTACGGTAAAGGTTACAATTTTCTGGAACGCTTCATAAAGGATTTACGGAACCCTCTGTGGACCGCTAGAAATTCCAAGTGGACCACGTTGAGAATCACTGGTGGACACTGTTTGACCTATGTTTGCGAGTGTGGTTTTCGAAAGCTGCGTTTCTCCGTCTCGAGATCCTGAATGTTCTAACGATATGTCTTAGTAAAGCTTCCGTAATTCAACCTATTCACTGTTTGTCATGTCTGTAGGAAAAGAAAAATACGACAAATTCGACAATTTTTTTTGAGAGATCCTAGAAAAATTTCGGCCAATCTGACAGATTTTCAAGTAGCTAGCCTCTGTCTCAATCATGGATTTTCGGGATGAAATCTCGGGCCACAACCGTTTAGTTTTTTTTTGAAAGAGCTCCTTGTGTCCGCAGAGACTGTAGATTATTTTAACGAAAAACTTGACAGACCATCTTCGCTTAAATTTATTTAATNACCTATTCCCCGGTATAAATCCAGCATACTTGCAAGATCNAGGCGTAGAGATTCAAACCCAGTTGAGAGCAGCCACGGTTGAGAAAGTGCCCGTGAAAACTGAGCGATGTTTTTTAAGTCGTCACTTATAAAAAGCCGAACAACCTTATTTTCGGGAAACTTGCGTCACTGCACCACGTATAATACTCATTGTGATATGTGAGCATATAGCTTTATAGTCAGTAAGTGCATTTAATTCAGATAATTCTGCCATTTGACGTTAAAAAATACTTAAAGGATGGGATATAAGATATTTATCAAGTCCACTTCGCCATCCCATGGACAAGCCTGAAAATTATCTTTTTCTTTTCCAGGTGCGGCTATGGTCGGAATGCGAAGTGGTGCTTTTTTGACAGTATGGCCGATCGCGTCGGCGAGCAAAGCGGCTACAACATCCCGGAGGTAACTTACTGTGAAGATTTCGAGAAGTGGCTCGAGTTGGACAACAGCAGACTGCTTGAAATGGACCAGCGTGACATGCCGGAACACATGCGGAGACTTTTGTGTGACGCATACATGTGCCTTTACCAAAGTCGGGAAATGATGTGCTATCGATAGCAGCTCGGAGATCACAGAAACCTGTTATCCAGCGTTTGCTGCTTCTTTGTGGTCGTGTTGTTTTTCCTTCAGATGTTTATTGCTTTTCAAAAACATTCTTTATCGTGTTTGCGTTGTTCTTCGACTTTTCTCATAACCATTTCCTGTCTATACAGCATTTTTCTTTGGAAAAGATCGCTTAAAATTTTAGGTATTGTGGCGAACATTAGTTAAGTGGATATAACCGCTTAAAAATGCTCATGCGAATTTTGTTTGTGTGCATCTTTTTACAGATTATATTCTGTTGATACGAACAACACGCAACAATCGAAACGCCGCGTGTCTTTTGTTGTTTATGAAATGCACTTAAAGAAAAAAAGAAACGAGGGTCAACTGTCGCTCTCCTTCAAATGCATCATTCGAACAGTTGGCCGAGGAAGTCAGCAGCAGACGGTAAATCCTGCAATAAATGTGCCTTACTTCTTTGCCATACGTTTCGATCACACAAGACTGTACTGACCTGTTGACGATCGAAAGGCTGCTCTATGGGTTTTACTGAAGCTTTGCACATGTCAGGAATTGTCGAAAAAGATTTACTGAAATCGGAAATTCTTTCGTCACTTCCCCACAGCCACCAGGTCGTACTTTCCGTCATTTGTTCCGTATCGGGCGAGTATGGCCGGCTGCGACGTTTTCTTCCTTTCCTCGATTGGCGAAAGGGCGTAGCTATCGTGCTCCCTTGACCTGTGTATTTTAACACCGCTTTGCGGTAGTTTAGAAAAACGTGCGGAGATTTTGCGCAGAGATACGAGGAATTTTACGCTTGTCACCAATGAATGACACAACAAACGTAAGTTGCTAAAATTGAAAGATTTACTGGAAACTCGGAATTGTTTCTAATTTATAGGGGCAATTTGATTCACAATCTATAGCAACCCTCAGTCGGGCTGATCGCGGGTTTTCAAACTTAGGTATTTAAATTTTTGAACCAGACACGAATCCGTAGAGCATAAGCACACACTGTCTGCACAACGCAGATTGATAAAAGCAGACAAAACGTTTTATAACGGCGTTGGAGTAGTATCACAGGCACTTTTAACACTATAGTTCGCTAACCCGTAACACATGTTAGGTATAGTACCTACAGTGCTGACATTTGGGGTATTTGGTACCTAAGTGTGTCTACTCCAGTGGTTCTTAACCGGGATGCGTGGCACCCACCACAGTGTACAGTTTTTCACCCAGAAAATTTTAATCAGATTTTTCCCGAACATTCATTGTAATTACCAGCAGTGTGACGTAACATCGTCCATTGCTTACTGTCTACGCTAGGACTGGTTGGTTGCGGGCTTTGAGTGTTATACAGTATGCAGCTTGCCCTTGCAATCAAAGTTCTGTCGGTGAACTTATTTCGTTGCTAGTTGTTGATAAAAGAATACGTTATAGTTAACAGCTTATTTGCAGGTACTTAAGCATGGTCACCAGGGGATCGCTACGAAATTTTAGACTCTAAGGCAGCTTAAAGTGAAGTTTATGTACACAAGGGAGTGAATCTAGTTCTGGTCTCATAGAGGAAGTTCAGTGTAGTAAAAATTACAAAACACAATAAAAATAAAAAAATATTGACGAAACAAAAAAAGCTATGAAGTGTAGCTCCAGGGTCGGATTTAGCTGATGCGAGGCACTACGCTCATGGGCGTCCGCAGAAATTTTCCAGGGGGGAAACGCCGACATTTTGCTTATCATTTTCGAGTTGCTCAAGATGCAATGTAAATGGACGTTCACAAAAAGCATTACCCTTTCTACACCACAAAGAAAAAATGCCCCTTGTTTCGGTAGCAAACAATCACAAAAAGCGCTTGGCTGTGAAGTGCTTCGCCCGCGCGCTATGGCACTTCGCCAAAGGAAGCTTCCAGTGGCTTTCGCACAACCGGGGATGTTATTCTCAGCGCTCCGCATGTAGCAGCCGCTGTGCTGCTATAGTTGGCAGCAACAGCCAGGTATATTACGATATTGTACACAGCAGGCTATCTGGACATTTTCAACGCTGGGTACATGCGGCAAAACGCCTGCTACCATAACTTGAAGTGGACCTTCGAAGATTTGTTGCCATGTTATTGTTGTGCAACAAAGATCAACAGTAGAATAATCCGCACGCAACTTTCGCAACCTGACTCTGCAGGAAAAAGAGCGGACATGAGCGAACTGCAAGCTCATCACTGCATGACACCAGAACAGTGAACCTGGACCTTATGCAGCGTGTTATATCGGCAAATGAACTGTCATTGCAAGAATTAAATCAATCAATCGGTATTACGCTACTGACTTCAGGTTTTCCAGAAAATTTTGGTTCTTAATCCCAATCTCCTGGGGGGGCAAATGGCCGTTTTCCCCCCCTGTGGACGCCCATGCCTAGGCTAATCCACTTGTGAGACCCCCTCTCCCAC
>JGI24021J15306_10009444_pt1 | contig 12076 bp, 4 predicted proteins | sample Ectturendosymbi1_FD_15306 | JGI IMG/M metagenome (IMG submission 15306)
CAGTGTTTGATGCAGCATGGGTCAGTTTAAGGACAACAGACAATTCATTACAGCGGTTACACCAATTTTATGAATGTTGACCTTTTGGTGACCTTTGTCATATGGTTGCTAGTGGCAACCACTGAAATTCATTTTCAAACCTGTTTTTGTGCAGTTTGCCAGGATTTAAGACCCCCCTTTTTTCAAGATTTTTTTTTCGGCCCACCCTAGTCGACATGAACGAACTTTAATCTCATCATTACATGACACAAGAACAGTGAACCTGACACTTGTGCAGTGTCAGTGTCATACCTACAAATAGACTGTCATTGCAATAATTAAATGAATTAAGCAGAACTTCGCTGGTAACTTCAGATTTTCCATTGGTTTCTTAGTCCCAATTTCAGTGGTGGGACCAAGTGGCCGTTTTACACCCCCTGCGAACGCCCATGCATGTTCTCATTAAAAATGACATTATTACATTGTACTCCCAAATTAAATGTGTGCATTATCCTAATTAAATTTGTTTGATTTTAAAAGAAATTGCCTTTTGCAGTTGTAATGTGTTGTGTTAGTTTTTCTTAAGATAAACAATATGGTCAGCCAACAGCATGTATAAATTATGATAACGTTATTAATTGAATACTTTGACATTATTTATATTAAAAAATTAATTAATTTAGAAGTATGTTATGATCCTTACGGATAATTTATAGTTTTATTTGCTGAAAAGTTTGAAGCAAAAATCAACATATTCTCTGTTTCAAAAACCTCATTTTCTTTGTGGTTTATTCTTCGTAAAATTGTGCCTATATCTAATATTTGGATTATTAAAAAGGGAGTACATTTCAATTTTTCCATGGGCGCAATTTTGCATAGATACGCCATTGGTGCCCAGTGGCACATGCATGCAACTGTGGTACTCCCTTATGGTCCAGGCGTGATTGTAATGCTTCTTCACGATTTGCGTCGATAAACATTTTTTGCCTCTGTTATGTGCCTTCCTTTGCACTGTAATGTTGTGGTTGCCGTATTGCTTACTACTTTAGGGGTTTTGTGGGTCAAATTCTAGGACATCAATAATTTAGAAAAGAGCGCAAAATACATATCGAATGGACTCGTTATCATGCACTGACAACAAGTTATGGCCAAAAATTGATTATAATTAATTAGGCTAATTGATTAGTCCCCTTGGGGCTATTTAAATAACCTGTTTTTAGGCCACAACTTGCCAACCACTAACACTAGAAGGCTAATCAAGGGCTATAAAGATATGGACTTTTGCCTAGTTTGTTTTAAACGCAAAAACAATAAATTGCCCCTTGAATTTTTTTTCTCAGGCCCCGATGACGTCATCCAAAAAAACTTTAACACTGTCCAGTTATGCCGTCCCTCCAAAAAAGTTGAAATCCAAAACTTCCCAATTTTTTGAAATTGAAACTGCAAAACTTTCTGCATCTTCAGAGGGTTTGAACAGCTCTCTACTTCTATCGGCCGGCGAGTTATGACTAGTTATGTGCCAGACACAATAGTCCAAATTTTGGCTTTTTAGGACTTAATGTGTTCAACGCTAACCACAAAGACTCTAACTCCAATCCTAAACCCTAAATTGAAACCTAAATACCATTAAACCCCGAGCCTAACCCTAATCCGAAACCCTAACCCGTTACTCTCAATGCATGGTAACAGAGACAACCATGTGGTAGATACATGGAGAAGAATTTCAAGTAATTCTGTATCTGCAAATGAATTAAAATCTTTAAGAATTTTACATCTGTTTCCTGAGATTGAAAATTGGCCACAAATTGTTAGGACAGCATTTTCTATGTCCACGTTCAAGTTTCCCAGAGCATACCTTACAACATTATGTAAAATAAAAGCATTGTAATTAGCCTTATTGTATGTTTTTCTTCAAACTTGAAATTTGCGTTACTGCACTTGAGCAAAAAACTTTTTCCCTTCCCATTTTATATTCTCCAGTCCGTAGTATTCTTCAAGCAGTAAAATATTCTACCAGCGTTCTCAAAAAGTCAATCACACAGAATACTGTGCTAGTGCCAATGTCCATGTCAAAATGCTGAACATATTTTTATGATTTTATGCTTCAGTTTGAAGACCAAAGAAGAGACTTGCATCATGTTGTTTCACATTGTTGATAACTATTTGTAAAGATTTTTTTACCAAGAACGTTTGCAACAAACGCCTCTGAATGGGTTCGACCACTAGATAGTTTTGCTTCAATTTTTGAATCGTAATAAAGCTTTGGATTTGATTTCAAAGCACAATCAAGCGAATTGTATGAAAGATTATGTTGGACTGCATAACGTATATGAGCTATTTTTGAAGCAACAGCATCATCTACATCTTTTGCATTTTCCCAAGTTCATGCAAAAGCGAACTAAATGCAGTAGCTCGTGATTTACTCTTGTGGCCATCTGAATTTCGATGTTGTTTTACTGCAACATCCATCCACTTTTAACAGGCGTTTATTTCTAGGTACGCAGTAGGCATACCAGTCTACGTATTTCACAGGGCTAACATAATTCGTGGAAAATTTTGAAAGTGAAGGAGATACAGTAGAATTGCCCTATAACCATAGGCAGATCCAGGGGGGGCTAAGGGGGCTGATGCCCCCCAGTAAATTTTTCCAGATACGTTTTTTGATTGATGGTTCCCGACACAGAAACGTCCACTTTGGTGATTTTTTGTATAGCCTTTAAGTAAACCATTTCTCGCACAGGGATAGGGACGAAAATATTTAATGCAAAGCTTATTTTTGTGAATTTGGGGAGCCCGAATGTGTTTTTTTCACTATTAATGAAACTTCTAATAAACAAGTTTTTATATAAAAAAATATTGTCCCAATGTTATATAAATACATAAGTTGTTACATAAAGTTTTTACATTACATATACGTTATATAAATTGCACGTACATAGGCGTAGCCAGGGGGCCATGGCCCTCCAAATTTTTGGAGTATTTAGTCATTTTGTACTTCAAGAGGCAGTATTTCAAACAAAATACTGTGCTCGCCTAAAATCAAACATTTTGACCCACCCAAAATTTTGTGCTGGCCATGCTACTGCGCACGTAAGTATTTAAACTTGTTTCATTTAGTAAGATTGGGCTTCTTGTGGACAAACGATGAATAAGAAGCAGACTCAGAACCGCCGATAGAAAGTTTTCAATAGGGTAGATTTACGTTTGTGCGGGGGGTCTTGACATTCTAAAAATTGACAAAAGCTCCACTGATTTATAGTGTTTCATGTTTCAATTTGGCACTTGGAGCTTTGTTTGGTNGGCTAAGCTCACCAAAGCCCCCTCGTGGCGACGGGACTGAGCAGACTGTGGACAAAAGTTGAATAAGCTGCAGATCATACTATGTATACCTACAAGCTTTTATGAATGAGTGCAGCTCATGTCATTGCTGTAGTTAAGCGAAGGCATTAAAATTACGCTACAACGAACTTACAATGCAGTTAACTACTGGATATATAAGTTAGAGCACTATTCAGCCATAAAATGCTCCACATAGCCGAGCTTTCACTTCAGACTGTGAAGCAAACTTGCAACTGTCGTTATAACCGCACAAATATTCTGCGTGGATTGTCAGAAAGCGTCGCTAATTCGCTCTAGGCGAAGTGGCGATATAGCCGAACTCGAATGCACGCAAAAGATAGGAATTCTGCCGGGACCGACGAAAAAGCGTCGTTATAGGGCATGCGAACTGTCGTTATAGCCGAAGTCGTAAGAGGAGAATTCTACTGCAATATTGTCCTTCATCAATGTCAAAAAGGACAAAAGCGGAAATTTAAAGGACTGTCCCCTGAGACAAAGGAGGGTCGGCAACCTTAGACACACACACACACACGACCTGTCTTACTTTGAAAACGCAATCGAGTTCTTGATGAATCATCCGTCGGTTTGCAAAAGCCCTGGCACTGGTATTGTTGCACTTAGCAAGAGCGCGCAAATTGCCTTGGTCATGGCATCTGAATTGAAAAACATTAGGTGTGTGTTTTAGATTAACGGTGTTATAAATGTTATCATGGGAAGCTTGAAGAAGGGTGACCGAATATGGCCACAAGTCACATACTTTTTGCCAAAACCAGCTCAATGATCTGGACGATGTGTTTATTCTCCTTGAACCCAGAGGTTTTGTTACTTTGTCGATTTTTTGATTTTCACGAAAAACACGACGTTGCCCCCTTGCCTACCAGTTCAGTTCATCGTCGTAGAGGACGATAAATGCGCCCTGTTGCATTCATTGGCAATGAGACAGAAGATTTACTGCGGAGCGCAGGTCATCCAGATTATAAAATCATTCGATACCCTGGCGTTGGCCACTTTCTTTCGATGCCTTAAACGCCATTTGCAAATGTGTTTCACTTGAAACCATTCAACGTGTTAAAAATTGGAGATGAAATCGTTGCTCACTGCAAAGCAGGGGGAGATTCTTGGAGGCGACAGCTGAAGTTTCTGAAAGAAACTTTCCTGACAAACAGTTCATCGATATGCAAAACCTCCTCGCTGTTTTATGTATTAACATAGTGATTTTTGCTTGCGATATCTTCAGTATTACGGAGTAGCGGTTGGATGATTCTGCGCTGCAATTACTTTGGTGTCTGTGGTGAACCGTCGCCAGAGTCTTCAGTAGGGGAGGTTATTATTGAAAATTTGATAAAAACTCCACTTATTTATAGTCTTTCATATTTCAATTTGAGGCTTGGTGTTTTTCAGGGGGGGTAAGTCCACCAAAGACCCCGTGGCTGCGGAACTGTATCTGTGTTTGCAATTTTCTTGTGATGTGAGAGTTATCCCAGGACCGCTAGATCTTGTGGCGATCTCAGGTCTCGTAATTGGTTCGTGTTTTTCCTTTCCATCTGCCATTAATTTTTTTCCTTTTCATGCCTTGTTGTTTATTCTTTCATTCTTGCACGAGTGAGGTTTGAAAACATCCAATAAATGATGACCACTATGCAGCACATATTTAGATTGTAATGAGATTGGGAGTAGGGTTTATCACCACATCTCCAGACGAGATGTTTGCTTCGTGTTTTGTTTATTTAGTCTTTTGGAAAATGTTTACTTCGGCCTCCTCGTTCTAGCTAGCCAGTCTCACGATCGTTCTTGCACTTCGCCACTCAGGCATTTGTTCAATTGTGCACGGGTAATAACATCGTAAATTGGTGTTAACTTCATTGCTATCGTCATTTCAAAATTCATAGTTTGTAAATAATTTAACTCAGGGGTTCTCAACCTTTTTCCCGGTAAGTACCCCCAAGTCATAAAACAATCAACCCGAACCCCCAGTAAGCTGACAAAATCTACGTGGATTTTCAATCGGCACGCATTTTCCTCAAATATAGGATATTAAAAAATAGCAGTACATGCAGGGCCGGATTAACCATTGGGCAAACCGGGCAAATGCCCGGGGCCTCGCGCTTGAACGTCAAAACACCTATTTACTGTTTTTTCATGTTTTTGGGCTGTTCACCACGCGTCAAAATTGTAGAGCTTTTTAATTACTGAGTTTAGTTTATAGGTTAAGGAAACTGATAACTTCGGTATTTATCGTTTTGAATACCTAAAAGAATTTGAATCAAACAGCACCACGCCTTATGACCCAAGAATTAGATCGAAATCAGTGCATCCATGAACTTTCGCAGAAATTTTTCCTGGGGGGCAACGTCGAAATCTTGTTTATCCTTTTCAGGTTGCTGACGATGCAGTACAAATGGACGTTCACAAAACGCTTTACGCTTTCTACCCTATTAGTTTGTGCTGATTGAACCTAAATTCCCAATCTTTTGTTTGAAATGTTTTCTACATTTCGGTTATCAGAAATGCTTTTTCTTTTCATAAACTGCCTGATATCCATTTTTTCTTACACTTTCCACTAATAAGTCATAATTAAAAATAATCAGCGGCCAGAACAACATGAGCGGTGAAAAAGCAAAAAACTTAGACCCTCTCGCTAAACTGTTTCAAAAATGGGAAGTAGAACTATATGTTGACTAGAATATCGGACAACTTACTAAAGTTCGAACTCCACGCAGGCTATAGAAAAACTGAGCAGATGAAGTACGGTAACTCGCCACAGCAAATATAGCTTTGCACTTATTACTCACTAAGAAGTTAGAACTAAACCTTAACGATAAAAACGTAGAATGGAGCATGATATTCTTGGAGATACGGACCTGGAGACAATCATCAACGATTCCGTGTGCAAAAACTGCGGCGTCATGAAACTTTTCGTAGCTGACTATTTTTCAAAGCACAGACTGACAGAGACCGGGTCACTACAATAAGTTCATTACCAAGTAGGCTATTCTTCGCAATCTAACTCCTTTGCAATTACCGTATAATGCGCTGGTGTGACAATTAGTTGCGAAGTGCTTGTTGTGATCGTGAGTGTATCCGTCTTAGATCAAACAAAGCGCTGTTGTCCACTAGAGCGTACGGATCAGTTAATAGGTGTAACTATTGTAAAGCTCCCATGACAAAACTTCAGTCAAGTAGCACGGTTCAAGTTGCTTTTGCTTGATATTTCGCTGAGAACATTTTTCTAATCGATGCATGTTTTGATCTGCGAAAGAGTGGAGATAACTTTCCTCAATACATATGTGAATGGACGATTTGTGCAGTGAAGATGGTCAGAGAGTCTGTGACAAAAAATATTGTTGTGTAGCGTCATGGGAGAAAAAATATCGATTTTTTGAAATACAACTTTCTGTTTGAACAAATTAACCACATACGAACCGCCGTATATGTTCACCTCCAATTTTCTCTCTCTGAAGTGTAGGCTGCCAGATCGTATCAGTTTTAACGTTTTTGACCGGTGCTTCTGCAAAAATGAAACGAGAGCATGTGAAACGCTACGCAGTTGCGCTCAGTGTTTAGAGGGCCTCACGGTCAGGACTTTGCCCGGGGCCTTGCATTCATTTAATCCGGCCCTGAATACATGTTAACTCAACTACCATCCAAGTACCCCTGGAAATCTTCCCACGAACTCCTGGGTGTTCTCGAACCCCAGGTGGAGCACCAATGATTTAACTTCATGCTTAGAAAAATTTTTCCGTGGTATCTTAAGAAAGGGCGGAGTGTCAAGTTCCATTTCTCGCGCCTGGTAAACTCTTATTTTGATGAAGCTTAGCAGCATTTAGTAAATTGCGGAATTACCCACAGGACAAATTTTTCTGTCCCATCCTATTCCATGAGATTCCCAAAGTATATTAATATCAAGTGCATGTCTATTGTAGCCTATAGCCCCTTCTGAGTTGCGGCTAAGAAAGCGTGTTGGTATGAATCAAAACTCGTGGACATAGAAAACAGCCATTTTCAATGTAAACGCATCTTTAGTATTTCCCACGTTAGTTTCACATTGGATTTGCCAAATGTGTTTCGATTCAACTGCAATTCGTGTCTGTATAAATCAAAGGCATGAATCCAGTTCCAAAAAGCAAACCTACTAATTATTTATCATATTATACAAGTGGCTTACGCTATGATGTGGATGAATGTCAATGTTGCAGTGTTTTGTTTTATGTCATGCAAGGCAGGTGTTGTTGCGCTTGTGTGCTTTCGCCATACAAACGTCTCAAGGGTTTTTCCTAATATATAGTGATCTTACGTTCCCGTCTTCCTTGCTTCGCTATGCAGAGTTACTAGCATCAACGAACAATTTTTGATATTGTGTGAGGATGTTGCCATATGCTCATGTGTTTCCTGAACCAAGCATGGCGGATCGAAAGTGCACNATATGTGTGAAAAGTAAGCATTGCATAAATTCTTGTTTTAGGACCAATTTAAAATCGTGATACAACATTTCATAGGTTACAGTTTTTAGCCATGTTCCTCTATATCAGGGGTGGACAACCTTTTCGCTATTGTTGGCCGCATTACGTTTATTTTTATGAATAATGGCGGTCAGTGAGTTTAATTTCTTTTTAATTTTTTTGCATTGCTTCTGTTCTGCTTACACACACTGAGCCTAGCCTGCTTCCAGACACCCGCTGGCCGTGTTTCTACTAAGTATCCTCNTAAACAGTAGACAAAAAGTNNATANTAATGCACGGCNGCCATANCATATATTTTCAGTAACNTGTGCACGGCCGCACAGACTTTCATAAGGCAGCATACGACCGCACGGCCACATGTTGTGCACCCCTGCTCTATACCCTACAATTGTTTTCCTGATGTTCCCTACCTTACAGTCATGTTTGTCTATAATAGTCTATACCCTACGGTTGCTTTCCTGACGTTCGCTACAGCTTCACAATAATACATTAATTACAGTAAGTAATTAATTAATCGCTTATTTAACCCTAGGGGATTAGCTAAGACATTGTTTTTTTGGCCATAATTTGCCACCACAAAGGCTAGAAGGTCAATGAAGGGCTCTAAAGATGCAGATTTTCGTCTATTAGAAGAAAAAACAGAGAAATTGCCCCTGCAACTTTTTTCTCAGGTGTCATCCGAAAATCCCTTGACCCACTCATGACATCACCCCAAAAAAGTTCAAACCCGAAAGGAGACTTTCCGCTTCTTCATAGGGCTTGAAGAGCTATCTAGCTCTATCGGTTGGAGAGTTATGACTAGATGACTAGACAAAGTCAATGCCACTGCAGTCGCTTTGCGGTCCTTACAGGGTTGAGCAAAAATCGCATCTCTACCCCCCGTGCTTAATATAGCACTCTTGCTGTTATTAACCAAGATTCTTGAACAGATATGTGCGGATCGGAACACGGAAAGACTGATTAATAACTGACAGCTTCACGGTGTTTGAAAGCTACCGTTTTGGAACACAGAGTGACAAAGCTCAAGCAGAACTGTGTGAAACGCACCGATCCGTATATCAATCTCCTTTTTCTGCCTTTGCGTCACACGTGAATACTACCAGGGGTGTATTGTTAAAAAAGAAGTGTAGGAACGCACCCAAAAGCCAGCCATTTTCAAGAAAACAAGTGTGGGACGCAGCTGCACACAGGAAATCTGACGAAAAGTACACATCTTCTAATCAGGTTCTGTGAAAAAAGTGTGGGAACGCGTCCCCTCACGTAAAAACTGTGGGAACGCCGTTCCCACGCGTTCCTGCCTCACTGCACCCATGAATACAACCCCAAGATACTCCAACGTCTCTGGCATGGAAGTCCAATAAAAGGCACTGCACAGATCCGTGTGATTATAGCGGCCAATAGGTTTCTTTGCATCGCTCATGACAGACTTGCATTTTACATGTAGGATCCTAAATATATCGGGCTAGAAAAAATCCCATTCGACCTGAAATAAGTTTTTCCTTATTAGATTACCTCATGAGGTTGACTTTTCCCTACCCACTTGTGCTACCACGTGTAACTTTCTTTGACCTTTGCAGGTATCATATTATGCTATTGACTGCTTGCTATATTTGCAGATAGTGTAGTGTGCATTGATGCGGTACGTTTTTGCGGAAAATGTAACACACTTATACTTTGAAACTTTGGTTCATGTTCTTCCATTAATAAATTTCTTGTAAACTTCTGTTTGACAAATGCATTTTGCTATAACGATCGAAAACCTTTGAAGGTCTTCCTCCGTCGACTCCAGTGACTTTCCATGCCATCACGTTCAGCGGAAAAATCGCATTTGAAAGTTTTGCTTGCTATGTATCGGATGACCTCGGTATGAATGTTTCTAAATCGATTGCACCTTTCGCCACGGTCGTCAAGTCTATATGCTTTTGTTGTTTTTTTAAACAAATGGCAGCAATACCTACTTGTATGAACAATCTCTGATTTAAAACTATATTAAATATAATACATTTTCGATTTCTGAAAGCGTCATACTTATTGAGTTACGCGCGTCAACGACACATAGCATAATCCCTTTTAAAAATAAGTATAATTGTGTTTGGAATAATTTGCCCGAAGTGACAGGCGTATATTATAAGTCTGTAGATCTGCTTAAATTGTTACTCTCCTGCTCAAGGATAAATACGAACGGCTTTACTTGATACAAACGATGAAGTCTGTAAGGGTCTACGCCTTGTAACATACTGACGCGACGCGTGCAATAGCTGTAGTTGCGGTCATAGTAAAGTTGATTTCTAGACTTGTTTGAATACGGACAACAGTGAAGTAGTACGGTGGTATACTTTTTGGCGACGAAATAACACTACACACAACCCATGCAGCATTGCGTTCAGAAACCAGATATGTTAAACAAAGAATTATAAGTAGTTGTGGACTTAGGGTTGGGAGGGCCCCAGGCAATGTTGAAAAGGGGGGCACTGATGACGTCATCATACTAAGCCAACCGTGATTAGACTTTTTGATCAAGCGTAGGAAGGGGGTATGCGGGCCACCCATAGATACGTTCCTGCAGGAGGCTGCGGCATGACTGACTCGGTTAACTTTTGTGTTGTTAGCTTTGTCTTCCCAACTTTCATTATTTTTAAGTTGTGTATCATGAATACCCTTGTGCATCTTCTGCTAAGTTGATTTGAAGCTTTTTACACATTAGAGATACTGGTGCAGGGCATTCGAAAGCGGAGTACNTAGACATTTCAGTTGCTATTGGGGCTTCTTTGAAAGGAGAGTAGGCCTACTTACACATTACAGTTGATGTCGGGGAGCCCATTGAAATCAGAGAACTTAAACATTACAACTGCTGCTGGGAGCCCCTTTGAGGCAGAGTATAGCCTTCTTACACACTGCAATTGTTGTTGAGAGCCCTTTCAAAAACAGAGTACGTACGCATTACAGTGGCTGTTGGGGCCCCTTTGAAAGCAGAGAACTTACACATTGCAATTGCTGTTGGGGGCCCCTTCAAAAACAGAGTACCTACACATCACAATGACTGTTGGGGACCCTTTTGAAAGCAGAGATCAGCTTCGCAGTATATTTTATGAGTAGATAATAATTTTTTCACCAAAACTGAGGCAACTTTACGCGCGAAACACCTCCGAGGGTTTCCCTTCGCCTCCCCTTAAACACACCACTGATTACAAGGTAGAAGTACAAAACGATATTTATAATTTAGTACAGATTCAAATTTGTTTGTTATGAAACTACATGAGCTTGTGAACTTGATGTGTAGCAGTATGTCACAAACTAGGCAGTTTCGTTCATTGGAAAGACGGTGATATCAAGAGTATCATAATCATGCATGATGTGTTGTAAATATACTTCAGAAGCTATAGAATAGTAACAGCAACGTTCTACACATGTAACAGTATTTTCTGGTTCCATTGTCACAAAGCATTGGCAAAAGACCATAATGTCGTATAGATGGACTTAACAGGAGCTATAATATGTTACAGCATTTGCGCCTTGACCGTTATTAGTATGGCTTTACATCAGCCATGTCCAACCCAAATGGCTTACTGAGCCAAAAATTATATCGCTATCTTAACCAGGGCCGCACATGGAATGACATATTAAAGAGGGCCGCAAATTGCATGGCTCACTTTGATCTTAGCAAACTAAATATATCTTAAAACAATGTACTCAAAGCGTTCGAATCCCAACTGCAGTGGCAACAGACGTGATAAAGTGGCACTGAGGACCACCTGCATCAAAAATGTCAAATCCAAAAGTATCAAAACAAGGACAAGTTGTCAGTATGTAGGATACTTTTACTGCATCGACAACCTAAACTGTGCCGCATAAAACCTTCGACTAGGCCGCATGTGGCCCGCGGGCCGCGGGTGGGACATAACCAGGGACGCATTTACGCATCGGCCAATAGGCCATGGCCTAGGGCCCAGCGCTTTTGGGGACCCCGTGCAATTCTTCTCTGTGACGACTCAATATTAACTAAAAATTTGCGAAACTGTGTAGGATTTCTCCATTGAAAAAATGCATCTTGAGATTTGTAATCAGACGTTCAAAGGTATCATTAACATCTAGGCTATCCATCAAGGGACCGGATAGAAAAACCTTTTTTTCAAAATGGGACCGCAGAACAAAAAAGTTTGAGGAGCCCTGGCATAGAGGATTAAAAATTATATTTTGTATTGCTTGGAAAATGACATCTTCAAAACGGCATAAATAAGCTCTGTGTCCACTGAATGGATTGTGCTTGTTTGTTCAATAAAATATGTGGTTACGGTTGC
>JGI24021J15306_10009446_pt1 | contig 12075 bp, 12 predicted proteins | sample Ectturendosymbi1_FD_15306 | JGI IMG/M metagenome (IMG submission 15306)
GGCGACAGATTCCAGAAAGTAAATACCCAGAATTTAAAATATCAGTGTATGACTCATTTCTGTGTATAGCGCAACATATTGCTGTGAATTTTTTTTCTGTGTAATGAAGTTCGTAAAATCAAACATCGTGCAACCCTGAAAAATGAACATTTGGAAGAATTAATTTACACACAACGTACGGTCCAGATTGTCGAGGATTAGAAAATCAAACAAAAACTTCATAAAGACAATTACTGTGCATCAAGGTGAATCTTGCGTATTTGTATTGACACTACAAACTGGTCTTTCGGCTCACTGGTGCTTTTGGTTTTCTGCAAATGACTCTTCTGCTGAACAAGTTTGCCCATACCTGATATATACTATGTGTAAAAAAACGTGAGTAAAGAACAAGCATTGCTGCCAACAAAACGCATTCTTTGCAACTAATGCTGCCTCTAAAAGTGCGCAAATGCGCAATACCAACAGACCATTTGCGCAGTGAAATCTCATCTTGCGTACTTGCGACATTTCAAATCATTGGAAACGCCCAATAACAAGGAGAAGCTATTTTAAGTAAATGTGTAGTTTGTTCGTATTTTCATGAGATTTTACACTTATTCTAAAAATTCACAAAGTTTATGATTCACTCAGTGTAAAATGTTCTTACAAAAAAAACACTGCATGCAACTGTTGCCGTAACGTTGGCCATTTTCTTTTTTGTATACGTGCATTTGCGTTGCATCTCCAACAACCTGAAACAGATAAGCAAAATGCCGACTTTGCCCACCCCTGGAAAAATTTCTGCAGACGCCCATGCATGCAGTCCCAAGTTATCAACAGTTCTGCTGCGACGAGGTTGACATTTTGCACTTTGATATATTTTGGCACCGATTCGGAGGGAAAGTGCAATACAAAGTTCATCGGGGCAAAGCAGATTACCGGCAGTGGCAAACAGGATAACTTGTCACCAAGCCGTATGATATCTCTCTTTTGCTGTGAGGAGACGACCTTTCGTCCATGGGTCAGGTGCACTGAACAACGCTTTGATAGAGACTCTGGGAAAAAGATCATAACAGGCTGACTGTATTTGTTCAAAGATGCGCATCTTCATTTAACATTTTATCTCTTCACTTCATCTATCTAATGTTTTTTTTACAAATCTCAACTTTCTCCCCACTATCAACGATTCTGTAATACGATGTCCAAAATGTATGCCATTGGTGCTTTGCTTCAGTGTTTGTTCCTCTTCAGCATTGACTGTGTGCCCTTCATTATTGACTACGTGCCTTAGACCTGGTGCATTCAACCGCAGAGTACTGCCATCCTGTTTGGTGCCACAGTGCTCATACCCGCCTCATCGACCCCGCCATCAATGACGGCTTACGCGTTGTGACGGGATGCCTGCGTTCTACACCAGCGGACAACCTTCCAATCCTCGCAGGCATCCGACCTGCTGAGCTCCGTTGCAGAGGAGCCACACTTTTCTAGGACGCCGTGCCCTAGAGCCTGGACACCTGCTCCGCTCAGTGCTCACCTGTCCAACGACTGCAGATGCACGGCACCTCAAATCGAGACACCCATTTGTACCCGCCGCACAACAACTCACCAGTTTGTCTGACAACAACAACACACGTGCGGCGCAGTGGGCGGATCACCAATGGAATGGGGAGTGGGCGGACAATCCCACAAGATTCCGGATTTTAATTCCAGACACCGGTACATACCAACCAGGAATGGCCCTTTCTAGAAGGTCCGGCTTAACCACCTCCGCACCGGTTTCCACTCCAGCTGGTACGAATGGGGTATGGCCCCCTCTGCGGCCTGTGAATGTGGCGAAGAAGAATAAATCGTCGACCATGCTGTCCTCCAATGTCCAATCCACCGACCTCCTCATGGACTGTACGGCCTGACGGTTCTGGTCGATGAGACAATCGAATGTCTGCTCAACACCTGCCCCGAAATCTAGCGCGGCCAAGCAGTGAATAGAAGAACTAGCTCAAAAGAAGAATTGACTGCGTGTGGCAACCAGCATCTACCCTGTGATCCGTTGCGCCTAAGTGTTTTTGTACCCTTGTGGTTTTGCTCAATCCCTTGTTATATGGACCATGTGCATGAACGAAACGGATAAATAAAAGATATGTAGTAATAAACCATGCTAAGTAACATCTAAAACGAAGCAATATTGCCATATCCGCGCATATCGTAAGATTTAAAATAGTTTCGATGGTTCTTGCGATAACTGCTGACGTCATGATGTTCTGAGTTCAACAAAGGAAGCACGTTTCCTCACCGAGCAACTCTTCAGGCATTCGACTCAGAGCTCTCAGGTGGCTGGTGACATGATTACTTCTGAACTTTCCGTACTTGACATGGTTTATGTTTGGTTGTACTAATTACAGCTCGTAATAGAAACGTAGGCCTACTGTTGTGTTGCATTCGAGATCGGGTTTTGGCCTTCGTTATAAAGATAAGGTTGCTTCCAGGAGTGGATCCAGCACGTACGTTTAGGGGGGGGGCGATTTCAGTAATATTTGGCAGTCGAGATTCAGTTGGCAGTCAAGTGCCTTTCCAAATTGTACAAAATCATGGTGAAAAAAGTTACTTTCGTAGGTTTTAGGGGGGGAGATCACCCCATTCGCCCTCCCTTGGATCCGCCCCTGGTTGCTTTAACATGATAAATACGAAAGTTTGAAATGCAGTTTGTTTTGCTTTTTGCAGCTCGTCACCAACGGCAACACTAAAGGCGAACTACGTGCCACAACATGAATTGTGTTTCAAAATTGAATAATTTGTTTCACGTAACTGGCCTTTGGTTGAGGCTTTCTGTCACGGATCGCCAATCTTTCAAATTTGAAATGGAGAACCGCTGCGATCAGTGTAATTCTACGGTTAAACTACACAAAAAATGTTTTCTCAAAATGTTAATTCAGAAAATTTTTCACATAATTTTTTGTCACCAAATTTGAGCAACGCGCTTTATATATCTCCCTAAGCACTGATGAGAATGAGAACACAAATCGTCTTTTGCTTTCATTGTTAAAGACTTAAGAGTTGTTCTGATGATACATTTAAAAACTACAGAACAACTCTCATGCAGTGACCCCGCGCACTGTCCATCTTTGAACCTCAACCACATTATATTTCAGTTCGGAATGCAATCTGCAGTGAATCACTCGTGCACCAGCCAGTGTTGAAATCGGGCTGAAAAACGTTTGCAATCTTTCAAAACGATACAGGCCTACATTTTTCAGGCTGTTTGTTTTTGGCAGGCTATTTCTCTATTTTTGTTACTTTCAAAGTATTGCAATTTGAGCAGGCCTCGCCACTAGTATGCAAAATACTCAGTAACTGTGTTAAAAAATCTGTAACTATTAAAATTGGTAACAAAAACGACGTAAAAAGTGTAAATTTCGCCTTGATTTCAAAATTTAAATGCAGTTTCGATACAATTACGAAGTTGGTTTTAGAAACATGGCGTGTGGTTTGTGACTCATGTTCATATTGTGGACTCGTCCACTTAAAGAATAATACACCTGATCTAAGTGAAAGAACCTTCACTGGCACTCTGCAGCTCTGTCCAACCGCATTTCCTTGTTTCTCGTCCACACCGTCCCACTCCCCTTTATTTGGGAACTTCAACCGTGTATTATATTTGTCCTAAAAGCAGAAAAAAAGTATTTACATGATCACGTTCACAAGCGCTTGTACACAAAAACCAACGAATCAAGTTTTTTGTTATTGTTTTCAAACAGAGGATGCTCGTCCGTGGCCACGTGGGACATTTTTCCCTCATTGACCAGCTTCGAAACGACTGCTTCGAATTCCTTGTTGTAAGCCTCCGTAGTTTGAGCTCTCAAGTTATAGATCAGCAGACCGCCGGGCCGCGTCGCACTGAGGAGTGCCTGTTAAGAAAAGCTTTTGTCTTTCAACGAGTTTTTCACGAAACGTGAAGTATACTATATTTCGTTAAAATAATTGTTTACAATAAGAGCACCTTCATGGTTGGATTTTTGTTGGTTCAACAGGAAAGAAACATTGGGTTAATCAAGTTGTTTGATTTACTGTACAGTTTGGAGATATCTGTAGTGCTTTTTGTTCGTATTTTCTGTGTCAGGCAACTATATTTGACTGTTTTTTTGTTCTACATCAGAAGCCCCAAATGGCCAAAAAACACAATTTAAACGAACAAGTGAAGCTCTGACGGACTTTCAAATCCTGATTTTGCACAAAACGTTCGAAAAGAATTGACTCTGACGAAACAATAAGCACTCTGTTAACTTTGCAAACAATGCGAATGGCACTATGGGAATAGCTGAAGAAACGTATGGAGCACCTTCAGCTAGGTAATGATTAAATAAGGTATGAATTGTCGCAAATTGAATTGAGAGCGTTTTAGGTGTGTTGAGTCGTTAAGCTTTTAAAATGCATGAACAAAGTGGATTGATCGTTCAGGTCGCAATGACTTTTCAAAGGCAAGAATACCGAAAATGAAATGAACAGTGACTGGAATACTATAGTTCGATTTTTGTCATGTTAATACTAACGTCGGGTGTGCCAGACCCGGTTTTCAAAAATAAAAAGATATACTTTCCTTCAGCTGAAGCTTATTACAAACACTACTCTGAAAATATAAGTCTCACTGAGCAGTTGGAGCACTAACAAAGTTACTTTACTCAAATATCATACGATTTTTTATGAAAAGTAAGGAGGCTAAATATAGCGAAGGTGTCATATATGCCTGAACTGAATTACTTATAAAAAAAATTATGGGCATGAAGAATTTCTCCTTTTGTATGCAGCTAACAAGACCGTAAAAGCATGCGCTGAGTGAGTTTCAGCTTTTTTTACAGCCACCTGGCACTTTTCTCCTTTTAACCATAACGTGGGTTTAGCTGATCCATGCCGTCTCACACTAATACTTTCGTCGGGTCTGCCAGACCCGAACTCACTCCCTGTGCAAAATCGAAAAGAGCGTGGATGACCGCAACCGCACCTATTTACAAGTCACACAAAAAAGAGGCTGCTGAAGAGTTGAAATCCCGCCGACGCACGCTTACGTAGTTTCACGTGTGTGACCTCGTTTGACCCCGCTCTGGAAGACCCACGATAGTATTCTAGGGATTTGTCCCTAATTACCATAGACTTAAATACGATTTCTGCATGGTTATCAATGAAGCACACACTAGCAGATTTTTTCACCATTCCTTGGTGATTTTTCAATTTTGACCAAATTTACTGCCTGCAAACTAGCGGTCTTGTTAGGATGTTTTACCGAATCTGTTCACCATACAGTACCAAGAGTTTCCAAGTTTCACCTGCTATTCTGAATGAAAATCAGCTCACAATGACAGGTGCTTTCACGTGGCCCTCCTGTACGACATTCGCTACAAATGTCAACTAAACCTGTCAATATTAGAGCAACCACTGCTACCCGCGCTGGATGTGTTAGGCATGGGTGGGTCATAAAACGGCCTTTTCAGGGCGCGGCAGCAGAAATGCTGCCCAAGACCCACGACCCAACAAATTCCAGCTGAACACCGAGGTGCTTACTGCAGACAAGATCTCTGTCATTGAGCTCGCAATGTAACATAGGCGTTTCAATGACCGCTTAACTTATCGTAGACGACGTTCAAGGTGTTGATTCGTCAGCATTCTGGGAGAAAAGGGTAAAAAAATCCGTTGCTTTTTGAAAGGTTAACAATTTATTCTTCGAAGCGACTTTATGTCTTGAAACGCGATTTCGTTGTGCCTTTTAATTGAAAGACAATGGACTTTTTCGAAAGCCGTAGAGTCAGTTAGCATGAGGGCTGAAGCAAACATACCGAGATAATTTTCTTTGAAATGTAGTCTTTAAATCAAAAATTTTGTCAGCGCTTACCGGAAGTCCGGAAGGAGGGATGTGGTTTGGCAGGAAACATCCAACGCATATGACGACGTCGTACGAGGCATCACGCAGAGGCAATGGTCCATTCACGCAATGTCTGATGATGTTTCTTTGTGAGTAAAACATAAACACACTGTTACTACCGAATCGTTTCGAATCCGCTGCAGTTGTGGGTGCTCAAAGAAGCACCAAAGCTATCTTCCCTATTATTGAGAAGAGCTGCAGTTATCACATCAAGAAGAAAAACAGACAAGCAGGCCCGAAGCAAAGGGAGGCATTCTGGGGCAGTTTCTGCCCAATTTTTTGTGTCCCCAGATTTTGTTGTGCTCAGAAAAAGTTGTTTCAAACATGTAATAAAAACAAAATTCTTGCCCCCCTAAAAAGTATTTTTCCCCCCCAAAACCTTAAACCTGGATACGGGCCTAAGGACCAGTACTCTTAAGATTTGCTGAAATTGATTTAAGTTTGTAAGTCTATTCTCCAGTTATGCCGACTTTGTTCACAAGAAAGTGCTTTCAACTGACGTTCGCCTATTTTTTGAAACTATTTTACAAACTTTAACCATCGAATGAAACGCCTAACTTGCTTTGAAGTCGAAACAGGAACTTCAGTCAATCAGTCGGTAGATGGTGGATAAATATAAAACTTTTAGCAAAAAATAAGCTACATGTATGTATCGCATGACGCGTTTTCGAGACACCAAGTTCCACCTAACAACGAATGGACGAGAAATTTAAAATGAAGCAACAATCGCTGAATAAGCTGAAGGTCGAAATTATGGTTTTTATGCTTTGAAGCAGCGGTTGACAAACAACGGCTAAAAAGACGCGACATGGTATATAGTTGAGCTTTACGGGGATCCAGAAGCAAGGATTTGCTTGCTGTAGGCCTTTACAAAATCTGTGGATGACAATAGCGTTTCTCACGATTTACAGATGTTCGCAAATTTTGGAAGACTCGTGCTCCATCAAATTCACGGACAGAGTTGCACGATTTGAAACAGTTCAAGATAGATTTCCGTGAAGGTTAGAAGTTGTATTTTTTGCACTGATATGTTATTTTGCATTACCGTACGCTTTGGATTCAAGTGCTCTTTTCTTTTTTAGCCATGCTGACGTTTCTAAGCTGTACCCATTGAACAATGTCTATACCTAGCACGTATAGGCCGTTTGCTTGCGATGTAAAGCATCTTCATGCTGCCATCCACCAAGTCGATTTCGCCTCCATATTTCGCGTCATTCCGGAAGAGCTCAGCCATGTATCCAGTACCTGAGAACAAGCGGAATGTCACCAAACTCCTATCAAATGGCGTAGCAGAAAAATGATACAAACTGTGCGTCTGACGGTAAACTGGCACTGGGGCTGCAGTTCGGTAGTTCTGCAGTTTGGGGAATCTGGAATCCTCTTTAATATTCAAAGATCCCAGAAATGCATCTGTTCGAGGGCGATGACACCATAGAGGTCTCCAGTTATGATTTACATATTCTCTTGGGAAGGACAGACTGAGCTTTTCAGTTACGCAAGGCAATCAATCTTGGTACTGCATGGTGAACGGATTCGTTGAGTTCTCCACTGGGCTGATAGCCCACCTGGACTCAAGGTACAGTATTTGGCACGCTTTTTCTTTGGTGAAACCTTCTTGGTGATGCAAAGTGCGGTCTACAAATGACATAGTAACTCAGTGACCTAAATCCTTGTTCTGGCTTGCTTTAGCATGTTTTTGAAAAGGTCATCTTTTTGTAGAAGTTCTGCCACAACTTTCTTAGTAAATCTATATTATATTATCGACTCATTTGGTATGCGCATTAAATAAGATTCTTGTCGAAAATAATGTGCTTAGTTGCACTTTAGAAATGTGAAATTAATTGTATTTTAAAAATACACCTGTTCACGAAACAAACCACGCACGCAGCGCTGCTCTTCAGGAATGGATGCTAGTTTGCAATTTTTAGAGAAAAACGCTAACATGCGAAGCATCTGCTACTGGTTTGCAAGAGCTGGTTAGCAGTTCGAAAGACAGTAAAATCTGCTGGTAACTTTTTTAATGTGGGCATCCCAGCATGCCCTACAAAAACCAGCTTTGCTTGCCCAGCTGGCACTTTTTTTTTAATGCACAAACGAAAAATTGAACAACCCTACGAAATATTCGCCACACACCTGCACCAACGTCCAAGACCTCCTTAACTTCCATATTCTTTGTGTGCTGAATGAACATCAGTGTTGCCCTACGTTGGGGAGAATATCCCATTGTGGCCACGTCCTTGTCATAGTTCACGCTCCACTCGTCAAAATAGTCCAAGCATTGGTCGTTGTTCTTCACAGAGTGCTCCTTGGCATTCGCTGCAAATGCTGAAGCGAGCTCGTTGTCCATTCTAATAGAGTTGATTAACCAACAAAGCTTTAGCTCTTCCACTGGTTACGAAACTTTCTGTCAAGTCGGCAAAGCTGACATGAAAATTTGTTGACGTTGACGAAGAATTGTACGGTGTTTTTCCAAGCGTATTAATTAAAGAGCAATTTAATGTTGGTGAAGCAGCAGCACGGGAAAAGTAGTTTTCTTATATCTTGTTCGGCGTTTTATTTGTTTTTTTTTCAAGTGTTCTGGTAAGAAATTGCTGAAGTCCATTGCATCTATCCGTCACATAGTACACATGAAAAAATCTCCACACTTGTACGCACACAGTAGTAAATGTATTAAAAGAAAAACTTAGCTTTTTTAAATGCCCGCACGACCAACCAAAGTTCATATAACATATTACCGTTAGTTAGAATCTCTACAAATGCGTTGTTTCGACAAATAACAGCTGCAAAACCTCGTAATGAAGCGCATGTAAGCTCTTGCTACTACTGTATTTTACTGGCGCACGACCTGTCCAATAAACGATCTTGTTCGTGAAAACTCTGTCACTTGACACCGAAAATCTATGCACTTTTTCCAAAGATTGTAGTTTTCTTTGTCATAGTCATTATTACAGTAGAGTGGTGTTGCTACTGATAGTGGGTTTATCAGCGCTGTTGCTACCAACTGCTGTAACAATTTTTTAATTTTATGCTTGCATTACAATTGATCTTGGGTTACGACGCAATTTTACTGCAATGATCATGTTATTATGCGTATTTGATTGAATCGAATGAAACAATCCTTACTTGTTAACCAACCGCTACAATATGTATTTTTCATACCCAAGTTGTTTTTTAATGCTACACAAAGAAAGCTTTTCAAATTGAAACATTTCCTGTTCATGTCTCCCGAATGTTACTAACTCTCTGTTGTAATGTCTTGGGTGAGTGAACATTTCACCGCAGCACTGACAGTGCAATCGTAGATGCAACTCCACGTACAAGAGTGCCAACGCAATTACCCATTTGAAAGAATTAACCAACTAGTTAGTTCCGAAATTTACTACGTTCAAAACAAAATTTACTACGTTGCAATAGACGAACAACAGAACAAGCGTCACCCTCACGAAGATCCTTGCTTTAAGTACTTAACGTAATTGTGCACGGGTCGTTGCGAAGGCCGTGAAAGAGTTCATTTGGTGCACAATGTCTAGCTAACTCGAAAAGTAGGTAAACATTGCTGACTTAAATAAGCATGAGGCAACGTCGTCTGATTCGCCGCCTGATACCGGTGAAGCACAGATACTGCTGACTTTGTAATTTCCGCCAAATTACTTGAGCAAACAAATTATAACAAACGTGGCATCACGTATGAGGCAGCAATACCTCTCGCGTCACTTTCATTATCTCTGGGGCTTCTTTTCTTATACGGAAGAAAAATGTATTTCAAAAAACTGTCAGCTTTTCAAACTGTGTTGAACAAAATTTTGAAACAGATCAATGCCACTGTTCAGCACTGATTTACGTTGAATTTTGTGTAAAGGAAGGTAAAAAATTACCACTAAACGTTGTCTAAACACAGCATACAAAATAGGGTTATCTGAAATGATGCTGAAGCAAGCTATACAGTCAAAAATTTATCATGATTGTTGTGGACACTGTGAAAGTCAAGGCACGTTATCTCGAACGTAAAGGTTCTTTTAATTTTGAGAAACTAATTATTTTTACACCACAGATGTTTTAACAACGCTTCATCATTACCACTGGAAGTGGGCCAACGCTTAATTTTGCTTCACTCGAACTAAGTGCAACATACCACAGGTACACACTGTTGCGTTCCAAGCAGAGGTTGTAGCCGATCACATAAAATTAAGTTTAGTCTGTATCAACACGGAGTTTCAAGCCATTGCATCCGAGGCATTCAAAATGTTTACTGTTTCTACATTAGCTCAAGTCTTCCATCTTTGAGTTTTTCTCGTAACCTGTAAGTCTTTGAGCCTCTCAATCTTTGGTCGGCGATTTGCATTCGACCCAACGCCATAAGTGGTTTAAGTACTGCCTGGACGCTGGGGCAAAGTTAAACAGGAAAAATCAATGCTTTTAGCAAACAGGCTAAAACTCTTTTCATCCCACCAAGACTCTATGGCGCAATCTAAAAATATGCTGGTTTTTGGTGTAGAGGGAGGAATATTAAAGTGTTTAATTTTGAGAGTAAAAGATTGTGTTGCAGATCCCCGCGCCTGGGGCCTGAACATATTAATGAGAAAAACTTGTTCTTTCAAAAGTTCCATTCTTTTCCTAATTTGTCGTCGATTTCGTTCTAAGGAGCTTTCTACTCACATATATTGAAATTGTTATCTTGACGACTAAAAAATAGTTCTTGCATCGTGCTTTAATGTTCTTATAATGAGTCGGAAAGCTGTACTTTTGCTGCAGCGAATGAGCCAATGAACTTCATAACGTCAATAGCGCAAGGCCAAGTGGCGTCCACCGGTCAGAACGTTCTGTTTTGATCACTTCACAGTTAAAAATCAACTTGTTCCCAGAACAAAAAATACGACGATTCGAAGGCAGACTATCTCCAGAGTCCCTTATTCGAAACGTGCGCGTTAATGAAAGAGGGGCATAATGTACATAGCAAGTGTTTTTAGGTTCTGTAAAGCTGCGATGCAGGTTGGCTTGGCGGAATGTATTACGTCACAGATCATTAGTCAAGCGCAATGTCTTCATGTCACAAAGCTTTCGCTGTGGTTCGCACACGTTCCTAGCGTTCAAAACAACATCTCAAAGTCCGTGCTGCACAGATTGGTTTGCATAATTGCATCACTTTTAAAAACAAAAGTTCAAAAACTTCAATAAATTCATATTGTGACACAGCTTCACAATAATGGCTCTAATGATTGATCCAAAATTGCACATTTTTAGCATTGTGCCAAATAAACACGTGTATCTGTACATTTCCTTTGTTGATACGTTCTTATGTATGTATCCCAAACAGAAAATTCTGTTGTGAAGGGAGTCGTTTTTTATCAACTCATTCCGACCTTCTCAGAACGATACAAGCACAATCGAAGATCTGTGCAAATGAAATCGGTGATGTGATGTTTCGTTTGCTCCATGTACTTCGCTAAACTTCGTCAAACCAAGTACTGCGCAGAGCGTATTGATAGGCTGCCATTTGCTTTTTATACAAACCTGTACCAGCAGAGTATTAACTCACGAAGAGTGACATATCTGTTGGGCAAAAGCGTGGATAACTTATTACTGCAATTTAAGTAACCGTCTGGGAACAGGCCTGTAGTAAACAGACCCACGTCTAACCTTACTTCTCCCTTTATAATCAACTGTGCTTGCAAAGTGCACCTCGCGTCTAAGAGTTATATCGGCTGCTTTGACACATCGCAACTTGAAAGCAAAGCATTTGAGGGAAACACAAAAGACCTGCGTCACGGCTGACGACATACACTGCATTCACAGGCCTAAGCTTTGAGAGGCACTTAGAGTGTAGCTCATTCCCTGAGTTTTCGAAACTTCGTTTCTACATTGGCGCATTGCTAACGCCAGGAATGGCTTTTCTGCAGAAATAGTTAATATTCGACTTGTACAAGCTTGTTGCTTCTTAGAAACAACACACCGTTGCACAAGCTTCACCACACGTGCGAGCTCACGCTCACGCTGGGCGAGTTCACCGCTGAATGCGAAATGTCATCGAAAACTTGAAGCCGAACACAAGCTCGAACCGTTTGGAACACAAGCTCGAAAAGCACTGCTGAACACAAGCTCGAAAAGCACTGAAGCGGAACACAAGCTCGAACCGTTTGGGTAAGCTGCAGTTTACTGAAATGTTGCCCAGGAGGGCAAGGACAAGACGA
>JGI24021J15306_10009447_pt1 | contig 12075 bp, 6 predicted proteins | sample Ectturendosymbi1_FD_15306 | JGI IMG/M metagenome (IMG submission 15306)
ACCGTGTTCTACGACGTCGTTATACCTATAATGTATGACTTCATTACCCACGCTTTATGATATCATCAGTGTAATAGAAACTAGGCCAACAGGTTTTCACCATGTGGATCGTATCTTTGGTCGGCAAACAAAGAGTTTTTGTAGTACAGACTTGAAACTTTGGAGATGTCTGCTACACAGGCTTGACCTAATGTAGCTGAAGTTTTGTGTCAATCTAAATAAACTTTTGGAAGTTATTCGATTTTTGGTGATGACCGTTTTTTTTGTGTCACCCTGTACCTTGATAACAACGTTCTTCTGTTCAGTGCTGTCTTTGAGGTTCATTTCGGTTTCCCAATCTTTGAAATATGGAAATCAGGTTCAGCGACCTTCACTCACCATTTACTCCTCACCTACTTCAACACGTATTCAACTGAGACTAAAAAGCAGCAGGTGAATTTAGCAGCTACGTCTCCCCGCCCTTCACGGTCTCAGTACCACACTCGGGAAAACTGCTACAAACTTTTGATCTATTCGGCGAGCAGTTAGGGTAGCCCCACCTGGCTCGGTGTAATGGAGGAAGACACTATTATCACACCGACTCGTTCTTCCAAGGTGTTCAGTAATTTAACTCGTGAAAGACTATCTCGTGGCTGTAGTGACGTAGATTGAGGAAACTTGACAGACCAAATCTTGCAACTCAGAAGAACAACGCTGCATACGATATAGGTCAGGGATCTTAAACTCAAATTGCTTTGAGAGCCAAATCAGGACCTCTGAAGTAGCACGCGGGCCGCATTGTTGCAACCGCTAACGCAAACATTATGACGCTGATGCAACAATGACGGTGCATGAACCTAACAAGAAACATCTCATTTCCTTCGAACGGTATCGTGAGCAGTGGCGTGCAGAGGGGGCGGGCGAACGGGATGACGGCCCCGGGCATCCAAGGCAGGGGTGAATACAAAGAGTGAAATTACAAAAATTAAAATGCTGTAACTAGATGACTTTTCCTATTGTTAGGTTACTGACACGCGTTGCATGGATTTAATTTATCGAAACTTTTTCTTGTCAACACCAGTTTTTACGTATTCAAATGCCAGTAATTCTCATATTCTTCAATACCAGGGACCTATACTCTACGTGTGCGGCGCACACTCAAACAAACTCGTAGTGACGTGACGTTTTCCAAATCGTGCGATCAGTGGGAAAATCACAAAAAGTATTGAAAGATATCATTAGGGACCTTTAATTGATTTTCTGAGCCAAATTTCAAAACTGTCCTATTTCAGTTTGTTTGATTTAGCTGACTTTTTGATGCATCACTATTTTCCCGTTTCGTTTTTTGATGTGGCAAACCTGGGTGTGCACTAATACAGCCGCACACTTGTGCTTGCAATATGTGCATCATTTCGAGCTTCGCCATTAATCGGCAGTTGAGGCGGATTGATCATAACGGCGCACACAAGCGCCACATATTAAAAAACGAAAGTTTCTTGCGTACTTCATGCGCATTTTCAGTTCTTGTGCAGTTTCTTGTGCACAATTCTTGTTTAGTAGCAAGTTTCAAACTGCCAACCCTGGATGTCCGCCATTCCAGCCACATACATTCTCTGCTCGATTGTTACTCGACGAGACATTCGCGCAGCTTGATGCTTTTGCAGTTGCGAACTGCCTTGTCGAAGCGTTATGTGTGTTTTACTCCACTGTTTCAATGCGCAGCCTTATATTTTTGCAGTTGTGAACTGCGCTGACCTAACACTGAGTGTGTTCTACTCCCCTGTTTTATTGCGTTGCCGGATATTTTTGCAGTTATGAACTGCTCTGCCTTAGCGTTGAGTGCAGTGTTTTGCTCCGGTCTCTTAACTTGGAGCGCTGATAATTATGTTCATTACAATGACACATTGTACAACAACGAGGAAGGAGAGTGCGTGTAGAATAATATGTATGTTGTGTCAGCAAACTTCGCCAAAACGTTGGTATGTAAACGTGAACATGACGTCATATTGTGACGTCAAAACAGGGTATATCCAGTAACACTGACCACCATACGCCATTGCTCAATACTAGAATTGGTAGGGGGAATACATCAAGTAATCGCCCCGTGCATCACCAGACGTCTGCACGCCACTGATCGTGAGTTATAGGCAAATCATTTCTGACCTTCTCGACGTTCGTTTGAAACAAACTTGTTCACTCGTTGACCGAGCACTTTTAAACACCGCTGAATAAACAAAATAACTTAACTGTTGATTACGGTATTTGAAAATTACCGAAACGCACTGCGGGCCGCACAAAATGCCGTCGCGGGCCATATGCCGACCGCGTGCTTGAGGCCAGGGTCGGATCCAGCCAGTAACTTTAGGGGGGACGATTACAGTAATGGCCGGCAAAATGGCCTTGCATCTCGAATGCTGTTTCAGAATTGTACAAAATCATGGTGAATAAAGTTACTTTAATAGGTTTTAGAGGGGGCGATCAATCGCTCCTCTCTTGATCCGCCCCTGCTTGAGACCTCTTACATAGGTGTTTGCTGGAGAGGTATTTTTGTCTTAATTTGAGACGTTGAACAGAACGAGCATTTACGCTAATGAAACTGTGGAATTTATTGCTTTCTTTAAAAAATAACAAACCAAGAGTAAGCCAGACATCTTCAGCTATTACGTTCCCACGCAGCACAAGCAACAGGAGATCTGGAGATAATGCAAAACAAATCCTGAAGGGGATTCCTAAGCGTTGCATTCGCCAGATTGAGATATTTTGACAGTTAGATGCAGCAAGCGATCATTCTCAACAAACGCTTATTAGACCTTTCTTCAGAAGTGCTATGATTTAGAACTAACTGCAATATGAACCTTCAAATCAAGTCGTTATAAGCTACGAACACTTCGAAAACAACACTCTATTGACTCACTACAATCCACTGAAACGATTGATTTGGTTTGTGTTCTGTAAAGTTAATAGATTTTATCCCCAAGCATTTTGTCAACGTCTTGAAAAAAGTTGACCTTGAGTTAAGTTGACGTCAAAATAGAGATGGCTAAAATTATTAAAACTTTCTCCGTAAAACAAGCTTTTATCAATTTAGTTTTGTTTATCAGCTGGCGTGAAATAAATCGTGATGGGCGGGTCCTCCTGGAAACCTAAGCATAGGAGGCAGGCGGTGCAGTGGGCTGTACCCCCTCAACTACCTTGTTTTTGGGCAAAAAACATTTGAAAATGGAAAAATCTTTGTTTTAAAACATCCAATGTTTTTTGTCAATTTAAGTATTTTCTGGTATAAATAAGTTAGAAATTTAATTACATGTGTGTTTTTATTACTTAAGACTGAAATTGTAAACTTTTTCAAAACAAATACGTTTTGGGCATGAACATAATTTTTCATTCAATACGCTGTAGCTCCCCTTAATTTTGTACCCCTACGCCTGGGACACTCTTCAAGACAATTAATCGCCTGGAAAGAAAGTGCAACGTGCAAGCCATACACAAACATAATTATATCTGTAAACGAGGGTATAATGAAAAGATGTTAGCAACGTAGAAGTCGCATAATTCGACTCCAGAAAATATCTTTTCTCCAAGAAATATATCGGTTCGTCTCCATATATACCTTTCGCCCGTGATCAGACGCCACCGTTTGGCACAGGCCCGTAGCTATAGGTTTAGGGCTTGGGGAGGCAAAATGCATTTTAAGGGGACAAGATTTTTGTTTTCATTATATGCTTAAAAGAAACTTTTACGATCACAACAAAATTTGGAGGGCACAAAAAATTGGGGGGGCACTGTCCTCGAATGCCCACTCGTGGCTTCGGGTCTGATGCGGCATGCAGCGGGTCCTATTTTTCAACTTTTGTAAAACTGTGTTTCAGTCAGCCCCGATCGCTTTGTCAAGTCTCTCGTTTCTTCAATGTACAGAGCTTTAAAGCTGTCTTGTTATTAATTAGCAAGCACGGTAAGAGGTTCTAGTAGTTACGGGCCACGAAACGCAATTTTCGCATAGATTAAAATCGCTCAGCGTTCCCACCTCTTTCGGTACCTCGTGCTTATCATCCTCACACAGGTTTACAAAATGTGATCACCGAAATACAAACAGAAGATCGGCAAGCCGAAGCAACGGTTTAGTTCTGCTAAATGATTTGAATAAAACTTTTTGCTATAACTCCACTTCAATGGTGGACCAACAAACAAGATGGTTGGGAGGAAAATCAAATTTGCTTTGAAAACTGCGCGGAAAAAATCGAAACGTTATTCTGCGGTTAAACATCAGTAGCTTGAGAAGGCTTTTACGTTCTCTGAAAATAGCATTAATGGCAAGTGTGCTGTCAAGCTTCTCCGTCGTTCGTCTTTCACTATGTGCTTGTTTTGGTCAATTTCTTGTCAGTTTCGACATAACAGACCCGCCACAAATAGCGTGCCTCCGCTTGGGTTCCTGGCAGAGCAATTGTTTGGTCAAAGCCCCGTCCGGACGGTGATCACATTGCACCAGCTGTCTGCAACCCTTCAATGTGCGGCGAATGGCGAGCTGTGAAGCGCAATAAGCACGTCTTGTCCGCCTAAGCGATGTTTCACTCAAATCTGGCAACGCGCAGTGAAAAGGACTGATGCTGTTACGGTAAATTGAAAGGAGTTATGAAAAGCTGACTGGGCTGCAGTAGATGCAAGAGAAGCTATTTTTCTGGAACGCGACAGCTACAGTAGGTTTGTGACAGCGATCGGCTGCATTTGCATTTTCGCAAGGCTATCATTGCCCTCTTCACCTTTTGGCAAAGATCACTTGGGCAGAATGCCCGAGTCTAACCAAAAAAGGAGTTGTTTTTTCCACGAATGTTCCCACCACAGAGTTCGCACGTGCGAAGCCTGTTCTTCTCGTCAACATACCTAAGCAAAATAAGTGAGGATTTTGTGACGCAATTCAACTGCGTGTATGTTTTTATGGAATTTTACGCATGCACTGCATTCTGTGGCTGGGATTCTGACTTATTAGTTCTCGAAGCTCACCAGGCAGTGCACCTCAGGGTAGAGAGTTGCAAGACGCTTTCCATGTGACGTACTACGAGATCCTTAATTATGCCGTTTAGGCGACAAAGTTACGCAGTTAAACAATGTTTTGCATCAGCAAGTAACCTGTGTTGTGTACTCTTTCCTACTTGAAAACGCCGTAGCCTATCAAATCAAGTTAGGACTGGTGAAACAAATGTTGTTTGTTGGGGGATTTTTGGAAAGAGTAAAATGGGCGTCTTTTGCAAGCATTGACCCGAATCTTTTTCGCAGCTCACCGGACAAAACTTGCGAACAGCCCGCTCATGGCAAGTCAGTTGGCGCTTTTACAAGTTTAGGGCATTCAGCAAAGGACAGAGAGGATGTATCATGGGCCCGACAAGTGACTTACTTGACTGCTGTAGAGCAGAAAAAGACCCGTTATTGGATCATTTATAAAAATAAGTATCAAGGACGCGTGCGAATCAGCTAATTCAAAACAATGGTTAGCACCCAAGAAACTACAACTGCTTTACGTTGAGCAGCATCACTGGTTGCCAGGCAACCAATCTCGGTCACAAATCACGCCTGAACATGATGCTCGATTTTGATGCAACACGCCGGAAGTATTAGCAGAGCAGCTGCGATTGTAAGGTGGCTAAAAGTCTACAATTACAGTGGTTCTCAACTTGTTTTGGTGATATACAGTTTGGGCGATATTTTTGTCTTTCAAGTACCTCTTGACTGCGTGTAATCATGAGCACAGTAATTAGAAATGTCCCTATAATTACTGTACTTTTACTTTACAATTTCATTATGAATACACTTAAAACTGTTTGTATCCCGTGGAGCACCTTTGCGTACCCTAAGGGGTAAGGGGTACGCGCACACCCATTTGAGAATCACTGGTCTACTCAACATACGCTTTAATACACCAAGCAGGGGAGTACTAGTTTCTTGTTAACATGCAAAAAATTAAGTTTCAACTTATTCGCTGATTTAAAGTGTCGTTTTTCAGTTACACATTTGATATGCATTACCATCACCTATTTTGTCTTGAGTCAGACTAACCGACACCTAAAATAAGATAAAAAGAGGCTTGTTTTAATACTGGTCACGATTTCTTCGTTCCCTGCTCGCTTTTCTTTTTTTATGTAAAATGCCCGTGAATTTGGCCGAAATATGTACAGTTTGTGGAGTGCTAGTTAAAGCACTGAAATGATAGTTTCCAAGAGCAAAGATACGTAACTCGCAGCGCTGAAAAAAAACAGGGGATATATCTTTGGTGAAGCAGAATCTGAAGAGAAGAAAACTTTCTTGCAAAGTCGTCTCAGTAGAGAAAACGCCGATTTCGTTCAAATAATTGGCATTTTATGTTTTGTTTCTAAACTCTTGACGTTTTGTGTACTTTGCTCAAGCACCTTCGCCTCACCATCAAAAGTATAGAATGGCAGTAGCTGTTATAGCTAAAGAGTCTTTTTACAGAATGCCTTGTGCAATACATGGGTTTCATGAGATGTTGTGGTACAGCTAACGAGTATTTCAAACCGTTTAGGAGTTAAAGTATGAATCTTGTTTTTCCGTTTTCATTCTCAACGCAATTTCGAGTGGTAGCGGAGCATTCTGTTGAGGTGCAGTGGCATCCAAAGGCAATCATTGTGGTTTTTATGCAGACAGGAGCGCTTTCTGCTTTTGTTTGAGAGTTTTATTGGTTTTGATGCAGTTTTGAACCTGAGCAGTTTTCGTTGCTCTTCAAAAATTATTGTCGTCGGCCGCTATAATCTTGTGAGCTGAACATCGCTTTTGTATAACTAACTCTGAACCAATGAAAGTTGCAAGTAAAAAAATCACAAAGCTTGGTTTGTGGATAAAATAGTGCAAAGGCAATTGCAACAAACTTGGAAATGATGAAAAAATGAAAGCCAAAATGTTTAGGGCAAGCTGGTGCTAATGAGAGTTTCCCTCATCATAACGTGGTAAAAACAACTAAAATCCAGCATTAGGTTGAAAGTTTTCCTCATACTTCATTCTGTTTACTCATTAAGGGGGAAATTGCGAACAAGATTTATTTTGAGACGTACATGAACCTGCCTAGTCCGGAAATTCATCACTTATCTTTTGCAGCACTGCTAAAAATAAGACTGTTTGTGCTAATGCCACGGAACTCTCGTTATTTTTTCCGTACTCTCGTCTTTTGTCAGGCTTGATGTATTTACGCGGCCACGACAAGACAATTCTGTCAAACGTGATGCAACATTGACAGAACTGCCGATTCGCCCTTCTTGTTTCCTTTTGCTTTGCTCTCCACAAACCCATTATTATTTTGTGGACATTCGTTGAGCAACATTCTCCTAAAGCAGCGGTTCCCAACCTGTGGTACTCGTACCACTAGTGGTGCGCGAAGGTCTTCCAGGTGGTACGCGAGTAACTTCCATTTTTTCTCAAAAACCTGGATTCATAGCTTTCTAGTTTACGTATCGGGCTTTGTTTCTGAATAAATAAATTTTCCTGCAGCCTGCTATTCCTATTGTTTCGTAACATAATGACTTGCGATGCGCTGTTAGCAAATTTATGCCCCGCATCGAGCAACAGCTGGAAGATAAACAAAAACAAAAATCTCATTAAATTTAGTTCATTGTTATTTTAATTTATATTATTTTTCTGAATAAACTAAGATTCGATCAAAATAGTTGTTCTGGAAGAAGTGGTACGCGTTGACAATACGGGGTACCCGAGTGGTACGAGATCGTAAAAAGGTTGGGAACCCCAAAGAGAGGTTTGAAACGCTTTCAGCACAAGGCCACTCTCAATCGGTTTTTCTTCATCCGAAACAGGCTCTCTTGTTTCTGTACATGTTTTGCTGCACTGCAGCCAACACGTAGCATTAATCGTCGTTTTTTACACGTTTCTTGAGCAAGTCATAAAAACCTCAGTGCTAACTGTGAGTGCACCTGGTTAGAAACCATTGTATAAAAGATATAGATGCAGTGCGGCTTGGGTTTCTTCGTTTGCTGTTGTGTATGCGCTGATGCGATGCTTGAGATTCGCTGAACGCTCTGCGCGTATTGAAATAAATCATATTCCTACTTGTGTCGGTGCCGTCAATGACAACCGGCGATAGCGTTGCGCGCAAGAATAGACAGCTGCTGAAAAGCATGTTGTCTAATGAAAGCGATTTTTTTCTTTTTTGTTTACAAAAACCAGCAGTGTGGGAGAGAGCTGCGGCGACAAGGCGCCGTTTGCACCAAGTCACATTGACACTAATTGCAAGGTGAAGGGAGAAGTACAGAATCGGTATCCTCTTGGGACAAGATCGCCTGTTGAAAATCTTTTGTGAGAAGTTCTTTTTGTGACGGGCAGGTTTGCAAGTCCTGGTCATTGTGTCGCAAAGCGTGCTTCCTATGTTCGCAGCACACCCTTCTCTTCGTTTCAATGCCCTTTACTCCGACGGTAAAGCAAGAAAAAACGTCGTTTTAAGCAACGTTAGTGCACAACGTATTCGTGTTTTGTGCAGTACGACGTCGTCAGTTGTATAGAAACGATAGCTTGTTGATTAGCTTTCATGTGAAGTGAAACTACACAATTCCTGAGTTTTCAGAATAATTTTGCTTGAAATCACAAAGATTTCAAATCTTGCTTTTCAGACACAGAGAGACGTTCATCAGCACTTGTTTTCCTCACTAAGCAAAAGTTGTCGAAATATCGCAAATGATTGGATTAAGATTTCGCAGCGATAGTCGTGTTGTAGCAACACGTCGTTCCCTGTTGGACTCATAACACACACTTCCAAAAAAATAAAATCTTTTTGTTGATTTTTGGTAAACTTTCCGACTTCTTGCCATTCCAGCACATCAGCTACTGTAGTGTGCCCGGATCAAAGAACGAAATCTAATGCTTGAAGAATTCAAATAGATCAGAATTTTAGACGACATCAACCAAATGTTGTTTTTTTACACCAAATAAAGGTTTCGGTCAAAAAACGGTCAGCTTTCAAAATCTGTTTAATAAAAACTGAGCAGATTTATGAAATATCCAACTGCAAGCAATTCGAAATTCTGCGGGGTCTTTTACAAGAACAGATCAGTAGCAAAATATTTTAATGTCTATTGCGATAAATAAACAACCAGGTTCTTTGAAAAGGGTAGGAATGCACTGTACAGTCTTTGTTGCAAATAAAAATCCAGAAAAATCTCAAACGTTATTCACCAACGGGTGCTGTGAGAAACATTACTTGCAGTTTAACGGTTATGCAGCAGAGGTGTAGGAAACAGAAATCGTAAAGTAGGAGGATCAAGCAACTATTTTTAACAAAAGCGTAATGCAACTATTATAACTACATGTGGCATGAAGATTAGCTGCGGGTTACGTAAAGCACTACTGGGATCAACACATTGTTTTGCAAATCACACCAAGGTTTTACCGCAGCAGCTTTCACCAGAATGTCTGTCATTAAAAACAAATTATTGTTTGCGTTGACATGTAAACCGCAGAGGCACATTGCATGCAGTGTTGGAACTGGAAGCAGTGTTGACTGTTTGCTGGTCCCGGCAACAGTTGTGAGTGCAGTTGCATCGAGAGTACAGCAATGCTGCTGTTGAAAACAGTTTAATTGCAATGGGCGATTTTCGCCTAAGATACATTTGCCGGACTGACTGTCCCAAGGACAGGTTACCGAAGACGTGTATACAGTCATCTTACACAGAAAAATGGTGAAATCTTGGCGTGTTCAAGAAAATTTGTGACAGAGGCAATGCAAGGTTCTTTTTGCGCAGTGACAGGACTGTTGCACAGATGGCGTTTTTCAGCTTTCAACAAAATATCTGATTAAATATTAAGTGCTTTAAAAAATCCATGTGCTTAGCGTGGTCAGCATAACCGCTATTTCATGATTGCACCATTTTGCGATTACGAAGGATACTTCGAAAGCTATGGCCATATTTTTTCACTGGGTTAACCTGCTTGTCTGGTATCTTTGATGAAGAAGCAGATACTTGCTGAATCGTGTTATCTTAATACTTTTGTATTTGAACCAAATCTTCTCGCTTATTCGTTTTAGACCTTGCAGAATCGTTACATGACTTACAAAGCGTTTTTTATGGATTTCATTTCCGTTCTGTGCAGGTGGCTCTGATGCGACTTGGGCGTTAAATCAACAGATCAGCTTATTGCGCTCATACAGTCAACAACATTAGACACCAATTCTCCTTAAAAGCGGGTACATTGCACCTAGTATCTTCTAAGACAGGGTTTTTCAATCTGTGGACCATGGCCCACTAGTAGGCTACGGAAGAATTTTTAAGGGGCTTTGCGAATTTCACAACTGCGCACTTTGTCCCTCAAAGTCACACCGTAAATTCTTCAGGGACGCCAGAGAGCAAGAGCATTTCCCTCCTGACCTTTCAAAACGGGGGCAACGGGAGCGTAGGTGCCTTTTGATAACAGTATCACTTGTAATCTCACGGTTTATCAAGATCGACTTGAAAAAGATTATTGAAGTTATTCGCACTATGCCCACACGGAAAATTCAGGATGTTTTTTTATACTTTTTCGTATTATTTTTGAGGTCAACGTTGTTGCTGAACAGAAGCAAGCATAACTGGTAACGATATTTTTGCTTTTTATAAGAGTTTCTATTGCCCTGAACTCTTTTATTTACCCCGTGCCCTACCGCTGTTCCGGCGTTGGACCTGTTTGCAAAATATCTGTGCTTATAACTAAGCAAATATCTATGCTCCTGCAACAAACCTCCCTGAGCCTCGCATATCTATGATTCTGGTAAAAAAACAGGCTCAGACTTCGCATTTGATTGCAGGGCACGTTGCGCTATTAAAAAATTGTCTTTCGTTGTTTTCATTTCTGCTCTGTGATGTGCAACTTTTGTCGCATTGGAGAATTTGTACAGTGGGTAGGCCACGGATCCTCTGTTTGTTTATCGATTGGGCCACATGCTTGAAAAGGTTGATAACCCCTGTTATAAGCGTTATGAGCAGAGTATGACACTTGAATACTACTTCATCATAAAGCAATATAACTTAAAAGAGATTGAATGATGCTTTGTTCCGGTAAAGCGCATTGAAGCACTGTGCCGTTCCTTGACATATTGCAGCGCCTGTGAAATGTTGCAGTGGATTGGGGTTGGGAACGTATTTACTCAGAAAGTACCTGTAACCCGGTGTTGCAACGTCTAAAATAGAAGTGGGGAAAAGCTCCATCGAAGAACAGACATGTCGTGCTAGTCAAGATACAGTGTATTGGAATTTTGTCTGAAAAAATGTCACGAAATATTGCGGCCGAAATTCAATAATATTGTTCCACAACAAATTAGTAAGGAACCCCCCATCTTCAAAAACACAAGGGAATGACGATCCCACTAACTACACCGTTGTTTCTAACCCCAACTCACTGCTTTTTACAGAAGCCCTTGAGGACTGCTTTCCGTCGAAGCAGCGCTAAAGTCACAATTTTTTGCAGTTAACTTCCAGCAGTGATAGATACATCGGGTCCCGCAAAGCCAAAAACGGTGGCCTGCAAAAGTCCACTGAAAATTGCCCCCGCAATGGCTCCCTTATGCCGAAAGCAACCTCATGTAGTGAAAACCGACTTGAGTGCCGCACCAGGCCCGAAACCAGGGGATAGCTGCGCACCGAGTTGAACCAGATGTCAGAGTGGCCCGCAACTGCAAAGTCCAAAAGGTTTAATTGATCTTTTTCAGCTCAAAATTGTGCATAGCATGTAAAAGCAACTATCTTTCCTACCATGCACGCTTATCTGCCTTCATTCAAATGTTCATAAGTCTTTTGGATTAACAAGGTTAAATTGTTGCCCCACAATGTTTATTATTACAAAAAAGTAATCCACGCCCCTTGGTCGTTTTCTGCATTTATAGCTGGTGCCACGCGCGGACATTGTGGAAAGGCATTGTCAAAATTTATGACGTTCTACGACGGTGGTTCGCAACCTTTCATGATTTGTGGTCCCCTTCCAAACACACTCAACACTTGTGCCCCCTGCTCATCAACAGAGTTTTGTAATATCATGGCAAAGCTATTTACAGCAGTAGCCGGGGGGGGCTTTGCTCGTGGCGCCCGGAGAACTGCTCCGTGGCCCCCAGGGGGGGGG
>JGI24021J15306_10009450_pt1 | contig 12072 bp, 9 predicted proteins | sample Ectturendosymbi1_FD_15306 | JGI IMG/M metagenome (IMG submission 15306)
GCAAAAATATCAGGCTGCGCGTTAAAACAGGGGAGTAATGCACACTCATCACTGTGCCAGAGAAATTTACAACTGTAAAATGAGGCTGCGCTAATGTCTTTGCGAATACGAGCAGTTGAGCACAAAAAGTGTGCGGCTGGACTGGACTGTTTGACGCACACCCCGGTGTCAAGCGAAATTTCTGACTTCACGTACGCCCTTGCGATTTCATAAGCAAAGAATGGGCCTCCAAATATGCAATTTCGTTTTTTTGATATAACCACCGATAATTACGTAGGGTCGCTGAGAGAAAAAGCGGATCCGGGACAAAACAGTTCCTGAGGTCTTCGCAACAAAATTACTTTGGCATAAAAGAAAAACGATTTCAATGTAATTTGTTCAAGTCTCAACTTTAAAACTCCTTTCTTTCTGTTAATAGGCAACGTAGGGTCTACAGCCAATTCGTTTTTTCACAATGATCAGAATGACATTTCAGGTGACAGTGCAACTCATCACTTTTAAGTAACTCAACTCCACAGGTAAAATAAGCAAGGAATCAATCGAAAATTTCCTGTTAAAAACTAGGATTTTTTTAACTAGGAAAATTTCCTATACATTTGCGCTTGATTCCTTGCTTATTTCACCTATGGAGTGAAGTTACTTTAATACAGATGTGCGCAAGTTTGACCATCGCAAAAGATGAAAGTAGAGCCCAGTCGGCTGATTCCTCGAAAGTCTACAGAAAACCCAGAGCTTTTATTTGTCATCACTTTTATGACAAATTTTTTACAATAAGATATTAAAGCGGCACTCAATGGGCTTGATCAGCATTTGACACAATTTTAATACGAAACAAAAAATACATTGAAATAAAATTCGGTAAATTTCCTTTCAAAGTTTTGCACCAACTCAATAGACAAAATGCATCATTTGTAAACACCATGGCACCGTGGTATATAGTTTTTGATTCTTTGATGGGAGAAGGTTCCTTTCGATAGATACTGCTTTGGCACCCACTGCCATAGAAATGTGTAAAGCGTACCAACTTCATTTGTATTGCAGCTCAACTGGCAATAACAATATATATATCAAAAGACCTTTCTGTCAGGCTATATGCAGTGTACTCTCAAGATCGCGAAAATCAGTGACAGCCAAGGTAAGCATTTTTGTATGGAGAACAGCGCTTTTCAAACAACTTCTATGGCGAAATTTTAGATAGTGGTAAGTACGCAAATTTCCAAAAGAACCGATGATTGTCTGGAATTGTATGAAAATGCAATTCATATTCTAAAAGGTTTGAGTGAACAACTTACGAGAAAACACGTTCCCTTAATTAAATAGTCTTTACATCTATGCGATCACTCACTGTCTATTCAATAACCGACTCCTATGGATCGAACTGTAGATCAACAAATAGTTTTGAAGTTTTGCTTTTCAAATCTTCTTGACATTATGTGTCTTGCCTTTTCAAATATTTTTATTTTGCAAAAGAGAACGAGTGTATGAAAACTTCAAATATTGTATTTGAATGCATGAAAAATCATTGAAAAACAAAATAGATATTTGTGTCTTCTATGAAAGTAACACACGATCATCTACTGCAGATGATCTACAGTTGTCTTTTCCAAATTCGAGGTAGAAGCTGTAATTAAGTGAAGAAAATCTGAATTCACCAGCGGTGTTTCTGCCACTTTAACCAAGAGTATACGAAAAGAACTGCAGTGTGACGATTAACGCCTATTTGAGCACAAATTTTAAGAGTATCTTCAAGTTTAAAAAAAAATAAGACATGCTACTATTTTTGAAATATCATGCTGTAGATGTCTAAAATCTTCTTTGGTTTTCCTTTTCAATGCAAAATATTTGCAAATACATTAGGTTCAGGAAAAAACAGAGACACATAGGTATCTTAACGTTGTAAACTGAAGAATTCATGACAGTAATTACCATAGGCGTACGAGAAGGCATTTTACTGGGAGGGCGGAAAAAATTTGCCCTGAAAATAACAAATTGCCCTAAATACAAACAATTTGCCCTGAAACTAACTTTTTTAGTTTCATCCGAATGGGGCCTGAAACCTCATATGAATCTGTTCTATACAGTTGAATTCGTTTATAACGGCTTCGTCTTAACGCTAATTCGCCCATAACGTTACATTTTGTTCGGTCCCGACCCGATGTTATCCTTTACATGCATTTCAATTCGCATATACACTGTACTGAAAATTTTTTCACCGTTCAGGATTTTGAGCAACTTGCGCTTGCCTTGAAAACAGAGTTTGCCCTGAACTTTTTCAAGCCTGGGGAGCTGCCGCCCCCCCCGCCTCGTATGCTTATGGTAATTACTCCCCACGCTCAAACCAGCTGCACAAATATCTGATTTTGAGCATCAATACATATATTTTGTTCACAGTCAGTTTTTATGATTGTTTGCCTGCATCTAGGGACAATTGTCAAGCTGGATAAAGCTTGACATGTTGAAGCGTACAAGAAAGAAAAGGGAAATAATTGCAAAAAAGTTGAAAAGGAGATAAAGTTGCACATTAAAACCTACTGTAAGACATGAAATCATTGATAAGTGTTGTATTCGCACGTACAGGTATGGCTCGAAATCACCCACAATAATGACCAGGCTATGAAGATGCATCCAGATTTAAGGAGCTTGAGTCAACAAGCGCTTCATGAGAAAAGGGACAGGCAACTCAAAAAAATGTCACAACTTTCATGGTCGGAAAAAACTAATGGCTGGACTAGACCTAGGAGCGCACGTGAAATCAGTGCTTAAGAGCATTTGAAGCGTCTTTGCTTCTAGGAACCTCATTTCTTCCAGTTTTGTTAACGGTCTTGCACGGCTTTTTCATTTACGATTTAGTTATTCTACTTTTGTATTTTGTGTGTGCCTGGTCGAATTCCAAGTCGTGGAACGCCCCACCACTCCACGGCCGTGCAACAGCAAATTTGCGCATGACCGAAGCATGTGGGTACAGTGGAATGAAAACGTGGCTGTGTTTGAGGTTTAAAAAATTCTCAAAGAATATTAAAGATAGTTAATTCGAAAAACAGGAACAATTAAGTTCTTTTAGAAAAAAAATTTTTGGAAATGGAGGCCCGGACCACTCATAACGACGTTTGCATATTAAACAACTTGTGCACCGATTAAAACAGCCACAAGATGTCGCCACACGCTTAACTGTAAAATTTTTGCAGATCTCGTTGCTTAAATATTGTTCGCATATTTCAGATTTTCGCAGAGACTTCTTCCTCAAAATATGGAAAACAGGTACAGAACATGAATTTTCTTTTATGATGCTGTTACAAAGGCTCTTGTCATGGCGGACACTTTGTGAGATTTTGCGAAGGCCATATGCTTTCTTTACATGCTGAATCAAGCAACACAAAATTTTTAATTGAGTCACCTTTTGTTTTCATCTGAGGACTGTTAACATTGTTTCATAAAGATAAACTGCGAACATTTGAAGTGTTCCCAGCACTACAAATTGCTGGTTTTATGCTAGCTACACTTTGCTCACGATCTTGCATAGCCATATATTGTTTTTGGAGCGTTGTTTTAATTTTTTATGACATGTTTCCTGCTGAATGTAGCTTTTGCAAGTCGTTACTACCAAAGTCAAATAAAGAAAGTAAAAATCTTCAAACAGATGGAACCCGTATACGTCCCCGCAATACAATTATCTTGTTTCTCTTCTGAACAAAGTAAAAACACTGAAAAATAGCAATACCGTGAAAGCAGCTATAGCTAACAGGAGTCAAAGCAATGCTTTTGTAGTGTGTTTTCAAAGGGAACAGTTTGAAAGTTGCCCCTTGAAACGCAACGCAAAAAATGTAGTCTGCTTTTCATTACAATAATTCCTTTTGTTTTTGCTGTTCTTTTACAAACGTGCACCTGAAATTATTTTTCATGCTGACCAATGTTAAGCTGGTAAAAACGGTCATATCACATTCAAAGAGCTTGTCAACCCATTTTTATGGGCGATACCCCGCAATTACTGGTTTCTAGCTACTTTGATGATGTCTTCTGTTTGCTAATATTTTTCAACATCAATCTCATTAGTCACTACCGTACTGAATTACCACTCGCGTCGACAGGTTTTTGTTTGTTTGTTTGGGAGACACATTCAGCAAAATACTATAAAAACATCATCACTGCCAGCAAAAGGGGCAACATGTACGAATTGAGTGTGGAACCGTTGCCAGTGGGAGGGACTAAATCCGCGATTCTCTCAGCAAAGCATTCAGTTCATTTTATTTATTACAGACTCGTGGTACATATCACAGACGCAATCACACAACACAAGAACACAAAAATGGTTAGCCATAGCGCATTACAGAATCGGTATTTGCACACGACCAACACTGACAGGACCAAAACACTTCAACCGCGCCCAACTGTAGCGTCATTCACCCATCATAATGCAGAGATCCAGCAGTGTGAGAGAAGTGAAGGCATTCTAACAGCAAAACTTTGAGGTAAACAGAAAGTGAAAGATAAGTCAAATGAGGGTGCACATTGGCGCACAGAGGCATGCAAACTGTTCCGATCAAGGTTTAAAATGTTTTGCAACGCATTTATCATGAGATCGACAGCCAATTAATTTCCCTGAAATTTAAAGCAGGATTTGGCAATTAGCGTTTCACCATAGTTATATTTCTTACTTTTTGTATGCTTGGTTTGTGCACGTTGCACACAGGATTATTTTCACTACACAAAAGCAGAACTGATAACTGAGATGCGAACACGAAACAATGCACTAACAACTATTGCAGTTGGTCGCCATCATACAGGACCGTTGAATAAATGAAGAAAAGCGAAGATTTGTTAAAGGCATCAGACATTTCAAGCGATCGGATAAAAAAGTAAGATCAAGATGCGCAGCGTATAAAAAATCAATACAAATTGTTTCTCAGCAAGGCATCAAAGGTCCTGACACAATGGCTAACCTAGTGCGGGCGAACACTTACATATCTGGGTATGTAATGCATGATTCGGTATTAGGCATTATTATACGCAGCACACAAACGCTTCATACTAGTCTGTGTGTATTTGCTCCACAATTGGCAAGCATACACGAAATAGAATGTTTTTTTACTGCAGGAGAGCACTGATCGAAAGCGCCTCTGAGCTTGTTTGCTGCACAACCGTGATTTCACTTGTCTCTGAATATCATCATCATCCTTCAATGATGCATTTGTCCACACACCAAGGTATTTCACTTGGTCAAAAAATTGTACACGTACACCGTTCAGAAAAACATTTGATGGAGCAGATTGTTTATACATTCTTGGGCAAAAAAGAACACCAATTATTTTGTTTTCAATTAAAAGTGATTTTGTGTTCAGCAGCATAGTCACCACAAATATTCAGACAAAATTGCAGCCCACTAATATTGGGGCTGAATACACATTTGTGAGATGAAGTTTGAATACCAGATATTGCAAGTTTTTTTTATCACACGCAGTTTGAACATTTTGGAGCACTACCTCTGCTTTTATTTGGCAAAACGATGTTTGTCCTCTAAAGATTAATGCTTGCACTGGTGGATATCGATACGTTTTCTTTATTTGAGCGATTTTCAGTAAATTTAAAAACATTTGGATTTTATATAAATCTCTGTCAAGAATAAAATGTCTACGAGAGAATTGATTAAATATACGTCTATTATTGTTGGCATGCTTTAATCGTTAGCAAAACCCTAACATTCAAAAAACGGTCTCAAATAGCAGGGACGGTTTCTGCTTGGCCATGCCCGCATGACATTGAAAAGTTATAGTAGGCACAAAACTTGCGCCCAACACAAAATATTTTTTCCAGCGACAAAAATTTTCCAAAACACGAAGTTTTTATGCAACCACCAAAAACTTACATTAAGAAGTGAAAATCATGCTACTCCAAAACTCACAAATATCTTCCCTTCTGTTACGATTTTGCAAAGAAAAAACAGAGGGGAGAAGATACGACTTTTGCAAAAAAGAGACCACTTTTCATAAACATTAGATAAATATCTCTGGTCTCTACATTTGGTAGAATCAAACTTTGTGCGTTGACGTGCTTTTTCATATGAAACCCACAAGAAAAAAAGTTTAGATACATGTGCTTTTTCTTGTAGACAGCAAATATACCTCACTGGTGCAATTGCAAAAACACTGTGCAGAAAATTTAGTTCTCAGCCATTAAAATTTGGAAGAAAGTTTGGTGATATTTTCTTCAATGTAGTGCAGATTTTTGGTCTTGGCTTGTCTTTTAATTGATTTATATTTGTTAAACCAGTTAAACTATTGGTTTCGGACAAACTGCTGAGCTTTAATTGCATGTTAGAAACTACGTGTATGCTTTGAAAATTTATCCTACAAAGATTTTTCGAACATACTAAAATTGTGACGAACTACACCTTAACTTCGCTGTGTTATTTTGAAACGGTGGTAGGTGTTTACTTTATCCCATGAAGCAAAGTTACCAGTGGCGTCAATGTGAAATGTTTTACATTTTCCTTTGCTTTCAATGTTGAGAATCATTTGGGGCAAATATTATAAGCTTCTTTTGCAATAGCCTACTTACGTTTGGTTCGAAATTTCGCGTAGTTTTTATACGAACAAATCTCCATAGTCTTTGAAAATTATGGCTACAACAAAACACAGGTTTCCAGAAGACAGGTTTTCCGCAATACTTAAAAAAACACCAATAATGGAAAACATTGCTGAAAATTCAAACATACTCGGTTTTTGCTTCANTTGCCAACCTTTAAGATTCTGTGACTAACGATTTTGTAAAGGCACTAAATGTTTTTGCCGCATTTTTTACATGATTCCTGTCGTCCTTTCAGGTTCTGTTTAGTATACTGCTGAAACGCGTCCATAACATGGCGGTAAAGATAAATACCACGAACGTATCATTAACACAAGCCGTCAGTGAAGGTATGTGTTCACACGGTACATCACTAATGTTGGAATACAAATTCAGCTAAATTTGGGAAGAAACTAACTTTTGCAAATATTTTTCTTCCGCCCTTGCTCAACTTTATGCTATTCGAATGACACCTTTATATTTTTTTAAACGATAGGCGCACTTATGCATTCCTTTGAAAACAGCCACTAGTTATGAAGAAGATTACTTCGAAGTTAGAAATTATTCAAATCCAGAATGAGTTGCTGACTGCTGCATGTTCCGAAATTTTTTGAAAATCAACTGTAACAAGATAAATTTCAAGCTTGAACATTTTGTCTCCTTAAACACCCACGTTTATTCGCCAGCCTCCTCGTTGCTTCACTTGTTCTAAAGCGAATAAACCACATGCAATTTGTTGACTGGTTTGAAAAATGAAGGCAACATTATACATAAAATATGCGTAATGTTAAGTCTACAGGTCCAATTAACAAAAATCATACTGTCGTGTTATTTCTCAGAAGGTGCAAACATGGTTCCAGGATAAAAAGTGTAGCCTGGGGTCCTAACTGCAACGCTTGGGTTTCAAACGTTGTCACCATTATTACTAAGAACGGAAAATATGCTGTCCGAAGCCCTAAATTATTGTGCTTAACCTTGACAGAAGGGTCAGGGTGGCGGGAACTGAAATGTTTTGCTTGAGTTTAACTGTTTCAAGCTCATAACGCAGTAGCTGTACATGGCGTAAGCCTGGTACTGCGCGGGCATTATCTGTTTTAACTTGTTTCACATAACGAAATTTGAATGAAAAATCCAACAGATTTGTTGGTTAAAACTTAACCAACTTTTCCCCAAAAACTTTCGTGTATTTGCATAGATCGAAAAAAGAAGACTTTGCTGTAACAAACCAAGTTTAAACCTTGTTTCGCTCTTCAAAATCGTTGGAAAAACTTACATCAAAACGTGAAAAGCTCACGAAACCAGTTTCGAGATAAGCACGGTGTTTCATTTTCCAAATTTTCGCAGTGCCGCTTAAAACCTATAAAATAACGACAAGAAAGCTCCGCACGGCAGATAAGGATGTTAACCCATCGTGAACAGTGGCAGGAACAGGTCATTGCGCAAGAAAAGCCTTTGCCGTTTTTCAATATTATTCGAGCGAAAAATGAACGAAGCACGAAGCATCGCAGAATCACCTAATTTCAACGGGCTATCGGACGACGCCCGCCAACTCTGAACGCCGAGAGCTTCGCGGTTCGGTACGTTCTACAGGTTTTCAACGAGAATTGCGCGTTATTTTGTTATGGGAACTGTCAGACACACCAGAACGCCACATCGCTCGGTAAGGCATACAAAAATCGACAACGAACGTTCAGAGCCAGTCTGGCTGTTCGCCACAGGCCTGTTTCACTCCCTTCAGCAAAACTGGTTCAAATACGAAGTTTCACTCCCTTTGTTTTTGATATTTTAGCACCTATTGCATCTGTTTTTATCCCCTAATTGTGTAATTTGACAATGGGAATCAGCGCACAGTAAAACGTGTTACGAGTTCTAAGTTTTGACTGGCCAGTTTGCCGCGCTGATCGGGAGCGATATGTAGCTTTGTTGATGAAGCAGCGCTGTGAGTTCTGTTGCTGCGGAACAGCCGTTAGAACAGCCGCACCGACGCGGCAGGATACGGTGTAATAAAGACAGCGTTTCCCTATTGCTCTACTGAAAGGTCGCGAAACGCGGGAGGCGAAATGGTCTGTTTATTTTCCCTCGCGCTGGTAAGCGCGCTTATCGAAAAAAGGGTAGGTGCGCTGTTGCTTGCTAGGCAATGAATCAAGTCCTTTTCCTCTGGCACTGTACTTGTTTGCTGCTTTAGCACAAGCCATTTGTAACGGGTGCAGCTACGAACCCATCGCTATATTTAACGTTTAAGTTTAGAGTGAACCAATTGTGCAAGAAGACTTTTACGAATGCCATGATATATACTCCAACACTGCGAAGATCTTGTTACTGGCAGTAGCTTTTGCGTCTCTGGTGACGACTTTCGTTTGGTCAAGCTACCGCGATATGTTGCCAATGCGAACATCACCGAAAACGTGTCTTTCGAGTGCAGGTCCTCTTACTTTTATCAGGCCGATACCCTGCTGACAGGCAGAGCCGTGTTGGATTATCTTTGCCGAGCTCCACTGTGATTGCGAAAACACATGACCCGCGGCGAGGGAGGGAAATGGAACAGCCGACACTCATTACACCGAGACGCGCCTGTGACGCTGCACACCCATAAACTGCCCGTTTGAGCAGTATTGCTCCGCCGTCAGTATTTGTTTAAAAGTGAATAGAAAAATTCTGGGCAGAACAAGCATGCGCTTTAGAAAACATAACCACATTTCACTCTTGATTGATTAAAATGTAATTTTCAGCATAACCAAAATGCGTTTGCTCGTTTAATCAATTGAATTTTTGGTTTGGGTAGCGGATGAATATTCGAAACAAACCTGAGAGTCGACAGAGACCAGTGCTAGCTGCAGTTGTGCATTGTGCAGTTTTCGATTCCTAGCTCTTCCTACACGGCGTACTTACAACACGTGTGAATGTCTCTAGTATTCAGAAACAATTAGCGAAGACGCTGGTTATCAAAATAAGGGGGAGAAAGCCAATGTCGCCCCATTCATTCGAGATCGCGTAGCCGCTTGATGACGTGACGAGAGGGAGTGGGGCTTGAGAACCTGAACTCTTTGTTAGACTAGTCATGCTCGTTGAAGTCCTTTCGTGAGTGAAGTGACGTAGTTGTCGTAATTGTATATTTTTGTTTTCTGCTTTGTTGGTCAGGAGTTTCAACTGCAAAAAGTCTACGTAGACGCGTAACGGCCGTGGTAGGATACTTGCTGCCTGCTTGTGTAGATCAGGTATGGTAACGAACACGGGCACAAGTACCGAAACAGCCAGCGTGAAAGAAAACGGTGATTGTGCTAACGACAACGCAGAAAAGGACAACCTTCCACGCAATGAAGTGTCGAGTTTAAAACAAAGTACTGTGGACGACAGTGGCAACCGGTCGTCGCAAGCTAAAACTTCGGGTGTTCAGAATGATACCGTGGGCACGATGCCGAACTCACAAAACGAAAAGATTGTGCGGCCAGACTTAGGTCAGGCGTCTACCGCAAACGGTTTGCCGTCAACATCCAATACACCGTTCAACAGGTCGTATGGAAATGGTGTATCTACGTCAGTTCCCAACGCTTCAATAAATGGACCACCACAAGGACAGAATACTGCGTACGCAGGTTATGGATCGTATCCCCATGGCTCAACACTTTACATGCAAAAAGGTGGACCAAGACCTCATGGTGGGTCGATGTATCCACCACAGCGTTATCCAACTGCGGGACCTACTCCAACTCTCAACCAGTTGCTAACTACACCTTCAAGGTACACGAATCAGCCACAATCAGGGTATACCAACTATGTTGGTGGTCAGCAGCCTTCTGATTATCAACAAGGACTTCCTCCACATGATTGGCAAGCAAGGGCACAACAGGTCAGTTGAACTGTTTAGCCTACCAGTACCACCGTTTGTAAGCATGGTATAAACAAGTTGTGTGCATGATTATGTGCCAATCATATATGTAAAATTGCTGTGTGTGCATTTGGGATGTGTGTACTTATGGGAGCACGAGCACGCAACACATTTCACTTCGTTTTAACCTCCTGAGGCTTGGGATTGCCAGAAAATAGCCTATTTTGCCAAAAAGGTGAACCCCGCATGTCATACATGTGATTGTCTCACTTATTGGAAGACAAAAATCCTTGTATCCTTCTGTTGATCTTGCGGATTATTGCAAAAGCATTTTGATGCCAACTTCTGGACTGGATTAGGTCAATTACCCATGTACTCAAGCTGCTTATGATAGCACATTCAGTTGAACTTCTGTAGACAGGATTTTTTGTGGCTAAATAACACCTACACACTATACAACCAAGATCTACAGTATTTGTAACATGCATGTGCAGTGGTGGGATTCAAATATTTTGGTAGATTAGCCGGTTCTACTGCATCACAACAACCATGTCACAATTTCTCTACAAGGTTCAAATGTTGATCATATACTGCAGCAAGTATTCTAATCAAATATAATCCATTTCTGAAATAAAATAGTTAAAGGATTATTTTATTATGATATTGGTAAGTGTCTGTCTTATGGAGCTTTTAGTATGAATTTGTAATATTTTACATTCAAATATTCCAAATACTTGATTGCTACCATTGTCTTTATCTTTTTCTTCGCTCTGTTGTCATCCAAGTGTTTCTTCTAAGCCATATCTTGATGGAAAGAGGAGCATTCCTCCATCATGTGCGTAAATGGGAGGATAACCAGAAGTAGTTAATTAAGCAAAGAACCACATATGAGAAATACACAGAACAATGAAAACAAAAGGAAGCTAGGGTACACAAACAATGAATCATATATCTGAATCAGTATCATAAGAATTAAAACTCTTCAAGAACTCACATATCACAGTTCACTGATCTTCATGTGAAATAACACTGCACAAGGAGATGACAAAACTTGCAGAAAACATGAACATTCTGAATGCAACAGCCATGCATTAAAATAAAAGCAAGTGATGGGCAGTAATACCGGTTAGTACACTGGGAATAGCATCAGATCAAACTTGCACATAGGCCAATGTGCTGGCACCATTCCCTTTGATCACTGCCAAGATCAGGCATTGGTGGAGCCATTGTCGCTCCCTGGGATCACCAGACCTACCAACAAGTTTCTTTCCAAGGCCACTCATAAAGAGGTGGTGGACTTGCCATAAACACCAGTGGTCTCAATTGCGACTGGTTGAAAGCAGTAATTATTGAGGTTATTGTATTTTTGGCATTTTGCAACCTCTCAACATCTGTTGCTGCAGTGCCTGCTTGACTGATACTGTCTGTAGGTGCCCACAACTGTTGTGTCCCATACCATACAGTAGCTTATATTTTAACAGCAGGTGATACCATAACGATACTTGTTTTATCTGGTATTCATTCTCAAACACCTTCCATTTTTGATGAATCAGCCATAGAGTGATTAAGGCAACATATTTAGACCTATCAATTACTACGTTTACATGTCAAGCGACGGTCCGCCAAAACGAGACAGCCCATTCTGACGTCATTGAACCGTTCGGTTTACATGTCTGCTGAAGTCATTC
>JGI24021J15306_10009454_pt1 | contig 12068 bp, 12 predicted proteins | sample Ectturendosymbi1_FD_15306 | JGI IMG/M metagenome (IMG submission 15306)
GCATGTAAATTCTCCAGAGTGATGACATCTAACTTTCTTGACATGTTTGGCGGGGGCAAATCAAGACTTTTTTCAGTATCACAGGATCAAGAATCAGTAAATAACAAGATATTAATGAAACACTACCATTAACTTAAATCAACCCTATCAAACCTTTGGTGAGCTTATTCAAATAGAATCAATATGTTACAAAAGTGTCTCCAACGAAACAAATAATCAATATAGAAAAAGCACAGATGATGGTGGGCAGGCAATGCATGATGACGATTCGAGGGATAGCCTATACAGATGAATGAGCGAGTCATGCACATAGGTGATAGCAGTGAAGATTATAAAGCAGAAAGCCATGTAGTAGCCAGACATTACAAATCAGAGACACACAGTCAGAGGCAGAAAACATGTTTTTTTCAACAAAGATCATGAAAAATCAACACAATTACCCATTGAACAGCATGGAGTTCCACAGTCGCAAGTATGTCTCGCAGAGTACAGTATACCCAAAAAAGATTGAAGAGGCAAGAATGGAAACAGATTACAAAATGTTTAACAGTAAAAAGTAGTCCAATAAATGTTGGGTACATGATAAACAAAATATGGTTAATTAATCAAGGTAAATATTTGGGCCCAGGAACAACACCACTAATAAATCAGTCACACGGCCATGACATCCGCCTATCACACAAGTTATGTTGGGGTCTTAGTAACACCAATTTAAGTTCTTCATGATTGAGCATTTATAAATTATTAGCCTTGGGATTAGACTGAAGTCAATGTCCGTGAGATCTTGAAGGTGAACATCACTCTGTTTGCCTTGAAAGCCTCGCAGTGCAGCAAGGGTGCTCCTTAATAGTGCAAATGTGAGCTTTGTTTTGATGTATGTCATGACACATGCATTTGCATAAGGTTCCTTATGTTTTTCAGCTATTTTTTCAGCCAGTCTTTTGTTCACCTTAGCACATTCTGGTGCCCTCCTATTCCTTGTTCATGTTGTGAAAACAAGAAGATTGAATGAGGACTTCTCAATGTCACTCACTCTTTGGTTGCATTTATTCTTCTTTTTCATGTTGTTGGTTGATCTGCAAAAGGGCATGTTTGAACTCACAAAAAAATTGATTCAAATAACATTGCACAAGGGATTGAAAAAACTGGCAGAAAGCACCATAATTTGGAATGCAATAGCTATGCATTGAAACAAAGGCAAGCAGCAGGCAAGGATACTGGTTAGTACATGAATGCATATAATCGTATTATCAAACTTGCATGCTGGGTAAGATGCTGGCAACATTCCCTCTGTTCCCTCTGGCTACAGGCAGGTATAAGTGCTGGTGGAGCCACTGTCGCTCCTTGGGATCACCAGACATATCAACAAGTTTCTTTGCAAGGCCACTCAAAATAGGGCTAAAAGACTGGCCATACACTCCTGTGATCTCCATTGCAACTGGGTGAAAATAGTAGTTATTAAGGAGGTCATCGTATTTTTGCCACTTTGCAATGTCAGGATCTGTTGCTGTGGTGCCTGTATAATTGTTGCTGTTTTTGTAGTGGCACAGACTGAAGCTATCAACAACTATAGCTTCCCATAACAGGTTTAGACCTTTGTACCAAGGGCCCAGAGGCAATCCATTAGGCCTCTTTTCATCTCTTGTCAAGCTGACAGGCTCTAGGTAGAGAAGAGAATAATGCGGGCTAATGACCTTTTGAAAATGGAGTTGATGATTGAATGTCTAGGGAAGTGGCCTGCATTTTTAGAGCAGAAGATTGCATGGAGCCCTGGCTCATCAAGAGTTTTACTGCAGTGGCATTCTGTGCTTTAAAAAAATTTGGCACCAGTTCGGAGGGCAATTGCAATACAGAGCTCATCAGGGCTGAGCAGGTTTCCAACAGTGGCAGTTGGGAAGGCTTCTGATCAGATAGCAGTGTGGCTCTTTTGTGCAGCAAGTGGCTGACATTTGTCGCAAGGGCTACAAGTATGGAGCAGGGCATTGAGTGAATCTCTGTAGGTGAGATCTTTGCCGTATGGTAGAATAAGGAAATGTCATTTTGCTCCTATAAAATTTATTGTTTGGGTTGCACAGGCATTATAATATTGGAGTGCCTAATTGCAGACCTGCTGTATTGAAATGACTCGTATAGTGGAGGTGAAAGAGTGTATTTATGGTGCTGCACTTACTTGTATTGTAGAACAAACCCCATGTAAATTGGTCACTAAGTTTCTCATGTCATACTTTGGGTTTCCTTGTGTAGGTAAAGTATCAGACTCAATACAAAAATATTTTGCCCAAATGAGTGCTATATTTTATGACTTACCTACTATTGTACTGGAAACTGCTTGGCCTTCAAAATAAACTCTTGTGATTTATATTTGGTCTCTTTCATATTTCATGACTGCCTTTATCCCATCACTAGCAAACGCCTAAGCTAAGCATTACGCTAAAGTGGGCAAGCCAGCAAAAGATCCTTTGTCATAATTTTTAGTTTAGGCTAGGTTGATTCATTCACAGCACTGCGATTTGTCATCTAAATTTTGCAATATATATGTATCTTCATATGTATTTTTATGAATTGATCAGTTCTACTACAGTGAAGTGCCAAGGTTTTTGTTTTAATGTCTAATTCTTGTTTATTTGCTCTGTTTTTTCATTGTTGTTTGAAATTGAATGTAAAGAAACAATGCAGATAAATATGTTAGAGACGAACAGAGCATTAGTGTGCAGTATACTTAGATTTTCTTATGGTTTAAAAACAAATTTATAAATCTACACTGCACTTGCATAATTACCAAAATTACCTATACATACTTGGCTATGCTTCTGTAGTGTTACAAGTTGGTTGCAATCTGAAAATGCCTTTCTTAAAACCACTCAACATATGTTAAACATGTATTTAGAAGTTAAATGTCCCCATGGAGTTTCTCTAATAATTCCTCTTTCGTATTATATACCTATTACTACGATTGTTTACAGCCCAGGTTTTCCCGAACCTGATACCCGGGTTTTTCAGCTATTTCCTACTACCGAAAACCCAGTTTTTTTCATCCAACAAACCCAGATTTTTTATTTTGGAATTATATACTCTTGCTTTCAAACATTAGTGATTCATTTAGCCCTGAAGTGTAGAGTGGTGTATGAAATGACCTAATTAACACGTTTGAACTTTTGTCATGAGGTGCTAGTATTCAGGTTTTGCTCACTGACCATTGGGGACGTTCATTATTGGTCTGTTTAAATTTTTGTTCAATTTACATACTTACATGGACTGTGACATCATTTTACACATAGAAGATGTCTAAGCATATGGTCACTAAAGCATTTATGCACATATCTCTTTGATAAATACACTGCCATGGTTATGTTCATTTACAAGATGTAATTCTTTGCAATGGGTAAAAGCTCTAGAAGGTTTTTATAGGCTTTACAGCAGGGGTGACAAACCTATTTGCTATTGCGGGCCACTTTTTCAGTTACCGCTGAGTAAGCAGGCTGCACAACTTTTTAGTCATACTATGAAATCTGTTAAAAATGAAAAAAATTGTTCATCAATAGAAACAAACAACAAACAAAAGTAATAAAAACCCATGCGAACCATACAGCTGCTGGTCTCGCTTGAATGCTTCACGGGCTGCACGAAATTCTTTTGCGGACTGCATGTTCGTCACCTCTGCTTTGGAGGAAGCAGCCAGTTGGGCTCTGGTTTCATCTTTTTACGATGATTCAAACTTGCGCATGTTTGTATTCACATAACTTCACTCTACAGGTGAAATAAGCAAGGAATCAATCACAAATTTTAATAGGAAATCAATTTCACATAAAACTACACATCATCAGTCCTTACATCTGCAAGCAATGCTAAGAGGTGAAACATTGAAAGGCTAAAGCAAGGTCAGAGAAAGTAAACAACATCAAGACTGTAGTGTAGCATACCACACCACCAACTGCAACAATTAGAACTGGAAATTAAGTCTTACTCAACTGAAAGTATTCACTGCAACTTTAAACTTACTGGAAAAGTTACATGAACTTAATAAAACTCAATGCAAGCTCTTTGCAATAAGTGATTCGTTTATTTTCATTTTGCAGTAACTTTCTAAAAAATAAATGGCTTTTCTTCAAGCTAATTAATTAAACATTTAATCATACGAAACATGGTGGCATTCAGTTTGAAGACACTAGCAATCACAGAAAAATAGAATTTTGGAACCACTAGCCGTAGTGCTGCATGAAGCCACTGACATGGTGAAATAAATTCATTTCTGAGGCCAATTGAATGTGAAGTTGTTGCAAATTATCATTTTCAATTGCATTTATTTTATTCCATGCATTTTAGAGCTTTTGCAGAATGTGATAAAAGTATGGCATATTGAAAAAAGCAAGTGCAATTTCAACTGCACAACACAAGTTAAGATTTACAATTTTTGAAATTGTTTTGTCTTAAGATGTTACTGCAACTTTTGATACTGAGCTGGTTTTCATGGTTTTGTTGTGTTTGTGTGAAATAAGTAGGTTATTATATCATGAGATGTTTTTGTGAAATGCAAAGAACAAAAACTGACAAAGCTTGTGTTAACATTTTTTTCATCCAGCATATGTTGTTCAATTTTCTTATAAGTAAGACAAAAGTATGTTTAGCATTGTCACATCTGCATTTGCTGATGGTTATTAAATATAAAAGGTTAAAAAAGCTAGTGGATTAGACCAGCAACATCGAAAGCATGAGTGAACAAAAAATTCAAAAACGCAAGTTGATAACTTCATCACAGCTTGCGAAGTCATCATCTGAAGGCAAGTTGATGCCACTGCCAGAAAATGACTCTATCAACAGTGATATTGCCGTAGTCAATTTATTTGATGTAGAAAAGAGCAACTCTAATTCATCATTACATGGTTTTGCAAATGGAAGGCTGCCAAAGCATGCTTCCTACACTGGCAATTTCATTCGAAGAGACTCATCAGGCAGTTTGTATGGCAGTGTAATCAGCAATGGTTAGTTGCAATCAATTTTTAAGTAATTTTTTACTTTGATCATTGTGATTTGATTCGAGTTTTGCCTTGCTTTTGTGATGATACCTATTTGTTTGGTGATATATATAACACTGGCTGACAAAAATTTTTTTTTTCTTGCCAAAGATGTTTCAACTGTTTTTACCTAATTTTGGGGTGCTGACTTCAAAACTGCAGTCAATTTTTCTCTATCAGGTCTTGTTTTCCTGCTATGATGCACCCACTATAGTGACAAAATGAGCTTAGGTGGTGTTTACTACAAAATTATGAAATGGTATTGTATGAACACAATTGCATATTTATTTTTTGGATCTATCCCAATAACAAGCCAAATCAGTGAGTTTAAGCAAGCATACTAACAATGGAATCCATTAAAATGGTCAAATGTCAGCCATAAATTTCCGTTTTAATGATCTCTGAGAATGAATAGCAAAAGCATCGTCACATTTAATTGACCAACAGTAGTCAGCTAGCATGGCAGCATCCCACCTCCCTTGGTACCTTACTTCCATTTCACTAATATCCTAATGAAACCGCTCCCCTTGCTCATCACTCAAATCACCAAGATGTTCCGGGAAGCGGTCAAGATGACTATATAGGAAGTGAAGCTTGATACTCATGTTAGCACCCGCATCTTGTAAAGTGATTAGTAACCTAGCCACAATCCCTTTGTAGTTGACTGCTGTTCTATTCCCCAAAAAATTCTTGACAGTTTCCACTAAGGCACTCCTAGCACAGGNTTCGTTTTCATTCATGGAATTTGGAAAGTCACAATCATTTACTAATGTTCTTGTCTGAGGGCCATCAAAAACACCAGCTTTTAATTTTTCTATTGTTGATCCCGGAAATTTGGTGCAAATATATTTGAAACAGTCACCTTCCTTGTTGAGTGTTTTTACAAATTGTTTCATGATACCCAACTTCTATGAAAGGGAGGTAAAATGATTTTAGGGGAAGAAAAATGATTTTATATCGTATAATGAAAAATCACGGCCAATAAAAGCAATATCAACAACACATTGCAAATGTTTCGATAACCGGAGTTATCAAGAGATAACTCCTGGAAGTTATCAGGAGATAACTCCTGTTATTGAAACGTTTGCAATATGTCGTTGGTATCGTTTTCATTGGTCGTGATTTTCATTATGAGGCTAGTACTTCCATTTTTTGTGTACCAAACGTGTGGTATTTTTGCAAATAGCAAACAGCAGTTGCTTATTTTCTTAATGTAGCTCCAGTTGCTGCCTAAGTGGTACTGTGGGCTTACCCAGTGCTGATTCAGGCTCCTCCGGCATGACCCAAGTTTTCAATTGCGATTTACATTGTAGAACATGAGCTTTCTTGCTTTGTATATTTGTGCCACAAACCACTTTACTAATTAAGGCTGTTAACTCGGCTCTTTTCATTGGGCTTCGTCACTGTTCATATACTTTTGTTCCATGTGTGGCCTTGTGCGTTCATATTGCAGGTGACCTGAATCAAGAAACATTGTTCATAGTAGGCGTTCTCTCACTTTGTTCACTCGCACATTGCTCAGGCTCATTCATTAGAGCCCACGAATAGAATAAAACGAAAGTGTGCATGTTTGATTCGGTGTGCGGCAATGTAGTCTGGAGCCCCACAGAGTAATATGATCTGTGGTATGTGCTAGCTTCTCTCAGATGTTGCGGTATTGATCAATGCATTATTATTTCTGAATTAGTATGGGATAGGAAGATGCTGTGGCAGACAGGAGTGCCAATTCCAGAGAATATGAGTGTCAATTTCGGAGGATTATAAATTAAATTGCTTGGTTTTAGGGTTTTTGTACTTTATTTGTCAAGTGGCCTCAGCCAGGAGACGTGCAAAATAACTTTATGGTTTTCAAGTCAGGCTGCCCCCTGCCATTGTATAGCAATTTTAGCGGAGTTTCACACTGCCAGCTTAATTCTGAATGTCAATTAGGGTAACTGTGAATACCAATATTATATCATAATGAAGATGTAAAAAAATTTTCAACGAAAATTTTCACTGCGGTCATGGGTAACCGAGGCGACAAAGGTACTCCACTTTTCTAGTTTTTTCATTTCGTGCCAAGTTTGACCCAGGATATCTCACAAACCTTTTGATATTTTGCAATAAATTTTCTAAGGTCAAAGATAATTTTATCAGCAACAATTCTTCCAAATATGAGTGAAAACTATCAAGAAATAAAACTGTGGCGAAGTTTGAAAATTTTTGAAAATGTGTACCAAGACCTGGAAACAGTCAATTTTGGGGGTTCATGACCTTTGACCTTTGAAAGTCACAATGTAGATAATGTTATTTTTTCAATATTTGGCAAAGTTACTAGCATCCCTGAAAAATTGGGGTTGTTCACTAATGTAGTTTGGCAGTAATAAGGCTTTAAAAATGGCCAAATATGAACAATTTGCGCCCCTCCCGGCATGCCCCCCCAACTAAAAAGCTTTGTGATCATGCCATTTCTTGACAGATTTCGTTCAAATGTTGCAGATGTTCATCATATGGGGTATGAAAATTTGAGTAAAATTTCAGGAAAATTGGAGAGGGTGTCTTGACCACTTCCTGAGAATTGACACGGAATGGCCCTTATGCAACACGATGGTCTGTTTCCAAAAAAATTGTAACTAGCAATTAAAGAAATAGCACTGGTTACCACATAAAATTGGTTCAAAATGAGAAAGCACAACCAAATTCATACATAGGTGCACTGCATTATAAGGCACACTTTTGATTTTTGAGAAAATTAAAGGATTTTAAGTGTGCCTTATAGTCTGAAAAATACGGGAAGTATTTTGTAAAATATAACTCATATGAGATTGAATGTTGTTTCAAGCAATGGATCTGCATAGAAGATTGGATTTGAATTGCAATCCAGAGGACAATTCCTATTTGAGAATAATTTCAAATGAATGTTAAATTTTCCACTCACTTGGGCTAATATGAATGAGCTCAGTACACAGAGGACTCACTGGCATTATTGTTGCTCTGTGACGTACTTTTTGCAACAATGTGTGAATTCTCACGAGAACTTCTCATTGATTGTTATGTAACCAATGTCACAGAGCATTGATATGCCAGCTGGAATGAGAGCACATGGAAATTTCAGTGATGCAAGCCTCAAATGGTTGCATTCAGTGTTAGTCAGCATAAATCACATGATGAGCCTGAGTGATGCTGCTGATCTAGAGTTGCCCCTGGGGTTAACGTACATGCTACTGAAGCTGATGGGCTGGGTGAGTCATGACAAAGACTTGAAAAATGATACTTGCAACCTCTCCAGCTTCTAAACAGATGATTGTGAGGAATAGGTTTGTGCACATTGCTGTCATTGACTACTTGCCACCAATGTAGCATTCCCTAAAAAAGTACTGATGACCCCAGCGAAAACAAGCAGCTGTATACGGCAAGCAGAAGAAAGCAGAGATGGGTGCTGCATATCACGTTTGTGACACTCCAAAGGAAGTTACTAAATCAATTATAATGGAGCTGAACTCCCAGTTTCCTTTTTTTACTGTTTGCATTCAAATTATTGCTATAGATGCAATGTAAGTTTATTCTCGCACTTATCCTCATGATGTAAATCCGTGATAAAATTGCTTTCTTGCCTGGCAGTTGTTTCCTTTCAGTGATGCATCGCATTTTCACTGTGTTTTCAATGCTCTTCCCTGTGTAATTGTTGTCATGAGCTTTATCCTGTCGACACCTGGCAAAAGTGTTCCAATAGGCAGCCGTAGTAAAAGTGTCACAGAGTTCCCATGCAGTATTGAAAGTATTTAATTTTGAAATCAGTTTTCAAGACCATGAAAAAATATTGAATTTGGCCAAAATATACATAGAGTATTGAAAAAGTATGGAAATTCTAAATTCAGCCATTTGTTTATTCAAATTTTGTTCTTTACTGCTGATGACAGTTATGCAGATGTTTTTTCGCATTGTGTTCCATGAATAAAATTTAAGAAAAACGGAGCTAAATTATAGTACTGAAGTCCTTTAATTTGGTATTACAGTATAACAGTATTGAAAAAGTATGGAAAATTGTTTTTGAAAATGTATGGCAACCCTGCTGTCATGATTTCTTATAATACATCGTACAAGGCTAATGGTTTTGAAGTTGTCTGCAATGAATAAAACCTTCATATATTGTACCAAATATTGAATGCAATGCAGGGTCATTCAGAGAACGGAATGCAGGCCCATTCAATAAATGCAAAGTCATTCAGTAGCCATCCTCATTTCCATTTAAAATAATGCACATTTTCATGACAAGATAATTCAGTCTTTAGATTGACGAGACCAATACTGTTATTTTGAAAAAGACTTCTTTAGGGCACATTTTGAAAAACTGTTATAGTTGTTAATTTCATGGGTATGTGTGATACTTTTCCCAAAGGATTAACAGTAATGCATGTACTCTAACTTTCACTTTTCTGCATCATGCAAAAGCATGAGTAACATAATGTCCTTTACAAATGTTGGCATCTGGTCTGAATTGCTGTTTGTGCACACACAACAGTCGACAGTTTGCTGACATTAGCTTTGTAGCAATTCGTGTGCAATGAAATAAACGCAGAAATATATGCACATTGCAAACTTTCTTGATTTGCCAGATCCACATGTGACTAAACAATTCGGATTTAATTGCATTTTGTTTGATATTATATTCGTAATTTATCCCCACTATAATTATTTTCATTACTTTTTGTCATTTGCCACTAATCTCATTTCTTTGCAGTAACTAGCTCTCTCAAGGCGATGCGTTTCAATCCGTTTAACAGAAGCCCAGAGGACTCAGAGTACAGTGCTTCGAACGCCACCGCAGAAAGCGAGTCGATCTCGGTTGCTAGCTCTGACTCACTTGATGCCAGCCTTGCTGAGCTTGGACTAACAGAAGACTACTTTGCGAATGATGTATGAAGTTAAAATGCATTTAAATGATTTAATGTATACTGTCCATCCACAAGAGCTACGGGATTGCCAGATTAAAATTTAAATAAAAAGTCAAGCGGTGTTAAAAAGGCCAGAAAAAAACAAACATTTTTTGTGGTATTGCTGTTCCTTTGCCATGAAAAACAGTTGAATTACAAGAATGTCACTGGCAATTTTCTTCTGATTGGGATTAAGTCTTGCTTGGCCTTGTGCTGGAGCTCTTTCCTGATGCTTCTCTGACTTCCCGTTGTGTGGGAGATTTCACACTTTGTGTACAATGGTGCCACAGTTTGCAATATGCAGACTCTGATCCATCCGCATCTTTTTGCTCCCGTACGAAAGTCTTATCCCAATCACTCTTGTACTTACGAGCAGAGTCGTAAAGACGTCATTGTAGCATTTGTATCGCAGATCCGTCTGCCAGCACTGAAGCCTTGCTTAGTGCTTCCAACAGACTGCACAGCGTAAGGGTTTCGAGCATTTAAGCAAAAATTGATTTCTAATTTCGCATCACACAGATCGTACAAACATCAGAACGTGGACGTCGGTTTAATATCGAATTTATCACAAAAAGTTTGCAAGGCTCTTGCCGAAAAAATTCAAACAGTAAATATTGTTCCACAGAGGAAAGTGTTGCAACGTAAAAAAGACAAAACGGGGCCAAAAGGCTAAATTAATTTTCTAAGGCCAACCAACTGGAGACAAGGCCAGAAAAAGCCAAAAGGCCCAACGAAATTTTTTCAGCCAACCATCTTGAAAAAAGGTCAAATTTCTGAAATTTGGCCAAAAAGGCCAACCTGGTAACCCTGAAGAGCTATGCGCGCTGGATCTTGGTCAGGTATTTTCAGTCTGAACAGCTTCGACCGACAACTTCGTTTACGATTTAATCATTTGTTGCGCAGTTTCTTATTTACGGGCGTGAATCAAAAATTGTTAATTTCAGTTCTACAGCTGTAAAGACTTAAAGAAGTGACTCTTTGAAAGTTTGAAAACATCAAGAAAAGAGACAGCTCGGAGCAGACAAAATATGGCTGGATTTAAACCGCTTTCTTTGCCTTCGTTTTTTACAATTCAGATATACTTCCTTAGGCAGTTGAAGCGAAAGCTTTGCCTAATATTCGCAGGGGTGTACTACTTAGCATCGGTAGTTCAGTGCAAAGATCTCCGTAACATTTCTGGAAGTTAATGCCGAAGATGCATACATCACCAACGACAAACATTGTGTTGAATATGTGTTTTTTGATAGTGATTGGTCAGATGTTTATATTTTTTTAATTACAGCCTAGCACCCGTTTTATTTGTCGCAGGGTGCTGTTAATTTGTATACAGCAGAGGAAGTGGAAATAGCCATTGAACGGTGCAAGAAGATGGTCCTGCAAGCTCCCGAGTCTTCATCCCGTTATAGGAAACTTGTCAATAACTTGGTAGAGCTCCGCATAAAGCTGCAAGTTCTCAAGGTGACCAGCAAACGTATCCACTCGCGCGTTGCTTGCATGAAGGCGCTGCCCGTATATACAGGCGAAAATCAACGTCATTTATGCGAAAATATCGCGCGTGCGTGCGTGAGAGTTGCGACTGTAATTGCGCTACGCAAAACTTACAAAGCAGGCTGATGCGTTCGAGCGCACACGTCACATCCCGAAAAAGTCAGTCTTCTCGCACTTGCCGGGTATAATCTCGAATCGCCTTGGCCACTGCGATCGAGATAGATGAACGTTCGAATGTATTTCGCTTGGTGCTACGTAAGTAGATAGACGTTTATTGGATAAGATGACAGGCGTTATTATATTATTATATAAGACGTTTGCGAAATGAATGTCTTGTGTGTTATGACATCAGGTAGAAAAGTTTGTGGAAAATTTGAATCGGCCCTAAAATCCCATGTCGAAATCCCTCCTAAAATGTCGTTTTGAAAACGAAACAAAATTGGTAATCTAAACTTTGAAAATATTAGCCTTGCCTTGGCCCCAGACATGGGCGTCGGAAGGGGGTCAGGAGGAGCCATGCCCCCTGGATCTTCAAATTTGACATTTTCTTATTAATAATAAAAGGGTGTTTTCTTAGTTGCGAGTGGTTTAAATAAAATTTTGCCACTTTTGGACCCCCCTGCAAAAATCTTTTTAGGTACCCCTGGAAAACCCA
>JGI24021J15306_10009455_pt1 | contig 12068 bp, 6 predicted proteins | sample Ectturendosymbi1_FD_15306 | JGI IMG/M metagenome (IMG submission 15306)
AGGCACACCCAGGTTTGACACATCAAGAAAAACGGGAAACTAGAGATACATTAAGAGTGAACTAAATCAAGCAAGTTGGATTGGACAGTTTTGAAATTTTTCCCTGAAAAGCAGTTAAACTTCCAAAATTATCTTTCAAACCTTTTTTGTGATTTTGCCTTGATCGAACGATGTGGAAAGAGTCACGTCACTATCAGTTTGATTGGGTGTGCGCCGCACACCTAGAGTATAGGTCCCTGACATTAGAAATGTGAAAATTACTGGCATTTGAATAAGAAAAACTAGTGTTAGCAAAAAAACAAGTTTCGAAAAATCAAATTTATGCAGCATGTGTTAGCAGCTTTACAATATGAAAAATCATCTAGTACATCAAGTTACAAAAATCATCTATTTCAATTTTTGTAATTTCACTCTTTGGATGACCCCTGCCTTGGATGCAGGGCCCCGACATGGGGAAGTGCCGCTCCGGGGCGAGTCGAAAAGTGCCGCCACCCCACCACCACTACCACCACCAGGTGGTGGTAAAGACCATGAAAAACCATTTGCTATTCCTTCTTTTCACCAAAAGTGCCGCCCTGGGGCAGGGCCGGACTAAATGAACGCGAGGCCCCCTAAACGCTTAGCGCAAATGCGTAGCGTTTCACACGCCCTCGTTTCAACTTTGCAGAAGCATCTGGGGCAGGGCCGGACTAAATGAACGCGAGGCCCCCTAAACGCTAAGCGCAAATGCGTAGCGTTTCACACGCCCTCGTTTCAACTTTGCAGAAGCATCGGTCAAAAACGTCAAAACTTATACGATTTGGCAGCCTGCACTTCAGGCCCCTAACCACGGGGGGATTTCTGGGGCAATGCCCACACAAATTTTTTGTGCCCCCCCAAAGTTTGTTGCGCCCAGAAAATTTTGTTTTAAACATATAATAAATACAAAAATCTTGCGCCCTCAAAATGTATTTCGCCCCTTCAAATCTTAAAACCTGGCTACGGGTCTGCTACACTTCAGAGGCAGTTGGGGCTGACCATGTACGGTAGTTCGTATGTGTTCGCATGTGGTTAATTTATTCAAATAGAAAGTTGCATCACAAAAAGCGATCTTTTTGCTGCCGTGACACTACACAACAATCTTTTTTGTCATAGACTCTCTGACCATCTTCACTGCACAAATCGTCCATTCACATATCTATTGAGGAAAGATACACTCTCTCGCAGATCAAAACGTACACCGTTTGCAAAAAATGTTCTCAACCAATTATCACGCAAAAGCAACTAGAACCGTACTACTTGACTGAAGTTTTGCGATGGGAGCTTTACAATAATTACACCTATTAACTGTTCCATGATCTTGTAGACAACAGCCCTTTGTTTGATCTATGACTGATATACTCACGATCATGACAAGCACTTCGCAACTGATTGTTACATCAGCGCATTACGACAATTGCAAAGGCGTTAGATTACAAAGAATACTTGGTAACGATCTTATTGAAGTGACGTGGTTTCTGTCACTCTGTCAATGTGTGCTTTTTGAAAAAATGTCAGCTACGAAAAGTTTAATGATGCCGCTTTTTTGCATGCGAAATCGTTGATGATTGTCAACAGGTCCGTATCTTCAAGAATCTCATGCTCCATGCTCATTAAAGACAGCATGCTTAGTTTTTCTTGCACAAGTCAACTTCGAAGATAATTCTGAATTCTCTGCAACTTAGAAAAGCTTTTTGCTTTTTGATGCAATTGACTCTAATAAGTACTTACTGTAGGTGAAATGATATGTCAAGCTTGCAAGATGCTGTTTATTAGCATGACAGAGCCAAAAGTGGCACGAGGCAATGTGGTTAGTGTTTATTTTCCCTCATAAGGCAAAAGCTGTGCAGGGTCTATTAACTTTAGAAGTGTCACATGACAAGTACGCTACACAAAGAGACAATGGGTTGGGGTTTAGGGTTAGGGCTTAGCCCACAATTCACGCAACACAGACAAGGAGTTGCTAACAGCTTGGCAGTGTTGATACCATAAGAAACTCAGCCATGCCTGTGGGAGTGAGCTGCTGCAGATGTCGTGGTCAACTAAGCAGGTTATGGATTTCGAACTTATCGTGTGACTAATTCAACCAATCGTGTTCATTTAAAAGCAAAATAGCTCCAGCAGTGCGTTTGCCTCATGAGGCAAAATACACACTGCCTAAAATATATGCTATGCATAATCAAATATGCACTCTGGATAGTTTTCGGATACGGATAGCATGATTGCAACCAAAGCAGGGTTCGCAGGATTGTCCATGGGACATATTTATCTGTCCCGTCCCATCAAATAGCAATTTATGCCTGTCCCATTGCCATCCCACGGGATTCCCATTATAATATTACTATGGTATACAATTTAATTAAAATTATGAAAGTTTCGGTTTAGTATCTACTAAATAGGACTACACGTACAAAGAGACATGCAAAACGACAATATTTATTGACTTTAAAATTCAGAAGTATAGTCTAAGTATGACAATTCAGTATCAAAACTAAGGTTAGCTCTGATGTAATGAAGTTGCTATGATGTGGTTACTGTCTCGTGGGAAATACAAATGTGTGCTGTCCCATCCCATGGGATGTTTCCCATGGGATTCCCATAGGAATGACATTGTCCCATCCCATGGGATGTTTCCCATGGGATTCCCATAGGAATGACATTCCTATGGACAAGCCTGAGGATTCGGATCGGATACAGATATCATTTTGTGTAAACAGGATAGAATCGGAGAGTAAACAAACACTGTCATCTCCGCATTGATAATATTGTTACTGCATTCTCGTGGCGAGATCTACGCAAAATATTTTTATTAATGCTTCCCATTTTGGATGACAAATGAATGACTTTATGTCACACTGATTATCTTGAAATTTTTAGTGTAGGCCTACTTGCCACAGACAGAATTCTTTGTGCGTTGGCGAAATGTCAAAATGTTACTATCTGTCGAATAAGAACGTATTTAGCTTTTTCAAATCCAAATCCGACCCAAAAATCTTATTTCAAATTCCAATCCAAATCCGAACTGACAATGATGAAATCCAAATCCTGTTTAAATCCAGAATCCTATCACTGGTTTCAAGCTATATGTAATCCAACTCAAAAATTCAAACACAAAAAATAGCTTGGAAACTATTCAAGTCAACTCATGCCCTACTAATGGCTAGCAACATCATAGCAATTGACACTTCAAAGGCTTCAAGGTAATCACTTTTCGCAGCAATGCAATATGAAGCTCAGTGCAGCTCAGCACCGTGTGTAAGATAGTGGTTCCTATCCAGGGTGCCATTTGCAATACCGAGGGGTGCGGCGAGAAAAGATGTTTTACAATATATTATTAAAAATACATTTTCAAAATGTCATTAAATCTTAAAGCAAATTGCTATGGGTTCGCCACTAGGTGCTGCAAATTTTATTTTTTTCCTGTAGGGTGCCGCAAACCTAAAAAGTTTGGGAAACAGTTTGATAAGATATCAAATCAGAAAGATTAACCGGTACACAGCACAAGTGACTAATTAGCACTACGCTACACGTATAAACAATGATGAACTGTGGTAAATGTTACTGGGTAGTAGCTATTACTATAGTGTACGTGTAACAATCATGAGTCGAGAAAAGGGGCTGAATCTTTAAAGGCGCACCAATTCCATAACTCCGATGATGACATGATACATAAGAGAGCAGGCTTTTATCACTGGTTACAGTCAAGCCTCGAGATTCAATCAAACACGACATACAATCCCGACAGATATGAGAAACTCACTGAACAAAACTTCGCAGAATAAATACAGTAGGTCGGCACCTGCGATCATAGCGGGACCCTTGAACCACCCCGTTTTTATGAAAAGTGCACAGGTTTAGCGCCACCAATCAATACTAGATATTCCTCATGCTTACTTATTTTTCCCATGTTAACGGGATGCAAGCAAGTATAACGTTTAGGCTTTTGTCACTGATTATCACTTTTTTGGTGGTTTAAGCAAAATCATTGGGCCTTGAACCTTGTTTTAACGCTGTTGTTTCTAAGTTGTTTCCGGCATCTTTTATTTGGTTAACTTAGTGCAGCATAATATGCATTTTAACAGGAGAAAAAAAATATCGACTTGCCGTGTTTAAGTGAGGTGATGATTTTGATTCAAAATGGCGTAGAAGTGACCCATGAGCCACAAGATGTGGGGTTCAATGAACAGTGGCTCAATGGTCCCGCCTAACTTATTAGATATACAGACGCTTGAGAAAAGGCATGGTTGCTATACTTTGTAATTCTATTATTTGTTTCGTAGTATTTTTTGTGAAAGAGCTTAAGCTACTGGCATAAATGCCGCGGATGAAGCTGTGTAAATTTCAAAAGGGTGGTTTCCAACCCCAGATGTAATATGCGACTTGCCTGCTTCAACTCTTTCCGTAGATGTAGCCTATTCCATCCAATATTGTGGCTGGTTTTGAAAAAACGAAAATATTCCCTTTTGATTAACATATACAGTTTTTTTCAGACGACGTTTGTCCGTTTCATATCGCGGCGGACCATCTTAGACTCTTACAGAAAACGAATTTGATCGGAATGCTGGAGAATTGTTACCGCATATTCTGAAAATGTAGTGTCCTCAAGCTATGATATAACTCTTCAAGAAATAAAAACATATGCTAAAAGTCAGGGTTTCACAAAAATACGAGCCAGGAAGAAGCACAAGTCTTTCCATTATCACCGACCCACCTTGTTAAAGCAAAGCTAGGAAAAAATAATTGTGTTCATGGAAAAGTTACAGATATAAGTAAACATTCTCAAGCAGTGGCACAGCCAATAATCTTGTTTGCACAGTCAATGACATTGTCAGTCACTGACGACATCTTGGGTCCAACTGTTCCATCCTTTAGCTTGCAACACTTGAAAATTGATATATGACGCCAGTAAAATCTTAGCAAGTTTGTTTCGCGGGACCATGGCTTTTTCTACCTCATTCTGACTGCGATACTGTTTTGGAGCCTCGTGAGAACCAGACCTAGGGCCCTTGAACTTATAATAGTAGCAGCACAGAAGTCCGTAAATCATCTCATGAAGACAGCGATGCTGTAGTAGCAGGCCTGTAACCAGCTTGGGATACCAGGATGAGGAGAAGATTTTTCTGAGGGAGACCAATTAGATGTACAATAGTTTTACACTATGTCCAACACTTTTTTCCAAGGAAAGCAAAAAATTTTTCAAGGGGACTTGTGTCCCCCGTAGTTACAGTCCTGTTTAGTAGAAGCAAAAAAGAGAGCTGTGTGCTTCTGCAATCGGTTGCAAACATAACAGTTTTTTATATATTGGGCAAGTGCTGAAAAAAGTATGAATATACTGTAGCTATTTAGAGGAAACGTTTCTCAAAAAAACGCCTCAGCAGTGTTGAATGCAGTTTTATTAAGCCGAACATAAAGGATATTCATGCGGACCCCTATCTCCCTCTTGTCACATCAAGTTCAACCAAAAGAGGTTTTGCATTACAAAGTTTGCTGTTAACCTTCACTGGATACATGCATTGATGATTTATTTTCTTTAGACGTATGAAAACATACTTTACTACATACTAGTATTATTCAATTTTCAGGATTTATCTTTGAAGTAACTTTTCGTTTTGGTTCAACTTCAAATATTTAAACCGAAGATCTACTTTTCATAAATTGGTAACAGCAAGTGATAACAAACCCATTACTGTGTTTCAGTTCGCTGCTAGAAGTTTCGTTAGTTCGATTTTCAATTAAACGAATGGTACATTTAAACCGGGCAGCGATGGACCAACAGTTTCGTACAGTTTTAAGCATGGCTCATTGGTCCCTCAAACAGGTTCATTTTTCCCGATGCATGGGGACCCTTGATCCACTTGAATAACGAATGAAATAATCCATGAAACTTTTAAGGTTGCCGGTATTTTTCTCCGTAAATTCCCACAAAGCATGCCACAACCCTAAGACACTTACTGGAAAAATTTGCGCAAAAATATTGCACCGTGTTGTAGCTGCGCTGGATATCATGAAAAGTGGCTCGTAGGCGCCGACTTTCCCTTAGGCCTAATCTGCAGTTCCGAAACTGAAACGAAAGTTGTGAAGTTCAAAAAAAAATTTTAAATCCAAATCAAATCTAAGTGCGGAGAAATTCCAAATCCACCAAAATATTAAAGTGCGGCAGGATTTAAATCCAAATCCATATTCATCTCTGCTGGCGGTCTGTAGCAACTGCGACGGAACAGTACATGTATCATTTGTCTTGACAAAGGAAATATAAAGCTTGCAAGGTGTTATTCTTATATATTTTAATTACTGATATGAAATGAATCAACTATTCAAATATGTTTCAGGTTAGACGAACACTGTTATACTATGTGTTTTTTTGCACCAAGGGTAGGCTACTTTGCCCGTAGCCTATACGCTTTTTATGAATTGGTTTTGAGTGGTGCTATTGCAGTGATTGAGTGAAGCACATACAGGTGATATGATTAAGACATATATTCGTCGCTTGTTTTTAGCATTCTTTGGAATTGCCTTTATGTCACTGTGGAGTTACCTGAAGTCGAGGTACCTTTATCAGCCAGCATTCACCGAAGCTTACTCAAACTATTCTCATAACGTGGCTAACACGTTTTACTGCGCTCTCATAATCGTTGTCTCAAATATGGCGTATGGAATGGTTTTTCTCTTTCTTCTGGTTTTTACTCCAAAGTATCCAAGGTATGTATTGTTTTGAAAAGCGGGATGACAATAATAAGAGTAAACAAAGGATGTTCATAACATTTAAACACATAAAAATAGGATGTTCGTGACATGTACAGTATACACACGAATCTATCTTTTTTCTACTTATTTGTTTATTGGTTGTAGATTACTGATTTTGCGCAGATCCAAGTGTTCTAATATCAAAGATTTGCGATGATAAGAACAGTGTTTCCAAATACACATGAAATAGACTTCAGCGGTGAAAGTGTTTCCAAAAAAATATATGAAAACTGTGGATAAACCAGCAATTTTATTTACCATTGTCAAAGATTTATTGCGCAGCAACTTGGTCGGGTTATAAGCTGCTATGTTGTCTTTTTGCGTGGCAACTTTGAGCTGCAATATTTACTTTCTGAGAGATAGCATGCATTTTTGAGCGGATAGCCTTGTTGCTGGGGACTTCTTACATTAGGTTGAGGGTTGAGGATTTTCAAATGTGGATTGCTGCGGTAGTAAGTTGCATTTCAAATTCATCTAATTGAGAGTTTATTTTGCTTTGTTCATTGTCAGGTCTTGTTATTTATTGTAACGCCTTTATCTTCATTTTCAATTTTTTGTTTTCACAATAGTGTTTCATTGCGCTTCATTTGCATTTCACAGGCAGTGAGCCAATGACAGCTAGGCAGTCTCTTTCTGCCCCTACGTTCCAGGCCACATGCTCTCTATGTGGTCGGGAGCCATTTTGCTTATATCCATTGTTGTGTTGTCAGGTATAATAAAGTAAAACTTGACAGCATTTGACTTCATTCTTTGTCAATGCAATTATTCAAGTATTTCCATGGAAACAGGATCCAAAAATTCAATTTAGATTTGCGGACTGAAATAGAAATGATTGAAACTTTTAGATTTTAAATGATCTTTCAACAAAACATCATATTTTGCCAAAATTATTATCAGTTCAATAAAATTTCCTTCGTTTACATCTTCTCCACCTGTACCACCGCATTCTCCATTTCCTCTTAAGGCAAAGCCTTGTTTGCAAGAAACATAATGACATCGGTATGGCGCCTCAACAATAACTGTTTTGTCTCTCAAAAATTCGATACTTGGCCACCCAAAGCACACCACTTTGCTGCTTCCAAAGGCGTGGTAGATGTTTTGTGCTTTTTCAATGTTCTCAGTACCTTTTTTGAAATTTCCGACACCTTCACTACCATCACATTAGTTTCGAGAATATGATGTACTATGGCTATCTGCAAATAGCTAGAAATGAAGACAAAACATTTTGCCTTTGGTCGGTGAATATACCAACAATGATCGTTTCACTTTGGTGCGATTTGGAAGAAATTTATAATACCAGGACGCTAAAAAGTGTCATTGTCTGATTCGCCCATAAATTCAGAAAAACTGTCATGAAGGCCTGGTTGGCATGCTCCATGCTGAATGATATTTCTAACAAGCACGCTAACCATGGGTAAGAACTGCAATCTATGCTGTACAATCAACATTACATGGATCAGCAAAGATCATGAAGTAAAGAGATCGAATACCAACCAAAAATGTTGATTGCTGGGAATGGTGCCGTATGGACTCTTCGCAGCACTCAGAAAAAAAGTTTCGAAGTGATACAGTGAATCCGGATGTCGATGGCTATAGGCCTACTAAAACCCGAAATCACCGGAAAACACTCCAAAAACGCAAAAAACAACAACCCTACTAAAAACGAACAGAATCCTAAATACCGAAACGCAACATAGCTAAGCGAGTCCCGGTTTTTACATTTAGCTTGCCAGGGGGGCGGTTAGCCCTCCGAACCCCGTCATTTACGCCACTGAATGGCGGAATGATCGTAACTTTAATAAATTGCTGTACTTAGATAAAAGTGCGAAGTTAATCAATTTCAGAGTCAAACCAACCCGTTATAACACGTTTGCTTTTTGTTGACAGAAACACTTCAAGATTGCAAGAACGTCGAAACATTTTTGAAAAATATGTCAGTAAGCTTGAGTGGAAAGTTTCCCGAGGAATTTGATCATCCCCAGACGCACTTCAATGAAATAAGCGTATTTTGAACTTCCCCATTATTTGTCAGTGAAAAACAACGATTACAACAAGGCCGAGGATAAGGAACTCTTCAACTAGACTTATTGTTCAGTAACCATAAAATAGGCATTTTTCTTGTGGATTTTTTAGCACAGCGTTTTCCAAACTTTTTCTTGGCCTGTTCGACTTTGGAAAAAATAACATGGGCAGTGCAACTGTCTCGTTGGCGTATCTTGCGTTGTTTTGGTCTTACACTGTCGTGACAAGACAAATACACTTTTTTGTAGCAGTTATGATATTCCAAAATTGGTGGTAACATTTTTGGCTGGCATTATTTTTTCTCCAGTCAGGGCCGATGCTAGATTATTTGACCCTCCGCGCCTTGTCGATGAGCCCCCAGTATAAAATATATTGCATTTGCATTTAACATGTTGGCAGGTTGTGTGGGAATAAAGTTTGTAGTTACAATCAGGGTTTTTTAAGGTTTTACCTTGCTGACCGCATGGACGTTTTGAGAGACCGCAACTATTGTATCAGAATACCGTGATGACCGTAAAGCAAGGTTTTAGTGTATTTTGATGATGGCAGTAAAGCAAGTTCATACATTATATTGAGAGATCCGTGGAAAAATTTCAGAGACCGTTTTTGGTCTTTGTCAAAGTACTGATGACATAAGGTATTAAAAAATACTGGTTACGATGTATACCGATGACATAAGAATGGCTGCCTGATATCTAAAGTAATAAATCGGAAGATCTAACGAACATGTTGACATCAGGCATTCTTCAACCAAATTTTATCTCTTCTGGTATGAACTATTAGGAAAAAATCCCCAATAGCAACTGCAATGTGTAAGTGCCTTGTTTTCAAAGGGTCCCAAACAGTCACTGTAATGTGTAAGTATTCTGCTTTCATAAAGGCCCCTCAATAGCAACTGTAATGTGTGAGTACTCCGCTTCTAACGGGACCCAAACAGCAACTGTAAAAGCAGAGAGGAGGGGGGATGCCAGCTTGCTATCGCTTACCTTTAATTGTTGCTAACTTTGTGTTTCCAACGTTCAGTGTTTTTAAAGTTGTGTATCAACCATTTTGCATTTTCTATTATGTTAGTCACGCCGTAGTCTCAGGAACGCATCCTTGGGTGGCCCTGAGGTTGCCAGACGTTCTTAAGCGCCAAAAATTATCCTTGAATTTGCTGTCAAAACTTGTTATGTTCTTGATCCTTGAAAAACATCTTGTTGTCCTTGAAAATTTCAGGCGTCCTTGAAAATTCTTGAATACTTTTTAAACTGTTCATTTCTTAACTATTGATTACATTGAACATTCAAGAATCAAGAATAAACAATGCAAATGATCAGAACAATGTAGTTTTCTTCCATCTTAAACAGCTGTGTAGTAAAAAGTAAACTATTCAAGAACGGTTGTGTCGTCTGAATACGTTTTGTTTACTTATCAATTTCGCACATGTTTAACTAAGCCTGATTTGCCCATACGTGAAAGCTTGTTGAAAGGGTTACAATAGCCATGGGCGTCCGCAGAACATTTTCCAGAGGGGCAACCACGACATTTTGCTTATCTTTTTCAGGTTGTTGACGTTGCAATCATGGGCGTTGGAAGAGAGGCCTTTCCCCTGGATTTTGAAAATTTCAGCAAAAATGGTTGTTTTCTTAGTTTCGAGTGAGAAAAAACAAATTTCACCACTTTAGGCATCTCCTTAGAAAAATTTTGGAAAAATACCCTAGTGGCCTTCCCTGAAAAAACTTCTTCCGACGCCCATGGTTGCAGTGTAAATGGACGTTTACAAAACGCTTTACTGTTTCTACACCACAAAGAAAATTCCCCATGAAAGCAAGCGCTCCGTTCGCATTTATTTTGAAATCTTTTTCAAGTGGAACGGTAGGCTTTACGAGTTTGCCACAAAGGTATACTTTCTGTCATCCGTTATAACTTTGCTGAATTGTCGCATAAACGTCGTATACATTGTGAACTTCACACAATTAAGTCTTAAATGGACTTCAACTATCAACAACTACGTTTGCGGCTCTCTCATTTGTCTGTGCTGGATGAACAGAACTCACTTCTGAAATCTTTTGTTGGAATTGTTTTCTACACTTCGGCTATCAGAAATGCTTTTGCTTCTCATAAACTTCCTAATATCCATTTGTGCGAACATTTTCTACAAATCAGTCATAATTTCAGAACAATCAACGCTCAGATCAACATTAGCGGTGAAAAACCAAGAAAGTTAGACACTCTCGCAAATATGTTTCACTGTATCTCGGGGGTGGGGAACCAAGGATAATATAAAATTCATGCGGCCCGCGATAATAAATAGGTTCCGCACCCCTGGTGTGTCTTAACACACTATCGAACAACTTAGAACTTACTGAAGTTCTTAGAACACCACGCAGGCGTAAAAACTGAGCAGATGAATTATAAAAACTCCCCACACTTAATATAGCTTTGCACTTAGTACTCGCTCAGAAGTCAGAACTAAGCCTTAACGATTAAGACGTATTCCAACACGCCTTTTACAGAGGTATTTCTAACAAGCCACGTAGTTTTATACTGTGAGAAAAGAAGCTGCATAAGCGCAGCTTGATTACGCTATTCACTCAGGCACATAGGTCACACTCACAATCTCACACTATAATGAATTTTTTAACTTGTGGAAGCGGAACCATTGCTACAAATTCACCCCTGCTTCTTTTCACACAGTATAAAACAACACGTTTTACCGTTATCAGCAGTCACTCTCTCATTTCATCACTTGCCAAAGATGTCTGAGGTCAACAGTCACATTAATTATATTGTAACTTGAAGTGAACCTTTGAAGATTCGTTGCCATGTTGTTGTTACGCAACTAAAAGAAACATTAGAACAATGCGCTCGCAAGTTTTGCAACATGAGTCTGCAGGCGGAGTGGAAATGAGTGAACTGCAAACTCATCACTGCACCACACCAGGACAGTGAAGCTGACTTTTGTGCAGTGTGAGTGCCATACCGGTAAACAAAACGTTATTGCAAGAATTAAATCGATTAATCGGAATCGAGATGCTGACTTCAGATTTTCCAACATTATTTGGTTCTTAGTCGCAATTTTCTGCGGGGGAAAAGCCCGTTTTGCCCCTTCTGCGGACACCCATGAAAGCAATCCACCGTATCTCTTGAAAAACAAAATGTCCTTGAAAAAATTTCAAGTGATCTGTCAAACCTAGGTGGTGTAGCAGACACCTTATGGTCTGTACATTCATTCCCATAAAACAGCCAAAGAGCTCAAGAAACAAAAGAACAAGTACACACGGCAACCAGCACAGCTCCAA
>JGI24021J15306_10009456_pt1 | contig 12067 bp, 4 predicted proteins | sample Ectturendosymbi1_FD_15306 | JGI IMG/M metagenome (IMG submission 15306)
GGCACGCTCAATGCATTTTTGTCAGAAACCGGCAAGTTGTTGCTAACTTACAGGGGCGTAACGAGGGTGGCAAGGGTGGGCACAATTCCTCGGGCGCCGAATCACTGCGGGGGGCGCCGAAAAATCCCGACAATGTCACAAGTACTTTCTTCAATAGAGTACATTTGCTTCCGGGAGACCTCAGGTTCGAACATGGGGGCGCCAAACTTGCTTCTTGTCCCGGGCGCCATCTAACCTCGTTACGCCCCTGAGCCCAGCGGCAAGTCGAGAACTGCGTAAAGCGAAAGCCACTGTGTTAGTAATTACGTAAAGTAAGACTCGGCAGCAGGGCCGGCCCTAGCAGATGCGGGGCCCAATGCAAGACCTAGGCGCGGGGCCCCTCTGAGCAGTGATTTTATGACGTCATCGTGTTCAGTCAACCGTGTGACGATCGTGGTAGAGCGCAGATATGCAGTACAGCACTAACACGGAAATTGAGCACGTTTGCTAACGTTCGAGAGGAAATTTGCTAATTCTGACGAGAGCGTTCTTTGTTAACAATGAAATTTGAAATTTATATCGCGTTTCTACTGAATTCTCAAGCGCAAGGTGTATCTGGCAAAAATGAACAATCTTCCCGAACACCATGGCGCGGGGCCCAATGCAGCTGCATAGGTTGCATCGGCTTAAGGCCGGCCCTGCTCGGCAGTTCTCACGCGGCAAAGAAACAACGAAACAGTGGTACTAATACGAAACCATATCATTGTTCATGCTATTCGATGAGGTTGGGTAAAGTCCGGCACGTAAATCTTGACGTTTAACCAAACAAAAAACATTGTTTATTATAGAGTATTTTTTATCTCTGTTTCTACTTTCATGGGCACCAAAATGGGGCGCATTTATTGCAAAGGGGAGCCATTCAAGGGGGCGCCACAGACGTTTGGGGGGTCAGTTGCCCCAAACTGCTCCCCCTGGATTCCGCCACTGCAAGGACAGCAAGATGTTTTTCAAGAATCAAGGACGTAACGAGTTTTGTTAGCAAATTAAGGACAGTCCCTGTGACTCAAGGACGTCTGGCAACCTTAGCTTCGAGGCATATAAAATGTGTTTCATCGCGATATTTATGCATTCAATTTTAGAACTGTAGAAAACCAAAAATCTACGATATTCATTCAAGGCTACGGTTGACATTGTAAACAAGGCTAAGTTGTATTTGCAGCTCGCCAGCGCCAGAGTTATTAGAGAAGAAATTTGCGATGGATTTGAAATGAAGTGTGCATCACAATCAAGAAACGCATCCACTCACCTTTATGTTGTCACACTCACAAGTGCAGTTCTTCAACGCAGTGGGATACAGCAAGCGGGTGCGCCAGAAACAGCTGTCAAAAGCGTTACTCCTTGTTTTTATTTGTGGTTAGTGATTACAAGCAGCTACTCTGAGCAATGACATATAACACATGATTAGAAACGACGCGGCTAGTAGCTGTGTTTGGCCTTACAACTATTCCACGTCACGCGTCGATGAATTGCAATAAAGCCGCAGATGAGGACTTTGTTGTGAAGGCCAACGCAGTACACACGTGCAGCAGAGTCAGCATAGTAGCCTACGTGATTTGCGTGACTTTCGAAGCGAATAACAGGCATGCTATATAACAAATGGTTTATTTGGACAATTGTATCAGTTGTGAAGCCTATATGATTTAGCACAATAAGTTGATGTATGGTTTTCAGCAACTAAGGTGCAATCCAACAAAGTGCGTTTTCACTTTTTGTACATTCGTCAAATAGCGTAACTGTTAACCACTGCTTGTATGCAACTCACGTGGTTGCACATTATACGCTATATTAATGTACCGTAAGTGAAAGTTACAGTATATTGTTACGGCAAGAACGCGCATAAGTTGGCGGCGCGGATTGGCGCGAAGAAATGGCCAGAGCGTTGGTCCAATGATTACTCGTTTGTGCTCGAAGCGACCGAGTTTGCGCTGATTTTGTTTTTGGTCCAAGCTGCGGAAACTGAGAGGACAGTTGCATTGTGAGAGGACAGCGGAAAGGAGCAAAATTTGTTCTTAACCGCTCCATTGCTGGGTTGTTTGGTTCCTGCAATTACATATTTGTATTGACCATATGTTTTGACTTTCGCGGAAGGCACTTGGTGGAAGTGTTCGTTTTGTGGAGCGTAGTTTGGTTGGTGGCGACAGCATTGGTGCGCTGTATCGCACAATTTGACGTCCTGGAAGCTTACGTATCAGTGCGCTGAAGCGCTGAAAAGCAGTTAAGCGAGTCTTGTGTATTTGAGCGCGTCGTCTGCCGGTGTTCTTTAACGTTTGTGTTTTTTTGGTTTCGTAAAGAAATGAAAAGGAGCGCGTTAACAATTTGCCTGCTGTGACTCTACAGTGTTACTTGCCGTAACAATATGCAGTGGTGGCATTCAAAAGTGTTTAAAAACAGGTTGTTCTGTCAGAAAAATTTTTAAATCCAGAATATGGAACACACAAGCTGCAAGCTATAATTTTCTGGAGATGTATCCAGGGCATGAACCAGCAATTTTGTGACGATCCACTTAAAACATGTCAGTTCGAGTGCTTAAATCAGTGGTGCTCAAACCGTGGCCCGCAAGGCCCTCTGGAGTGGCCCAAGAAGCAATTTTCATTGGAAAGAAAGCTTAACACTTTAATCATTTAAGAGAATTTTTTAGAGAATTTTTATTGAGATTATTAATTCTTGTGGCCCGCGAAGGGTTTCTGAAAGACAAATGTGGCACACGAGCCAAAACGTTTTGACCACCACTGGCTAACCATTTTTACGTTAGTGCATTATGAAACTAATTTGTTCATGAGAGAGTAAAAAATAGAAGTCGTTGTTTATTGCTTATTTGATTCAGACTCATGGGCCATATCAAAAGCAATGGTAATTGAACAACAAAAGAGCACGGAAATTGTTTTATCGAAAGAAAGCTTACACGATCGAAATATTGTTATAGACATGAAAAAGTTGTTACATTAATGCCCATTAGTTTTACGAAACATATTCAAAACCCACTATTGTAATTCCTAAATACAATTTAATGTTGTTGCTGCATGTGGCCATTTGGGTGAAAAATTTATTTATGCGGTTTTCAAGTAACTTGGCATCTTTATTTGCATCAGAAACAACGCTTTGTTAGATTGTTTTCGAAGCTTACGTTACTTCCTAGCATTTGAAATGCTTTGATAAACTGTTTTATTACATTTTAAGCTATTGGCAAACGTGAACTCTTGACTTGCATGGCAGTACAAAATAAAAAACTTTCATGCAACATACCTATAACCAGTGCTAAATAATTCAACAAAATTTAATTCAACAAAATTTTACTGAAAATATAGTTAGCTGTTTTTGAAAGTTATTCTTCAGAAAGAAATAATTGCACAAAAATGGATAAGCATGTCGTACAGAATTCGTAGACTGTAGGCAGTCCATCTTGACCCCAGAACTCTAACTAATCTTCAGAATTCCGAGCCTAGCCGGTGCTCTTCCAAATAAATTCATAATTGCATTTAGTTTTTGTGTGATTGATAAAAGTGCATTCATATTTAAACCATGAATATTTTGAAGTAAATTTTGCCACTTTGTTCAACTTTTGATTGCCTTGCATGACCTTTAACGAATTGAAACACTTCAATAGTAAAAGTTCCTAACCTAACAGTTCCAGCACAGATAATGGAAATCTTAGTACATGCTACATACCATGGTAGGCTAAATATTAAACTAATGATCAAAACACTTATAAATCATTAGCGCGTAGCTTGCACTGTTTAACAAAAGGAATACTTTTCCACGTAAGAATAAGATGTTAGATCTTACAGATTATATATTGCCTATTATGTAAAAAATATGCATCATCACCTGCACAAGCTGTATGGAATTTTAAGTACGGTAAACCTCGGTTAATCCGGATTCGATTTGACCGACGATTTTTCCGGTTTAGGCGGAGATCCGGATTAACCGAATGTGGTTGTTTCTAGCCTGACGTCATCTAAGTACTGACATATCGGTGAAAATTACCTGAATTGAACACATTTACGACCTAACAGCAGACTTTAGCAGAAGCAAAATGAATTTAGTAATGTATTTACAATGGTACAGCAGACTAGTTATCATCATTGGCTGAGTCATATGAAACAATAAACCATTACCATATCTAGGCAGTTATGAACTATCTTAAGATCACAATTTTAGGTTACTTGGCTGCAAAGAAATTTGGGATTTTGGACTGATGCAGAGACTTCTGCGACTGGTCCACAAACAGTGACTAAGACATGTTACCAATGACGATCAGCAGTGCCGGATTTACCTATAGGCTATATAGGCTTAAGCCTAGTGCCTCAAGACCAAGGGGGCCTCCAACAAACTGTGGTACGCATAGAGCCAATGGCCTGTATATGATCATTTAGANTAAACTTCGTCAAAAATTTATGTCTTGATTATGACGAAATTAAGTTTTATTCCACTTTCGTGGTGATAACGCCAGAGTCTTCCAACGAGTTTCCAAGAATCTCAATACGACGGTTGGTCAAGCCGCATGCCAACTATTGTGTCGATATACGCAAAGCACGCTGGCTGCGTTCTGCGTTTGCTGAATCGTACCGATTGTTATGTGTGACTCTATCAAAAGAACTTGTGGCTATTCATGTTTGAAATGCACCTGATCAATGGCATAACTGACGGGTGGCAGGGGTGGAAACCGCCCTTCCCCCTGCCAAGCTAAATGTAAACACCGGGCGCCTACCTAGCTTGTATTTCGGTATTTACTATTCTTTTGGTCTCAGTAGACTGTTTTTTTGCATTTTTCGGTGTGTTTTCCGGTGATTTTAGGTTTTTGTATAGCCGTTCAATACCGGATTTGCTATTGTTTCTCAACTATTTTCTGAGTGTTAGCCAGTGGGTTCTCTTCACGTAAGTTTCCCCCTGGCTCAAACCTCTAGTTACGTCACTGTACTTGGTCAAAACAAGATTGTACTGCAGATAAGAGCTATGTGCAGGGCTAGCAGCAGTATCCTACAGTAAAAGAATAATTGTTTCTTAGGTGCTTGAGCAATACAGTAGTTTTGTCAGCGTTTGTATCGTGTGAAGCTCGATTGGTATTTTTAGATGTGATTTTTTTCCATTTGAATATTTTTCAGCAAAGTCATTCAGATATCAGATTGCTATTGAGTACTTGCGCAAGTTTGAACTGCTCCCATGCTAAGAAAATCAGAGAAGATCTTGATGAGCTTGAATATCAAGCAATTAAAAGCCACTTTGCCAGCTGGTAACCGCAGAACTCTTCCCCAACGAGACAGGGAAACAGCAAAAAAATGACAAAAGCGCGCTTGGGTCTGATGCCTTAGATTAGTGGTTCTTATAGTTTATGCAACCACACGAAGCCTTATTTCTATAGCTTAATGGTCACTAACTTCTCAGGAGAAAGGTCCTTTTCAAGATTCAAAAGAATTAAAAATGAATTAAAGGGCCGCAATATTCCAGTAGAGGTTGTCCACACTAAGCATTCGGTACGTTAAAAGTGACAAACATAGGCAAACAAATTGTAATGAATTCTTAGATAATTTTGTTATGAAGAAGGCAGGACAAAACCTTTTTAACAGTTTACTGTGTTATGTTCGGCCTTACTTGATTCGATTATTGTAACTGTTTATTTCTTTATACGTATTTCAATAATGACCAGAATAAGCGAAATTTAAACTAGTCCAGTCGCCACTGTGGACATTGGTGAGCTCAGCCCTTCCAAATTTAAATATGAAGCACTGTAAATCATTAAATAGTTTATCAAATTTTCAGAATGTCAAGACCCCTTGCTCAAATTTAATCCCCCGATTCAAGACTTTCCGGCGACGGTTCTGGTTTTTAAACTTCACATCGTTTGACGCGACGGCTTAGTTGCGTTCGATTCTTACCAGTCTGAAAAAGTAAGAAACACGCGATTCGTGAACCTAACAGTTACAACCATTTGGGTGCGTTTTACGTGACGTGTTTTGCTCGTGTGTGTGAGATTTTTACAGCCGCCGTGGTATAAGCGAGTTGCAACGTGGTCCTCACGTTGTGCTTTAAAGTCTTTATGCCGCCACACATGCTATATAGGTGCAGTGTGTTTGTTTTTTTAACACAGATAATATAAAACAGATGTGATTCTTATAAAAAACGAGGACCATCTGTTTTGTCAAATATTTCAATTGTGGCGATTTCGGTTGACTTGCCTGTGGCAGTTAATCATCCTGTTCCAGCCAGCCAAGTAGGATTTCAACAATTCCGTGCAATTTAAAGCTTTTGCGTCGAAGGCAGGAACAAACGTAGTGATCGTGCGCACTCCAGTAATGATTTAGAATTTTTTACTGGTCGTACTTTGAGAGCGTCATTTTCGGATTTTCGCAATAACGCTTTCCATTTTTTTCCTCGCAACAATGGGAGAGGGGCCTCACAAGTGGATTAGCCTAGGGCCTCGCATCAGTTAAATCCGGCTCTGACAATCAGGTATAATACTCCCTACATACGCACACTCAGCACTGATCAGTAGACTGAAACCGTGGTGCGGCGGCGTGCTTTGAGTGTTATGTTCAACGTGGTAGATATGCTATGCTCATGTGTGACATAAAAATCGTCTCTACGATTACTCGAATGTTGCGCGCAGTAATGTGGTCGTTGTTATCATAATTCTACACGTTTGTTGGTGATCGTGAACACTCTTGTGTTGCGCCTGAAAGCTGCCGAATCTTTCGTAGAGATCAGCCAATGCACCTTAAGAACACAACAGCGCGTAAGTGGAGAAAAATCCGGATTACGAGATGTGAAAAGAGCAGATTTTCTCCGAGCTTGGTAAAGATCCGGATTAAATAATCCCGATAAACCGAAGATTTTTATAAAGAAAGACGTTAGAAATCATTCGTACTACCAGTTTTATCCGGTTTTGGCGAAGATCTGGATTAACTGAGTTTTACTGTAGAATTAAATATAAAACCCACACACAAAAAAGTTACAAAATAACACAACAATGTATTATATTTTTNGTTGTTTTTGGCTCAACATCAAAAAATCTAACAAAAAGTGTAAGGGTTTGGTTAATGCTGGTTGCTGACACATGCTGACATCAGTGCTTTTGTCAGCCAAGTCAAAATCCCAGACAGCATCTGATTTGTCACCACAACATTAGACATCACAAACTTTTCTCAAAACATGACATTTATTTTTTAAAAACCTTACAAGTGGCAGCATTGGATGGGACCCATGCTTCCAATGGTAAGTGATTCAAAATAATTGTCATTATGTTAGATACATTTGAAAAAAAGACAGCTTTTTTATCTGGATACATGACGTTCATTACTGAAAATCTCCTCTTTTCACCTCTACATAACACAAAAAATTAATATTGGCAAAAACGTTTCCAGTGGATGGTATGTTCAGTTATTTCCATGGAAAAGTGATAAATGTTTGAAAAAACTAAGGAGCAATAAGTCAAGTGAAAAATTTTTCTACGGATAAGAAGATTTTGTCTGCAAAATATATTTACAGTTTAATTACAAGCAGAGCCTTATCATTATTCATTACACATCATTTACACAGAACTGTTACACAGCATACAAGCAATCGTGCACCAAATATTTTTTTATTTTTTAAAGTGGACAGCTACTTCTTTCCCCCATCTGATAACTCTAAAAGTCTACGAAAGACCTAAGACAATTGGGCAAATACTAACAAACTACAAACACTTTGCTTTAAGCAAGACGAGAGAGCCTGTCAAAGGTGAGTCAGGATCTTGGGGCCACTGTGCACTTTGTGGTTGCTATGGGAAACACAACAAATCAATGGTACCTCGTGTTTCACAAATAATGAGCAAAACAAAAACCTTTCCACTGAACCAAAACTTGACATGCGCAAACTATGGTATTTATGTAGCGACTTGTGTGCTGTGTCATGAACAGTATTTCGGACAAACCAAGAATAAATTTTCCAAGAGATGGTCAGTGCACCGCAGTAATTAGAACAGACCTAATTGCAAAAATGACAAAAATGAGGAAGTGACCTTGTCGCGGCGCTATGCTTTGTTTCATGGTAACATAAATAAATCACCTATACATGAAGCTTACATCGTCACTTTTGTTGAACAACCAATTTTTCACTCCTTGAATATCTGCGAAGCAGAGATGAGCGGACTGTCATATTTTGCAATCCAGATCCTGTCCTGATTTTTTAAAACTCAGTGCAAGTCCAAACACAGTCCAAAAGTTTTTTTCAAATATAAAGTCCAAGTCCAAATGTCGTCCAAAATATTAGAAAAATGCAGCCTTTTCACAACAAAAATTCTGCATTTCTTTTCCATTTACTGAGTCCAAATCCGGTCAGGATCCTAAATTTTGAAGAGTTTTACAGTCCGGTTCCAACCCAAATTCAACAAAATTTGCAATAGTCCGGATCCAATCCAATCCAAGTCCGGTCCAATGCTCATCTCTGCTGCGAAGATAAATGGTACAACCAGCTTGACGAACAAATTAATATTCACAGCATGATCCTCCCCCACGTGAGATAAAAGTTTTCTTGTTTCGCTTCTGCACTGACCATTGATGTGTTTTGATTATTGCGGCCGACGTGCTATAGTTTGGTTCTCGTCAGTCACACCGTTTCAAATGCGCCCGCAGAGGTTGGGTTGCCATCGTTACTAAATGCTAGCTTACCTTACGCATTCTGCAGTTATGCTGATTCATAGACGTGTTGTTTCAAGCTAAATTTGAAGCACCGTTTGACAGAAGTTGCATTATTTCGAGAACGAAGTATTCCATTGTGCAAATCTTTGCAGCTTGCGTTGAGTATTATTAAGTTCATGCTTTTGAACTTTGCAGAAAATTTTGAAGTTGCAGTGAATACTTTCAGTTGAGTAAGACGAAATTTCCAGTTATTTCCAGTTTTAATCGTCGCAGTTTGTGTTGTGCTATGTTCCACTACAGTCTTGAGGTTGTTTACTTTCTCTGACCTTGCTTTAGCCTTTCAACGTTTCACCTGNTAGCATTGCTTGCAGATGTAAGGACTGATGATGCGTAGTTTTACACGAAATCAATTTCCTATTAAAATTTGTGATTGATACCTTGCTTATTTCACCTGTGGAGTGAAGTTACTTTAATGCATAGGCTATATTACTTTGTGATCAAAAGTTTATCAGCACGGGTTATGTTTAGGTCTACTTTGTCGTAGCCTACAAGTGAAATCAGTCTTGCTCACGGAAAAAGTAACCGAATGATTCCTCAATTCTTCCACATTAGATGATGCAAGCATTTGTACACTTTGCAATTTACGCTTTAAACTAACTAAAAATGCAGATCAATGACATATGGGCTAACACAACATATCAATAACATATAACACGTGTTATATGTCATTGGGCAGGTCTATACATCAACCACACACGCTTCTGGCGACTTTTTTGCAATTCAGTCAAGCGTAAGATCAGATGCGGCTGACTACATAGTGATAAGCCCCACCTGTCGATCATCCATTCAGTGTCGATTTCCACCCGTTTTGAAGCGTGGCGGGCTAGCCGTTTCTAATCATGTATCATATGTCATTGCTCTGAGTTAGCTCAACTTTAAATTTTAGTGTTATAGTTCAAATCTTGTGGACAGATTTTTACAATATGCCAAGACAACGATTTAGAAATGTAGTGTAAGGGCTAAGGGTTTGTGGTTAGGATTTAGCCTAAATTCACGCAATGCAGACAAGAAGCCACCAACAGCTTGCCAGAACAGAAACCATGACAGCATTCTTTCATGCATCTTGAACCGAGCCATTGTAGACGTCACGGTCAATTAAGTAGGTCATGCGCTCCGAAGTTGTCATGTCACCACTTCAACCAAACATGTTTATCCACAAGCAAATAACTTGAGCACTATTTTGACTCATGAAGCAAAATAGGCATTGGCTTTCAGAACTGTCAAGCAACATGCCTATATGTTACTGTATAATTTGCTATTTTGCAGAGTCAAGGCGAAGTCAGAGTTGAATATTTCTATGATTTGCGGCGGAGGAGCAGACGCGGAGCAAAACTTTTTGGAGTCGGAGTGGACACGGAGTCAAAAAATAGGACTCTGTCCATCTCTGGTGTTTATGCGAAGTTCCTCCACTCAGCGCAGCTATAGAGATCCCACACTCGATCAGGTCTACTCTACTACTGATGTCACGAACTCAGAGTTATATGTGGCCTAATCACCTCGCCACACAGGCACAAAGCAAAAAGTTGCGCCAATAATGGTCAGGTGTGACTGAAGCAAAAAGGCTGATTTTTTTTGTTCAAACCAAAAGCGCTTGTCAATAAGACGTTTGAAATTTATGTAGAATCCCTCTGACTCCAGTCTTGGGCCTTAGACATAAAATGTGACTCAAGTCGAGTCATTTGGTATAAAACCTGACTCGAATCAAGTCATTACAACATCGTTTCTCAACGTGAGCCGAGTGACCAAAATCGTGACTCGAGTCATGCCATCACTGTGGAATGTGGATCAGCACTTTTGTGAATATTTTTTTCCTATCCGTGTGAAAAATGTTTTTTTTGTTTCCTATCCGTGTGATCATGTGCAAACACCTATTCTGTAATGAGTTATGGCTAACCACATTTTATGCTTATGCGTTGTTTACTGTGCATAAGATATGGACAATGTGTCTGCCAGTGTTGAACATGATCCGGTTGCCGATGTCAATCAAAATTTCTGACGTCTGCGAAATTTCTGATTTGTTATTGTTTGTCAGTTATTTTGCTTCTCAGAATAAAGAAATTAAGTTTGGCAATTACGTTTTGATGTGTGCTGTGTAAATTAAAACTTTTTGGTTAGATGTCAGGTACTCACAACAAGCTATATTACGTGAGTAACTTTAACCACTGAAAATTTTTGGACTTAGTCTTGGACCTCAATTATTCTTCTTTTTCTCACCCTTTTCAAACCCTAACCCGACACACTTACTTAAACACGAATACCTAAGCCCTAATCATCAGTTTTCTCAGTATATTTGATATGAAGAATATTACTCTGTGCATGCGGACATGGCGTGAAGTCATAAATTTCGCAAGTCAAAATTTTGCTTGACACCTGATCGCAAACTAACTGGATTCTGCAATTCAGAATCGGACCCTGATCGGACTGAATTTCGAAAAACACTCTACCGGATCAGATGTGGATAGTCAAATTACGTTGATCACTGCAGTCAAATGTTTAATCAGAGATTTTTTCGGATATAAACCGGATTCTATTTAATTTAATTTATTTGTTTATGAGCAGACAAGAAGTCCATAGTATGAACACACACACTCTGCAGAAGGCAGGTCGATAAAAACAGACAAAACAAAACGTAGTACAAGGCATTGAAGCCGACGGAATCACAGGGTTACAGACACTTTTGCAACTGCATCGAAGACCGAACCATAGGGTTACAGACACATTCTTAACACTAAAGTTAGCTAACACGTAACACTAGTTGCAACACTACTCAGCGTAGGGCACCAATTCCTATATTGGTCGAGTCTAGGTCAGAGGTGTTCGGACTCAAGTTTTTTCGAGTCCGACTCCAGTTTTGATCCAAGAGGTAGAAATCCTGATCCAAATCCTGTTTGCAACACAATATGAAATTCGAATCATGACAAAATCCTGTTAATATATTTGACTAATCAATGTGCAACTATTTAAAAATGTTTGTTTCTAAAAGGTAGAAGCTACAGGTTCGTCATTGGACCTTCGTATTTGAAAAGTTATTCATCCGTCACCTGCAACGTGACAGTAACACACGATGAGTGTGTGGTAGAGTGCACTAGGTTTGGTATAAATGTACTAAACCTAACCCCCAAACATAAGACAAAACTGTAAATCTGAACACAAAGATTTGGAAACAACTCACAATTTACAAATGTAATCTGACATCACGTTGTATTGAGCCTGATGGCTGATAGTGGACTGATAGGATGCTATGGTGGTGGACTGCAGAGAGAGAGAGAGAGAGTTTATTGGCGCAAATATTAAACAATTTCATACAAATTAAAGCTAAGGCGCTGGGACACCGAAAAAAACCTGTTAAACAGGTT
>JGI24021J15306_10009457_pt1 | contig 12067 bp, 10 predicted proteins | sample Ectturendosymbi1_FD_15306 | JGI IMG/M metagenome (IMG submission 15306)
GATTTCATCAATATGCTGTCCTGTCAGCCTTGTTCTGAGTTTGCCAATGGTTGATCCCGCTTTCGAGAACGAACGCTCAGAAGAAGCAGAAGTGGCTGGAGTTGCCAAGTACTTGGCAGCCAAGTTGTACAACAGTGGAAACTGATTTGTTTCCCTCCCACCATTCGGCCACGGGTCGGCCTTCACGTAGTTGGCGTGCATTTATTGCATTCCTTTCAAAAGCGAAATTTTTTTCTCCTGTGAATTGCCTTTTGATTTTCGAATCCACTGACCCGAAAATATTGCAATTATGAAATACGGTTCCGACGAGATTCCGAAGCTCAAGGATTCGAAATTCTATTTTGGGCATCCCTAGCGGCAACCCTAATCAGGAAGTCACCTAGTTTAGATTTTTTTTAAATGGGAAAGTTTTGTTTTTTTTATGGGTGACATCAGAATAGGGGTAGGTTTACACATTTTTGGCCTCAATGTCACTGGGCGCCAAGAGCCAATTTGTTGACTTGAGTATTTAGTATCTAAATTTTGTTTTTTTGGCCAGAGCTTTTAAACCAGTCATAATGCTAGATAGATAGGGCTCTAACAACTTGGATTACAGCCTAGTTTCCACTAAAAACTTGAGTCAAAAATTTAAGCCAAAGCCAATTTAAGAGTAGCGATAAGCGCTACACGGGGAAAGCGTCCGAATTGACAGCAATAGAGATCACATGCCTTGATCACTCTATGCTGTATTGGGATGCGTGGGATTTTATACTTCTCAGCTAGCTCAGGTATTTACCTGTGGTGACTACTGCGCCGAACCTTGTAATGGCCCTCTTGGCGTTGACACCCAAGGCCTGTTTGACATTGGCCAAAAATGTGTCAACCTATCCCTATTATGACCTTAGATGTCTATTAGTTTCCCTTGATAACTAATTATTGTAAGTTTTATTTTGATGATTGCTGATTTTGCAAAAACCTATGACCATGTTTTTTTAATGTGTGTTTGCATGGATAAGAAACAAATAAATATGATTGTGTTTACAGAAGCATCCATGGATCTTCATATTTCAATACCTATTTGACCATACCACCTTGCATGGCGTGGTTCAAATAAAGTGGTCAGTTCGTCACTCAGCGGCGTCGACCTAGTAGCATAATGCTTAAGTTTCAACTCTGCCATGCCAATGGTTGTGGGTTCGCCTCTTATCTTGGCACCTTCTGTTTTCGTAATAGTGACTGCTTGCATGTCCTGATTTGTGGGACCACTTTTTCTTTACTTTTTGTAAAACTTTCCAAACTTTTGCCTGTGGGGTTACATTTAGGGGTTATGTTAGGTTAATGTTAGATTGGTGTTAGGTAAGGTTAGCTTACAGTTAGCTTAGTTAATGTTAGGGTTACGTTAGCTTAGTGTTAGGTTGCCATTAGGTTAGGGTTAAGGTTAGATTTTAGGTTAGGGTTAAGGTTAGATTTTAGGTTTACCATTGACATTTACTATGTTTCTACCAAGCCTGCAGGATGTTGGATAAGGTGTCAAATTTAAAGATCCCCGGGCAGTTGTGTACCCACTGCCAATAAATATATGGGTGTGATTTCTATAAAATCTATTACAAACCATTATTTTGACTACAGAGTTAAATATATCTACTGCTAGTTCGTCTGACTAGTCATTTATATCTATGAAGGCCAGTGGAAAAGGCTTGTCTTATTTTTCAAAAACTGTAATATGTAGATGTAATGCAGAAGAATTCAGATTTCTCCTGTTGGTCATGTGACTATATTTGCATATTGAAATAGGTTGCTCATATTTGATAAGATATGTGCCTAGTTGCATCACAAATTTTGGGAACTGCAAATTTATCGTGACATTTCCATGTCAGGTGTAGAACTGTTCTTCTTAAGTAAATATTTAACTTCAGACATGATCATGTCAGGAGGTATGAATGAGTGTGGCAAACTGATATACAAAAAGATGTTTTTGTATAAAATTCATTTCAATTAACTAACAAGTCGTTTCTACATTTTGGGTATAGACACTTTCCTATAACTATATATTACTGGTAGTTCAATATGTTTGCTGCAACAATTCAACGAGTGTCAGTGTTTGCAAGCAAGCAGCTTGTGAGAAATATAGCTTATGATGCAACACGAAAAAATATGAAGATCAATTCTGCCACAAAAGTTATCTGTCAAGGATTTACTGGAAAACAAGGAACTTTTCACAGTAAGCAAGCTATTGCGTATGGCACAAATTTAGTGGGTGGTGTATCACCTGCGAAAGCTGGCACTGAACATCTTGGGCTTCCAGTATTTGCAACTGTCAAAGAAGCAATGGATGCTACTGGTGCTACTGCATCAGTCATATATGTGCCTCCACCATTTGCTGCTGGTGCTATCATGGAAGCCATTGAAGCAGAAGTTCCACTAGTGGTGTGCATCACTGAAGGAATTCCCCAGCAAGATATGGTCAAAGTAAAAAAACGTCTGCAAGACCAAGATAAAACCCGGCTTATTGGACCAAACTGCCCTGGAATCATTATGCCTGGTGAATGCAAGATAGGCATAATGCCTGGTCATATTCACAAGCCTGGAAACATTGGGATTGTATCCAGGTCTGGTACGCTTACATATGAAGCTGTTCATCAAACAACCTATGTTGGTCTTGGTCAGACATTGTGTGTTGGTATTGGTGGTGATCCATTCAATGGAACCAACTTTGTAGATTGTTTGGAGGTATTTTTAAATGATCCCCAAACAGAGGGCATTCTTTTGATTGGTGAGATAGGAGGTGGAGCTGAGGAACGTGCTGCTTCATACCTTGCTGAATACAATACAGGTCCAAATGCAAAACCAGTAGTGTCATTTATTGCTGGGCTAACTGCACCCCCAGGCAGACGAATGGGTCACGCTGGAGCTATCATTGCTGGTGGTAAAGGTGGAGCTGACCACAAAATTCAAGCCTTGCGAGATGCTGGGGTCAATGTCACGTTGTCCCCAGCTGAAATTGGTACCACTATGATCCAGGAATATACAAAATTTTATGGTGGACGGAAGCACTCTGCATAAACTGAAATTGAAAGATGTTTTATATTTCATTTACAATGTTTGGAGAAGTTTAAAATTTAATTTTGCTAGCTGATTAAAGTTTATGGTGGTACATGACATTGACAGTACTCTGCATTTGAATGAATGAAATTGAAAATTGTGGTTTGTGATGGAACCATAGCATATGTGCTGTTAAGGTTTCAAAAGTTGGTTGTTGATGTCTTACTCTTGCGGTGTAACTAGCAGTATGATGTACTAAAAAGTACTTATAATATTTTGTCAAAGTTTTTGTTAATTTTTCATTTATCTTACAAGATCACGATTATTTAACATGAAGTTTTCTCAATTTATGATTGTCACAACATTAAAACCTTTGGCCATTCATATTGTCTTACCACTTTTGTTTGCCTCTCTTAAGACAAGCTGTTGTGGTAAATACTTTAATCCTCATAATGCCAGGTCTTTGGCCCAGCTGGAATGGCATCAAACCTTGGGTCATGTAAAGTCAGCTTCATTCCGCCAAAACTGAAAGACTTTGTATTTACTGAAAAACTGGGAAGTGGAACCTATGCCACTGTCTACAAAGCCTTTAAAAAGGTCTGTTAAGTGTTTGCAAGGTACTTTATATATAAGTTTTAGATATGTATGCATTAAATATGATTTTTTGTGCAGTCAAGTGAATGCCGAGAAGTGCTTGCCATAAAATGTGTGCTGAAGTCAAGTTTAAACAAGGCTGCTACAGAAAATCTCTTGGTGGAAATAGAAATTTTGAAGCAAATTAANCATGAACATATCGTGCAATTACTTGATTTTCAGGTATGGTAGAGGAGGTTGCTAGTAATAGTGTTCTTTGACTATGTTTAACATTGTTAGAAATAATTGAATTATTGTGATCTTTGTACTTTGTGTGGCTCACTCACTACATAATCATGAAACTAGATTATTCATAAATTGGTCAGTTTCTGTATAGTGTATATTGTGACTATATTATACTATTTGTTGTGCATACAGTGGGATGACACATACATTTACTTGATAATGGAGTACTGTGGTGGTGGAGATCTTTCCACATTTATTCAAGCTAAGAGAATGTTGCCAGAATTTGTAGTCAAGCGATTTCTGCAACAGCTGGGTAATTGGTTTGTATATGGTTTTCATGAGGTTTTAAAATGGGCAGTTCCTTTGCAATGAACATTGTGTGCTTTTGACCTGCAAGCATTTTTCCACTTTCATTTGTTTTGACTGAACTTCTGTGATCAACATTGTAACTGAACCACATATCAAATGACTTATTTTTTGTGAAGAGTTTACTTATGTACTCTAGCTATGCTGGCCCTGCTAGAAGTATAATTATCATGGCTTAAACCTGCACTTTGCATGTTTCACTGTTGGTTTATACATGTGTTTATCTTTGTGATACCTAGAACAGATTTACCAGACCAGTTTTGCACATTGTTCACCTAGAAACATGTCAATTGATGCAATGTTTTTATACAACAAAAATATTAAAAATTTTACTCAGAAAAGTGTTCTTTTTTTAAATTAGTTTCAACATATTTCTACACAAAAGGGTGACACTGCTGTATCTGATTGCAAATACAAAAAAACTTCCACTCAAAACCAGTTATTTTGTAAAACCAACGATGTATCCTGTGCATGTAGTTTTCAAGCACATAATTTGCACTTTTTGTATGCGCAGGTAGTCACATGGGTTTCTTTAGCTCTGAGAAGTGTCAGTAATGCAGTTTCTGCTTTTTGAAGTAGAACACATGAGCTGTTGTGTGACCACTGGTGTAGCGTTACAGTTTTGGAGGCTGTGAAATTCTTCTGCTGGACGCTTTTCAGACAGATTCAGAATATTCCCTGTCAATTCTTCTGCCATCTTTTGTATGTATTTTCTGCAGCTTATGATGATCTGGCAGATGAACTTTTAAATTGTTCAACTGTTGATAAAAACGATATCAATAATATCTTAAAATACTTGCACAGGCCACCTTCTACTTCCTGCTTTTGCAGAGTAAACGCTTTTCATGTGTTCAAATATGTCAACTCCCGCTTTGGCATAATTGTATTGGAGTACTAAGACCAGTTTGTTTTTCAAATTTTTATTGCTTGAAACTGGAACATCTGGTTGTAGACTACTCAAAATTCCCATATTTTTCTTTGATTTGCATTGGCATTATTTGCATGTTCATTGTTTGACTATTATGCCAAAACACATCTGCCTTCTGAAGAACCTTTTTCTTTTTTACTACTTCTGGGAGTTCTATCCTGTTGTCACATTGTTCCAACAACACTGCACTTCTCTTCAGCAAGTCACAGTGCCAGGTCAAGTGAGTTGAAAACATTATCTGCATCATCATAACCATGTTGGAAATCAGGCCTTTTCCCTTCAGAACAGAACAACATCATTAGGCACGTTTACGTCTGAGCTCCGTATGTCATTTTTTCCTACATAAAGCTTTTCCTACGTAAGGAAACCCATTGAATAAATTTTTGTTTTCAACATCAAATGCCAGTCAAACCAATCTTGTCTGGTTTAATAGCCATGCACTGGATGAATTTGTGAACTTTCTTACATGCAACAACTGCTCATCCAATGTAATGTTGAAATTGTTGAGGAAAAAATGACTTTTAGAAGTCGCTGTAAAAAATATTCCTAAGTTGTAAAACGAAAGCAAATTCATCATACAAAAGATTTCTTCCCTCACTGTCTTCAGATCAAAGTGGAGATATCTCATAATTTCCAAAAATCTGTTGTTGCTGGACATAGTTTTTGAAAAAAATAGCACATCCTCATCGCTTACCACATAAACTTGTCACAAGGAGGTTGCGTCCTCCTATCCCGCCACGAGGGACCACCAAGCCTACAAATTCTTCCAGTTCAAAAAGAGCCATGTCCCAAGCTTGGTTACCAATTTGTCTCGGACCCTCTTCAACAGTGCATTTTTCTTATATTTTGCGGCATAGGCACATTAAAAAGTATTCAGAATAATGCAAGCAGACTGCCAGGAACAATGAGGCTGGTTGAATACAATGAAGGCCCAGGTGAAATTGCAGAATATTGTATGTATGCAATTGGTCCTGAATGATACATGACATGGTAACCTTTCTCCACCTTGATCCAGTTCCATAATCTTTTATTTGGGGTGACTGGTGATCCGTAGTAGAAATAAAATCTCTAATGCCTTAACATAAAATGTTGCAGCAGATGTTTTGTTTGTCTACTGACAACATTGTCAGTGTGGACAAATGTTGTGCAATACCATGGCACAGATGTAAAGAAAGATAAAGCTATGACATTATAGAAACGATACTGACAGTAAAGGTGTTGATACTGAATCAGTTTTGAGTGTGAAGTCAATTGTTTTCAGCATTGTCATCATCACCATACCTCAAAATTTAATTGCATTTCCGCATCTGCGTAAATTGATGCATGCCGTCCTTTTAGGTAGTGCACACTTAAATTTTNCAAGCAAATATAAAAAAGTTGAAATTCACAGGATACCAACATAAAAGTAAAATAGAAAAACTCATGAAGTTCAATGGCTGTAGTATTTACCACTTCAAAATTATTTTCACATATTTGTCAAAAGTGCATCAATTGACATGTCCCGTCCTTCAAGTGTTAATAAGTTTGCACTTAGCAAACACTCATATCGAGTCTGTATGCTAGCATAATAAAAACCAATAAGAGGTTTACCTCTGCCCCGTGGCACTGTTGAAATATTTGATGAAACAAATTTTAAGTGCTTGTTGCATGGTTTGCGATTGATCCATTCTCTTACCAAAGTGGAAAGAGCAATACATACAATGAATGGTACCAAAATGAATTTTACGAAAGATGTATGTACAGTATAAACCATACCATACAGTAGTTTACCACAAGTATTGTTGCAACCTCTCTGGTGGTGTTGCGTTGATTGTGTGATTCACCATGAACAGGATGTGCAACACCATTATATATGTAGCGCGAGCAAGCAATAGAGAGATTGCGACGTATGATCTCTATTGTTGCTGGGTACCACAGTGCGAAGCTTTGCGCACATGCCGCTTGGGATTCTGATTGCAACAAAATGGTGCTGTGACCAGGATGTAAAGGTCATGNCAGGGTCAGCCTTCACACAAAGAACTTGCAATTGGTGTGGTTCATTGTAAAAAAGAGGGGATGTTGTCGCAACCTCTCCGTTAGTGTTGCATTGATTGTGTGATTCACCACAAATGGGATGTGTGTGAAGAATGACACCATTATATATTTAGCGCAAGCAAGCAATAGTAAGAGAGATTGCGAGCATGATCTCTATTGTTGCTTGCTGCCACAGTGCGGAGCTTTGCGCACATGCCGCTCGGGATTTCCGATCGCAACAGTATCATAAGGAAAACTGTGTGACTTGACAGTTTATGAAAAACATGAAGTTACTGTATTAGAACCACATAAAAATGTGTCCTGGAATAAGAATAATCTGGGATTTACATTCTTATAATGGCTCTCCTTTTGCTTTACATCAAGTTTAGTAGACATACGATCGTCAAGTGAAATAAGCTTTTCATGTGTGTATAAAACTAACTTCTAATACATTTCAGCTTCTGCTTTGAAACATCTCAACAACCACAGTATTTCACATATGGATTTGAAACCACAAAATATTTTGTTGACCTCTTATGAAAACCCAATACTTAAGATTGCAGGTAAAGGGGTATTTGATTACGGTAATCTGAAATGGCAATTCCAATTGCTCTCTAGAACAAAACAATGTTTTCATGAGTAGTGTTTTTGCATTTACCACCTTTTTAGGATAGAGGACATGAGAAATTTTGTAATGTGCACTATGTCAATTCTGATATTATAGATATTTTGTTGAAATTTAGTGAATGATTGTTTTTTTATGCATAATTGTTGAATTGTTCTAATTGTGCAATCTCACCAGGTTTGATTTTGTATTGCAAATAATCATAACCTAAAGATTCTTCATCGATATTTGAATTACAAGAAAATACACCACTTGACTTTTTAACTTGAAACAACAAAAGTAGTGGAAAAAATTTCCGGGGGGTTTATGGGTGCTTAGTTCCCACAAACAAAGCTTCAAGCCCCCCCAAATTGAAACAGGAAACACTATAAATCATTTGAGTTTTTGTCAATTTTTAGGATGTCAAGCCCCCTTTTGAAAACTTTCTGGTGACGGTTCTGGTTTGGTCTGAAGCATGTTTTAACAATCCCTACACCAGTGGTTCTTAATGGTGTCCCCAGTAAAAAATCTGGGAGTCCCTAGAAGGAATGCCAAAGTGTAATTTTAACCCTGAAATGCATTCAAAGACCACCACTTTGACTAATGATGCAACATAGATGAGGCATCCCCAAGCCAATATATTTAGGAAATAGTAGTCCAAAAAAGGTTAAGAACCACTGCTCTGGTTGGTTGGGATTTCAAATGAAGTCACAATTTAATATTGCATTATTGTGATACATTGTTACCACTCCAAGTTGCATTCATTACACAAATTTGATGAGCTGGCTGGCAATCATGTTTTTTTGAAAGTCACCTTGTTTCTATGAGAGACATCCTTTGTCGCAGAATTGTTTGATAAAAAATGCAAAAATATCTTACGAAATACATTTTTGTGACATCTAGTATTCGTACTTCAAACACTTGTTTTTCAAAAGCATGTACTTCATCTATCTAAGATAAATCGTTTGGTTGAGCACAAGTGACCTCAAGTGGTAGCCTTTGAATTTTAAACTGTGTAAGGCCAAGTTTCCCAAATTAAATGAAGCATTCAGTTATTCTGGTTAATACAATAAATTGGCTTGCTGTATTTTGTTGAAATGCATTCTTATTTTAACAACCAGAACATATTACTTAGCTTTGGTAGATCACATGAAAAGTTGATATAATGATTGAACAGGTTCTTTCCCCCAGTTGCCAGCAGTTAGTTTTGGGGAAACATTTTCTTCTATGACAAACAAGTTTATAGGGCATGAATAACTGCATTGAGGCTTTAATAACGTCTAATTAAATTTCTGTGCTTAAGACTAAAAACAAGAAAGGGAATGAAGCTAAAGTATGAATCGGTGCAAAAGCTTAAATGTTTGCACATATGCCATACTTCATTATATGCCTACAGTTCATGCCAATAAAAAGTTTTTCAGTCATTTTGCAAAGGCACCAACCTTCCGTATTTGTCTGGAACAAAGCATTTTGTTAAAATAATATNACTATGTTGCTATCAATGTGCATCTATCAGGGTTTTTTTTAAGGAAAACCTTAGGTACCTGGTAGGGACCTGATTTCTCTGATTCTAGGGACCTGATTTTCTCTGGTTCTAGGTATCTGATGATAATTTCTCTGATTCTAGGGACTCGAATCGGATCCCTAAAACACCTTAAAAAACCCTGATTTATTATAGTACTACTGCTGCTTGTAAACAGAGGGTCTGCTAGGTTGCCATGACAGACCCTTTCTACTTAATGTGACTGTCATCATACAAAGGTTGTGGTGGCAGTTTTAGCAACTAAAAATAAATATCGGTTATATGGATACGGCAGACATTGTTCCTGATGCGCAGTTGCTTGTAATGTTTCGCATATAAGTGTTAGAAGCTAACAGACTGTGAGTTGGATTGGTGTTTCCAGTATGTTTCCACCTTTGTGAAATGATGCCAGCCCTGGGTAATACGTTGTATGAAACATTTGATGATACATTGTATTCATAAACATTCGTAAACACATATCTGATGACAACTGCTCTTGCTAATTTATCAGGTAAGCTAAAGGTGTGCATTCATCTATCTGTTCACCAACTGAAGTCGCAGGGATTGTTTGTTGTGGTTACATACAGCAACTGGACAATCTGTTGAGTTATGCGTCGTTGTGTTTCAGATTTTGGTTTTGCGCAATACATGGGAACTGCTGTTGATTTTTCAATTAGAGGCTCTCCCCTTTACATGGCTCCTGAAATCATTTTGCAACAGCATTATGATGCCAAGGTATTTTATTTTTCGATGGTTTACAGGCACCTAGGTGCTAGCCAATAGGCCTGTACCAGATATCTGTTACTCATCAACGCATGCCTAGCTGCATTTGGTTTTGTTGAATAACTTTCATTCAATCTTGCCAATAAAAATCAAACGTACGCGAGAGAGGATGTCAAAAATTCCGTTTGGATAGAAGAAACCCGTTAAAGTAATTGACCTAAAGTTGGTTGTAAACTGTTCAAAAATAGATTCTAATACTGCATGAATTAATTTAGCAGTTTAGCTGATCTGAAAACATTCTAAATGCCAGCTATTGTTAGATGCTTGGTTTATTGGCGTATAATTGCTGTTTTTCTCCGTATAACTTCGGTCCTTTCTCTTGGTGCCACGTGTTCATTTAAAGTCCGTAAATACGAATTAGTTGTTAACTTTGGATGTCCTTGCCACTTCCGGCTGCAGTACAAATAGATCAATAGTGTTGCGCTTTTGTACCGTGTTAGACTTTATTGATCTTATGAACAGTGCGCCAGCAAATGATGATTTCTTGAGATGATTCCGAGAAAACTGAGATTTGGTGCCTTTTGTAGGTTGACTTATGGTCGGTAGGTGTGATCTTGTACGAGTCACTGTTTGGCCGCGCACCTTACGCTTCCAAGACAATAACCGAGTTCGAAGCGAAATTGACCAGTGATCAACCTATAGAGGTTTGTGTGTTGTCATTGCTTTTGCATGGTCAGCAGCAGTAAATTTTGTTTAAGAAATGATTTACATTCTACACGCTTGGATTTTTGTCCAGATAAGTGAAGTATAATACAAGCAAACCTTACAACATGGCAGAAACAATGATTAATTAAGCATGTGACGGAACCAAGATCTTTATTTACAGCCAGAAGCTCCATTGGTCATAAATAACAAAAAAAACGATCGGAATTCCAGCGGAACAGGAGTTCTCTTTAAACGTTGCTTACTTTAGTAGTTTAGATTTTGTTCTAAATGCACTGAAACACTCAAAACCAGGGGTTTTAACCGGTGGGAAATTTTATCCATGCAATGGGAAATTCTTTCTGATTTGGTGCAGTGAGAAATTGTTACTCCAATACCTGAGGAAGGAAATCTAAATATTAAGTCACAAACTTCTTTTTAAAAAAACATCTACTTGTCAGCTAGTGCATTGTTTTGCAATTATTGCGTTTTTAGCGTTCAACAATGTTCAAAAGTCACAATCGAATAACGACCGTTGTTAATTAAAGGTAGCCACGGTTGCTAAAGGTGGGTAGTTAGGTTAAGCGTACTCCGTAGCGTAAGTACAAATGATATGTAAAAAAGCTGACTTCAATTTATCAAGGTTGAATTGAAATTATACTTTGGTGAAGATAAGGTGATGTTATGTTGTAACACGTTAGATTGAAAAATTTTTGCGGTGAAACATGACAACCTGCTTCTTAACGAATCATTATTTTTGGAAGACATCTAGTGTAGTGAAAAAATATCGGTTGCGAAGGCTAATAAGCGAATATGCAAGGAAGACTACATCAGATATGGCATTGCTTGCCTCCAGAAAGATGGAGAATATATCCCGCAACGGTATGTTGTACATGAAAACACTGGCTAACAACTGTTTGAAATCACTCCAGCTCAAGCAGCATTTGAACAACGCTCACAAGGAGAAACCTAGCAAATCGATTGAGTAGGCTACTTTACGGTAAGTCTAAGGAAGGTTGTCTCAAACATGTCAGACTGGATGCAGGACGTGCATTTAAACAAGTAAATTTGCCCGTTGAGGCATCCTATGTGGTTGCACTTCGCATTGCTAAAGCGAAAAAGTCATGAGACTTTGCAGAACTAGTGCAACCATGCCTCCGGAATTGTGCTAAAATAGTTTTGGACGACGGAGCTTGCAACACGTTGAAACAAGTTTCGCTTTCTAATAACACAATCAAGATTTTTACCATTAATCCTCGTAGCGAGATGGTAGTGAAGTGAAAGCAATCGCAAAAATCACATTAAAAATTAAAAATGAGCACTTTACTTTTCTGTTTGATTGATATGATGTAAATGAGTGAAATCCTTG
>JGI24021J15306_10009458_pt1 | contig 12067 bp, 8 predicted proteins | sample Ectturendosymbi1_FD_15306 | JGI IMG/M metagenome (IMG submission 15306)
CTTGCGCTTGCCCTGAAAACAGAGTTTGCCCTGAATTCACTGTATTGAATATATATTTTTTATCATTCAGGATTTTTGAGCAACTTGCGTTTGCCCTGAAATTTTTCAGGACGGGGGGGCGACCGCCCCCCCGCTTCGTACGCCTATGTTGGGAACTCCTGCCTTAGATGAACTGCTTGTTTCAACAGGGTTTCGAGACTTTGTAAAATTTACTGGACTCGATTCAACAGTAAAATATTGTGTCTAGATTCGGGTATTTTGTCAAGAAGTGTCACTGGTATCGACCTCCTGGATCATTGCTGCAGAGCGAGACACAAGTCGAGTAACCAAAAATCCTGACTCGAATCAAGTGACATCGAATCATTGACTCGTATCAGCAACTTACTGTAATTTGCCAACTTTGCTAAGGTTTACTCTTGACACAAAATTAGTTTACTAAAAATCATCTCCCTACTTTTACATGCATTTCAGAAATAACACACTCTATCAGCTCTTGCTTCTTATTGGCAAACTTAGCAGTTTAAGCCGTTGGAGAACGTCTTTAACAAGACTATAAAGAAGTATAGCCGATAGCAAAACTATAGATCTTACTATAAACAACCATAAAAATGTTTTCATCTTGAAGTTTCCATGGAAACTACTGATGTCGGCTAAACAACCGTATCTTTCAAATGAATTACATACAGATGATTTGTGCTGTGCTTTTCCTAGTAAAATTTGATATTTTGTGTATTGAAGCTCATGCGTTCCAATAATTTACCTCACTTCAGCATAAATAGTGACTGCTACATTAATTTCGACGCAAGAGCAAAATACATCTAGTTCTACAAACAAATGCTTGAAGTACAGCTTTACTGGACAACACGAGAAAAGGTAGTACTCCGCAAGACATTGTAGCTTGGATCTAATACGAGAACAAGCGAAATATATGTTAAATACATGCTTTTTTCATGCACAAAAGTTTTTTAAGCGATCTTAAATTTTGCGGTGAGGCAAATCTCTCTTATTACAGACATACTGCATATCAAACGCAAAAAAATGCAAAGAGCGTGGCCAGGAAAATCTATCTTGGTATTTATATTGCGTGTCTTATAGGCCCACACCAAAAGAAACACTCTGGAAACCAAGTTAGCAAGTAAGCATCATGTTGTCTGATACACATTGTAAAAACTATAAATTCATTTTCTCGAGCAAGAAAGCACATCGTAGTGTACTGAAAAAAATACAAAACGTCTTTGCTTCTGATTCTTCTACTGACAAACACTTAAATTACATCACAATTGGATCCGTTCTCAGAAGTCTTGTTGCCATAACATGAACGCTGAGGAAATCCATGAAAATACCTTAGTTACAGCCTCGCCGAACAGTTCCGGTTTCGGCATTAGTTCGTGGGTAGCTGCAAAAAAGAAAACAGATAGCATGTGCACTCATCGAAAGCTGCTTCGTACAACCTTTCTATGATTTTTGAAGAAATGGCCAGAACGAATTGTTAATTTACTACATTCAAACGTTTCAGATACAAGGGCTTCTGTTTTACACATCGGAATACGTTTATGCATGATTGATTTAATGACTAAACATTCTATTGTAATTCTGGTTCTGCAAAACATTGCAAGGTTAATGAAACATATTCATTTTCGCGGAAATTTAACCTTTGTAAATTTTCCCATGTCTGAAAAGGGCTATTTCATTCTATGAGAAAATTCATCCCGTGCACGTTTCGAAGAGAAGAAGATTTCTGCTTATAGATGTGGCGCCAAAGCAAATTTTTGCAAGCTTGCTGGAATACAGAGTTGTAACTCAGGTATTTATCTCAAAGTATTTTTCCACGAAAGCCTTGAAGTAGATTTAGTTGCGCCGTGCTTGGTATTGGTTGCCGTGTACTGGAATTCAGTATACAGAAGCAAATTCGTAACGGTTCCCCTACATCACAATTCAGAATAGAGAACTTACATACGCAACACACACACACACCGGAGATGTTATCAAACTCGTGACGGAAATCGATAGTGATCCCGTAACTATCGATACCAGTCTTTTTCTTGAATGTTTTTGATGTCAACGTGGCCTCGATAAATTCGCAAGGTCTCAGTTTTGGTGCTCGTCTAAGTTTGTCTCCACTTGATGCTGACCTTATTTGCTGTCTTTAATCGATGCTGTCTTTATTTTGGGCAACTAGATGCTGTCTCTTTATTTTCTGTGATCGTTATTATTTTTCAGAGTCCCACAAAATAGCACGCAGAGTAAACGATATTTCGATACAGACGCTGTTTACTTTGTCCATTTATAGACAGTTGTGAGACAAGCTTGAGGAGTTACAACCAAGGATTGATATTAATCCTTAATCCGCGTATTTTAGAAATTCACAGCAAGGTACCATAAATCCGTTAAGATATACTGCGTGGGCTTTCATAATTACATGGAAAAAATGTGCCCTCTTATGCAATATCCTGACAATGCAATAAAAGATCATGCATAATTTTTAAAAAATCTCGCATTAAAGTCGAGCAACGCTTTTATAAAAAGGATCCCTTTCGAAATGCTGTGATTATCACTATTTTATCACCAGCATTTTTCGATGTGGCCCCAAACCAAATTTTTGTAATCTTTCAGCAGAGTAGTCTGGTTGGTGTCTCATCGGATGGTGTGTGGTTTTTCATAAATCCCTGCTCAAGTCCAATCACTGCTCAGGCATGTGTTATATTTTTGTTTATTTTATATTATTGTCCTGATGTAGATATCTACTTCATGTCTTTGGTTGATCTTATTAAAATACTTCTGCTAAAGCAAGAAAGTCCAAAACGCCATGTTGGCCAAAAGTAGTTTTCAATTCAATTTCGGAAACATTCGGAATTCACCTTTAAGGCCTATTTCAGTAGCTATTGTTTTTATGCTCTCTGTCGCGATATCTTTTCGAAATCTGCACATGTCTTGTAATTTTGGAAGAGGGGGTTAAATGACCACTTTGGCACATGGGTATCTTATGTGTAACAAAATGATAAGGACAATTTGGCCATTGTTACTTGCCGTCTAAGAAAAGGATAAATGACCAATTTTGCCAAGATTACATGACATGTGACAAGAAAACCCGTGCAACATTCAACTGTTTGCGATAGGCATTGACGTTGAATCGTTCGGCCATTTTGGCCCTTAAGAACCTTATTTGCCTGAAATTGCGAAAATATCCTTGAAAATAATATATTTTCACATCTCAAACAAATTTACTTTTGTTGCATGTACTGTAGGACCGCAAGCTTCGTGCAGAATACGATTTTGATCTTCAAACAACCGCCAACAAGGGCTACTGGCGGATTTTGTGCAATTTCCCTGCCTTTTTGGTGTATGCATGCCTCCGAGATTTTCAGTTGGAAAATTGTGTTTGTCTTTGAAAAAATAAACATTTTTCAAAACATTAGAGGTTCGTTTTTTCAAGTCACATGAACTTGAGGGTAATTGCTGAGTTGTTGAAAAACACGCCTGTACTCTTAAAACGTTTCAGAAAGCCTTGGTGTTGGTGGGAAAATTTTTTCGCCAATTTGTTCTGTGGTACCAACAATGAATGTGTTCCCATATATATGTTTATGCGCTCTCAAAAAGGCCATATAAGAAACGAATGCACCTATATTGAAAAAATAAATCCAGTCTATTTGTGGGGATTTATTGTTCTTTTTCAATCAACTTCATCTGTTAAGTAAGCTGTTTGAATGAGATGCAATGCGTTTTGACTTTGTCACGCTCCTACCTGTTACGAAAGGATGAAAGCAGCCACGCATTTTAACGCTAACATATCATTGGCACTTATCCGCAAAGGAAAAAATGATAAGCTCACTTATCGCAGTCCTGTAGATAAAAAATCCAAGTGTGATACCAAGACGTTGCAGTACTAAGGACCTCGAAAAATTTTAGCAGGAGTCATCAGTGGTTCTCAACCAGGGGCTACGAGACCGTCTCAACGACAGGAAACTGATCTATTTATTACTCTCCTGCGGCTTTTCGTTATCTTTTGCAATGGATTTCAAACAAAAACGGGAGGTTCGTTCAGACAAATGTGCCACGATATTAATTATTCACGTCAAGATTAACTGCAATCTATTCTTCTTATTTACAAGTTTGTAGTATTTTTTCCTTGAATGAACTAGATATTGGCATTGTTTTTGCGACGGTAATTACTTTTCTGGACAATTCTAGGATAGTCTGAGCGTAGCATATATACGAGTGAATTCTCCATTTCATCCTTCTCAGCAAATATTTCTGAGGTCAAGTATGTACTCTCCGTGATTGGGGTAGGCAAGGCGTTTTTAAAATTTTTTTTAATTGCTTGTTTAAAAAAATACTGATCGATTTCTTACTTACCCCCACCATGAAAAGGGCATACTTGAATATAGATAAGTGCACGTTTGAGTCATCGCAAAAAGATGAAACAGAGCGCAGTCGGCTAATACCTCGAAAGCATACATAAAACTTACTGCGCCAAAATTTTGGCGAAAGCGGGACTTAAACGATTAACTGTACTTCTGAGGTGAGTCGATCGTAAAATAGAGGAAAGGTGTCGTGTGCACTGCTTTTCATATTAGAGTGAATTCTTGTTCTTGTGAGAATGTTTTGTTAATTTGGAGAGACGTGAAGGTCTGCTGTACGTAATTGCCAGTTGAGATAACAATAGAAGCTTTTCTGATTTATGGCATTCATCATAACCCTCCATCATGTCTAAGAAAAGGAAATGGGATGATGACTAAGTATGTCCATATTTTTGCTTTTCTTTACATATTAAAAATTTGAAATTCCTTTCTAAACGTTTGAAAGCTAGTTCCTGATTATAAAGTGCAGGGGTGCGAGGTCAGAACAAAAATTTTTAGGAATGCAGTAGTAACAAAGGCTGAGAACACCTTCTTTCGACGAAATTGCTTTTTTGAGATATATTAAACGTTCCAAACCCTGAGTTTATTACTCATGACATCACAGCTCAGGCGTTTTGGGCATCTTAATTTAAACCTCAACACTTGTAGGTAAAAAATACAATTGTGAAGGGCATCTCACAGAATAACACTATTGATGACATTTGCTGTCAGACAAATCGTTTCTGCACCTCCAATCAGTGTCGTCTCTATCTCTTCGAACAAACAGAGTAGTGGTTTTAACCTGTGCTCGGTTAGTCAGCCTCTGTTTTTCGGCGGAGGTCTGATGTATAGTTCATTTTGTCCGATATTAAAATACATATCTATGTTTACAAGATATTCTGCATTAGTTCTTCGATTACGTAGCTGTAAAATACAGTATACACTGCACATGCACTGGTGTTAAAACGCGACAACTTACAAATATTTGCACAGCAGGTCTTATACTTCACAAAGCTAATACCATTGTTGCGACAAAACCTTAAACAGCCGACAAGTTGTTTCAATGTTTGCACGTGCGCACATGAGCGCGAAAGCGTGGTTCGCGGCTTGAGACGTTCAAAGCAACTAAAAAGACTATTGCTAGACTCGTTTCACACGTAATTTCACTTACTTGAAGTTGTCAGTGGTACTCACTTTTTTTCGAGGAAAAGCGTCAGAGCAACAATTAACCAGAATATCCCTGCTCCCAAAATCAATCCACCAAACATATCATTGAAATGATACGATGTTATAATGCCAGATGAGACAAAAAAGGTGGCCATCCCCAACATGACACATATAAAAGTTCCACTTATAGCTCTAAAAATAGAGAACATCTCACTATCAATAAACACTATGCACTTATCCCCAATGTTTTACTCATTTTGCGAGAAACAAAATGAAAAACAGAAATTATAAACTCTCCCTGTTTTCAATTTTTTTCAATTCAGATGCAAATCAAATACTCCATCAAAATTGGAAAAACAGCATCAAACAAAGGAATTATATTGGATAGCATCAAAGCAAGCGAACTGGTTGCAAACATGGTAAAAGAAAATTTTTGTTGTAGATTCCAAATTGCAAATGATGTCAAGAGCAAGACGTTACCAAACATCACCCTTCCTAAAATTCTTGGAGAAGCCCAAAACAGAAACACCTAGATCTAAATTTTTCGTTAAGTGAATAAATTAGGAAAGTCTTCCGCAAAGGGGAAAAATTAGAGAAAAAACGCAATTTCCGCAACAGCACTATTTGGACTTTCAAAACATTTTTAATGGATAGATGTATTTAAAGAAATACATTCAGGTAGTTGAAACCTCAAGCACAAATCCGTGCAAATGACGTGCAAATCGCAAATAAGCTTTTGAAAATCGCGTTGATTTTCTTCAGCCAGAAGGGGGAAACATGTCTGTCTTCACCGCAGTGCCTGCTAATTCAATAAAACACATTTATCAAAAGGTTTTCGTGTCTTGAAACTAGTGTAACCACAGTTTAGTCTGCACTAGAAATTCTTTCTGGATGAAGCTGATGTTGCAATAGGGTTAGTTTTCAGTAAACCAACAAACAACCGACTTCGACTCCATTGAAACCAGCAACCGGAGTATTGCTCCTTACTTTTTTTTGTGTTAAACCCGGATGACATCCCAAAAACCTTCCTAGCCATGCAGAAGTAGCTTTCTCCTTGTTTGCGTTGAAAGACATTTGGATATTATTAGATTTTTTCAATCTAGAATGCTACGACGACTTGAACAGCTGGTATCATTTCAAATAAATCGTATTGAAACACAGTTGCACCCTGGACCAGTTCATTTTCAAATTTAGTGCCTAAGCGTTTGTCCGGAACGCACTAGATTGGGCGTTACAGGATCTTCCACATTTTTCTTTCTAGATGTTTTTTGCAGGTGTTCTGTATGAAAGCTTATTAATGTTTCTATTGATGAATTCATATTGAATTCAGTCTATTTTCCCATATCTCTTTTCCCCTTGTAATTACGAATCATTTTGAGATGATAAATACGTATGAACTTGAAGGCTATAATGTAAGATATTCGGAGTACAAGCTAAATAAAGACAAATCTCAGGGTAAAATCTAAGTTTATTTCAACATATTCTTAACATGTAGAAATATAGAGTTTTGGCCCACTTGGCCCTTGATGCACTGTCTCAGTTTGCTACAAAGCAAAGTTTTCAGAAAATAGCATCTCTGCTGAAACCTGCAAAGTTGAAACAAAAGTGGTTTTGCCATAAACAAGTAATTAAACAACACCCGAAGCAAAAACCAAACTATCAGAAAAATTAGTTATTTTGAAGAATTTCAGTATTGTTTTTCCACCTCTTCTTTATAAGAAAATACACCAAAACAGGTTTCAGTCCCCTGCCACTAATGTTGTTGACTTTGTACTGTAAGATTTGTACAAATACAGCTTGTGGTTGGCCAACAAGTGCTTCGGGTAAAATGAACAGATAATTAAAGCACGTAAGCGTCCTGCTTTACCGTCATGTCCTTCACCAGGGGTTCCCAAACTGGTGTACATGTACCCCTAGGGGTACATTTGCCAATCTGAAGGGGAACATTTAAGATTAACAATAGAAGGAAAAAATATATTTCTTCATTATTCAATTCAATACATTTGAATTTTTATGAATTGTTGCTTATTACTAATCAGGTTAGGCAAGAGGGAGTGTTGAGTACATACTTGTTTGCTGTATATTTAGATGATTTATCTATTGAACTAAACAACATTAAAGCTGGGTGTCATGTCATATGGGTGAAATCTTAATGAACCACATGATGTTTGCTGATGATATTTGTGAGTTTTGTCCAAGCGTATGTGGGTTGGAAAGTATACTGAATGTGTGTCAGGCTTATGCAGAATCACATGAAATTACTTTCAACTGCCACAAAACTATTTGCATGACATTTAAGGCTAAGACAGCAAAAAGCGCGGTCATCCCATTGATGAGGCAAGGTATACAAAGAGTAAATTATGTTACCCACTACAAATTTTTGGGGCTGTACGAGATATTGAGCTTTCAGATGACAAGACATTCAGAGACAACTGTGATATCAAAAACTTATTTTTCCGAATGTTTGAACGCACTGAAAAATGCACTTTTTCGTTTCTTCTGTACGTCCATGTATGTATCACAATCATGCTGTGATTTCAGTAAGGCATACGTCCAGAGACTGCGTGTAGCCTATATATAACTTTGGTTGCAGTGCACTATACAACCTTCAGCGGCGAGAGAGTGTTGGTAGTCATCAGGCTGAATGTAACATTCCTACTTTTGAAGCCTCATTGTGGTAAAATGTGTCCTGTTTCTTGACCGATGCAATTAAGGAGTCCAACAATGTATGGTTGTGCGCTTGATGCAGTCAGATTTTTTATAATCGTACTTGTTCTTTGAACACTACAACCGCATTTTACTTTATGACTGAAGGCCCGGACGTTCCAGTATTAGTTTGAGGACGTGTGCAGGCCACAACGCATTCGTACTTCATCTGGCCTTGGCTAGGGTTGGACTCTATTCCTTCACATGCGATTTTCGTGTCCTGCTCTGGACGTAGTGTTGTACCAAATGTTACGAGCTAGCGAACAACTACAGTATGTTAAGAAAGTGTCTGTAATATAATGTTGCACGAAGAGTTACAAGTTAGCAAACAATCCTATGGTCCGACCACAAACGCTGTCACAAAGTGTTCTGTGTCTGTTATTATCAATCTGTGTTGCACAGATGGTGTGCGCTGATGCTCTGTGGACTTCGTTTCTGGTTCAAATATTAAAATAAAAAATAAATCTCAGTGCATTTTACAACAAAAGTAAATATATGCTTACTGGTAATTTTTTTTTATTTTCCTCAATCATTTTGTCAAATGAAATTTTAGGGGCTTGGGCGTCGGAAGTGGGAGCAAGGTACCCCCAGGATTTCAAAATTTGACATTTTCCAATGGATTTTCTGGCAAAAAAGTTGTTTTCTTAGATTCGAGTGGTGAAAATGAAATTTTGCCGCTTTTGGCCCCCCTACAAAAATATTTTTGGCCCACTCCTGGAAAATCCACTTTTGGCCCCTGCCTGGAAAAATCCTTCCGGCGCCCATGTTTAGGGGTACATGCTCATCTATCGAAATGCTGAAGGGGTACATGGCCAGAGAAAGTTTTGAAAACCCTGTCCTACACCATTTTTAAACGTAATATTCCCAGGTGAAAAAAAAATAAATATAAAACGATTATCGATTGCGCAACTTTTAAGAAACGCATTTTATGCAAATCATTAGGTCATGATGAAACGAACATTCAGAAAAATGTTCAAGTTGAAAACGTTTTATTCGCAGAGATTTTACTCTGCTGACACTCCCTACAGTGGAATATATATCAAGCATATATGTCGTCGATTTGGTTTCCACGGAGAGGTAATAGAACTGCATGAGCAAATATATTTCCTTGGACCAACTGCATTCTAGGGCAGGTTGTTTCGCTTATGATTTTTCGTCGATGACAGATGCTATCACAAACACAATCCAATCATTATTTGTCTCTTTGTTGACTCTTGCCAGGGCTACGCGCATTTAAAACACTGTGTATAACAAATAATATCATCAGAAACAAATTAAAAAATCAGCATTACGCTCCTCGGATCAGCTTTCATTTTCAACCACATGCTTCTTTCCTTGTCATGTACTCCAAAGGCAATACCTACTTCCATGCTTAAATAATGCCAATTGAACACTTTTCGACTCTTTTCTGTCTTTCATCGCAAACGTTTCTGATGGTGCGGACGGCTATAGATGTTTTTCCAAGTTGTGTTTCGTTACCCGAAAAAAGTTGACTTCGTTGATATTTTAAATAACAGACGTAAGTTCTTCACTTTGCTTTATTGTAAGGAAAAAACTTTAAACTCATCAGTTCTTAGCTATTTGTCATAAACATTTTATATGCTGGTCATTGCCGTGTTTTGATTTGTTGCAAGGGCAAAAAACGGTAAAAGTGAGAGGAAGCAACTGCAACATTCACTATATGATGAAACGAATGTTGCAGAAGAAACAACGACAGGAAAACCAATTTTCCAGTGTTTTTTCGGACATCTGTTTAAACGTCTTGTGGGAATTCACTCTCAAATGTTTGCTTTGGTCCTTATCTATACAAATGCACGTCAGGATCAGCATTTAGTGCATATACGTAAGAGTGAGTTATACACTTTAAATCCGAATTAAAGGCTGGGTTCAAAACCAAGAGAAACATAAATTTGGCGCCGTGTGAATCAAAAGTATAGAGGCCCTTGTGCTTATCAGCCCGTAAACTAAAAATGATTAATTCCCCATTTTTGCATATCCAGTAAGACAATTACTGAGCACGAATGCTTCAAAAATAATTTGAGTATCGTCAATGCCATATAGATGATTGGCAGAAACATTCCTTCACATGGCGCACATCTGCTGGTGATATAACCTCTTGCGATAAATTTTTATTATTACTCAGAGCGCTTTACCTATCACGGCTTCTTCCCATTCATTATCAAGTAAAAAGCAACACGGGAGACGGGATGACGTCCTAGTCTGATGAGTTAGTCATCAACGACTTTTACCTTTCGTCGTTCATCCTCCTTATGTTTTCCGTATTGCTTCTCATTATTTCGCTGATGGGTGGGGAGATATTTTCTGCAGCTATCCATAAAATCACCTGAACAACTAAACCATCTGTCAAAAAAATAACAAAAAAATGGTAAAAAAGACTACTGGTCAAAGCCTCTTCATCTTTCTTCACTTAGTGATTTCGAATGTCTTCCATTGTACCTTCTGTCCTAAAATTTTGTTTTGAGAAAATCGTTATTTGACGTAAAAAGATAAAGTTCCAGATAAAAGAAAAAGAACTGGTCACACAAAAGCAAAAATCTTAGCAATCGATTATTCGAGCAACTTTTTCTCACAACGTTGTGGTTTAAATCTTCCTAACAAACCATTGCAGCTTTGCTATTCCTCGAATTTGTGAATGCACCGCTTTCCAGATACACTATCTGTCTTGAAGGACCTTGTAGAGAGCGACGCCATTATTGATTAGCAAATTAGTTGGTTCAGAACACAATTTTCTCCCCTTCCTCCAGATTAGAAGAGAAGCAATTCACGTTGGCTCTTATTGTAACGATGCTGCTCTTTGAGGCAGCACTGCGTATGGACAATATTGTGCAATAACCATTTGCAATTTTCCAAATTACCTCGCACACGGATTAAGCGACAGCACCATGAGATGATTGCAGATTTTGAACTGGACTTCTCAAATCATTTCCTTTCATCTCGTAGTATGTTCGATTATTGACTTCTATTTTGCTCAAAAAGGCTGCCTTTCTTGTTCACAGACTGTGTCTGAATATCTCATGTTTTGAACGCTCTAAAAATTTCCTAATAAATGTGCTTTTCATTCTAATCTTTGTCGCAATCACTTTTACCATTACAGAAAATTGTCTGTCTTGCATCTAGGTTATATAGTCAGATGTGGATGCTCTCTAACGAACTTTCTTTCAAGGTGCACGATAAACACTTAGTGTAGAGATTCAATATTATTACCCATATTTCAGTGACAGATACAGAGTGCAGTTCGCTGCACTAGCTCCCAAGCAAACGAATACGGTGCCTCGTGAGGTACTTGCTTTTTCATTTGCTTATCACCTTGTTTTCCCCGTATTTTTGCTACTCCTCCCAAACATCAAGCCTAGATCCGTCTCTGCTTTCAGATCTCCGTTGAAGAATATTCATTATGATTTGGGTGCACTAATTAAGTCCTGGGCAGAGCCGGAAGAACGGTCTCCCGTGCCCCCGACCTGGGGGTTGGTAAAAATGGTCCCCAAAACTGACTGACTGGAGTTCTATGACATACAGACACACCAGAACTGAACTCACCAAGAACTGATTTTACACATTTCTCCTTTCAGCATTCACATTTATCTAATACGTCATAGAAATAATCTTTCCACGACCCATAGCTTCATGTTATATAAGCCAATCACTGATCGTTGCAAAGTGCATTGATAGTGGTTTCGTTGTCAACATTTGTCTTGGTAAGCTGGCAGTTGTGCAGGTAACGTTGCTGAATCTACGCGTTTGTAAGCATGTTGGTATAGTCTAGTAAGAGATTTCATTCAGGAAAATTAAGTTTTAGACCTGTGTTAGGGTGCATTTGAAAATGAGAATTTTGAAAA
>JGI24021J15306_10009459_pt1 | contig 12066 bp, 7 predicted proteins | sample Ectturendosymbi1_FD_15306 | JGI IMG/M metagenome (IMG submission 15306)
TGACGTAAATGACAGCTACGGCCGTCGCTTCCTGTCCCTGTATTCCTGATGAAGTATTCTGTGCTTGGTCGGGATGCATAAATAAACTGACTTGACTTGACTGACTTCATTCAGAAAAGCATGGTGTTGTTTTGATGGTTTGTAGTGTTTCTTTTCACAAATATGGTCTACAGGCCATCCCATGTGAAATCATCCAAAAAAAGACAATTCTAAACTTTCATCAAGGTAATCTGCCGTACGGCAGGTCTGTCATGACATCCCTTCGCCATGCTCTGTCCTCAGCTCTTCTTTTCATTTGTGCATAAGTGCCAATTGTGATATCATTTACCATTTTAATTCTTTTCCTTCCTCTTGGCGTTTTTCCTTCATTCTACCTTACAGCACAGTGTGCAGCATATTCTCACATCTCAGAATATGACTGATCCACCTCCTTTCTCTTTTTTTAACTTCTGATAACAAACTCTTTTTTTCCTTTACAAGATAGAAGACCTCATTGGTTTTCTTATCTGTCCATTTCACCTCCACCAATCTTCCCCAGACCCACATTTCAAATGCCTCCAGCCTTGTAGCATCAGCCTTTTTATGGTCCAAGTTTCTGATCCATAGATTGCTACACTCCAAACCAAGGTCTTAACCAATATTTTTTTACCTCCAATTTTAATCCTCCTATGAGTATTTTTTTAGTTTATTAAAAGCACTCTTTGCCATTCTTATCCTAACATGGATATCCTTTTCTGGGTATCCAGGTGATGAAAGAATGCTTCCCAGATTTTCAAATTTTCCACCTGTTGCAGTGTTTCTCCGTCCACAGAAATCTTTATAGTACTGGGTTGTCTTCCAATATTCATGACATTTGCCTTTTTGGTGTTTATTTTCATGCCATATTTCTTTACTACTTTGTTTGTTTCATCCAAAATTTTTTGTAAACCTTTTTCCATGTTAGCAGTCATAGCTTGATCATCCACATACCGGACAGATTGCACTAATTCGCCTTCAACACATATTCCTTACCTTTCAAACCCTACCCTTTCAGAATTTGATGAAATTTGGCATACATGTTGTTTTTTCCCCTCAAATCTAAAATTTTTCACTGATTGGATGATCAGCTTCTGAAATATGGGGGTTATTTTTTTGAAAAATTGAGAAAATAAGAGGGGGCGCCTAACTTCAAATAACCATATCTTTTGGACTAGTGGTTCAATCACGTAAGGTATGGTATCTTTGAAATGGGGAGAAACCTAGGAATTCAAATCTGACATCATTTTTATGATTTGGGTAAATTTTGGAGTGATGATCTTTTGACCCATAACTTTGACCTTGAAATTGGCCCTGTGGATCAAATTATAAAATGCTGATGACCATTGGATATCGTAGCCCTATATGTTACCTACAGTATATCAAAATATGTAATATGTAATATTTTTCATTGTTGAGTAAACTTGAAATTAGCATATGCGGACAGTATTGGTTAAATTCAAGTCAATCAAATGTGAACCAAGTCTTGTAATGCCATCATTTTACTATGTGCAACTTCAGTGCTGTTAGGGTTAATGTTACAGTTAGTATTTAGGACATTGCAGAAGGTCAAATTAATATGGCAAAAGTGTTTTCCCATGGTGAAATGACAATGTTAAAAAGGTTATGTACCCAATTGAATGCATGTTACCTGCACTATTGCAATATGAAATATGTCTTTTAAGTTATATGAGGTTGTTAACATGTCTGTATCGGTGAGTAAGTTTACTTTTTAAACTGATGTCAACCCCTGTAACCAGAAAAACATACCACTAAGCAAAACATGTCACTGGTAAGAGAGGAAGATATCAAAATGTTGGCATTGCAAAGTAAAATTGTGGTGTATCAAAATAATTTGTTTCCATCATGTTTTGTGCATTGTGTAATGTCTTCACTCCCACACTCCCCGCAAAATTTTAAAACCTGGGTTTCGGGTAGCTGAGAAAAGAAACCTGGGAAAGTCCTTTTTTGTTTTTTTTTTTAAATGAATGTGATTTTGAGTGATAAAAACTCAATATCATTGTGAAATTACTACTGTTGGCACTGTGTGATTTAGTAGAGAATTATTAATTAAGTTAAGCACAGTTTTTCAACGATGTTCATAATACTGACGCATGACAATCAAAGCACACTTTCATCATTCGGTCTGTTTCTGAGTTTGTGACAAATAGTCCTGTGGCTGATAAAGCCCACTCTGATTCCACTTTGGGCTTGACTGTAATTAATGCATGGTGCAGCTATTCAAGGGTATTTGACCTCTTTTTTTGTAGCCTTGAAAAGACTCATTTCCTTTATCATAATTTGTGATCGGATCTCTTCCTGTGCCGGAATAGTTTTGTGGTCTTCACTTTCATGGATTACATGGATTCTGTGCTTTGATTTCAAATGGCTGATCAAACTCTTGGTTTTTGAACCACCTCCTTTTGTATAAAGAGTACAAATTGCACTGTGGTGTTGGTTGAGCCTTATTGTAAAAGCAGTGGCTCTAAGCTTAGAATTTTCTTTAAATACTAATGTCTTTAAACTGAATGTGTATGTTTAAAAATCTACTTAAAGTCGCTTCCAAAGGAAAGCCAAATATTTTGTAGAAAGTTACTGCAGACAGAAAAAGAACGAATCTATTTTGCAAAGAATCACAGCTTGCATGTGAACTAACACAGGGGTCAGCAGCCTTTCGCAGTCACAAAAACAAACGCTGCAAGGTATGACGAGCCATACTAAATTTTCATCAACAATTCCGTTCTCTTTGCTGTTGTTACGTCTTGTGAACTTATGGAATTTTAATCAGATTAACTCCTGATTTCCATATTTCACAACGAAAGCCCAAAATGCAACATACAGTACATTACAGCACAGTGTGCTTTCTCATAAGTATGCAAAACAAGATGTTGCAAGGAAGGCAGATTCATAAAACATAACACCACTGGGTGGACCATATAGTTAATACAATTTGTTAAAGGGACTGCAGCCAGATAATTTTGCTTGGCGGGCGAGCCGTAGGTTGCCGACCACTGAACTAACACAACAGCATATAAATGAACTAACTAATAACTATGAAATTACGGCATACCTTTGAAGAACTACGTCACGTGGTTGTTATTTAATTAGGTTGGCGAAAAGACTAAAGTTCGCGGAGACTCTTATTATGTGCAGAATGACATCCCGATCCATCTAAATAGGTCAATTGAACGAAATATAAACAGACCAACAACGAACATATGATGATCACCGAGGAAACCTGCACCTTGTGCCTCATGATAATAGTTGACAATTCAAACATGCTAATTTGGCCGTTACACGCGCTAATCTGCAACTTCAGCGTGACCAGAATTACTAAAAATTGAATGCAACAGCTTCCATTTTTTTTAATTACCCGGGTTTGGTAGTTATAAAAAAACGGGTTTCAGGTAGTAGAAAATAGCCAAAAAACCTGGGCTTCGGGTTCAGGAAAACCTGGGTTGGAAACACTACTTCCAAGTGTAATTCCTTGTGAAAAACACTCAGCACATGTGCGGTTAGACTAAGGAAATGAAAGATATTCCAAGTGCTGCACAAACTAGAAGGTCTACTGAACCAGATGCTAGAATGTTGCTTGAGTTCTTCTACCATTTTTCACGCATATATAAATAGTTTTGGTCAAGTGTTCCCACCAGGTATGTGTGGGAAATATGTGCATATGGCAGCTTCTTTGTTCATTTGCAGGCTTGTCTATGAATCAGGCAGATTTGGAACATAGAAGATCTGTGTTTGGATCTAATCTCATTCCTCCAAAGAAGCCCAAGACATTCCTAGAACTTGTGTGGGAGGCTGTACAGGATGTCACGTTAATAGTCTTATTAGTTGCTGCAATAATTTCATTGGCTCTTGCATTTTACAAAGCTCCTGGTGGATCATCAGGTATGCATTTTTTTTTCAACTGAACAAAACGATTATGAAGATATAAAAAATGACTGCAGAACTTTTACAGGAAACAGGGTTCCCATGCGGTATTGAATTATGAAATTCATTTTCAAGACCTTGAAAAAGTATGGAATTTGGTCAAAATGTGTATAAAGTATTCAAAAAGTATGGAAATTGTAATGGGAAAAAGAAATCATTGACACATTCGGTGCCAGTGTACGTTATATTCGTGCTTCCAAATCTCGCCTGAGCTACTTTTTTGCACCATTTTGCACTGCCATAACTTGCTATCCAATTGAGTTAGAGAGCTGTTCAAACCCTCAAAACATGTGACAAGTCTTCTAGTTTGGATTCTTTTTAAATTGGAAAGTTTTGGATTTTGTTTTTTTGTGGTTGACATCATAAGTGGGGTAGGTTAAGGCATTTTTGGCTGAGGTCATGGGGCCGTGGGCCCCAACCACAAGAGCCAATTTTTGACTCAAGTTTTTACTGGAAACTAGACTATGATACGAGTCTTTAGAGCCCTTGATTGGCTTTTTAGTGTTTCTGGTTCAAAAGTTATGGCCTAAAAACAATGAATTAATTAATCCCCTAATTAATGAATTATCCATTTTTAGCCATAACTTTCAAAGCACAAATCCACCTGGTGGCGAAAGTATCTGAGAAAAATTGTCTCTTATTGCACTTCTTAGCTTAAGTTTGTAAGCAGTTAAGTTGTTACTTCAAATACTTCAAAATTAATGGGACATGCCGGAGAACTAATGTGTACTTTTTTTCATCGTTTTTGCTGCAGCAGAACCTTCCGCAAATGTTTGTGTTGTTCATAGAACCCTATGGTATAGGGTTCCATTGCACAAAGGCAGGAATAAGTCAAAGCAATTGATAAACACAATTTCAGTGAGATTCATAAGTGGCAAGGATAGTGGGTACTGTGAGTATGGTATTGCTACAACCACATACCACTGTGGTTGCGAATTTTGTCCCAGGCAATTTATGTTTCATCGGAACCCCGGTTGAAAGACACTGGTGCATTGTATGACAGCGCTCATGAAAGCATAAAAATCACATTAGGATCCAGAATCATTGTACAACTGTGAAAGGATGGCTCCAATGTCAATCAAAAGTTTTCCAACAAGTTTTCAAAAACGAGAGAAATGAACTTTATGACTGATGTGGTAAATGTGATGTCTGCAGCTTCAGCAAGGTGCATAATCCAATGCTTTTAAGGAAGAGCAGTGCAGTCTAGATTCAAGTTTTTATTGAAGCATTATTTGTATCATAAAATGCCTGTAAGAATAGAGGTTTACCATTTTTACAACCTCTCAGTTAGTGTCGAATGATTCACCAAACAGGATGTGCATGAAGAATAACAACTGTATATATGTGGTGCAAACAAGCAATAACAGAGTGAACTTGTTGGGTGATCTTCATCGTTGCTTGCTGCCGCAGTGTGAAGCTTTGTGCACTGCTTCTTAGGCTTTCTGATTGCAACACCATCTTGCATACTTTTAGTGAGATTGGTGCAGTAAGCATTCAGTTGTTTGTTTATTCTAATTTTGTCCTCTGCCAATTATACATGACAGTTTTACAAAAGTTAAAGCACCAAGATTATGTTTGTGGTGGTGTGTTAAATTGTGTTTCACGATTAAAATTGTGGTGAAATGAAGGTAAGTGATGGTATTGATATTTTTTAAAATTGAAAAGGTAATGAAAAAGTACATGGAAAATGTTTTTTAAAATGTGTGGGAAGTGGGAACCCTGAGGAAAATGACTGTATGTTTACCAAGCCCAAGGAAACTTTCTGCAACAATGCAGTTATGATGATCTCATGCACATTGTCCCTCAGGGGCACTGTGCATAGAGCCAGCAATGTGGTATGATTGTGGATAAGGTGAGGGGCCTCATCCTGGACAATGATTAGTTGATCAAATTAGTTACTGACCCTGTTAATACAGCTAGTGCAGGGATTCCCAACCTGGGTACACGTACCCGTAGGGCAGGGTCTCCAAACTTTTTTGTCCGAGGGCCACATAAGCTATTACCCAACAGTTCGAGGGTCCGAACATCTTACATAATTGATTTTTTTGGGATATGTTACATTCTACCAAATCAATAAGTTTTTCATAAATATATTATATTTTTATCATTCACAAAAGGTCTCCACTGGCTGCATGAAATGGCTGCGCAATTTCTGCCCTAGGGGTATGTCTTTCCAGGTTGGGAACCCCTGGGGGCTGCATGCGGGCTATGAGTTGGGCAGCCTTGGCGTAAGACATTGGGGCCTCAACATGTTCTTTATTACCTTATGTGGCCCTCGGACAAAAAAGTTTGGATACCCTTGCTGTATAGTATAGCCATCCACATCTGGATTCACCATCATTTCTGAAGTTTTTTTCTGAGTGTTGACTAGTAGGTCCTCTACAGAGGCCAGTGGGCCTCTGTCAGCTAAGTTTCCCCTCTAGAGCGAATCACTAATTATGCCACTGGTTTGTTGACTGCACAAACATCAAAGTAAATAATCAATGTGTTTTTCCATTTTTTTGGTGCTTGATCCTTACAGATTAGTAATTTGGTTTATTGCATTAATTCATATCGTATGTTGTCTGACAATCACATCAAACCATGCAAATGGGTTTGGTTTTCATTCTGAAGATGTTTCAAGACAAATGTAATCACGATTGTAATCATGAATATTATACTTTCAATGTGATCGTAATCGATTACAATTTGATTTTATTTATTTGTAATTGTAATCGAAGTGATGGCAATTATAATTACGTTTGTGATGTAATCGCCCCATGTCTGCTAGCTACCAGACTTCTCAAAATCCTCATTGCAACATGAGACAAGACTTCTTAGATGAAAAGTACAATTTTCATACTGAAAAGATGTTTATTAGGTCTTCTTTTTAGCCAGAACTTCTAACCACTGCTTGGCCGCACTAGATCTCAGGGCAGGTGTTGAGCAGCCATTCAATTATCTCATCAACCAGAACCGTCATGTCATACAGTCGATGAGGTCGGTGGATACGGCATTGGAAGACAACATGGTCGACAGTTTGTTCTTCTGCGCCACACTCACAGGTCACAGAAGAGGTCATGCCCATTTGTACAAGCAGGAGTGGAAATGCCCGACACTGATGCGGAGGCAGTTAAGCCAGACCTAGGTTCTTCTTAGGAGAGTCACTCTGGGAGTTGTGCCAGTGTCAGGGATGAAAATGCGCAGTCTTGTGGGGTTATCCACCCACTTCGCATTCCGTTGGTGATACACCCACTCCGCTGCATGTATGTTGTTAGATGAACTGATGAGTTGTTGTGTGGCGGGTACAAATGGGTGTCTTGATTTAAGGCGCTGTGCATCTGCACTCGATGGACAAGTGAGCATTGAGTGGAGCAGGTGTAGCTCCGTGGCATGGCATGCTAGAGAAAGTGTGGCTCCAATGCAACGAAGCTCAGCAGGTTGGATGCCTGCGAGGATGGGGAGGTTGTCTGCTGGTGAAGAGCGCAGGCATCCTATCACAATTTGCAAGGTGTCATTGATGGTGGGGTTGTAAAAGTGAGTATGAGCACTGCTGCATCAGACAGGAGCGCAGTAGTCTACAGTTGAATGCACCAGGGCTTGGGTGGCTGTTGAAGCAATGCAAATGATGATCAGGCAGTCTGATAGTAGTGTGGCCAGACATCTTGGTTTAACTAGTGCAGTCTTAATGTGGTGTCCCAGTCAGTTACTTGGTTACTTATTCATCTAACAAGTTTGACAAAAAAAATGTACAAGTGGTTTAAGTACGTAACAAGTGGGAAAATCACTAAAAATTTTGAATTTTATCAAGTGGCAAGAAACCTTGTGTGTTCAGATTGGCAGCTGTGGGTGAAAAGTTAAATTACCTATGATATTGATTATGCTCTAGATCAGGGGCGAGAAATTAGTTGCCCGCAGGCCATGTTGCCAGCCACAGCATTTTCAGTGGCTTGCGGAACCATTCAAGAAAAATCATCAAATATGAAATTTGTTGAAAAGTGGTTAGGTTGTATATGTCTAATGGAATTGCTTATGCTGGATAAAGTGTATCGGCACATGAGCAATTATAATAAAACTTTTTCTGTGTACCATTATTATTTAAATGTTTTATTTATTTATCTTACTGTCAATTTATAAGGTACGACCCTCTGAAAACCCAGCCTTTTCAAAGGGGCCTTTGAGCCAAGTTAATTACCCACCTGTTCTGGATAGTAATCTAATAGTTTGCAAATATTATGTGCATGTGTGATTAGGATTATGCCAAGTTTTAATGCAAATCTGAGAAGATCAAGCATTAACTTGGCAATGTGGAAAATGCTGTAATTATTTTTCAAAATTGTTGCACATTCATTTTGCTTCGATTTAAACTAGGTACATAGAAAAATTTTGAGAAACATTCTATAGGAATTGTCAAACCTCCAATATTTTTTCTTTTAAGAATCAGACAGTTTCAATCATAACCAATATTAATTCTTTAGGGCGATAGCCCTGCATCTGTGGCAGAGTGCCTATCTCTATTGAAAGATTGGGCGATTGGTTAATGGTCACTGAGGGAATTTGCTGCACATCACTTCCTGGGCAACCTCAACTGCTCTAGCAAAAACCAACTTTCAGGCTTCAGCCTGCCAACAATTGGAATCATTCAAATAACACTGGCATGAAATGTGGTTCTTCTTAGCGTTTGTCAAGTTGTGAGGAAAGCTTTTCCTGACTTCCGATTAGAAGAACATCACTTCATCTGCTTAGTGCATTATCATGGAACTCTTTCAAATGTTGTGAGTTTGTTTTGATGTTTTGTTACAATTTCAGAACAGTGTCTTCCCACTAGTCTTCAAAACATTGGAGGTGAAGCAGGGGAAGGAGAAGCAGGATGGATTGAAGGTGCTGCGATTCTTGGATCAGTGATTGTAGTTGTATTTGTCACAGCTTTCAATGATTACACAAAAGAAAAACAGTTCCGTGGCTTGCAAAATAAAATTGATCAAGAGCAAAAAATTGCAACTATCCGTGATGGACAAGTGTTTGAAATTCCTGTGGCTGACATTGTTGTTGGAGACATTGTGCAGGTGAAATATGGTGAGTGGACTGCATAGCTAGTGTATTTTTAAAAAACTTACGTGTAGAAATATTGCATTTCAACAAGCAAAGTCTATAAAGGCATTTTCATGGTTTCATCTCTAGTTTAAAGCATTTGATGAAAATAGGCTGTTCAATATTTTAAATACATACAATTTTTTGGCATTTTTGAGGAGAAACCAGTGATGCTTCTGTGGCAGCCACAACACTAGTCAGACAAGGTGAATCAGTTCCCTAGCAGCTAGAGTCCTGCGCGAGTTGAAATTTTTTGTCCCGCCCCGCACCATCAAAATTTGAACCCGCCCCACACCCACAGGAATTTGAGAAATCTTGCCTGCTCCCGCCTCGCACCTGCACACTTCCAACCCGCCCCGCAGACCATCCCAACCCGCACCGCACTTTTTAGGTCTTAAACCCGCAGCTGTCTGAAAATTACTAAAAACTCACAACTAGGGCAAATTTTTGTTGCAATAATATCGTGAGAAGTATGCATTAATTAACAAAATTTGCAGTAAAGGTTGTATTTGTCCACAAGACTTTTAAACGAAAGTGATTTACTCAAGTGATTTATTTACATATAATGCTGAATATTTCCAAACATTACCTAGGGGAAATGTTTTTTTTACAACAGTTTGCGTAGCATGCTAAAACTTGTGCATGAAGTTGCTTGACAATTTGGTGTGCAGTTGTGGACTGCTGTTTGACCGGATCATTTCTACAATTGTTTTTAGGTCACTATTCAGTTTGATTCGGTTATAAAAGAGAACAGAACTATACTCAAAGACATGTTTTTTAAATCAAACTTCTACACTTTGCAAAATACTTGACAGAAGTTGCACGAAAAGTTGCATGTGAAAAAGGAAAAAGTTGCATTATAAAATTCTTTGAACCAGCTTAAAACATCGTACTACAGAAATTCTGAGTACGTATTCAGGAAGCTCTAAAAAAAGTTGCAAAAACTTGCCCTACTTATAACGCCTGAAGACAAGTCTAACAAGTAGCAAAATCAAGCTATTCATTTTTTTCATTGGCAACCAAAACTTTTCCACAGATTTGATCTTCCGCAGTCAACAGATTTAAGGTGATAAAAAACACGTTTCAGTCCAGTTGTGACTTGCGACTAGCTGTGCATTAAGCGCTGTCTTATCTATTTAGAAGGGCTGCTAGACTGAATTATTCCTCACCACGCACGACAGTTGCATTGGAAAATGGTCAATTGCCCACCGCAAAGCAGGAGCCTGAGCTAATCTTTGTAACAATGGGTTGTTACATCATAATGTTATAACTGCTGCGGGCCTACCGTTCTAAGCGCAATGCTGTCAAACAACTTTAGTACATCCACATGTTTTGTAATTTTTGAGCTGATTAAGTTCATGTGCTTTGGCTCAAAGCACCCGCATGAAGAATTTTTCATCCCGTGCCCGCCCCGCACCCACAGCAAGTTCAACCCGCACCAGCACGCAAAGCAGTGCGAGTTCCCGAACCCGCCCTGCAAATCTGGGTACTCGCAACCCGCGCGAGTTAACCCGCCCTGCGCAGGACTCTACTAGCAGCCCTATCCAATAGTCATGGCAACAATTAGCTATCATTATGTTGTTAAGTACGCATAAGCAATAATGTGGTGCAGAGCAGTGATTATCTACAGTTGGGTTGCAACCCAAAAGTGATTTGCAGATCACGGAAAACTTTTAAAAAACCAATAAATTTTCCAAAAATAATTTGTGCTCAACCTGTTTTGTATTTTTTTCTCTCTCAAGAAGTAGAGAGAAAGACATGTATGTGCACATCATTCTCATTGTCATGGCAAACACTATTTGTTTGCCTTTACCAATCCCTTTACAGACATCTTTAAAAGTTTAAGACAACCTAATGAAAAACTACCCTTTTTGACTTCCAGTCCTGTGATTGCATCAGGTTTGTTCATGATTAAATCATGTTAAATCAGTATAGCCAGCTTTGTTTAGGAATACTTGGTGAGTGCTTGGTTTTCAAATATTAGTGCCGTTTCTTCAATTTTTTCATAGTTCTGAGTTTCTAAAATTGAGCAATTAAAAGGGTGCAAATTTTAATTGTGCATAAGCAAGCATTTTCTGAAAGGTTTATTTGCAAAAACTGCCCTGTAGAATAATGGCTATTCATCAGGCAATTACCAGATTCCAGAACTGTGGAATTCACATCGACAAGAAGCAGAGAAAACAGTTTCAAATTGCCAGAGAAACAAGTTAACTCTGTGCCATGTCCACTGTCACCTTAGACTTTAAAACTCTGATCAAAAGTGAAGTACTTTCCAAACATTCTCACAAACTTCCACAAAAAAGACATAATAGAATAAAGCAAAAGAAGGTAAAATATGTAATTATGTGCAGTTTTGTGGACTTCCTATGATATTTAATTTCATTGTAACTTTTATGTTGTATGTTCCTCCTTAGTTTAAAAAAAATTACTGGTACTCTTCATTTCACTTTGTATGCATACATATGTTTAAATAAGTTTTAGAAGGCTGTTCTACAGAAAAAATTTTTTTGGTTTATATTCCACAAAAGTGGGTCACAACTTTCTAATGGGTCACAGTAACCATTAGAAAATGTGATGTTTACCTCTTTGTTTCAAACTTTCAAACAAAGAAAATAAAAAATAATGGGAAGATATCATCACAAAACTGAAAAAAGCAAATTTTCAGTGCATTGCTAAATCAAAGCTTAAAAATAGGAAAATAGCAGTATTTGGGCCCAAATCTGAAATTTTGTGGCAGTTGTCTAAAGTTAATGCTTAGCAACAGTAAGGCCATACATGGGTGCTTGCCAACAAATTTCTTGGAATACTATGATAGTTTGAGTGCTTACCTTATGCCAAACGATAGTGTCAGAGAAGCCTCGACCACAGGCATGCCACTGATAGAGATGTGTAATAAATTGTTAACTCCTTGGCGTCTGGGTGGTTTTGGCGATTTTCGCAAAACAAACAGCAGTTTACGGTTGCCTTACCAACGCCCTAGCTCCTCCGCCGATTGCGCTAGAGAGCTGTTCAACGGCTCAAATGGATCGGCCAGTCTAGTAG
>JGI24021J15306_10009461_pt1 | contig 12065 bp, 12 predicted proteins | sample Ectturendosymbi1_FD_15306 | JGI IMG/M metagenome (IMG submission 15306)
GGACTTGCCGCGTCTTTTGAGACTTTTACCGGGTCTGTAGAGCATACCGGAGAAATTCCCGCGCAAAGCCACTTGCGTATCAGAGATGATCACCATCCGGTTTGCCGGTTGGATATCCGGCAGGATAGTGAGTTTGCAACCGGATACGGATATCCAAAAACGGCTATCAAACGGGAACAGGATCCGGATATCCGAAACGCTTTTTTCGATATTTCGAGGATTCAGATTTTTGGAAAAAGTTGCATATTGCATAATCATTCGTTTATTGTAATGAATCAGAAGCATCTTTTCAGCCTTCTTTGCCATGACTCCGAGTCTGCCTGTGGTGTAATCACTGTACCGTAGCGTAATCCCATTCTCCTCTTAATCTGCTAAATTCGTAATTGGACATGCAAAGTTTGTCAGGATAAATCTGCTCCTGGTTTTGGCAAGATAGGGTTCTTTCAGTATATATTAAGAACATTGTTTGCTGCGTACCTGGACTAAGGCTAGCTAGTGTAGACCTACTGTGATCTGTAGTCTAGACCAGCGCTCCTTAACCGGTGTGCACAGTGCACCCTAGGGTGTACCAAAATATGCGCAGGGTGCACCACTAAGAAAGGGTTCACAAAGGTGCATCACAAACTTCGCACACTTAACAGAAAATTTTTATAAAAACTTTCTGTTGGCAAAAATGAACCATTAACTAACCAATGACTTTCAGGATTTAACCGAGACTTTGCAGATTCTGAAGCGTGGTGCATAAGCATCACACCACACCAAGCCAATTGTTGTATCTAGATGATTATTTGTGATTCATAAGCAACAGACTATAACCATTATCACTTGAATTATGTAGTTGAGTTACTGAATTAGGGCTTGCTCATTTAGACCAGGGTACTTACAGACATGGCTGCAATTACTTGGGGGACACGGGGGAAGTGTCAGTAAATAGGGTGCATGAGTTTAAGTGTTTAAGTAAATGGGGTGCATGAGTTCTTCAAAACATCTTTAAGGGTGCATGGTAACGAAAAAGGTTGAAGAGCACTGGTCTAGACTAGCTAGAGCACTCGAGCTCTTTTAATGTGGTCTGCATTCTACACCAGGCCTTGCAGTTTTCACGCCTGTTCTACGTTAGCCTGCATTGACTGGTTGTTGGGTGATACCAGGCCAGATAGCTTTTTTTTGTTAAAACATGATATGCAAAATTGTTGTTTGGTGACATTGACTTGTTGGATTGAATTTTTTGTCAGTCATTTCAATATAAATGAAAGCCAGTGTATTTTCCTGAATGCTGTTTTGGTTTGTAAACTAGCATTGCTATGTAGTTAGGTTTGGCTAAACTGCAACCATGGGTAGGATTAATAAATGAAATTATGAATGTAAACTCATGGATGGTGTTAAAATCTACCATTGTTAACAAAGAAATGGCTGATGAAAAGCTTGGGGTGGCAACAGAACCATCACCAGAAAATCTTGGGGGGTTGGAGCTTTGTATCGGAGGGGCTAAACCCACCAAAGCCTCCCCGTGGCAACGGAACTGTGTGGCAAAACTTCAGCTTTTTCGAAGACAGGTTAGGATCGGATAATGAAAATCCACTATCCGATCATCTCTGGTGTGTATAGGCGTTTTTTTTCTGAAAATCCCAGAAAGCAGCCAGACGCCAAAGAGTTAAATGTCTTAGCTGTCATCAAGTTCAAACCTTTAAAAAATCCTGTTCACGCACACTTGGCTTGGGCAACTTTGGCAAGGGGCTGCCTTTTTTTTCGTAGTCGGCGGGCCTATGTACGATGCATCATCCAGCAGTGAAGTGCGGCACTGGTTCTTATCACAGACTGGCGCAGTAACTTTTTCAGACTGCGATTCCGCTCCTGTTCCAAAATTTTTGAATCCAGATCTGGACCAGAAAATTTATCAAATTTGAAAATCCGACCCCTGTTCAGACTCCAGCCGCGATCGACTCAATCACATTTCACCAATGTTTTTTACTAAGAAATGACAACGCAGACTCCTGCTACTGCCGAAATTGAAAAGTGGCTCCTGATCCGAGTCCGTTTTTTCACAAAATGTTAACTCTTGGCCAGGATCCGCATCCGAGAAAAGCACAGAATCCTGTAGGAGTCGATTCCAACACTCCGGGTCTATGGCCACCTCAGGTTCTTATTAGGCAGTAGTGTTTCCAACCCGGGTTATCCCGAAACCGATGCTCGTTTTTTTGCTACTTTCTATTTCTCAAAACCCGTTTTTTTTTCACCAACAAACCCAGATATTTTGAAAAAACTTAAATTGCTGTTACATTCAAATATCAGTAGTTCTGATAGCATCGAGTTGAGGAGTGGCGCGTGTAAAGGCTGAATTAGCACGTTTGAACTTTCAGCTATTATCATGGGGCACGAGTTTGAGAGTTTTTCTTGCTGACAACAGGGATGGAGATTTCTCTGGTTGACCATCAAATGTTCATTATTGGTCCGTTTCTAATTTTGTTCAATTCACCTACAGTAATTAGACGGATCGTGACGTTATTTTGCCCATAAAAGGTGTTTAAAAACGCGTGGTGACTACAGCGTGTATGGACGTATCTCTCTGTTTGATAAACAAAATGCTTACGTCATAGTAAGTGCTTTTCAGTTTATTGTTTTTTTCGCTAGTCTAATAAAACAAATTAATGAGGTGGTGCTTGAAAAGTTAGGTTATACTATAGTTACTAGTTAGTTCTTTTACAAACTGTAATTCTTTGCAGAAGCGATACGTTCCTTTTCAGCTTTCAATACCTTTCTACAAGATAAGTGGCTTTAATTTTGTAAGCGAATTTAACAAGATCTTTGATCATACACATTCAGCCTGAAAACGTTAGTAATCAAAGAAAAATGACGGCTTCTTGAACAGCACGGCTTTCCCAACACCAAAGCGCATTTTGTGCTCCGTTATACAAAAGAAGGGGCTTCAAACGCCAAACGTTTGATCAGTTATTTGAAATCAAAGCACAGAATCCATGCTAACCACCAGAGTGTCGATCCCAAAGCTACAGTATTCAGTCACAGGAAGAAATGTGATCACAAACTGGGAAAAACGAAATTAATATTTTCTTCGGAAAAAGCCCACAATAGCTTATAGACGTAACCAGGGGGGCAGGGGGCCATGCCTCTCCTCAAATTGTTAGCATATGTAGTCTTTTTGTGCTTTGAGAGGCGGTTACCCAAACACAATAGTGCTATTCGCCTAATGTTAAACATTATGGCCCTCCAAAAATTTTGGGTTGGTCACGCCGCTGGTGTAACTGAAGAGTTTTTTTTCAGCCACAGGTCTATTTGTTCCAAAACGCAGTTACAGGCTTAATGATAAGAGTGTACTTTGATTGTCATTCGTCAGCATTATAGAAATTAATGAGTTAACTTGATTAATAATTCGCTAATAAACTGTGAATTGACCAACAGCAGTACGCTACTTTGAAAATGATATGGAGTTTTTATCGCACAAAATCACATTTCTTTCAAAACCCGAAAAAACTCAGGTTTTTAACTTTTTTTTCTCAGAAACCCGGGTTTCAAAATTTTTGCCCCGAAACGGAAACACTAGTGGGCACCTGAGCTTCTGTGAGGTGCGACAACGTTTGCATGGAATCTATGGACGATATGCTATGCATAAACTCAGCTGCATCTTAGTATTAACGTTACTTGGTGTGTATGACGTAATAGTCACAAAAATTAAAACATAAAGGAAAATGGCAACAATATTATTTTCTCTGAAGCAGCTAAAAGCTTTTGCAAATACTATTTGGGAAATTAAGTTTAGCATTTATCAACATTGTAAAGAGAATACTGGTTATCGTTAACAATCCTGCAGTTAGTGAAGTTAACCATCAATTTTGTTCTTGATCACAGAAAAACTTATCGTGCGTACTAGAACCCTACCGGACCACTGCCGGGCCCGTGTACGATGCATCTCTTGTACCCCACTCTCGTAAGCCCTGCGAGGTTCACTCTATTGCTACCCGTGCGCCGCCTCATTCATGAAGCCCTTCCTGACGGCGCAATTAAACCGCATTCACCTCATTCAAGAAGCCCTTCCTGACTGCGCACTCTAGGCCTATAATGATGCGATAGGCCGTTACCCAATCTATCAATGTACTTTTCTCACGATAGCGCTGATCAGTGGCAAAAATCGAAATATTCTTACAGCGAGCTATTCGTTGGTTAAAGAAGAGCCTCTTATGGTTTGAGATCGACACTTTCTGGATGAAACTTAGTTCCAGTTGAATTACTTTCGTGCGATACAAGCACTCCGTTTAAATCATGCCTGCTCAACACAGAAAGCTCGAAGGGCCAAATTACCAACATAAATTTGCTGCGGGCCGGAAAAATTTATTTCACTTCGATGTAGAGATTTCGTTGTAGTATGAAAGAAATTCTGGAACGAAAATTACTTATTCGAGGTCGAGCTTTTGCAACATATTCTACAATTGAGAAAGCTCTCGCGGGCCATGCTGGCCTGGTTTAAATCAACTCGCATTTTTCACAGTAAAGGTATTTTCATTTGAGATGGGATATGTCTTACAAAATACAGGTTACTAACAAAACTTTATTATCAGCAATACACAAACTTCAGTGGAATGCAGGTATGCAGGAACAACACTAAAAAGCATTTTTTTGGATGTAAAACGTTGATATGTTTGGAAATTGGGATGTAAAACGTTGATATGTTTTGGAAATGGGCTTTTCCATTGGATTCTGTTCCTATATATTTACTGTATGCAATACGAGGCTACAGCGCTATTGGCCCGGGAATTGGTGACATGTCAGTGTAAGGCGAGAGGTTGTCGGGTACGCGTTAAAACTCAGTGAGTATTAGTTCACAACAGCTTGCAATTGAGGATGGTGCCACAACATACCGCAGATGCGGCCAAAGTTACGTTTTTAGGCTCCAACTTGCTCTTGTTCAAATGTTTTTTAATCCGGATCCGGGTCCGCAACTTTTTGAAATTTGAGATTCCGACTCCTGTTCAAACTCCGACAACCATCGATGCATACAAAATTCAGCATTGTTTGTACTTTAAACAAGGACTTATAAAGACCACGCAAACTCCTGCTTCTGCCGAAAACAAAATGTGGCTCCGGCCCGAGTTAAGAAAAACGCAGAATCTTGCTTGAGTCGACTTCGGCAATTCGAATGCTTGACCAGATCTGACCCACAGTTCCTCTTGGGCCTAAGCGAAAATGCCAGAAACCTGGTAGCTGTTTTTCTTATCAAGCAATTGGATTTTTTACATTGCTGGATAAAAATCTGATTGATTGTTCCAACATACATGTCAGTATGGGAGCAGGACCATGGGTTTCTTGTTTACGTCATAAAAAACTACAGCAAAATAGAACGAAAGAGCATGTTAAGCTAGATTGATTTTGGCAAATTTTGCCAGACGAAATTGAAAATGTCTATAGCAAAACAAGATCATCCCTAGAACAGTCCATAAAATATACAACTCGTTTTTGCAAGGAATTTTCTTGGTAAAAAAAACGATTTTTTGTTAAGTGTAGACCAACAATGTTTTATTCTTTCCACGTTTTACAAGTGTAGAATTGGTACACTATTGAAACCAAAAACCAACTTAAAAAATACAACCAACTTTAAACATAATCGAACAAGTTTTTTTTACAGGCAAGACCGATATCTCGAATATTTGTATACAGTACATTAATCCTTTTCCACGAGAAACGAGGAAATCAGTTCAAGCAAACGTATCCTAGTCAGCTACATCACTTCGTACTTTTTGATAGTGCATCTATTTTTGGTTTATCTTGTCGGGTAATTTTTTGAAACAATGATGCAACACCTGTCCTGGATTGTAACAATTTATGCCACTAATCCCTGCTTCCGTCGTTTACACGAAATCGATTTTCTATTTAAAATTAGCGATCGATTCCTTGCTCATATCACATGTGGAGAGTAGTTGGTTGAATTCAGATATGTGCATACTTGAATCATCGCAAAAAGATGAACGCATAACCCAGCCGGTGATTCCTTGAAAGCCCACAAAAAGCCTTGAGCGTTGAATGGTCGCTAAATCCTATGCGAAAAAAATTTTACGCAAAACCTTGACCTTCACGGAACGGTACTCCCCAGCTTACATCAAGTTTCACAGTAATCGCTGTAACTACAAACGAATGAACATGCAACAACACTTGAGACATCATTCTACAGTACATACGACTTTTGCATTTACTGTTGCGGATATCGGTTTTGTCAATGCAGTGCTTCTCAATCCCTAGGCCGCGACCTAAAAGTGGCTTGCCGTTTCATTTTGGTAGGCCACTGTCATTAATAATGGCTGCTGTATTGCATAACTTCGTAGCTACCAATTGCTAGTTTGCTACTACAACTACAGCCTCATTGTTAATAACAATGCTTGCGCCTGTTATTTTTGGTCGGCATTGTAGTATAGCAACCTAGCAGTTGTGATCCCTGGTTTCGAACTAAAAGTTTGGACTTCAAATTTCAAAATTGGTTTGTTAAGGTTGGTCGCCGATGTTATGTATTTCATTTACGTATATTAATTGGGCGTATTACAACATTTTATTGTATCAAAGAATCGAGCATTATGGTGAATCAGACACAATTACTTTCTAATGCTTACATTTCAAGAACAAAACCACGAAAGCGGTACTAACCGTTTGCAAGTATCGTATTTTCCTGTGGTTGGATCGAAAGGTGTTGTAAGGTTCAAAATATCATCCTCAGATAAGTTTGCAAAAATTTCTGCATTGTCAAGAGGTGGAACGTTACACCTGAATACACGAAAACAACGTAAATGTAACAATTTTGGAAATATGTTGCAAATCAGTAAAAATATGTCCAAATTCGCCTCTGAAAAAATGAAAAGCAATAATTGAGAAAACGATTTTACAGCCCAGTTTCACCGAGTATGAATACAGTTTTTTTTATATCAAATGTATGGGAAACTCTTAAAAATTACAGTTTTTCACCACTAGAAAACATTAGAAAATGTCGGCATTATGGGGGAAGCCAAATCGATACCAGAATGTCACTAAAAGCAAGTAAGTCGAAAAATGAATACTTATGCTTTCCTATGCTTTGTTACTTATAAAACGTTCATTTTACAATTCATTCAAAATTGTGTGAAATGATGGCTTGTGCAAAAGCATTTAAGCGTTTCACCTTCAAACATTGTTTTGGTGCTTTCTACGTACCATGCAGTAATTGGGATAACAGCTNTGGACGTTTTTGAAATTCAGATAAAAATGCCTATGCTTCAAATTTCACAGAGGAACCCAGCCACCAATTACAGTTATCAAAAAGAAAAACTTCCTACTACTTTGCATTCTAGAGCCTGCTGCTTTAAAAGAGCAAACACCAGAAGCAGCTTAAATTAAAAATCAATTTGGTGATCACCATAGTAAAAGTTTAGGTAGCTGCTGTTAAATAGCGGAACTGCAAGTGTGCTTTGTAGTGTATTCAATGCGGAACGTCCATTGTTGACATGCAGGTTATAATGATAAGTTGCTTATCGTGGGTCCTTTTATTGAAACACATAAGGCGTTTTAAGGTTTGAACAGTGTGAACAAACACGTGCATGTTTATTACAGACAACGATTAGCTTCGATTAACTGTTATTACGTTTCATGTGAAATGCGCTTTCAGAATGATAACTCAGACAGTCAAGGGCGTACGCAAGGGAGGGGGGTTGGGGTTAACCCCCCCCCCTTGAGCTTGCTATTTCACAAAAACTTTGTTATAAGGCGAGTGTTTAGGGCTTGGCTTTTTACAAAAATAAGGGGAGTGTGTGTAGAAGAATATGCCTACTTTGTCAACAAACTTCGCTCGAAAACATGAATATGACGCCAAATTGTGACGTCGCAAACAGCGCACACCAAATACAAATGGGCATCTTCTGCCACTGAATGAAACATCCCCATGAAAATTTTCTGCGTACGCCACTGCAGACAGTTTATGCATTTTTCTGCATTGACTGCAAGTAGTCTTAATCACTAATTATAATTGATGTTTTTATGAATGAATCAGATACATTTTTGTGAACTGGTTACAATTTTTTTTATAAACATTTTTGTGAACTGGTTACAATTTATAATTTTATTGTGGGCCGCTAGCAATGCAATGTGGACCACCGGTTTGCCTGAACCGTAATGTGAACTCCTGCCATAACGTATAGACTAAAATCATCAAAAAAAAGCATTTGAAAATGAAATTGTATACAAGCTTTATCGAGATAATATTTGTTGCACAATGGACTCCATCCGCTCACTGAAAGAAGCATCACAANACTACNACCTTTTGTACATTTTTAGTTCTCCCTCTGATGAACACTTGAAAATCATAAAGATTTGTACGAATCTCATGTTACAAGCAAAACTTAGTGATAATAATTTAGGCTTTCTCCAAAGTTCTAAACCAAGCTTAGGCTCTGTGTATCGCATTACCAAATGCCTTTGGAAACCACTTCATTCTCTCGGCAAGTCCCCTTAGCGAACTTAAATCAGCTTACAAAGTTCTGCTATTTCTTTTCACGCAGCTGTAGACACTGCTTCGCCAGAATCAGTTCTGATTTTTTTAAATAACTCAAGTAGATAATAAAACAATGATTGAAGTTTACATGTCAAGTATGTTTTTATATGCTAAAATTTGTTGTGATACAAATAACGATAGATCTGCACATACTTTCGTTCCCAGATGGGTGTACCTGGGTTACTATCATGTAGTACGAGTCTACCAAATGCGTTTCATATGTTGCAACTTCAGCTGCTGTAGATAGGAAACGGCTCTCAGGGGCGTTCCAGCTTAACATTCGACCATTCTACCTGTACTCACCTGAAAGTTGCTGGATAAGCAATGAAAACTGTCGCTAAGCCAGTTGTTCCAAATAGCAATTGAGTGAGGCCAAGCAGCACGCTTGCTATGATTTGTGCCGGTCCAATCCCTCCCAGTTTAGAAACAATTAACTCGAAGTTGATCATAACTGTTGGTTCACACTTGAAACCTGTTTCATTTAGGTCATGCAGAACCTTTTTGAAAACTAAACATCACCAGAAACGCGATCACAATCAAACACCCATTTCAAAAGCAGTTTCACCAGTTGCCTTTAAATGCGTTTTCGTGAATGAAATTGCAGTCAAAAAAGGCATCAAACCGCGTTGAGCTGAATGCTGCATGTTTGCATAAGAAAGCGGACTGTTTTAAACGGCGTTGTTTGTTTTCTCTAGAGCTAACACAGTCGACATACCTACCAACTGCCTTACCCTGCAACTGTTGCGATCTGAAAGCCCGAGCGGCATATGCGCAATGCTTCACACTGTGGCAGCAAGCAGCAATAGAGATCATGCGCCGCAATCACTCTGCGCGTACGCTGGTCATTGTGTTCAATCGTTCACATGTTAGTATCGGCAGCGCTTCCACGCCGCAACAGGGTTGCCAGGTAGTCATAAGCTAAAAAGGCCAAATCAACCCTTAAAATAAGCCAAATAACACCGAAAAAAGGCAAATACGCGATAAATACACAAAGACATCTTTAAAACACCCATACCTGCTTTTGAAAGGCAATATTCATATATTTTATACATAAAAAGAATGAGGCTCGCTGCATTAATGAACTTCTCGAAACTTTTGGTTTTGCTGATGAGTAACCTGAAACTGCAAACCTATAAGCATGAAACAGTAAAACAAACAATTATAGATTCTCGTGCAGAGTTTCCAATGAAAATTTATGATTCTGTGTCCAGAAATAGTGCCTAGAATGTGCCAGTGCCCGGAAGTCTCCCAAAATCATCGTGAAATCTGCCAAATCGACATAAATAATATAATTCGCCAAAAAGGCCAAAAAAAGCCAAATTTCATTTGGCCTTTTTTCAAAAAATAAAAAAAAGCCAAAGGAATAGAAAAAAGGCCAAATATTACAAATTTGGCTTCAAAAAAGCCACACTGGCAACACTGCTCCGCAATCACTCTATTATTGCTTGTTCGCGCCGCGTATCTGTATTGTTGTTCTTCGCGCACATCCCGTTCGTGGCGAATCACACATTCAACGCAACGCCACCGGAGAGGTTGCAATAACATCCCCTCCTTTTTACAACGAACCGCACCGATCGCACGTTCTTTGTGTCAAGGCTGAACCCGGCACGACCTCCACATCCTGGTCATAGCACCATTTTGTTGCGATCGGAAATCCCGACCGGCATGTGCGCAAAGCTTCACACTGTGGCAGCAAGCACCAATAGAGATCATGGGCCACAATCACTCTGCGCGTACGCTGGTCATTGTGTTCAATCGTTCATAAGTTAGTATTCAACGCAACGCCACTGGAGAGGTTGCAACACTACCTTGCATCCAGAGTTGCCAAATTAGCCGTTTTTCGGACACATTTTAGAAATTTGGCCGTATTTCAGGTTGATTTGCCGTACGATTTTTAGGTTGATCATTTGCATGCTTGTTTGGTCAAGAATTTTTTGTTGGCCATTTTTGAAAATATTGTTATATTTTGAAATTGGAACGTCAACGACAACACTTTTTTTAAGTCGTTGTGTTTCTGTTTTTTTTTATTTTAGGTTAAAGCTGGTTTTATTCAATATTCTGTGTCTACCTGTCGCCATGTGTAGAGAAAGCGAGGCAATGTGAATATGTGCTTGCCGCATTGTTCAGACAGTGCAGGCAAATCTGTTGTGTATGCGTGTATATCTGTTGTAGGTTGATATGGCATGCAACCAAACATACCTTCATATTGCTTATTGTCTGTCGCTTTATTACTGATCAGTGTTCACAGTGCTTTTCATGTTGCGTTGCTGCCATAAATATGATTTTCAACAAACTGTGTTAAGCGCATGTGACAGTGGCCAAATTTAGCCCCGGAAATGAGGTGTTTGTTCAATTCCGAATTATCTTGCAACACCAGCATGCCAAAGCTGTAGTTTTTAACAGTGAGATTCTGAAGCGTCAAACATCCATTTTCTACCTTAAATTACTTCACTCCACAGGTGCAACAAGCAAAGAATCAATCGCAAATTTTAATAGGGAATCGATTTCAAGTAACACTACGCCTCGTCAGTCCTTACATCTTATTCAAATAAAATCATGTTATTCATTCTATTCAATTTTATTCATCTTATTCAAATGGAATCATTCTACTTCAATATGATGTTAAGATTCACGTTGCGTTTTGTTGCGTGAAACCAATTTCTTATTAAAAATTTCAATTGATTCCTTGCTTGTTGCACCGTAGGAGTGAAGTTACTTGAATACAGATATGTGGAAGTTTAAACCATCGCAGAAAGTTGAATGCAGCGCCCATTTGGCTGGTTACTCATTAAGCTGCACAAAACCTCGAGCTTTCAATTAGTTACACCTTGAAGTGAATTTTTTCTTGCTATGTATGCATTCAAGCGTTAGCCTATGCCTACGAAGCATTATGTCATACGATAGTAGTGATATAGTGCTGGGAGCTTGCCGGAGCTGAACTTGTATCTGAAAAATTAGGCTAATCTTTTGGCATTCTTTATCCTTTTGTTCGTGTACCACTTTATTCTGAGACAGACGTAATTTGGCCTCATGAAACTTTATGACATTAGGGTAATCTTGAACCGTGCAAACTGCTGAAACTTTCAAAGTGATAAGAGAAATGTTGACATGTTGGCTGTTATTAAAAAAGTTTGTAGCCATGTAAAACCGCTTGTTCTTCTACGACTTTTCAATTATTTTTGTTAGGGGCAGAACGGACCGCCATAAATATAGTACATTTCTAAAAAAACGTTGTTTAGTTGCATTTTCGGTTCGAAACCTGATAGGTTTTAACTCAATTTAGCGTGAGGACTGTTTCACGTTTTAGTATCTTCCTGGGTTGTTACTGTTGCGATCGGAAATCCCTAGCGGCATATGTGCAAAGCTTCGCACTGTGGCAGCAAGCAACAATAGAGTTCACATGCCATGATCACTCTGTTACACTCAATTATTGCTTGTTCGCGCCACATATATGTATGATGTTGTTCTTCGCGCACATCCCGTTCGTGGTGAATCACACAATCAACGCAACACCACCGGAGAGGTTGCAACAACATCCCCTCCTTTTTAC
>JGI24021J15306_10009462_pt1 | contig 12064 bp, 8 predicted proteins | sample Ectturendosymbi1_FD_15306 | JGI IMG/M metagenome (IMG submission 15306)
GTACAGTATAAGTTATCCTTTTCCTAGCCTACTGTACTGACTGTGTCATTAGTCAGATGAATACAGTAGCCTACAGCAATATCTACAAGCACAGTAAAACAATCGAACTGACATAAAAACATACGCACGTTTTACAATTACGACTAATTGCAATTGTTTTTTCTAGCCATTAATTGCTACGTACATCGTCTCATAACAGTCATTTTTCACGTATTTTTCAAGAGAAGACACTTGGTTCCACTATTTTATTCAAGTTACGAATCAAAGTTTATAAAACACATGATAACGGACTATAACTGTTTTGCTTACAAAACGAATATTTTGGCAATGCTCTACCGAAGACTGTATGAGATCTTGTTTCAAGGCCATTTTGCTAATAATAACACATAGAGTTAGGGGGATTCATAGGCATAGCCAGGGGGGGCGAAAGGGGCCATACCCCCCAAATTTTTAGAAAATATAGTCATTTTGTGCTTTGAGAGGCGTTTTTCTAAGCAAAATAGTGTTATTCGCTTAAAATCAAACATTTTGGCCCCCCCAAAATTTTTGGCTGGCTACGCCACTGGGGGGATTTGTGTTAGTTCACGGGGAGAAATACGTAGGCTAAGCTTAATCACAACTTTTTATTAATATTCTTAAAGGCAGCGAAAGTCGATGTGATGATTCAGTGGTGGAAATGTTATGATTATTGGACAACATTTAGTATCTTCAAAGAAACTGACATTTTTTCGTCTTTAAGAAATGGAGTTGGGTTGATTGGGTATTTTCCGATAGCTATATCAGTGTTGGTTGTTTTCAACCAATATAAATATACTAAAACGAATCAATGCATACTGCTGTATGTATACGAATTTAACCAATATAAGTATCATAAAACAAACTAATCCATACTGCTGTATACGAGAAAAGTCCAAATTCCGCGCGTGTTGCCAAGCCTAGAGACTTGCAAATGTTATTGCTTGATGTCGCTTTTTTGACGCTGCTCATGCAACGACTAGGTCAGCTTATCCAACCCGCAGGCCGCATGCGGCCCACCGACCCAGTCGAAGGTTTTGTGTGGCCCATTTTCGTTGTAGTAAAAGTATCCTTCATACTGACAACCTGTCCTTATTTCGATGATCTTGATTTTCACATTTTTGATGCAGGTGGTACCCAGTGCCACTTTATCGCGTCTGTTACCACTGCAGTTAGGATTCTTTCTTTTGAGCGAGTTCTTCTTTTATCCATTCGAACGCTTTCAGCACATTGGCTTAACTAAGATCAAAGTAAGTCATTCACTGTGCGGCCCTCAGGTGTTAATATGTCACTCAATGCGCGGACCTGGTTAAGATAGTGACATAATTTTTGGCTCAGTAAGCCATTTGGGTTGGACATAGCTGGACTAGGTCAACAAACTACCAAAATACTTATTGCAACAGTTTCCCCACTATTTCATCTTATTTTAAACTTTAGGCTTAGAAATATATCTGAAAATTCGTCAGAACCGCAGTGTTTGTATCCCAACCAGTAACACTCTGCGTGGCCCAGGATAGTTAGTGCAGTAATGCGTTACACAGGACAATGCTAGTTTGATTGTTACAGCATCTGTCCTATATCCTGTGTTTTATAATCTTTTTGCCGAAACATGGAATCGAAAGTGCTTCAAATGAATTTGTTCTAAAGTGGCAAATATAGTTTTAATTTTTGGAATCAATTAAGAATTTTAGTACATCCTAACCTGCAGAAATCGCCCCCCTGGAAACTGAAATCGCCCCCCAAATCTGGTAAATCACAAAACCGCCCCCTTAACGCATAAAATCGCCCCCTGGGGAGCGATTTCGCCCACGTTGAATATCACTGTTATAAAGCGACATTGCGTTCTAGCTTCCCCAGCCCAGGCTGCACACAACGCAACTATCAGGTTGTTCAACTTCAAAAGGAAAAGTAGGATATTATAACCTTGCAGTAAAAAAGATTGATTTTCAGATTTCCACTCTGTTCATGAAGATAACTTCAGCATTTTTTGTAGATTCAAGAAAACCGGTCAGGTTCTGGCGTGTACAAGTTAGACGGGCCTTTTGCTCACCACGGAGTAATCAGTCGCGCGTAGTAGGCAAGATGTTTTTCATAAAAAAATTGATATATTCTTCAACAACCCGAAAATATACCTTAGAAGTTTTACAAATTAGAGCATTTACAAAATTGCATTAGGCCTGAACAGTTGTTCCTGTTTAAAAAGTTCCCAATTGCAAAATGAGTAGTTCACGATTTCGAGAGTATATGTGTTAAAACTTTGTATCTCGCAGCTGTTGCTAGTTCGATTTTTGCCCAAAACAAAACGATTGCAATTATTCGAAATAGGCAGATAACGTTTAGAAAATCTGAGCGTATTCTGTGGAGTATGTCGAAACGTGTTTCGAAAAGCCTGCATTTATAGAATCTGTTTTCTAGCTTAAGCGCAACACTGAGCTTTTAATGAATATAAAATACTACTGCATGACTTGTATATATAGTGCAGAGAAAATCTTCTTAATCCTATGTACGAAAGAAGTCTACAAAACGGCATTGTGAGAGTAACGTGGCTGTAGCAGACGCTTTCATTGCATTCACAGCGCCTAAAAAGTCTAAGGTTGAACTAAACGAATGACATAGATGCACATTTGTCCCAAATATCTCAACCGTTTTCACACAGCCCATTGATAGTGAATACTATGATATATACTATGATATGACCTAAGTCAAGACAGATTGTCGCAGCAACAGAAGGTTAGTGCTACAACACAAGCTTTAGCAAACAATAGTGTTTAAAATCCAAATTTCTAGATACTATATCCTGAAATTAGTAGTAAACTCTTAACAAAACTGATAAAAGCCTGTCTTTCCTTCGATAGCGAAGCATTAAAGTGCCGTTCTTGCAGACCAGGCACCAGGCATAACTGTGTAGTACTTCAATGCAGCATGCAACAATCATCCTCGTGCAAACTTACCTGAATGAAATCATCAATATGAGCCATCAACGCAGATGCGCGACTGATAATAAACTGATTCACGCACGATATTGCGTGGGATCTGCAACGAATTCGAAGAATGCGCGATTTACTCGTCCAGTCGTACAACATGTAAAACACAGGTCGACAGGAAGGTACCACAAAAAAGAAACAACTGTCTGACAAAAAATGACTAAGTTCGTTGTCAGGCGAGATGTGTGCATTCAGCAAGAAACTACGTTGATCCCTAGAAGTATGCCATGACACTGTTTAACGATCTGCAGCATGCGAGTTATTTTTAGAGTCTTTGAGAATTACTACGGTAGCGCTAGAATTTAGCAAAAACTACGATAGCGTATGACTTGGCCGCTGTTTTGTCAAAACCATCTTGCGAATCTACTTTTGATGCTTATAACTACTCTATAACTAAGTAATCTCCGTGAATCATGTCATAACCTAGCTAAAGACAAACCGATGCTGTATGTTGAAACACTGACACAAATCTCCGATTGATTTATGTGACATATGCAAAGCTGTTACGATACAGCGTCTTGTGAATGACTAACGGGATTCCAAAGCTTTGGTTATTCTCTAGAAACAATCTGCGATTTAGACGTCGACATTTGGGTGACAAATGTACACCTAACACTTTTTATAATCAAAAGAAAGGGTCACGAAGAGGGCATCAACAACAGTCATTAAAAGCTTCAAGCTGTTATAATTTTGCAACAGTTGCTTTTTGCACAAAAAATTGTTGTGGAATAGAAAATCACAAAGACACAATATAAGCTACATGAAAATGTAAATGACAAAAACGCGTTGCATGCATCCACCACACTGAAATAGAGTGATGTATAAAAGCATTATCTAGCCTGGGGGCGGTTAAAGTACGGCCCCCATCTGGGTTCATAATCATAACCTACTGAAGTTATATTGCTCATGAAGAGAACTTAGCAATTGTGGACACATATTTCCCAGATGTTTTGAATTTTTGTACTGCAACTGACGCAAAGGTAACGGGCTTCCAAACATCGCAGCCCAATTTTCAGGCCTACAAGACCAAAAAGTGAAAAACTGCGGCTTCAAATACTATAGCGCATACGTCGAAAAATGTAGCCTATAATCGTTTTTTTTTTATACATCGTGACTAACGCAAACAAGCCGATTTGCTTAGCTTGTAGTGTGTAATCATTCTGTTAATAATATTAATAATAATAATTCATTCTTTCTTATCATTTATTAGTTCTTAAGACAATGTGAATTGCACGTACCGGTATGGGTGGTAGGCGACGCCATTTGTATTATCAAATTTACGGTAGTGCTTTTCACGGCATTTCCGCTTCAAGCAAAGTCAGTTTCGGTGTTTCCAAACATCTTGGGGAACCAAACGAGTACGAAAAGGTGTATTCAAGATGAGGGCCGCACATGTATGAACTAAGAGCGAGTTTCGTTGTGTAGATATAACCAAAAATTTTTTTGCAATTTGTTACCCTACAATACACAATCTTAAAGCTTAAGCCTAAATTTACGGACAAAATTTAATATATACGGCGGTCCGACAAGACGTACGAATAGCGAAATGCAGCCCATACCCAGAAAACTTCGGGCACCCTTGATCTAGCTTCTTTGCTAACAAAATCAGAACATTTATTTTCGCAAGATACAAAATCCACAAATATTATACTTTGTGCAATGCTGTTACAGAGATCTATTTCGCACAAGTTGATCACATTTGACAGCATATGTACTCACAGCTTAAAAAGATAAGTTTAGTATGTATCTTGAAAACGTTGACGTAAAACTGCATTATTAGCTATTGTTTGAATGTTTGAACTGAAGTAGATTATGTTCGTTCAAAGTACGTTAAACCAGTAGATGCATCTCAATTATGATGCGCACACGGATACCTTAAATTACACCATAAGGTAAAATTGAAAGGCTGCAACTTCCAGAATAAAAATTGCAGGAGCAAAACACTAGCTCTTACGCCACTAATACAGGCACAATGTGAAGTACAGCTGTTACTTGTGTATGCACAAATAAACTTTTTCACATGCTCGGAAGCAACTTCGTCAAAATGAAAATAGTTGATTTTAGACTGACGATGATTTGCACAATAATATATTCAATTTCACGACAAAAATTGAATTCCACAGTCAGAGCTTTTATTTGCTTTACGAACAGCAAAATTTGGATACCGACGAAAGTTAAGGCTTTTTCTAAGACATATACTGCACACTGAGGGCGCTACGGGTAGCAACTTGGCCAACACTTGTTACCTTATTTTCGGGCTGGAGTGCTTGAAGAATTGCAAAAACTTTGGAATCATTATCTGCAACGACTGCTGTAGTTGTGGAGTGTCAAGCTGTTCGACACAATCTTCGCACACTTTTTGTAGAGCTCCAAACGCGCCCTAGCAAAACATTTACTGCAATTAATGTGCATCAATATGTTGTCCACACGCATCTACCAAAGTTAACACAACAACAAAGACAACTTCTTGTTGGTTTCACGTAATTAGTTCACAAGTTTAACAAAAATTGTTTTTACCAGGCATCGTCAGCCCAATTCAAAACGATTCGAATACAAACTAAAAGCATAGCTAAACAGCTAACTAGCCCCTNAGCAGGTGCTGTACAATAATGTCGTAAAGCTTCGTAAAGAAACAACGCAACTTTCTAATGATAACTAAAGCAAGTGCGTATCTAGTCTCCAAAGGAGAAGGGTTATTTTTTGGTCGCACCTCACACGCATTGTAATCTTCTGAATCCAGGAGCTGACACAAAGATGAAAGCAATTCAGGCCAGTTGACTAGTTCTCCTTTTGCTGCTATTGTTGTAATAAGAATTCCCACAGTAGCACGAATCAAGGCCGAAGGATCCCCAACAGCTTTCAAGCACTCCTGAACAAAGAAAATAGAAGCAATTATGCAAAAGTCGATTGCAATTTCAACAGAAGGCATTTATCGTAACAACGTAAGCTTCATACTTGTTTTATAAAATCACCAACATTTGGTGGAAACTTGTTGTAGTGTGCACGGACATTATTTTTCAAAATCAATCCCGCCAGTGATCGAGTAGGCTCATCTGCAAAATAAAAAATAGGAATGGATTGAAAGTCGTCCAATGAAAGCCAAGAAAAATGCTGTGATTCAATTGTGAAAAGTAAATTTCACTTTAGACCAGGTTTTTTTAACGCGTTTTAGGGACCCGATTCGGGTCCCTAGAATTTCAAATCGGGTCCCTAGAATCAGAGAAATCGGGTCCCTACGGATCCATACCGGGTACTTAACATTTTCCTTTAAAAAACCTGCTTTAGGCCAAAAAGTTTTGCCTTAAAACCCAATATAGTCACACAGGGGCAGATCCAGGGGGGCGATTGGGGTGATCGCCCCCCTAAAACCTACGAAAGCAACTTCATTCACCATGATTTTGTGCAATTCAGAAAACNACATTTGCGATTAAAGGCCATTTTGTCGTCAATTGTTTTGTCACAGCAGTATTGTGAAGTATACTTCATCTCTTTTCAGACAGTATCAAAGCCGTTATCAGACTTGACCACCAAACATTACTGAAATCGACCCCCTAAAATTACTGGCTGGATCTGCCCCTGTAGTCACACCTTGTTTATCCCAACTCTGAACAACGGGAATTCTCACTATCCGACACAAAACTTCTAAAAACGGATTTCTTCCGATGCATTTTTATCTCTTTATTCCAGTAACCTCAAGGTCCGACTCCCACACAAATATATTTAGGGTCGTCTGCAGCCTAAACAACCTCTGGTCCTTCGCAGCCTCCCACTCTCCCATGCATTTTATAAATCGGCATACTCCGAAGTCATTGCAGCACTGCATCATAATAATTATGATGGCGTCATTCATACATATGCCCCTTGTGCTTGTCTATCATCAAAGTAAATGTATTAGCGCCATCAGGCGTATACTTTTCTACTACCGCCACGCATGTATCCTCGTGTTTTTTAATGTACTTNTGTCTTTCCTGTTACTGCGATGCATGCTTTAAGTCTAGTGCGTTGCATGTGGGAGTGAAGACGTTATACAATAACAAACAACATACACATATATCTACTTATATAAATCACATCCATATAACTTATGATACAACTTATGTTCATACCAGCTAACTCTACATACTACCTAGTGTCAATAGTGTAAGAAACAATGCTTTGCTTAATAGGCGATGGGACTTAATAACCATGACAAAAATGAGTATGTATGACAATAAAATTATATCAGAACCAGCAATTCAAACACTAGTAACTTGAATGTAATTACTGCACATTGAATGTCACGACGACGGCCACTGATGAACATACTCTTTCTAAATTGTTACTTCCAGTAAAAAAACTGAATTTACTTTATTTCCATCAGTGAACCACATTACAAAGTGTTTAGATTATATTATTGTCTATACTATGGGGGTCAAATATATGACCTGTAAGCTGGAACTGGCCCATTGCAGTTTTCTCAGCCCATCAAGATGGCTTAAACAACTGCTGAATTTGAGACTTCAACAGCACTTTGTAAATAGATAAGAGTTATTTCAAATTCGTCCCAACATTATTCTCTTCTGTGCGTGACTTTTTAAACTTCCATCTCACTGTTTTTTCAAAGTTCTTGTAGTCATGTGCTTTGCCAGCTTTGATGATGTTACAATAGGTACACAGCTGAAATATATCAAATTTGTCATCATGAGTAGTGCAGAAAGCAGCATACTTTTGTTTTGCAGTATCTGTCACACCATCCCTAAATTGTCTTTGTCAAAAAGGAGGGAATAAGACAGAGTTTAGAGTTACGGAGGTGAATTGGAAACCTCTGCTTCCAGCAAGTTTCAGTGAACGAAGAATATGACATTTTTGTCCACTGTGAGACCCATCACACTGAAAAATACAATGGCTTGCAAGAACAGATGAGAAGCAAGAAGGAATTGTGTTTTGGTGCAAAGAAACAACATTCTGCTTTTTTTTCCCCATAGCTGAGATGTCAGTCTTGCAGCAGTGAAAGCTAGATACCTTGTTGCTAGAGAAACCGCAATAGCATCAAAACCATACTTTGAGGATGAGTTTATGAACACATGCATGTAGAAGGCTGTGGAAGTCAAATGTCCTGAGAAGAGACAAGATTTTGCAAATATTAGCATGACGAGAAACACTAAGCACAAAATCAAAACTTTTGTACTGCATTTTTGTTTGCAATTGATGAGAGACATGGATATTACAGATGTTACATGATTGTTTGTTTTCATTTGTGCTGTTGATGAGCATTTGTCCATCACCCAGGAGTTCTTGTAACTGGTGCCTATTNTGGACAGCACGGCAGTAAATTACATTCTTATTTCTCTTGTTGAATTGCTATAAACGATTGCAGTGGACTGGGTCCCCTGTACATGGTGCCCCATCAATGATTTGGGCATGAGTGTTTTGAGAAAATTCAATGAAAACCATATGTTGCACATGGACATAATTTTAGGGCATTTCACTCTAATTTACCCCAGGACCAGGAGGCTTGCAAGTCATTCAAATTGTATCATTTCATGAAAGTTGTTCATCCAAGCTAGAGATATGAATCACTGTCAGTTTGACAGCCTTCTCAACAATAAAGGCATAACCCATGGCTTGCTTACCACACCAAGATAAAGTGGTAAAACCAATGTGCCATGTTGAAGCTCTCTTTCCATCTAGAAGAAAAAATCGACCAGTTCATGAAACAAAGACAAACCACCTTTAACAAACTGCTGCAAAGCTGCAAAAAAGTTGTCACACAGTATTGTGAAATTATACATGCAATCAGATTGAAATTGGCTTTGTGGGAGACATAGCTGTAGGGTGATAACTCTGCTTATTTTCCTTGACTAAAAGATGCGGTTGTGAACACAGTTGATTTTGACATGAATAAATACAAACAAGATTGGAATATTTTACTACAGGAATTTGCAACACTCACTGATTTTTGATTAATTTTAGATTTCATAATTTTTAGCTTGGAGTTTAACACTCAATGCCTTCCCAACATTTACCTTCAACTCAAAATACTGGCTAACCTTCCCAACATATAACTCAAAATACTGACTGCAGTAGTTTTCAGATTTGAAAAAAATGGCAAATGGCATCAGTTGGCTTAGATGCACTTTATCAGCATCTTTTGCCAAGGTTCCCTAAATTGACAGATCATGTTGAAAAAGTTTTGCTCATGGTTGGACTTACCTACTTTAGGGAAGACGCTTTCTCCATAATGAGCATCAGCAAGACAAAGCTGTGCTCAAAGCTCACACAGAAGCACTTAAATAACATTTCAAAAAATTTTGCTGCACGTGAATTGACACCTGATTTTTGTGTACTTTCAAAAGTAAAAAAGAACCCAACTTTCACGATCACACTGAAAAATACAAAATGCTTACAAAATGCTTATATATTTTGAAGCTTTGTTTTAATCATACACTTTCTAGCCCATTTTTCTCTGAGAAAGTTGCAGTGGCAGCTGTTTCAACACTTTCAGTCTTGGTACACATACAGGTATGGATCTGACTTCATCTGGATACTGGAGTTCATAGATTTGTATAATTATGAAAACTACGATGAGATATAGCAGATTAAAGAAATACAAGGGCTTCGATTGCAACTGGCAAAAATGTGGTTACCTTTCAAACACTGCCTGGTATTCAGTGCAATTTCCCAGAGAAAAAACCGCTGGGATTGAAAGTGTTAAAAGCTTTGCCCCTGTAAACTGTTTCTTATTTATAAACTGCATGCATAATTCAAAGCAATGTGACAACTCAGGCTTCTTTAGCAGTTCCCAGATTATTTGTTTGATCATCCACAAGAAAACTGTCAAACGTGAATGTTTTTAGAAACTAAAACTAAAACAAACAATTTGATACTGTATTTTTTACAGACTCTTATGCCATGATTCTACTGGTTCAGTTCACTTGAGATCAGGGTTGATAAAAATCATTACTTTTTTTAATCAAAAAAATTGATATTTTTTTTTATTTAAATCCAATTTTTTTGTATTTAATATGTAGAGGGTGGCCAACTAACAAGTAGTAATTTTTAATTTTAAAGAGTTTGTTTCAATAAAACTTTTTGATGCTTTCTTCTAGCACAGCAAATAGAATTCAGCTGAACTTTCATTCAAATTTACTTTGCACTGCACTTACACATCATACTTAAAGCAAATCAGTTCATAACACCAGTGCTGATGTACAAAACGAAATATTTACTGGAATGACAATACTTAAACCATCAGTTCATCAACTTCATTAACACCTATAAATGGAATGTTGAGAAGCTTGTACAAAAATCCAAACTTGCCAGGCCTTTTGGAGCGAAGTCTATTGTAAAATTAGTTGTTGTAACAAGCTTTCACTAGTTCCGCTTGTGCCAAAGTATAACTTACATGCATAAAATGGTAAGAACCTATAATATATGTGTTATTATGAATCTGAATCACAAATATGTTCTAAAACTACTTCTCTACAGTCAACGCCTACATATTTGCTGGAATTTAGATGAAACTTTTACTTTATGCCAGGCCTGTAGTTATGGGGGCATTTAGGGGCTGTGTACCTAAATTTGTTTGTGCCCCACAAAATTTTTGAGCCCAGAAAAACAGCATTTTTTAAGGTGGTTTAGGGACCTGAATTGGGTCCCTGGAATTGAAAATCGGATGCCTAAAATCAGAGAAAATTATCATCAGGTGCCTAGAATCAAAGAAAATTGGGTCCCTAGAATCAGACAAATCGGGTCCCTACAGGTCTATATCGGGTGCGTAACAGTTTCCTTAAAAAAAACTGCATATACCAAAATAAAATAAAAATCTTGCCTCCTTAACAGTTTATTTTTACCTCTAAATCTCAAAACCTGGCTACNAGCCTGCTTTATGCCAGCCTACACTTTCTAACTTGGGGCATGCTGACAGTTCTGTCTTCTGAGTCTGCAAATGTTAGTGATTTCAGTCCACATATCATTTTTGCAGTTAGTTGACATAGAGTCTGTGACCTCACAGTTGCTATGATTGATAAAACTTTAATTGCTTTTATAACTTGTGTTGTCATAAGAAGTCTCTGCCTTCTTGAATAATAAGTGAAGCCAATTAGAATACCAAGTAAATGTGTCATTCAAATCACAAAAAGCTTCAAAACTGCATATGATTTTTTGCTTGATTTTTTTTATTTTACCACTGATTTAAATTAAATGATTTATATCGATCAACTCTGACTAAAAATAGCTGAACTTTCATTCAAACTTTTTTGCATTTATGCAATATCCCTTGATGCAAAGAAGTTCATGACACCAGTACCGATGTACAAAATAAAATATTTATTGAAATGCTAATATTGACACTGCCGGTTTAGTAATTTCATTGACATCCATGGCATACATGCATAAAATGTTAAAAACCTATAATAATAATAATGGATCTGTTTCATGAATCAAAAATATGTTCTAAAACTATGTTTACAGTCAACAGCCTTTATATTTGATGGAATTTAAATGCAACTTTCACTTTATGCAAGACTACACTTTCAAACTTGTGGCGGTCTAACAGTTATGACTTCTGAATCTGCACGGGTTAGTGATTTCAGTCCACATGTCATTTTTGCAGTTAAATGACATGGAATCTGTGACCTCACAGTTGCTATGATTGATAAAACTTCAAGTGGTTTTAACTTGTGTGGTCATAAGAACTCTTTGCCTTCTACACTAATACTGTACAGACTATGTGAAAACCTATTAGAATGCTACATAAATGTGTCATAGACATCACACAAAGCTGTAAAACAACATGAATTTTTTATTTTTGTTGCTTGATTTCAATCATGATCCTTACTGCTTGATTTAAATTCTTCTAAATCATGCTTTGAGCTGCTATTTTCACGCCATTTTGCAACTCCGTAACTTGTCAGTCGATTGTGCTAGAGAGCTGTTCGAATGTTCAAAGCCTCAAAAGACTCAGCAATTCTTCTAGTGGGCAATAAAAAAAAAATTTTACCTTTAGGGTTTTTTGTGGGTGGTGTCTTAAGTGGGGTCGGTTTAGGCCTGTTTGGCTGAGGTTATCTGCCCCTGGGCCACAACTG
>JGI24021J15306_10009463_pt1 | contig 12064 bp, 8 predicted proteins | sample Ectturendosymbi1_FD_15306 | JGI IMG/M metagenome (IMG submission 15306)
CAACCAAAAAATTTTTTTTCAAGTGTAATCTACTAGGCTGGCCGATCCGTTTGAGCCCTTGAACAGCTCTCTAGCGCAATCGACGGAGGAGCTTGGGCGTTGGTAAGGCAACCGAAAACTGCTGTTTTAGGCTGAAATCAAAGTACGAATATATCGTACCCCAGTTCTCAAAGTGTTAATGATGATGCTTTTGTTTCGGCTGCAATGGCTGACACGTGCTCCATGGTTCATCTTGTCTGCTTATTTATGAAAACGCACCTGCTAGCGTTGCTGCAAGAAAACTGTCTTGACTTAGTTCATTGCGCTTTCTCATGTAAGTTGTCTGGATGCGTGAGGAATATAACAGCGTTTTGTCAACACCTACTAAGGCCGATAATATCGGCCGTTTTGGCCGATACTGATATATCGGTAAAATCCAAATATCAGCCGATGTATCGGTCTATCTCTACTCATAATCACCAACGAACATTTAGAATTATGATAACAACAGCCACAACTGCACACAACATTCGACTAATTGTAGACACCATTATTATATTACACACAGGCATAGCATATCACGTTAACACATCAAACGCCGGTTGTCTGGAAACTTGCAAGCGTAGACCGCTGGCCCACGATATAGTCGTGGACCAGTGCACGATATACTCCTACTTCAAATGCCAACCATTGAGCTCCGGGTCGCATGTTTTCCTCTATAAAGTACAAACATCTCATACAAGTCTCTAGCAACCTGAAACATATATTGATAATGTGATTTGATATACGGTGAGGTCAGGAGAGCATTTCAAAGCAACCATAGTTTATTTTTTCTGCAGCCATGGTGGTTTTGCCTGCAGTCACGCATGCGTTTCACAGAGTCCGGAGAAATAAGATCAGCCTGCTGTAACCATGTGGCTGATTGTCTCGTCACATTGCATTTCATTGGGAGCGGTTTTTAATGTAATATGGATAAACAATCACTCAGAAATTTTCTTACTGAGTTATAACCTATCCTGTAGAGATTTGATGAGTTCTGCTTGAGCATAAATATTTTTTTCGACAGCAAGTAAATGCTTCAGCCGTGTGTTCGACGCTGCTTCACAAACATTCGCTCTTGGCAGATTTCAAATGGCATGTTAGTGTAAAGCATTTGTGAACGCATGCCAATGCAGAGTGCATAAATAATTACTCAAAAACTTTTTTATTGAGTTAGAACATATCATGTAGAGATTTGACGATTTTTGCTTGAGCATAAATATTTTTTTGGCAGCAAGTAAATGCTTCAGCCGTCTTTTCGACGCTGCTTCACAAACATTCGTTCCTGGCAGATTTCAAATGACCTGTTAGTGTAAAGCATTTGTGAACGCATGCCAGTGTGATGTGGATGAATAATTAGTATGAGTTGGAACATCATGTAGAGAGTTGACAGTTTTAGTTGCATCAAATCAGACATCAAATAAATTTGTTTTGCTTCTGCAAAATTCTGCTGTGGGTTGTAAATGTGTTCAATTCAAGTGATTTTACTGATATCTCAGTACTTAGATGATGTCAGGCTAGAAACAACCATCTTCAGTTAATCCGGATCTTCACCTAAACCAGATAAAATCGTCGGACAACTGGCTTCAAGATTAACCAAGGTTTAATGTATCGGTTTTGATAGTACAGAAAACACTTTTGATGTTCTGGCATAAGAGGCTATATTTTAAATTTCATTTGGGAGCTTGTGATGTACTTTCTTGTAAACTTTCAAAACCGAGACATAGATTTAAGGTTTTGGATTAGGGTTCAGCGTTTCAAAGGTTAGGGTTTTGGGTTAGTGTTTAGGGCTAAAAAAAATTAATCAGCAGTTTAATCCTTTACTCTTGAGAAGCAACTGACATGCAAGAATTGGTCCAATATTTTGTAAAGTTAGCAATTTTGCTTGATACGATTTTTTAGCCCTTCCAAAGTGAAAACCAGACATGGTCATTTAGACACTACCAACAAGAAATCAAAGATGCCATCTGCATGAGATATGGATGGAGAATAAAGGGCACATCCACTCACTGTGTTTGTGTAGAGGTCAACTCTTGTGGATCAGAGCCTCATATGTAAACTGGGAGTTTCACTTCAATGAGGCACAACTCAGTAAGAGACTAGAGCACAGATAATGAGAAAAGTCTATATTCAGATAAAATCCACACTTCTACCAATCACTGAAAACAAATTCAAAAGAAGTCAATACAGCTAACAACACAAGGTTGGATATTTCTGCGAGAGGGCTATGGAATTAGAATAGCTCTGTGATAAATCATTCTTTGGCATAAGGATCATACATCCTATCTTATGGTCATATTCTAGACCAGGGGTCTCAAACTCAAATTGCTCTGTGGGCTACAGGAGGACTAATAAGTTAACCCACGGACCGCATTATGACGCTAATACAACAACGGCGGAACCTAAACTTACTAGAAACAGCTTTTACACTTATTTCCTGCAAAAGATATGAATTAAAGGCAAATCATTTCTAGCCGTCTCTAAATCGTAATAATCAATTCTAGCCATCTAAGGAATTTGTTCACTCACTAGTTGAGCACATTTAAACACCAGTAAATAAACCAAATAACATAAATGGTATTTTGTTCATTCATTTTCATGCCCGCTTTGCCTTTAGGGAGGGTTGCGGTGGCAACAGCCTTGGGAGGACATGGAATACCTCACGCCCACGGTTAACAGCAATGTCAGATAGTTCTGCTGGCTCCACAACAAAACAGGACCAAGCTAGGTTAGAGATGTATTTATTCCACCTAGGCCTTGAGCTGCTTTTCCATGGGTTTAGCTAGCAGGACTTGCCTCGCCAATCTTTTGTGGGGTATTGTGAACACATGGCCGAACTGCGATCTCTTAAGTCGGAGACGTTTTTTGATATTCAGGGCTCTGCAAATTTCACAACAGCACAGTTTGTCGCAAAGTGTCGTGTAACAGCCGTGTAACGCGGGTGAAAGGGAGGCACAATGCCCCGGGCGCCGAATCACTAGGGGACGCTGAAAAATCCTAAGAATGTTGCAAGTTTGGTTTTCAATATAGTACATTCACTCCCAAAAAGCCTTAGGTTCGTACATGGGGGCGCCAAACTTGTTTCTTGTTCCGGGCACTATCTTACCTCAGTACGCCCTGTGTTGCACCGTGGACTCTTCACATAAATCCCATCACTTCTGTTTGCACATGAGACAATATTATTTCAGTCATTACCCAAGATTCATTGCCATAGGTAAGGATCAGAACAAAGACCAATTTGAAAATTGACAGCTTTGCGATGTTTGGAAGCTCCCATTTTGTGACCACAGAGCGATAAAGCTCACGCAGAACTGCGTTAGCTTTAACAATCCGTGTATCAATCTCCTCCTCCCACCACTCGTAAATAACACCCCTAGGTACATGAACTTCTCCACCTGATGCAGCGTATTGCCACTCACTTGCAGCATACACTGCCTTGGGTTTGTAGAGAGACATCGTACCTCAGTATTTTTAGTGCTGATTTTCATTCCGGCTCAGTCACACACAGCAGAAAACCAAACGAGTGCATGCTGAACACCCTGTTGAGAAGATGCTAGTAGTGCACCAAATTGTCTGAAAAAAGTAAGCAGTTGATTTCCCAACTGTAACACCCTCGTCGACTCGGCTATGACTATCTATAGCAGTGTTTCTTAACTGGGGGATGCGCCTCTCAGGGGGGTGTCAATAAATTTCTAGGGGGTGTAGGTCAATTCTGCACCCTACAACTTGAAAAGTTTGATCATTAAATTTATCATTGATACATTTGTTTGTACAGCTTATTTAACACTTTGAGAGCCGGCCTACGAATATATCGTACCTAGATTTCAGCCTAAAACCAGCAGTTTTCAGTTGCCCTACCAACACTATAGCTCCTCCGCCTATTGCGCTAAAGAGCTGTTCAAGCACTCAAGCAGATCAGCCAGTCTTTTAGTCTGCACTAGAAAAAATTTTTTTGGTTGGGGGTTGCCGATTTTTTTTGTGAGTGACGTCATAAGTGAAGTAGTTTTTAGGTCATTTTGGTTCATGTTAGCTGGCCTAGGGCCCAACCGCTAGGCCAAAGTATTTCGCTGAAGTTTTCATCAGAAACTAGGCTCGAGTCAGAGTCTTTTGAGCCTTTGATCAACTTCCTAGCATTTCTGGTTCAAAATGTCATGATTTAAAATAAACAAATCAATTAATATCTAGTTGTGGGATTAATCTAATATCTAACCTAGCAGGTCATATAAAGCATCAAAAGACTTGGATTGTAGCCTAGTTTCCAATAAAAACTTCAGTGAAATACTATTATCTAACCATTTACGCCCAGGTGAAGTGGACCAAGGTAGCCTAAGGCCTCCACTTATGATGTCACTCACAAAAAATCCGCAACCTCCAACCAAAAAAATGTTTTCATTGGAAACTACAAGATTTTCCGAGTCTTTTGAGACTTTGAATAGCTTTCTACCGCTTTTGGCACCAGAGTTACCCTCGCGCAAAGCCAGGTGCAATCCGGTTGTTTTGGCGCGAAATGCTTGAAGCATAGTGGACGCAAAAGAGTTAAGGTTTAGCTTTGGTGTTTATGGTTTTACATCATCCGTCAAGGACAATGTACTTATCCAAGTGTATCATCTTTGTCACGTGACCATTTCTGATGGCAAAATAAACCCTGCTTTTTTTACTAAGTTGCACAACATTATCAATTAATTTATGTGTGATGTATTTATATACTTTTGCACTACATGTGCTATGGTCACTGAAGAACAAAGGGTTAAAACCTTTGTCACAAAATTGTGACAACACTTGCTGCTTTTTCAATGGCATTTCCCATAAACTTAATAAAGATGGTTTGCATTTAACATGCTTTGGTTTGACCAATGTTTGTTATGCTTGTTCAGCTAAAAAACTTGTGTATAGTATTTTCAGAAGATAGTGTCTACGTGACGTTATCCAGCTTACGCTTTGGAAAGAATAAAAAAACGTATGAAGTGAAATTGCTGACCTCTATGAAATATCTGACCAATTCTTGCATGTCAGTTGCTTCTTAGAGAAAAGGATTAAAGTAGTGATCAATTTTTTCTAATCCTAAGCCTTAATCGTAAACCCTAACACTAAACATCAACTTCAGTGGCTAACTCTAACCATAAACCCTAAATAATGCTGAAGTAATACTAACCTTAAACATAATACCTAAACACTACAATGCTAAACCTAAGCCTATATCCATAATGCAAGGGTTCCAACCTGGGATACATGTAGACCTAGCTGGTTTTTTGGTCATTTTTCAGTCATGGAGCGAAATGAAATTGAGTCATTTCGGTCAGAATGTCTAAAAATATAGACGACTTCGGCTAATTGAATACCGGTCAAATGCATAAGCCACTTTATCGCATAAGATTCTAGAATCCCAAACCAAAGCCATTCACACTTGAAGAAAATAGTGTGGTTAATCGCATACCATTTATTCGCATGGAAATGTACCTTACATTTATAAACTTAAAATGCTTAATCACACAGTTAACTTCAAAGGAGTGTATAGCGCACTGCTCAGATGGTGTGAAAACCTATGGTGCCATTTATCTGATTAACTCTTTGGCGTCCGCGTGGTTTCCGGGATTTTTGGAAAAAAAATGCTAAAACGCACGTGGCTTTGCGCGGGAATTTCTCTGGTCTGGTATGCTCTACAGACCCGGTAGTAGTCTCAAATGACGCGGCAAGTCTTCTAGTCTGCACTCGAAAAAAATTTTTTTGGTTGGGGGGTGTTGATTTTTTGTGAGTGACGTCATAAGTGAAGTAGTTTTGGGGTCATTTTGGCTCATGTTGCCTGGCCTAAGGCCCAACTGCTAGGCCAAAGTGTTTCGCTAAAGTTTTCAATGGAAACTAGGCTCGAGTCCGAGTCTTTTAAGCCTTTGATCAACTTTTTAGTGCCATTTTATCACATCTGCTACCATTGCAATTAGGATTCAAACGCTTTGAGTTGACATTTTTGATGCAGGTAGTCCTCAAATTTAGTTTGCTACCAAGATTAAAGTAAACCACTCAAACAAAGTGCAGCCCCTCATTAAATATGTTCTTCAATGTGCAGCCATGATTAAGATAATGATATAATTTTTGACATAGTATGAGTTAGCCATTCATTGGGTTAGACATAGCTGCTTTACAGCTACTGCATAATAGTGTTTTAAGAATACCTCAGTACTTTCCACTATATCCAGTTCAATAGAATAAAAGGTTTGCCAAAACCAAAGAATGTCTCCAATAGGCTTAGGCTATTGTTTGTATTTGTTCAAAATTTTACAGTGCATACACTACCTTCCCACCGCACCAGCCTTGGGAAAGTCGGTACATCAGTGTTACCAACTCATCTTACAACTGATTTGATAAGCTTATACTCTTGTCTAAAAATATACCAAATTTATCTGTAACAAAAGGTTGAAATTTAATGCTACTTTTTCCATGCTTTTTACTACTTCACTTCTAAGTGAAGAAAGTTGAATATTGCAGTTGCTGTTGCGCAGTGGCATCACAGATGATCATGATAAAGAAGCTACAACCTCAATTTCTATTTTCATCGGCAGTGGCTACAGATAGTACGCCTGTGGATCTTGAAATTTGAAAACTTATTCATACACCACCTATGACATAACAGCAACGCACAACAGAAGTACAGTAGGTTTAGTTAAAATGAACTAAACATAAAAGATAAACCTAAACCTAACCATAGCCCTAACACTAACCCCTTAAAATGCAACACCTTAAGAAGCCTGAAAAAAAGTAAAGAAAAAAACAAAACGAAGGTCAACAAGGTGAGAGTTGAACCGAAAAGAAACTTTTTTAGCGTAGTAGCTGTAACACGTAACCTTTACGCTACATGATCCACGCAGTTTGAATGACAAAATGACCTGTTTATTTCTATTTGAATTGCATCAGGACAAGCGTATCCGTAGTCACTTCCATTTCATAAGTTCAACAGTGACAGTTTGAGCTTTATCAACCACTGGAATATTCAACTTTCCAACACCTACAACTGCATTTTTATTACATTTAGTTTTGTGGTCCACTTCATTATTCTGACGCATATGAATGATAATAGCTGCTCTGCGGTTTATCTAATAAATTCTTTTTTTCGCACTGCAAAAGCAACACACAGACAGACACAACAGCATGGCACTAGCAGAATCCTGCTTTCCAAGCCATGTAAACTCCATCAAACACTCTTCATTAAATCTGATGACACTCTGATCTCATATACGGCTTTCCAACCTTAGGATGCATTGGCTGAGTAAAAACATTAACATAGGCTATAATAAGAGCTACTAACTACTAAGTTCAGTTTTTTCAGAAACTTCCGGTTCTCATCCAGTCTCCTCTTCTGCGCTTACCCAAAAATTGCATGCTTACATGCATGTCATGCAAAATCAAATACATTTTTTATAGGTTTAACACCACTATATGTTTTGTGTTTACACTTTGCAATAGGCTAATCAAATAATTTGGTTTTATTAAAGCCTTAACTAAACCCTCCAACAATTGGACCAAATATACAGTTATACCAATTTTTTCATATATACCACATCAAAAACTAAATACCAAGCACTTCCAAAATTTCAAATTTGGTACATATATGAACCACTTGGCAACACTGCCTACCATATGTAAGATGAGGGACAATTCCGACAAGCTTTCACAAACACCAAGTTGACCATCACCTCAGTTAGTGAAAGACATGCATGCAGTGATGCACGCTTCAAAACGGACGTTTTTCTAATTTCTAGCGATAATTCAACTTCTGCACGAAGCAAGTGTGTTGTTCTCCATTCAGAAGTAATTCCGTGTCAAGAACAAAATTTGTACGAGCAAGCCATTGATATTTTCCAATATTTAGGCAATAAACGGTGGTACACTGCTGTCAAATTTTGAACAAATATCAAGAGAGAAACACTAATCACCGCAGCCAAGTCTATCAATGAAATCCAAACAACGACCCGCCATTCTTAATGGATGAGTAACGCCAGGGAATTTGTGATAGTGTCACGCTACTCGCAAATCAGAATTCAAATATGGTCTGAGGAGATGCGGACTCCACGGAAAGGACTCTGGAGAAGAGGTGGCCATGCATCTGGGGAGCCGAAGTTGACTCCGGCAGGATTCTGCGTTTTTCTCTCGGACCCGGTGTCAAACGAAATTTTTGACCTATCTTAATATAATATAATAATATATAATAGTAGTTTATTGCAGACTCGTGGTCTATACAGACGAGATCATAAACACAAGAGCACTTCAAATGGTTAGCCACACAGTAGCGCATTACAGAATCTGTTTTGCACATTATGGAGAGGAGCAAATCAATTTATCGTCATCACAACTGTATCGTCATTCAAAAGAGCACAAAAATAGTTGGTCATACAGTACCGCATTGCAGAATTGATGTTTACACATCACCAACATTGAGAGGAGCAAAACACTTTCACAACATTTCTTACTTTTTGTTTGTTTGGTGTGTAACAGTGTACACATTGACCACACATATTTTGCAACACAAAAGCAATACTGATGAAACCGAGACAATCCACCAAAACCTACTACAATTGGTCTCCATCATACTGGAGCGTTGAATAATTGAGGAAAAATTAAGATTTGTGAAAAGCATCAAAACTTGATGCAAACGAATACAAAATTATCATTTGTCACTTATTCTGATTCTCAGAGTAAAGGAATAAACATTGGCGATTACCTTATTCATTTGTATTGTGTAAATTAAAACTTTTAACTAAGATGTCAGATATCCACAACACGGAAAAATATTGGCTTTTCTCTAACACCTCAGTTGTTTTTCTTTTCCTAATCCAATCCAAACCCTAACCCGATACACTTACCAAGCCCTAAACACTAATCATCAGGTTTATTAGCATATTTTATATGTAAAATATTGCTCTGTGCATGCGCAAATGGCGCGAAGTCAGAAATTTCGCCTGACTACGGGTCCAGAGTCGAAAATTTGTGACAAATCGGACACGGATCCGGAGTCACTTTTAATTTCGGCAATAGCAGGAGTCAGTGGCGACAATTCTTAAATAAAAACATGGGCAAATTTCGGTTGCATCAATGCCATTCGATGGTAGTGTAGCGGAGATGGCGCTACATGAAAATAAACGGTCACCGCTAGATGGTGCCCATGAGTAACAAATCACTGTGATAGTCACCACAAGCGGATTATCGCAATTCACTTATCCCTCATCCCTATATAGCGATAGTGCAACCTAGTATCAGCAGAGTGATTTCGTCAAGTGAGCTCCATTGTTGCTGGATGCTTTCCCGTTAGTTTGATGCCCCGAATTACCATCTTTCCCTTGTGCTTGCCTGAGAGGTTCAAGGCATTGCAGATTTCTGTGACAGACAGGATCCAGGGTCTGAACAGTGTTCATATTCTCAAAAATGAAAATTTCTGAACCCGGATCCGGTTTCAAAAATTTTGAAACAGGGTCCGATTCTGTAAAAGTGACTCCGGTACCTGTGTTCTACATTAGTGTTGAACTGATCAAAGATTTTTGCGATCCTCAGGCAGTCCATCATTTGTATTGTGTTGTCCAGTCCCACTCTAATCCGATAGCGCTGTTCAAATATTTGATCCGATCCGAGGAATATCCAATTAAACTCTGACTAAATTTCTGTCTGCAGTGATCACCGCAGTTTAGATATCCATATCTGATCCAGCAAAGTTTCGAAATCCAGTCCAATCAGGCTCCGTTTCTGAATGACAAAATCCAGTTGGATCGCCATCCGGTGTCAAGCGAAATTTCTGACTTTCCAAATATCTGACTTCATGTGAACATGCACAGATTATTATTCTAGATATCAAATACGCTGAGAAAACTGATTAGTAGGGCTTAGGGTTTGATGTTTAGATAAGTGTGTCAGGTTACGATTGGATTAGGGTTAGATAAAGAAATTTTATGTCCATAGCGGCCAGTTTTTTGCCCAAACTTTTTAACTCCATAACAATCCATAACTCGCCAGCCGATTTAGTTAGACAGCTGCTCAGACCTTCTATGAATTGAGCAAATCTTCTAGTTGAGATTGAAAAAAATTTCTTTTCTTTTGCGGTCTGGTGGCACCTGTGGGGTATGTCATAAAAGGGGTATTTTTGCCTTTTCGTCGAATTTTATCCGGACCTCGGCGCCAACCCAATGAGCCAATTTTTTCGAACAAAATTTTTTTGAAATCTAGGCTATCATACGAGTCTTTGGAGCCCCTGATTGTTACAATCAGCATATCTGGAGCATATCTTTCTAGCACATCTGGAGCAAAAATTATGGCTAAAAAACTCAGCTTTCGGAAAATCAAAAAGTTTCACAAAAGGCAAAATAGCCATTTGAGGGCAAACTTTCGGCAGCCATACCTCGGCGGCAAAATGAGCTAGAGAGCTATTCAAACCCTCTAAAGACTCGTGAAGTCTTGTAATATAGAATGAAAAAAAAATTGAGCTTTGGACTTGGGGTTCTTCGTTGATGACATCTTGAGTGGGGTACGCATTGCCTTTTTTTGGTGACATCATCGCCGATCCGATCGAGGCCATACTGTGGCTCAAAACTATATTGGATTCTAGGGTATAATACGAGTCTTTAGAGCCCTTGATTGACTTTCTAGCGTTTCTGGTTCGAAAGGTAGGGCCAAAAAACTTAAATTGTTTACAAAATCCTGAGGAAATTCCCGGGATTTTCCTTAAATAATAGTCATTTATTTTGCCGTAACTTTTCAATCAGAAACGCTACAAAATCAGTCAAACTCTCCAAAGGCTCGTATTACAGCCTAGAATCCCAAAAAACATTGAACCACAAAATCCGCTCGATTAGTCGCTTCCCAGGAAATGATGACATCATCCAAATATAAAGAAATATCCATAAATATCATAATGTTATAATGTAAACATCAACAAACAAAACGACATCCCAAACTTAAAATTTTTTTTCAGTCTCAACTACAAGACTTCATGAGTCTTCAGAGGGCTTGACCCGCTCTCTAGCATCATCTGACGGCGAGTTATGGCTAGTGTGTAATCTACCCCAGGTTAGCCTTTGTGAGAGTGCAATTTTTCACCAATTTTTGGTTTTCGGGTTATAAATTTCGATCCAGATATGCTAGGAAGTATATAAATGATTCTAAAGACTCGGATGATAATCTAGTTTCCACAAAAACCTTTAGCCAAAAAATTGTCTCATTGGTTTGGCGCCCAGGGTCGGGTGAAGTTGGCCAAAACGACGAAAAAACACCTCCACTTGTGAAGACCCCCACAGGGAACCACAAACCCAAAACGAAAATTTTTCTTCCAATTTTAACTAGAAGATTTGCTGAATCCCTTGATGGTCTGAACAGCTCTCTAGCTGAATCGGTTGGCGAGTTATGGCGTTGCAAACTTGGGCAAAAATGTCTAGTCCATGTCCAAATCAACTCCAAAAGGTTAACAAAATGCAATTTTTTTAACAACCAAAATGCTGCAATTATTTTCTGTAAACTCAGTCCAATTCCGGTTCTGATCCTAAATTTTGGAAACAATTTACAGTCCGAATCCAATCCAAATCCAATAAAAATTTTATAGCCGGATCCTGTCCAATCCAAGTCCATACCAATGCTCATCTTTGATCTGGAACGTTCAGGAGGAGACAAAATCCTAATTTTGTTTCTGCTGAAGCTGAAGAAAAGGATTTTTATTTTCGAAACTGTTGCACATGTGGAAGCAATATTATTGGAATAAAAAAATATGCAGAGTCAAAAAATAAGACTTTGTCCACCTCAAAATGCAATATCAGCACGAAGAATATCAAAAATTTGGTTGATTTGTATCTTTGTCATAGACATAAGATCTATGTTACATTCCTTACCAGAACACAAGATTACAGAAGGGATAGTTAATCACATCAGTGACACCAAAGGCGCAGCCAGGGGGGCTGAAAGGGCTCAAGCCCCCTCCTCCCCTTAGCAATCAGAATATTGATGTTTATTTTCTTAGTTATTCACCAACATTGTAAGTCGAGATCGGGTGTATTGCAGAATGTTCTTCGGCAGTACCACA
>JGI24021J15306_10009466_pt1 | contig 12062 bp, 11 predicted proteins | sample Ectturendosymbi1_FD_15306 | JGI IMG/M metagenome (IMG submission 15306)
CGTCATCTCATTCCCTTTCTGATCGGGAACTTTCCGCCGGGGAAGTACCCTTGGACTTAGCCGAATTTTGTCATGTAGTGGCCCTAGCGCCACTACACTGATTTGATTGCATGTACAGTATATACAGTGTATATCACTGCAACGAGTGAGGAAACGGCTTGAACAGGGCTGCAAGATTTTAAGGCCACCTGAAATTTTTTTAAGATTTTTGAATTTTTCTTCGTTGTAAACAAAAATGGTAACGGAAACCATGGCATATTATATATTGCTGAATTCAGAATTTTATGCTGATTTCATTTCTTTTATCTAGCTTACACTTGTGGGATTATATGCAACAAAATTATTGTAAAATGATGAAAAAGTTAACACTTCCGTGAGCACAGTGTGTGATACCGCTACAGATTCGGGCTGAAATCTAAAGTTTGAAGACCGTGACAGCCACTACGTCAAAAGGACCACAGCTTTTGAGTCAATTTTCGGCCATAACTCGGCTTCCGATCGCGCTAGAGAGTCAATCAATACATCGTAAGATGCGTCGTTTTGAGGTCTTTCTTTTATTTAAACAAACGGGTAAATTGGCATTTGAAATTTTTTCACAGGTCCCAATAACGCCACTGGGACCTCCAGTTGAGGTCCACTGCCACAAAAAACTCAAATCAAACCCAGAAATAACAAATTTTGTTTTTAAACGAAAGTACACGAAAATCCGCATCTTATGACATCTTCAATGACTCTCTATTAGCGCTTTCGGTCGCCAAGTGATGAACGAATCGTCTGAAAGCCACTTGCATGGTTTTCGCGGTCCTATAAAGGGTGTTTGGTAGGCTTGACAGGTACAGTTTTGTGAGGTAATAAAGAGTCTTGTGATGTAATAAAAGTGTCGTGCATCGTCAAGATCAATGAAAAGCAAAAACGGGCCGGGATCACTTGGGAAAAAGAGCGTCTGCATCTGGAACGTGATCAATGTGATAACATGCTTTTCAGTGACGAAACCATTTCCACAAAACCACACAGGAAGCAGTTATAAGTGAAGGAGGCCCCGCGAAAACTTCAATCTTCAGCGTATGTTACCCACTATCATGGGCGTCCGCAGAAATTTTTCCAGGGGGGGAAACATCAACATTTTGCTGGTTCTTGTCAGGTTGCTGACGATGCAATGCAAGCGTACGTTCACGAAACGTTTTACTATTTCTACACGACAACACCGCAAAAAATGCCCATGTTACGACAATAGCCACAAAACTGCGCTTCGTTTGCAGCCATCGCCAGGTATATTACGATAATTTTCACGATAGGCTATCTGCAGATTTTCAAGACAGGGTACTTCTTTTCACAGAAGTATTGTCATGGTCTTTAACGAAACCACAAATTACGGCTGTATTTTACCTAGCAAGACTTATCAACGTCATTCAGAAACAAGAGTTGCAAATGTCTGGGATCTCGTCCAAAGCAACCAATCACACTTTCAATAAAACCTCGCATGTCTTTGCTGACTTTTTCACGAGGAACACTTATCATCATGGGCGTCCCCAGAGGGTGTCAAAACGGGCATTTGCCCCCCCTGGAAATTGGGACTAAGAACCAAAATTTTTTTGAAAACCTGTAGTCAACACTTAATTCAGATTAATTGACTTACTTCTTGCAATGACAGTTTGTTTACCGATATCAGTGGTGTAGGGAGGCGGGGATGCAAGCGCACCCCCAAAAGTTTTGATGTGGTGAAAATCCGGGCAAAATTCCTGAAAATCGGCAAAATCCGCGGAAATCTGAACAAAATCTGTGAAAATCTGGGCAAACGCCCTGAAAATACGAGCAAAAATGGCGTCCAACGTGCTTTGTTTTTTTAAAAATTGCCCCCCCAACGTGTGTAGAATCACATGAAACTTTTTTTCATTCCAAAAATGGTCTTCATGAGAAAATATTCGTACAAAAATGGTCCAAAATTTTTTCGGGCAAGTTTGAGGAAGTCGGGCAAAAATCCTTCGCGCCCCCAAACATTTGTTTGCTCCTTCACCCCAAACATTTGTTTGCTCCCCCCTATGGCAGGCCTGCCCAACCTTTTTAGTGTTGTGGGTCACTTTCATATGAGAAATTTTTTGCGGGCCACAAACGTTTTTGTGATGTAACAATGAGCTATTGTGACGAAACAAATGCCTTGATTTTGATAAGGTTTATGCGATAACACGAGGTGATAATGAGTCCTATAGTTGCACGCAATAAATGAGTCCTATAGTTGCAGTTGCACGCACGCAGTGTTGCCAGCTTGTATGGATGTAAACCAATTCTAGAAAAATGAAATATTTTCGAAGCGTTTGTTATGCAATTTTTGGGTGCTAGGCCCATAACAGAAAAAAACAGGTATAATTTTGGTGTGTTTTGATGGCAAATATGTTTGAGCCTATAAAAACATACTAAAAATTTGTTTCTGCTTACGAACTTATTACATCGCGGGCCACTTAATCCAGGGGTGTGAAATTAATTTGGCATGGGAGTAATTTGAAGAAAGCCACGTTCAGCGGAGGGCGTACCTTCTCATCATCAGAAGAATCCAATGGAAATAGAAGCAAGTCTCGATTCAAGTTTAGGTCTAAGTTAGAGGAAATTTCAGTATTGTTGATTTTTTACTGAATGCTTCCGCGGACCACTGAAAACGCTGAGGCGGACCGCATGAGGCCCGCGGGTTTCCCACTTCTGGCTTAATCAAACTACATTTATTAAGGCTTTTTTGACACAGTATGAGACTATGGGACTTGTTGGAATACGTCTTATCCGTTCAGGTATATTTCCGGTATCTGAGTGAGTTCTTAGAGGCGATTGCAGCTCTTGCCGAGACTGCAGAATATGGAGTCCAGGTGTTTGCAGCTCTTGTTTCGAAGTGATGCTGACAAGTCTTGCTAGATAAATTAACTTATTAATTTATAGTTTTTTTTAAAGAGCAGGCAATGCTTCTTTAAAAAATCGCCCTACTTTGAAAATCTGAGGATAGGTTATTTTGTAAATTCTATCTTAATATACTTGGCTATTGCTGCCAAAGAAGCATTTTTGTGACTGAAGCCGTTACAAGGGGCGTTTTTGTGGTGTAGAAAGACGGCCCGTAGCCACGGCGTGGCATTCGGGGCCAGTGCCACACCAAATACTTTTGTGCGTCCCCAAATTTTGTTTTGCCCATTAAATTTTTTTGAAACATATAATTTAAAAAATCTCCCCCCCTAAAATGTATTCTGTCCCCTAAACCTTAAAACCTGGCTGCAGGCCTGGTAGAAAGGGGAAAGTTTTTTGTGAAAGTCCACGTGCATTACATCGTCAGCAACCTGAAAGTATGAACAAAATGTTGACGTTGCCCCCCCTGGAAAAATTTCTGCGGACGCCCATGCTCATCATACATAAACCGCGCAAGTGGACGATGTTGACAGGACTATTGGACAACTTACTAAAGTTAGAATTGCACGCAGGCTTAAAAAAAAATTAGCAATGGGTCATGAAAAGTCGCCACAGCAATGGTAGCTTTGCACTCAACTTACTCAGAAGTCAGAAATAATTCTTAAAGATTAAGACGTATTCCCACAACCCGGCATAAACGTATTGTAACAAACCACATACTTTTATACTGTGCGAAAAGCAGTGATGTAACACGGGTCAGCAAATGCCGGGCTGCGACCCGGTGACAGTCCATGGAGAAATTGTTACCGTGCTGTGCAGAACCAAGGCCAAATTCGTCCAGAAGTGATTGGAACGACTCACGTTGGAACACATTGCGGGTGCCATAGACTACTATAATCCTTCCATGTCAGAGCATGTTACTGCAGCAACGTAAGCCCAGTTCTCGCTATGAATCAGTCTTCAGTGCCATGTTGAGTTGCGAGTTGTAGCAAATTTGCATATGCCAAACATTCATAATTTTATTGAGGGCCGGTCCGCAAAATAATGCCAGGCGAAACCGGTCCGCTGTGCGAAAACGTTTGCCGACCCCCTGATGTAACTGACGGGTGACGAGAGGGGAGAATCGCCCCCACCTCCGGCAAGCTAAATGCAAAACTGGGCCTCCACTTAGCTTATATTCCGTTTTAGCAGTCTTTTGGCTTTCCGTAGGTTGTTTTTTATGTTTTTGTGAGTATTTTCCGGAGATGCAGGGTTTTAGTATAGCCATCCACATCCTGATTCACCATTATTTCTCAAGTTTTTTTCTGTGTGTTGGCTAGACGGTTACCTACAGTGGCAAGTAGGCGCGTTTCAGCTAAGTTTCTTCCCTGGCTCAAACCTCTGTAGTTACGCTGAAACTGGTGAAAAGAAGTCTGCATGAGAACAATTTGACTAAGCTATTCACTCAGGTCAGGCACATTGTTCACACGTCTCACACTAACAATGGAGTTTTCAAACTTGTGGAAGAATTGCTGTACAGATTCACCCATGCTTTTTCTCACCCAATAAAAACCTACATGTCGCTATCAGTAGTCATTGCAGGGGCGGATCCAGAGGGGCTATCGCGCCCCCCCTAAAACCTACGAAAGTAACGATATTCACCATGATTTTTTACAATTCGGAAAATAGCATTCGCGATGAAAGGCCGTTTTGTCGTCCACAGTTTTGTAATAGCAGCATTATGAAGAATACTTCATCCCTCTTAAAGTTGCGAAGCCGTTATGAGACTTGACTACTAAATATTACTGAAATCTTCTCCCTTAAGCTACTGGCTGGATCCGTCCCTGAGTCAATGCCTTGCTGCATTGCCTGCACGATGTCTGCGTGCGGCAAAACGCCTCCTACAATTATTTAAAGTGAAGCTTTGAAGATTTGTTGCCATGTTATTGTTACACAATAAAAACCAACCATAAAAAATCCGCTTGCCAGTTTCGCGACCTGCCTTTGCATGAAAATTGTGGACTTGAGTGAACTGCAAGCTCATCACTGCATGCATGACACCAGTATAGTGAACCTGGTTCTTGCGCAGTGTGAGTGTCATGCCGGCAAATAGACTGTCAATGCGAGAATTGAATCAATCCATCGGAATTAAGCTCCCGATTTCAAATTTTCTAGAAAATTTTGTTTCTTAGTTCCAATTTCCAGGGGGCAAATGCCCGTTTTGCCCGCCCCTGCGGACGCCCATGCCCACTATTAAGTATCAAACAAACATGATATTTAGGGGGTGTATGTCCAGGCCCGGATTTCCCATATAGGCTTTCGAAGCTGTAGCCTAAGGCGGCAGAATTTCCAGGGGCGGCAAAAATTTTATCAAAAGTTTCTTTGAGTTGCTTTGCTTAGACATTTTGCAGGACAGGGCCCATTCTAGAGTTACCTGATATTTTCCTCTTGGGTGAAGAGGGGTCGGCACAATTTCTACAGCTTATGGGCGGCCAGCACTAGAAATCCGGAGGCCCAGTGTATGTCATGAAATGGCACTGGATGGTTGCCTATTTGCGCGGTAATGATGGAATGATGAAACCGGTGAACATGCGGCCGTGTTGGAAACCAAAACGCTCGCAAGTGTTTGCTGTGGAGAATGGATATTCCAAGGTGATAATGTACCTTCTCATTGAGCAAAGTTGATGGCAAAGTGGATGGAATCCCAGGTGGTAAATAGGATTAATTTGACTAACACAATTTCCAGACTTCAACCCCACAGAAAATTTATAGCATCGCATCAACGCATTTGTTGCCAAAGAAAAGTCTTCGAAGAGCTTGACATTAGATTGTGACCCCGAAGAGCTTCGTAACCTCGTGCACAGCATGCCAAGACGCTGCAAAGATTTTTTGTCCGACTCCGACTCCGGATGTCCAATTGGATCATTTTTTTACATCACACTCCTGTATTGGGAATTCCTATTGAAAAGGTACAATTTCTTTCGAAAGTTTTGTTGAAACAGAGATTTCTTGCTGTGCACCACGATTTCCGTTGATTTTAACAAGTTGGGAGTCGAATTCGGAAATTTTGGAAAGTCGGAGTCGGATGTTTTACCTCCGACTGCGCAACCCTGGGTACGAGGATACTGAATCATTAAGGATAGTTTATTAAGAAAACTCCAGTTGTTTAGCTAATGATGCAAAGTCGTGTTTCCACTATGTCGTTGTTTGTTACGGCTCATAGCTTTTTAAGAATGGAACTCTTACTCCGACTAGTGAATGCATATAGATACCAGATTGCGAAATTGAAACAAGAATAAACTCTCGACATAATTCAATTGTTGGTTTCTGTTTAGTCCATTTAAAAGATTATCCAGTCACCATTATTGCCGTTTGGTGAAACACTCTCCACTGTTTTTCTAGAAGGACCAAGTATATTTTTTAAGGTCAGAAAACAAAGATAGAAATCTTTTGCATATTTCTAGAACTTCCTAAAGATTTGTCGGAGAGAGAAATTTTAGTTTGATCTACTAAATCTGTGAGGCAATTCCCATTGGATTTCTTCCAACTCCGGTAAACTTGTAGGAATAATCTGTCAAAGCAATTTTCTATTCTCAATAAAGTTAGGAAGGGATATGCCATCCTACAAGCCGACCAGCGCGGCCGTAGCTAAACTTTGCTTTGGTGCAGTGACGCAAACTTATGCAACCTTTGACATACAATGAAATGTCACCAAGCAAAACGTCCCAATTTTCCCGACATGGCATTATGACAAGTGACATTATAGAGAGAGTATATATTTAACTATTAGTGCTCTCTACTTTTTGCAATGCGAAGTTTCTTTTCCTCCATGTTCAGTATTGCTTTTGAACATAGCGTGCTGACGCTTTAGGTTTTACTTCAACTCAATTTTTATGTGAGTCACAAAGAAATTTTCTGCAAGTGATTTTCTGAAGCAACTTTTCGTGAGATCTTGAACAAGCACGTCTGACCATTTCTTGACGCAACCTGCAATCGCATCAAAGCAATTGTGTTATTGCCATTAAGCGTACGCTTTTCTACTTCCGCCACGTATCTATCTTATCACGCATCCACGTACCCATGCATGCTTCAGTCTAGCGCGATGCGTGTGAAAACGTTATACAATACGGGAACTTTGTTATAACGTAGGAAAAATAGCCGTGGATATTCACTGTTTCCAACAATAAGCTGATGACGAAGTAGGCAATGAATGTAACCCACCTTTAAATCCCTGTAGACAATGCCACGAAGATGCAAGTACTCCAACGCTTCCACGACGCAAGCCGCGTAAAACTTAGCTCGAGCATCTACGAAATAACCGTCGTCTCTGAGCTTCGTCCAAAGTTCGCCGCCCAAGCAGGCCTCCATGAGCATGTACACGTACCTGAGATGAACGCGGGTGTTCTCATCACTTGTAAAGCATTTCAATTCGAATCACTCAAAGTGCTGCAAGCACTTGTGGTTCAGTTTAGGTGTGCTTTAATATTTGTGTAGGTGCTACCGGTTTAACTATGATTGGAGGTTAGCCACTTTAGTTCATGGACAAGAAGCCCTTGTTTTGCTAAAGTGCTATGTTGCGTACCTGAAGTCTTTTTTATCAAATTGCTGCCAGGTTTAAGCTCGGCTGTGTTCTCCAGTAATAAAACGATTATTTAGTTGTTGTTCTTTTATTGCATTCAAGAAATTCTTGTTTTTCTATATTTTGAATATCATTTTGGTTTAGTTTGAAGAAAGCTGTTGCGGTAGTGGGCTCTACGCTTATCAGCTGAGCTTCTTAAACACATTTTTTTTTCAAATTATAACTAAAATGAGTTCATTTTGAAAGGTCTGTTGTAGAATCAAAACGCCTTAATTTAGTTTCGTAAAAACAAAAGGAACACCAAAGATTTCGATTTGTATGCCAGTAGTAAAGCCCGTACAACGAAAAATTGACTACACGGCAAATATGTTTCACCGCTTTTACATGTTTTTTTCGTAAAACTTGTAAAGACTTGAAATTTTAACTTGCTTTGAGTTTAGACTTCTGCGTTGTTTTTAGAACCTGTTTGAAGTCATACCTTTGTGCGACATCAGCCTCAAGCACTGATACACTTGTCATACAAAATTACTTGCATAGCATTTTTAATTTAAATTGTAGTGTGTTCTTTAACTAATACGTTACAAGCTTTTGTTAACTTCGTATCTCTTTTGTTTCTTTGTGACTGATTCTTCACGTAATCGAATAGTGCAAATGACGTGAAGTTACGCATTCTGCAAAAGTTTAGTAGTGAAATTACAGTAGAAGATTTCTACAGTTTTACGTCAAAGCCAAACTCACTTGTCGTTTTTGAAGGTTTTAAACAGTTGAACTATGAAGGGACTGGTGGAATCTCGCATTATTCGTTTCTCGGAGAAGATGTGATCTTCTTGTTTCGTTTCTACAATGTGCGTCTGTAAGACATATATAAACTACGTACTGCCACAAGACCGGTGACCAGGCCCGTAACTAAGGGGGCGAAACCCCCGTTAAGAAAATGTTCGTCCCCCATCGATGAAAAATACAAGCTGTGGATGCAAAATTTGGACCCCTCTCAGAAAACTCTTCGCCTCCCCTGGTGTCCCAAGCTGGTAACGGGCCTGCCGGTGACATATCCAAGAGCAAAATACACATTAAGGTGTTTGGTTTCCCCCCAAAACAACCGCCTTTTTGTTTAAAATAGCTCCCTTTTTCTTGGTTTTGCACTTTCTACAATATTACATGTACTGCTAACATTATATTTTGAGCGCCTTTCACAACTAGACGCTCACCAAACCCAAATATGGAATAATCGCTGTACACAACACATGTTAAGAGGGAAAAGTCGTAACTTGCAGTGGCCACAAAAGTCAAATACAAGCTTGACAAATTCTTAATATTCAACGAGAGTTCAGTAATTAAACTAACAGTTTCAAACAAAGAGAATAACCAAACCAGGGATGGGTGAACTTGTTCAATAGAAGAGTCATTGGCAGAAAATAAAAAACACTATCGAGCTGCAAAATGAGTTTGTAGTGTCAAATACAGTTCGTTAAAGAATGCACGTTTCACATAAAATGACCTATGTCAAATCGCGTAGACTCCTTGGCAATTAACATTACGAATTCGTGTAAACACATTGATAAAAGAAACAAACATTAAATATGAGTCGACATCAATTTGAGATGTTGCTGTTCATCTAGATTCTAGAAGAACCACACAAAACATGTCGGCGAGCCGCAGTGTGCCCACTATTGCACCAAACGAATAAAAATCAAACAAAACAAGCAAAAAAACGAAACAAACCAAATAGCCACGACGGCAAAAAATAAAAAGCTTTCATACTTTGAACGAAGTTGCTTGACGAAGTCTAAAAAGAAATACTGCAACAGGTTTGTTTTTTTGTCGTCTCAGAAAATTTTGAAAAAAGACACATTTTAATGCTGTGAGAAGGGGCAGTAAAAACCTTCCATCGTGCCCGCATAATATAAACAAGAATTTTAACAAGGCACAATTTTTGTATTTATGAAAAAATAGCGGTAGTCTTTGCCAGAGGCTGAGGTATCATAAAAGGAATTGGCAATTTCGAGGTTTCATTAAAAAATGCAAAACTGTGTTGAAGTACGTTGTATCATGCTACATTTGAAAACTCGTTTGGTATCGTTATCGTCAAATAACAAAGTGTGAAGTAAGAAAACGTGAAAGGGATCACTGGATAACTAACTGAATGCTGCATGCCACTACCATTGTCGACATACAGAACTTTAAAGTGTTGTTTTGCAAAGAAATGCGAAAACCTGGGAGGATGCATCCCTCACACAGTAGGAAAATACAAAATGCAGTTATTTCTTTTAACCAGGTCTGCAAACGGCTACGCATGAGCTTTCACCATTCAGATGAAAGTAAAACTTTGTGAATCAACCGTTTTTTTCTCGTAAAACACAAACCAGGGAGACTTGAAATATTCTTAAGCTTCTGTGTTTGGGCACGCGTTACATTTCTTGCATTTAAAGCAATTATATTTATAACATGCTTTGACAACAAAAATGTGCTCAATATCAATATTTGAATGACTGAATTGGAGTCAAATACCTGCGAAGAGATTGCCTCATGGAAAAGCAATTCAACAGCTAGGCACTAACACATGTACCGATGCTTGCTTCCATCAACCCGCGACATTAAATATTTATGAACCGATTTTAGAAAAGTCCCATGTTTTTGGTGTTCGTCTTTTTTCAGTTTTAAATTGTCTTGCGGGGTCCCTGTTGCACGCAATGGCTACAACCACTTGACGCTTGCAAGAAACATCAGCGAAGGAAAAATTAAATGCTTGCATTGAAAAAAGCTTTTGCTGCAGCTGAGTCAGCTTTAATATATAAGCCTGCTGACTTAACAAATCGGCCAAATAGTTTATTTCCATCAAAGAAAATCTTTGTTCGATGTAATTTTTTTAGCGTTACTTATTTATTTGAAGAAAGAACGACTACGTACGTCGTCACGTGATTTGAATATATCGATCGTATCAAATAAATGGACAAAAGCGTGAAATCATTTCAGTCTTATATTTTGAAATGCTATCAGTAAATAAATTTCGAGCAGGTTAACACTTTCCACCAGGTTTTCAATAGTTGACACTTTTACAGTCGTTTGCCGGTACATCACTATATTCTCAGTAAGCCATTATCTGAGTTGAAAGCTATAATTTTTGCTAAGGTCTAGAAATTGCTTAGGTGTTCATGGTGCCACTAACTGCGGGAAAGTTGCAATCAGTGCAACTACAAGCAAAACCGAAAAGTTTTGGCAATAACACCGTGGAAATAACTATAGGTTTCAAAATTTGCAGCCCTTTTAAAGAGCAAATTAAAGCAACAAGAAGAAATTCCGAAATTTAAATGAAATCAGGTTTGACTTTTCATAAGCAAGTGCTTTCACTGTCAGCAAAAATCAATTAATGTTGTCCAAGAAGTTAATTGACGAAATACACCAGCGGCGCAGCACACAAAAGAAAGTGGAATTTCTTGGTTTTAATGATATAGCTATATTTCCTGTCTTCCACTGAAGATGAAACTGTTGTTGTTGAATCACTCGGCATGGTTTTATTCAATTGTTTGGTTAGGCCAGTGGTTTTCAACCTTTTTCATGCAGCGACCCATTTTGCAACCAAATTTGACCTAACGACCCCCTTCCGAAAATTTCCAGTCAGGCATATGAAATGCAGTTGTGTTTGCACAAAAGAAAATCACGATGACTGAAAAATAACGTATGATGGCACTATGTTGAAACAAAGACTTCATGCATATGGCAGTATCAGTGAGAGAGAGCAGTGCCGTATACAAATCATTCCACAACACAATTCATTGCAAACTAAAATAACTTCTAAATTTGCTACCGCATTTAGACAAAAACACAGCACATTCTTACGTCACAAAGTTATTCGTGCGTTGCCAAACGCAACAGTACTGTGATGGTCGTAATCTAACTGAAAACTTTGCAATGGTCGTAATCACACAAAGTAGGCTATCACTTTTGCCAGGTGATCCTATTATTTTGGCTCCGCAAAAAGTGGTTCCACATACGGAATATACAATATAGAAGTAATTATGAACATTTTTATCAGAAGCTTTCGCGGCCCCTAAAAAAGGGCAAACGACCTCCACGGGGGTCGCGATCCAGGTTGAAAACCACTGGGTTAGGCATTGTATCTGATGGAGCTTTGCAAGGCTTACAATTTTACCAATATCAAAATCCTATCTTGGTTTAACAGACAGTGATGAAAAAGTTTCAATTGTGACTTTCACTTGTGATGATAAATATATTCAAGTTCATATTGCGAAGCTGTTCTCATCAAAGTTGCCACCAAAGAGAATACGTGTGAAATAACCTAATGCCAAGGTGAAGAATACGTAAGCTACGAATGGCTCTCATGAGGTAAGAATTAGAGGGAAAATTTTGGAGTGTCTAGTCCAGGGGTATCAAACATACGGCCCGCGGGCCAAAACTGGCCCGTTACCAGGTTGAATCCGGCCCGCGAGATGATTTCGTAAAGTAAAAACTTCACTTGCTTGATAAGTTATCCAGTCATACTTTGATAACTCGTGACTAGATTTCAATTACTTGAAACCTTAACGCAATTGCTTATATTTTATTGTTTCCACTGTTTTCTCACGTGAAATTTTTCCGTTTTCTGCATATTTCCTTTTGCATGTTC